>ERZ772892.39-NODE-39-length-153446-cov-7.808737_pt1 | contig 153446 bp, 129 predicted proteins | sample MGYA00512126_ERZ772892 | MGnify/ENA primary metagenome ERZ772892 (study PRJEB29015, sample SAMEA2737697) | human gut metagenome | biome: human gut; feature: human-associated habitat; material: faeces | place: China | collected 2012 ... | reverse complement strand
CTGGCGGTCTATCTCTTGTTTTCGGTTGCTTGCTTCCTTACCGTACATGAGCATTATTGCAGCGGGGTTTACTTCTTCAGGTTCAGTATGAGCGCCGACCCATTTCCGGATGCGTCACAGGTTTGAGATGCAGACGCTTGACCTGTTCTACGGCTTTTTCCAGCGGCAGATCCTGACGTCCGGACTTGCTTTCAAAGATGCAGCAGGGAGTATCGCTTCCCACTTCTCCGCCCGGAAGATAAATATATTCCTGATTATCGTTATCGCCGAGAATAATACCGGCCAATAATTGTTCTGCTAGTATTTTTGACATAATATCCTCCTAGAACATGCGGCGTTTCCACAACCAGTAGCCTGTACCTACAGAAATCAGCAGGGCGATGGAAGTGATGGTGACAAAACCGAATTCGTTACCTTCCAGAGGCACCGGAACGTTCATGCCCCATAAGCCGCCGATAGTTGTGGGGATAGCTAAAATAATGGTTACAGAAGCCAGGAACTTCATAACTAAGTTCAGGTTATTACTGATGATAGAGGCAAATACTTCCATCATGCTGTTAAGAATATGGCTGTACATTTCAACCATTTCAATAGCCTGCTTATATTCAATGATGACGTCTTCCAAAAGGTCTTCGTCTTCTTCGTAGAGCTTGATCAAATGTCCTGACTGATTTGTAGAACGCAGACGCAGCAGTTTTTCAGTAACGATATAATTGCTGCGCAGGGAAGTAGTAAAGTAGGTCAGTGACTTCTGAAGATCCAGCAGGTTGAATAACTCGGAGTTTTCCATGGATTTACGCAGATGCTGCTCCAGTTCATCAGTACGTTTGATGATGATACGAATATACTTTAGATATAAAGTAGCTGATTTATAAAGGATCTGGAACAGGAACCGCGTTTTTTTGAAGGTGCTGAAGAAACGATGATTATAGGAAGAAAAGTCAGCAACAACAGCGTTAGGCTCCAGACAGACGGTGACAATAAAGTCTTCAGCGATGATAATGCCGAGCGGAAGTGTGTCGTAGTCTTTGTTACTGCGTAAAAAAGGAATATCGACCAGGATCAGGATCTGGTCGTCTTCGGTTTCGATACGCGATTTTTCTTCTTCGTCAAGCGCGGCCGTCAGAAAATCCAGTTGGATCTTAGTAGCGGCGGCTATTTCATGCAGTTCTTCAGGGGAGGGACTGACAATGTCGATCCAGCAGCCCTTTTCTAATTGTTCAAGCTCAAGCTCATCGATGCCGTTTGGTGTACTTTTGAGGATCTTATACATTGCAGGTGCCCCCTTTCCTTGGAATTTGCGATGTTGTTATTTGTTTAGATGCTGCTCCAGGGCCTGAGCCAGCTGGTCGCCGCAGGAGGTGCTGCGGTTGCCGCAGTGAATGCCGCGCAGTTTTGCGGCAACTTCCTCAACGGGAAGTCCTTCTACCAGGATGCCGATAGCTTTAAGATTGCCGGGGCAGCCGTTGACGAAAGTAACATTATGGACCTTGCCGTCAACGATGTCATAATTTATTTGTTGAGAGCAGGTGCCGCTGGTTTTGTAAGAATACATAAATTTAAGCCTCACTTATCAGGGAATTTCAGATAAATAAATCTTCTGTAATCTTTTTTACATTCGACATAAAAATCTAAAATCCTTGTTGCCGGCAGCAAAGTATAAAAAATTTTACAAGGCAGCCAGCGAATGTAAATGAGCTAAAGAAAGTAAAAAAGTGTTTTAAAAAGCTGTTTTACTTCACTTTGCAGAAGAAAATTGATATAATTATATCCATACTTGATGGGTAGGAGGGTAGTATGGCAGCAGGCGCCTTCTGAGGCGCGGAGTGGTTTTAATAAGCAGCAATGTAGCAGCGTAGAAAGGTAGTGTGGCATTTGTCTATTCAGTTGATTATCGTGTGCGTGTATATCGCGCTTTTGTTTGGTATCAGTTTTTATGTTAAAAGGCGGGCTGATAAAGGCTCGACGGAGTATTTGTTTGCCGGGCGTAAATTAAGTGCCGGCCTGATCGCGGTCAATATCACGGGGCTTGCGGTCGGTGCGGCTTCTACAGTGGGCGTTGCCGAAAATGCCTTTAAAGTAGGTATGGCGGCAGGCTGGTATAATGCAGCCTGGGCAGCGGGGGCTGTCGTGATGGGGCTTGTTGCCGCTGGGAAACTGCGGGCGATGAAGATTTCTACGATCCCGGAATTTTTTGAGAAATACTATGATACGAAAGGTCGTGTCATCAGCGCGGTCGGTCTTGTTATTATTATGTCTGTTATTACGGCGCTGCAGTATTTGGCGGGCGGGGCGATTCTGGCTTCGCTGCTGCCTGACATTTTCAGTTTTAAAGGCGGCATGATGATGAGTGCCGTTGTTTTCATCGGCATCACCCTGATCGGCGGTCTGTGGTCCTCAGGTCTTTCCAATATCGTCAGCGTCTGTCTGATTTATGTCGGTGTCCTGTATTCCTGCTTTGCCGCCGTCAATAATGCCGGCGGGATCGAGAATATTGCGGCTCAGCTGCCGCCGACGCTGGATTGGTTCGATCCTTTGGCTGGTATACCGATGGCGGTCATTATCGGCTGGTTCATAGTTATGGTCACACAAGCGATCACGGCACAGGGACCGGTGCAGATTGCCTGTGGTGCCCGTGATGCCAAAACTGCCCGTAAAGGCTTTCTTTTAGGCGGCATTTTGATTTTCCCGATCGGATTTTTATGCGCGCTGCTCGGCATTGTAGCGAAGGTTTCTTTCCCGGATATTACGGCGACTATGGCTCTGCCGAAAGTCGTTATGAGTCTGAACCCGGTGGCATCAGGAACGACGCTGGCTGCCTTGTGGGCGGCCGATGTTTCTACTGCCTGCACGATCCTTTTGGGGGCGGGCACTTTGTTCAGTCAGGATATTTACAAACGTTTTATTAATCCTTCTGTCAGCGATGAAAAATTTGTCACTGTCAATCGTCTGACTATTTTCGGGGTTGGTTTGATAACCTTGTGGTTTGCCTTCAATGCCGCAGGTATTTTGAAGACCATGATTGCCGGTCTGTCGATGACTACCGCTCTGACCTGTGTCTTTTTATTTACTGTGTTTGCGCCGGGGCTGTGCCGCAGAAGCAGTGCTTTTTATACAACGCTGGTCGGACTTTTAGGGTTGGTGGTCTGGGAATTTGTACCGGCGCTCCATGTTCTGCAGCATGTAATTTATTTTGAATGGCTTATTTGTATTGTAACCTTTTTAATAGTGGCAGTTGTTGATAAAACTCCGATTAAAGTACCGGAATATGTAGAGGAAGAGGCTTGATATTATGACCGACAGCAAACTCACCAGTATTGAAATCGGCCGTGCGGCCCTGAAAATAGCTGTTACAGGTTCACGCAGCGAAGAGCAGAGAATCAAGCAGGAACTGGCTGAACAGGGTATTCGTTCGACAGCGGTCGATTTTGGCGGGGAATTTATTCCGTCTATTGTCAAGATTGTTGAACGTGCTGTAGTGGCAGCGCAGAGGCAGGGCCTGGTTTCAGATACGCATGTTGGCGCCGGTGCGGTAGCAGGCGCTGCTCATGCGGCTTTAGAGCAGGTGAAAACCAAGGCTTTGGGCTTTAATGTCGGCGGCAAGATCGGTATTGCCCGCTGCGGTGAGCATTTGTGCGTTGCTATTTATATGGCGGTAGGCGTGCTCAATCTCAATGAGTTGTGTGTAGGTCTGGCGCATCGTTCGCTGGATAATGTGGAATAAGGACGCAATAGTAAAAGCAGTGAGGTTATTATGAATATATTTGATGTTATCGGACCGGTAATGATTGGTCCGTCCAGCTCGCATACGGCTGGAGCCGTACGTTTATCGTTATTGGCGATCAGCATTCTGGGGGCCTGGCCGGTAAAGGCGCAGATTGCTTTGCATGGGAGCTTTGCTCAAACTTACCGCGGCCATGGCACGGATATGGCGCTTCTTGCGGGACTGATGGGCTGGCTGCCGGATGATGCCAGGATTCCGCAGGCAATGGATTTTGCGCAGAAGCAGGGCTTGGAATACGCATTTTCCACGATCAATCTAGGTGATCTGACACATCCCAATACGGTCTATTTTAAATTGACAGCTGCAGATGGCAGAAAATGCGAAGTTATTGGTTCTTCTATTGGCGGCGGACAGGTTCTGGTAACTTCTATTGACGGTGCGGCTGTAGAACTGAGCGGTAAGCTGCCGGCGATCCTTACCTTGCATAAGGATAAACCTGGTGTTATTTCCCTGGTCAGCAGCGCTTTGGCAAGTGCCGGCATCAATATTGCCGGGATGCGGGTTTTCCGGGCGAATAAAGGCGGGTTGGCAACGATGGTCATTGAATGTGACCAGGTGGTGCCGGAGCCGATAATCAATCTGGTTGCTGCTTTGGAACCTATGCAGTCGGTGCGGTTCATCCGTAATGTTTTGTGAGGTGCAGCGTGATTAACGAGAAAATTTCTTTAAGGACTTGGATTGAGGCCGCAGCTGATCAGGGTGTTCCGTTACATACTTATCTGCTGAAGCTCAGCAGCGAAGAGCTTGAACTGAGTGAAGATGCTATACTGGAGCAGATGCAGACAATGCTGCAGGTAATGGAAGAATCAGCAGCATTCGGTCTGACCGGGGGAAGTTCACACAGCGGCCTGACTGGTGGTGCTGCTAAAAAGCTGCAGGAGGCCAGACAGTCTGAAAATTATAAAAATATTTTAGGCGGTGTCGTCAACGATGCTGTGGCTTATGCCATGGCTGTAGGTGAATGCAATGCGGCGATGGGACGTATCGTCGCCGCTCCTACCGCCGGAGCCAGCGGCGTTCTGCCGGGAGTACTTTTGGCATTGAAGCAGCATTACAATTTGAACGAACGGCAAATGGCTGAAGCTTTGGTCGTGGCTGGTAATATTGGTATGGTCATAGCCAGCCGCGCTTCACTGTCGGGCGCTATGGGCGGCTGTCAGGCTGAATGCGGCAGCGGTGCGGCTATGGCGGCCGGTGCCGCTGTAGATGTGCTGGGAGGCACTCCGGAACAGGTAGGACATGCAGTGGCGATAGTATTCAAAAATATGCTGGGGCTTGTTTGTGACCCTGTTGCCGGTCTGGTAGAAGTGCCGTGTATCAAACGAAATGGCGGTGCCGCTGCACAGGCGTTGCTGGCAGCAGAATTGGCTCTGGCTGGTATCACAAGCTTTATCCCTGCAGACGAAGCCATTGATGCGATGAAGTCAGTAGGCGATCGTTTGCCCTGCACGCTTAAGGAAACGGCGGAAGGCGGACTGGCACAGACACCAACTGCACTGGCCTGGGCACAGGCTTATTTTGCCGCTGATGGTAAAATTTAAAAAATATTTTAGATAAGTATTAAATGGAGGTAAATCAAATGAAAAAAATTATTAAGACTGAAAATGCACCGGCTGCTATCGGGCCTTATTCTCAGGCTGTCATGGCTAATGGTATGTTGTATATGTCAGGTCAGATAGCTTTGGTTCCTGAAACAGGCGAAGTAGTAGATGAAGGTATTGAAGCGCAGACGATCAGAGTCTTGAAAAATATGGAAGGCGTATTGTCTGAGGCAGGTTTGACTTTTGACGATGTGGTAAAAACCACTGTTTTTTTGACTGATATGGAAGATTTTGGCGTTGTTAACAGCATTTACGGTGAAAAGTTTGCTGAAAACGCTCCTGCGCGTTCCTGCGTACAGGTTGCGGGACTGCCGAAAGGTGTTAAAGTTGAAATAGAAGCAATCGCTGTCTGCAAATAATAATCCCTGCAAAAAAATGTAAAAAAGTTTATAAAAAAGATTGACATAAACTAGTGGCTATGGTAGAATAACATTCGTCGCCAAGCTATTAAGTTTGGACAATTTGGTGGCTGTGGTGAAGCGGTTAACACGGCGGATTGTGGCTCCGTTACTCGAGGGTTCGATCCCCTCCAGTCACCCCATAATTATCCGGTTTCTATCCTTGGGGCGTAGCCAAGTCGGTAAGGCACGGGACTTTGACTCCCGCATGCGTTGGTTCGAGTCCAGCCGCCCCAGCCAATGTGATCCACTAGCTCAGTCGGTAGAGCACCTGACTTTTAATCAGGGTGTCCCGCGTTCGAGTCGCGGGTGGATCACCATTTTTTTTGCCTGTTTGCGAGTGTGGCGGAACTGGCAGACGCACTAGACTTAGGATCTAGCGCCTTCGGCGTGCAGGTTCGACTCCTGTCACTCGCACCAATTAAATTATAAAGCTGTAGAATCGTTAGATTCTGCAGCTTTTATTTTTTACACTTGCTGATTATTGAACTATTAAAGTTCAGGGGCTAGCGAGTGTATTTTTTATTTGAGGCTGGTAGGAACTGTTGGAGAAATAATTAAGATTAATGTATAATATATGAAACAATAAAGGATATTAATTTTCTAATAGAATTAAAAACTAAAAAGTTATTGACAAAAACAGAAAATAATATTATATTAATACTAAAGAAAATATCATTAACAGCAGATAACAGACTGGGATATTTCGATTAACAAATGCGTATTCGGGCGCTGACCCCGTAAATAAAAAATATAGGAGGATAAAGACATGAGAAGTATTACAACATTAGACCTGCAATATGCCCATAGATTTTATGGGTTCAAAGGTGAAGCACAGTATCTGCATGGACATTCAGGTATTCTGACTATTGAGGTGGAAGATTCTGTCGAACCAGGTGTCAATATGGTATTTCCCTGTAATGAAATTCAAAAAACTGCCTGGGACGTTTTAAAGAACTTCGATCATGCACTGATTTTGAGGGAAGATGATCCGCTACTGCCGGCAGTACTTGATGTTTACGAAAAACAGGGTATCCGTAATGGCGCTCCGCAGAACCAGATGAAAGGCGCGGCTTTCAAGACAGAGCTGGCAACAGCATACCCGGATTGTCGTCTTGTGGTTACAAAAGAAACTATGACTGTCGAGGGCATGATCAAGATCGTTTATGATCTGCTTAAAGACAAACTCAATATTGCGAAAATAACTTTTGTCAGCGGTGTCAATACTGCTTCGGCAGAGTTCACAACCAAGAATCAAATTGATCGTTGCCCGCTGTGTGGTATTGCCTTGAATGAAAATGGCGTTTGTCCGAAGTGCGGCTATAAAAAATGATAGTATAGAAATAATGAAAACAGCAGGCCTATAAGGCCTGCTGTTTTTTGTTGGGATAAGATGGACAAAGGGTTAGAGGATATTCATATTAAAATTACTGGAGGGAAAATAAAACAACAGCAATTTAAAGCAGGATACAGGGAAAATTTTTATTTGTATCTTGACTTGGAGTGAGCTTTAAGTGTTATGATTGATAAAAGAGGAACGCAGAGGTGTTTGTAGAAAAAAATAGTGTTTATTTTACCATAGCAGAGAATATTACAGCGACGTGAAATTAGATAGCTAAAGTTTCTGCTTTAAAGTATATATGGGGGAAGGTTTGTTATGCGGGGGCTGAATAATGAAAAAAGATACGCCTTGCTGGACAGTCTGCGAGGGCTGCTGTTATTGGAGATGATCGTCTATCATTTTTTTTGGGACCTGGTGTATTTATTTGAGCAGGATTTGCCCTGGTTTCATAGCAGTTTGTGTTATTGGTGGCAGCAAAGTATTTGCTGGCGTTTTATTTTTCTATCAGGCTTTTGCTGGTCTTTAGGGAAAAGGGCTGTACGGCGTGCTGTGCAGGTTTTTGGGGGAAGTGTCCTGGTGATGGTTATAACGCACATTTTTGTGCCGGACCAGGCGGTTACATTTGGCGTTTTATTCTTTCTGGGGTCAGGTATGCTGCTGCTGAAGCTGCTTGACCGGCTGCTGTGCAGGCTGGCTCCTGTCTGGGGCATTACAGCAAGTGGTATGTTATTTTTTCTGACCCGCAATATCAACGACGGCTATTTAGGTTTTGAGGAATGGAATTTTTTCAAAATACCGGAGCAGCTGTATCTGAATAAATTCACTACTTATGTAGGATTTACAGAAGCAGGATTTTTTTCCAGTGATTATTTTTCTTTAATGCCCTGGTTCTTTTTATATTTGGCAGGTTATTACTGTCTGCGTTTTTGTGAAACTCTGGGCGGATTGCCTCAGATCTTCGATTATGGCAGCGGCTTCCTGAGTTTTTTCGGACGGAGGTCTTTGTTAGTCTATCTTCTGCATCAGCCGCTTTTGTACTTGCTGCTGACGTTGATTTTGGGTGGTAAGGTATTGCTTTAATGAGAAGGAGTGTTGAGAGTATGGAATATCGTGAATTGGGACGGACAGGTATTAAAGTCAGTGTGATAGCATTAGGGTGCGAAGGCTTTGTTGCCAACGAAGGTGCCTTAACAGAGCAACTGCTGAATGCGGCAGAGCAAGGCGGCATCAACTGTATTGATTTGTATGCGCCGCAGCCGGAAATGCGCAGTCGTTTGGGTAAATGGCTGCGTGGCCGCCGCGGTAAATTTGTTTTACAGGCACATTTATGTACGGTTTGGCAGGAGGGACAGTATAAGCGGACAAGGGAGATCGGGGAAGTGAAAGCGAGCTTTGAAGATTTGCTGAAACGGCTGGCAACAGACTATATAGATATTGGGATGATCCATTATGTGGACTCTCTGGAAGATTGGGAAGCGGTAGCTGGTGGCCCGGTAATGGAGTATGCAAGAGAACTGCAGGCTCAGGGAAAAATCAGATATATCGGCTTGAGCAGCCATAATCCTGCCGCAGCTATGCAGGCTGTACAAAGCGGTTTGATCGATGTACTGATGTTCAGCGTTAATCCATGCTATGACCTGCAGCCGGCGAATGAAGACTGTTATGCGCTTTGGGATGGGAAAAATTATGACAGGCAGCTTGTGAATATGGATCCGGAGCGGGAAGCGCTGTATGAAACCTGCAGCCGCCTGGGCGTCGCTATAACCGTAATGAAAGCTTTTGGCGGCGGTGATTTGCTGGATGAAGAGCTTTCGCCGGCAGGAAAAGCTTTGACTGTTAATCAGTGTCTGCACTATGCTTTGACGCGTCCCGGAGTAGCGGCAGTGATGTCGGGAGCGCATACTGTTGACGAGCTGGAAAAATGTCTTGAATATACTACGGCTGCTGATGTTGAAAAGGATTATGCGGCTGCTTTTGCCGCTTTACCGAAAATCAGCTGGGAAGGGCACTGCATGTATTGCGGACATTGTGCTCCCTGTCCGCAGGGAATAGATGTGGCAGCAGTAACTAAATTTTTGAATCTTACCAAAGCGCAGAACAGTGTTCCTGAAACAGTACGCGAACATTATGCTGCGCTGCGGCATCATGCCGGGGAGTGCGTGAAATGCGGTGCTTGTGAGAAACGCTGTCCATTTAAAGTTACAGTTATCCAAAATATGCAGGAAGCAGTGAAAGTGTTTGGTATGTAATAACGTAAATAATCTTAAAAATAAATTATTGCTTGACTTGGAGTTGACTCCAGGTGTTAAAATAATCGCAGGAGGAGGTGTTGCTCTATGACGATTGCAGAAGTCAGTAAAACGTTTGGCTTGACAGCTGATACGCTGCGTTATTATGAACGAATTGGCCTGATACCGCCGGTCAAGCGCAGCAGCAGCGGTATTCGTGATTATGATGAAAAAGATTGTAATTGGGTAGAATTTATTAAGTGCATGCGCGGTGTTGGTATTCCGGTAGAAATGCTGATTGAATATGTGGCGATGTTCCGCTTGGGCAAGGAGACGATTGCTGCCCGTAAAGCTCTTTTGGTAGAGCAAAGACAGCAGCTTGCCGACAAGATAGTAGCTATGCAGGCTGTACTGGAACGGTTAGATATGAAAATAGATGGTTATGAGGAAAGATGCTTAAAATTTGAGGAAGAAAATTTAAGACAATAAATAAGATTTGCAGCAGAGGTCAGCCAGGAGTTGGTTGACCTCTGTTTTTTTATCTTCGATCATAATAAATGTCTGAAAGATAATAAATATTTATATAAACAAATAAAAGTGATATAATTATTATTATACGCAAATGTTTACTTGAATAATATTGTTCGATGTTTTGGCTGGGGAGGTATTTAGGATGCTGAAAAGAATATTGACTGCTGTGTTGATGCTGGTTGTTCTGCTGGTAGTCAACAGTGCAGGTGCTTCTAATACAGTACGCATAGCCTATTCGGATATTGATAATTTTGTCGGTATCAAAGATGGACGGCTGGCAGGTTATGGCGTAGCTCTATTTGATGCAATTGCCGAATATACCGGCTGGACTTATGAATATAAAAGCGGTTCGTGGGAACAGTGTCTGGAGTGGGTGAAAAACGGTGAAGCCGATTTTACTTTTCCAGCCCAGTACAGCGAGCAGCGGGCGGCGGATTTCCTTTTCAGCAGGCAGAACTGTATTTTAGATTTTGCTGCTATTTATACGTCCGGTACCAACAGCGATATTTTATATCAGGATTATCAGTCGTTGCAGGGTAAACGATTAGGCATGATCAAAGGCAACTATCTTAATTTATGTTTTGACAAGTTTGTGGGGAGTAAAGGCATCAGCGTTCAGAAATTTTATTACAGCAGCGGTGCAGAAGTCAATGAAGCATTAGCTGCCGGTAAGATCGATGCTATTATGAGTGGGAATTGTGTGCTTGACGAAGATAAAAAGCTGGTTGCTAAATTTGATTATCTGCCTGCGTATATTATTACGGGAAAGAGCAATGCGGCTTTAATGGAGCAGCTGGATCAGGCGATGCGGGCGATAACGCTGGAAAATCCTTATTTTACTGCCGCGTTGTACGAGAATTTTTACGGACGTGCCGACAAGTTAGCCAAGGGATTTACCAGGGCGGAACTTGCTTATATCCAGACAGCCGCACCGCTGCGTGTTGTCGGTGATGCCGATAATTATCCTATGGAATGGCTGGACGGTAAAAACGGCGTTTATAAAGGCGCTTATCAGGATGTGCTGAAATTATTGGCTCAGGACAGCGGTTTAACGATGGAAATGACCTACACTCCTGATATGGCCTCGTCGTGGGAATTACTGGCTGACGGCAGAGCTGATGTTATTTCCGGAATCGTCTGGACGAAAGAATTGGAGGCCCAATACGATTTTCTGCACACAGACAGCTTTCTAAAAGAAAATTATCTGATTTTGGGTAGGCGCGGAGAAAGCTTTGATTTTAACAGCCGTTTGAAAGTAGCTATGAAAACTTCATTTATAGGCACTGCAGATTACATCAGGCAGAAATACCCGCAGTGGCAGATTGTTGATGGCGACAATTTAGAAAGCTGTCTGGAAATGGTGGTCAACGGCGAGGCCGATATTATGCTGGGCAATTCTATTGTGATGACAACTAACAGGTATCTGAGCAAATATGCCAGCCTGATGCCTGTAATGACGGTAAGTATGGAAATACCTGTAGGTTTCGGCATTTCTAAAAAATGTCCGCCGGAGGTATTGAGTATTTTTAATAAATCAATCCAAAAGCTGGATGCAGGTGCTCTGGATAAAATAATTTTAGATAACAGCATCGTTAAACACAGAGCATTGGACTGGCGGGAATTTATTAAAAATAATTTTCTTGTTGCCGGAACAGTATTTTTTGCGGTATTGGCTTTGAGTTTTACGGGTATTTTCCTATTTTTGAAGAACCGCCAGCAGGCCAGGTTTAATAATAGTTTGGCTGAAGCACTGGCTGCAGCGGAACGGGCTAGAAGCGCTGCTGAATACGCACATAATGCTAAAAGCGAATTTCTGTCGCGGATGTCGCATGAGATACGCACGCCGATTAACGCGATTGTCGGAATGAGCGATATTGCAAAGCTGCGCGCTGCTGACAGCCAGCCCGTATTAGATTGTTTGGAGAAGATCGATACTGCGTCCAGACATCTGGCTGCATTAGTAGATGATGTTTTGGATATGTCCAAAATAGAAAATGACAAATTGCAGCTGACGCCGCAGATAGTTTCACTGCACAGTATCATCTTTTCGACCATGGATATCCTGCAGCCGCTGGCAGAAAAAAAGGGTGTTCTTTTACAGCGGAAGGTAAATGTTGCAGATTGTTCTGTGTACGCTGACAGCAGAAGACTGCAGCAGATCATGGTAAATTTAGGAGCCAATGCAGTAAAGTTTACAGCTAAAGATAAAAAAGTTGTTTTAAAATGCGATATGCTTGAACAGGATGATGAGAGCATGCTGGTCCGGTTTGTCTTAGAAGATGAGGGAATCGGTATAAAAGAAAGCAATAGACAATGTATTTTTGAGGCATTTAATCAGGGCGGACGCAGTACAGATGCTTTTTATGGAGGAACGGGACTGGGTCTGGCCATTTCGCAGAAGCTGGCTCATATGATGGGCAGTGAGATCAAGTTTGACAGTACATTTGGGGTCGGCAGTCGCTTCTGGTTTGATCTGCGTCTTGCCAGGGCCTCTGTTTTGCAGCAAACGCTTGTAACTGATGAGATCGATCTGCATGGTTACAGACTGCTGGTAGTAGAAGATAATGAAATAAATATGGAAATTGTTTGTGAGCTGTTGCGTAATGTCGGGGCCGAATTTGCTACAGCGAGCGATGGTGAAGAGGCGGTCGATTTATTTTGCGAGGCAGAGCCGTTTACTTATGACGCAGTTTTGATGGACATCAGAATGCCAAGGATGAACGGTTATCAGGCTGCTGCTGCTATCAGAGCATTGCCGCGTCCGGATGCTATCTCGGTTGTTATAATAGCGATGACGGCAGACGTGCTGGAAAATGATGTGGAACAGTCACTGGAACAGGTCATGGATGCACATGTTGCCAAACCGTTCGATACCCGTCAGTTTCTGTTTTTACTGCGCGGTTTATTGCAGAATAAAGAAAATATGATTTGTAAATGAATAAAGTATTGACAAATTTAAATAGCCTAATATATAATTTAGGAGCTGGATATTCTGGTAGGTGAGGCTACCACAGGGATATGGATTGCTGCCGCGGAGTGGTGGAGACACCATGAGCAGGTTTGAACAGGCTATGTCGACAACAAGGCATAATCTAATGCAATTTCACCGCCCTGTGGAGTTAAAGCTTGAACAGGGCCGGTTCTGATTGAACTGTAAGGTAAATTTGTTTTATTGCCGCGTCTTTGTTTAAGCATTGACGCGGTTTTTTTATTTGCCGCGGCCAGCCGCAGAATTTTTATTATAGATATTTTATAAAAAAGTGAGGTGAGAAGAATGGACGCAGGAGGCAGTAGGGGCATAAAACCAAAAGGCGAAGAACCAGGAAGCGGTCTGCCGTCAGGGCGTCTGTTCTTCCGCGACAATTACATATAAATACTTTGTCTTTTCGTTGTGTGTCCTACTTTCCTGAAAGTATGCAGTAAAACCGTAAGGAGGTAGAAAACAATGAAAAAGAAATTACTGTTTTTAAAAAATAACCCGCAGGAGATCCTGCATCGTGAGAAGGTCAATGAAAGACTGCGTTTTGCTGCAGCTCATGACGTGAACACAGTTCTGAAGTATTTGGGAACGACTGGCAAAGGATTGCCGTCCGGTATGGTAGAGCAGGCTCGTGAACGGTATGGCGATAATGTTGTGACGCATGGACAAAAAGAATCTCTGTTCACGCGTATCTGCAAAGCTTTTATTAATCCTTTTACAGCGATTTTGTTTGTTTTGGCGGCAGTATCGGCTTTTACAGATATCTGGCTGGCTGATCCGGGTGAAGAAGACGCCGTGACTGTGATTATTATTACGACGATGGTTATGATTTCCGGTATCCTGCGTTTTGTGCAGGAAACGAGAAGCGGTAATGCGGCGGCTAAATTATCGGCTATGATCGAAACTACGACCTGTGTGGAAAGAATGGAAACGGGTCAGCAGGAGATACCACTGGACGAAGTCGTCGTCGGTGATCTTGTTCATTTATCGGCGGGCGATATGGTACCTGCTGATATCCGTATTATTTTTGCCAGGGATCTGTTTGTCAGTCAGTCGGCATTGACCGGTGAAAGTGAACCGGTAGAGAAATATCTTTGCCTGGATGTTCAGGCAGCTTCTATAACAGAAGAACCTAATCTGGCCTTTATGGGCAGTAATGTCATAAGCGGTACAGCGGTAGGAGTTGCCGTAGCAGTGGGCAATGATACGCTTTTGGGCGAAATGGCCAAGGCGCTGAACAGCAAGCCTCCGAAAACCAGCTTCGAAAAAGGTGTCAATTCTGTTTCCTGGGTTTTGATACGTTTTATGCTGGTCATGGTGCCGGTAGTTTTGTTTATCAACGGTTTTACCAAAGGTGACTGGATGAATGCGGCCTTGTTTGCAATTTCCGTGGCCGTAGGGCTGACGCCTGAAATGCTGCCGATGATTGTGACGACCTGTCTGGCTAAGGGTGCGGTCGCAATGTCCAGAGAAAAAGTTATTATCAAAAATTTAAATTCGATCCAGAACCTTGGATCTATTGATATTCTCTGCACTGATAAGACCGGTACGCTGACGCAGGATAAGGTTGTACTGGAATATCATCTGGATATTGAAGGCAAAGAAGCGCCGCGGGTATTGCGGCATGCCTTTTTAAACAGTTATTATCAGACGGGTCTGAAAAATTTGATGGATATTGCCATTATCAGCAGGACGAAACTGGAAGAGGAAGAAAACAAAGATCAGCTGGGCGATCTGGAACATTTTTACCAGAAGGTAGATGAGCTGCCCTTTGATTTTGAACGGCGCCGGATGAGTGTGGTAGTAGAAGACCGGAATGGGAAAACGCAAATGATCACCAAGGGCGCCGTAGAGGAAATGCTGAATATTTCGGCTTTTGTCGAATATGCAGGGCGTGTAGTGCCGCTGACGGCTTCTATGAAAAAGCTGGTTATGGAAAAAGTGGATGCGCTTAATGCCGATGGCTTGAGAGTCATTGCCGTAGCGCAGAAAACCAATCCTTCGCCGATAGGAGCTTTTTCGATAGCAGACGAGAACGAAATGGTTTTGATCGGTTATCTGGCTTTTCTGGATCCGCCCAAAGAAACGACTGCAGCTGCGATCAGAGCTTTGCAGGAGCATGGTGTTGCCGTGAAAATACTGACAGGGGACAATGAAAAGGTTACAAAATGTGTTTGCCGTCATGTAGGACTTGCAGCAGAAAAAATGCTGTTGGGTTCTGAGGTGGAAGCTATGAGCAACGAAGAATTGGCGGCAGCGGCAGAGTATACCACTGTTTTTGCCAAATTGGCGCCGGCGCAGAAAGCCAGAGTAGTACGCCTGCTGCGTGAAAATGGACATTCTGTAGGTTATCTCGGCGATGGCATCAACGATGCGGCGGCCATGAAAGCCTCTGATGTTGGTATTTCTGTCGATACGGCCGTGGATATTGCCAAGGAATCGGCGGATGTAATTTTACTGGAAAAAGATTTGCTGGTTTTGGAAAAGGGTATTCTTGAAGGCCGTAAAACCTATGCTAATATGATTAAATATATCAAGATGACGGCTTCGTCTAATTTTGGTAATATTTTTTCGGTTTTGATCGCCAGTGCTTTTCTGCCCTTCCTGCCGATGGCGTCGATACATCTGATTTTGCTGAATCTGATTTACGATATCTCCTGTACGGCGATTCCCTGGGATAATGTGGACAAAGAGTTTTTGACCAAGCCCAGAAAATGGGATGCTTCCAGTGTCAGCAAATTTATGCTTTGGATCGGTCCTACAAGTTCTGTTTTCGATATTTTGACCTATGCACTGATGTATTTCATCATTTGTCCGGCCGTTGTCGGCGGCCATTTGTTTCACGAACTGAGTGATCCTGCCCAGCAGGCATTATATATCGCTGTTTTTCAGGCTGGTTGGTTTGTTGAGTCAATGTGGACGCAGACGCTGGTTATCCATATGATCAGAACGCCAAAGATTCCCTTCCTGCAGAGCCGCGCTTCAGCGCCTGTGACATTACTTACATTTATTGGTATCGCAGTGCTGACAGTGATACCGTTTACAGCGGTGGGACATGCTATCGGGCTGGCTTCGCTGCCTGGTGAATATTTTAGCTGGCTGGCCGCTATTACTTTGGCATATATGCTTTTGGCTACGATGATGAAAAAACTTTATATCAAGCGCTATGGAGAACTTCTATAGTTGTTTATAGACGCTGGAACGCATATAATATAAAGATACGAAGCGTAATAAATGGGGGAATGGATTAATGCTGGGGACTATCGTCAATACAAGCACGATCATTGCCGGCAGCGTGCTTGGCAGTGTGTTCAGACAGGGGATCAAAGAAAATTACAAAAAAGCACTCTTTGATGCGTTGGGATTGGCTACTGTTGCTCTGGGAGCTAATGCAGTAGTCAGCAATATGCCGCAGAGCAGGTTTCCCGTCTTGTTCATTCTTAGTCTGGCGCTGGGCAGCATTATCGGTACTTTGCTTGATATCGACGGCCGCTTCCAGCGTCTGGCAGGGCGGTTCAAAGGCGGGTCCGACCTTGGTCAGGGGCTGTCTACGGCAATACTGCTTTTCTGTATCGGGACCCTGTCTATTCTGGGGCCGATAGAAAGCGCGCTGTATGGTAATAACACTTATCTTTTTACTAATGCTACGCTTGATTTTGTAGCTTCGATGGTTTTGGCTTCCGCATATGGCATCGGCATAGCCTTGGCAGGAGTCGTACTGTTTTGCTGGCAGGGGTCGATCTATCTGCTGGCCGGTTGGCTGGCGCCATTTTTGACAGCTGAGCTGATGACAGAAATTTCGATTATCGGCGGAGTTTTTATTATGAGCTCCGGGTTTGCGATTTTAGAATTAAAAAAGTTTAAGACCTTGAATATGCTGCCGGCACTTATTGTTCCTGCAGTTTGGACACTGCTTTTAAAATGTTTTTCCTGAGTAAAAACGGTCTCATTTTAAAATGAGGCCGTTTTTTAGTTTTTTTAAGTGATTATCTTAACAAAAAAATAAGTTAAAAGTGTAAAATAGCTGTCAGAAAACAGGTTGTGGACTTGTAGAAAAACGTGGCGGTGTTATAATAAAACTGTAAGGAGAATTTAAAACAGCGGTTAGGGCCGAAAAGTTAATTGCTTTTTTAAATTCTCAGTGCTATAATATAGTAAAAGATAATTTTTATTTATTGCGATTACACACTGCAAATAAATCAAAATTTTGAAAGGTGGTGGCAGTAATGCCAAATTTTGCAAACCCGTTTCAAGGTAATGTCAACAGAAAGTTAACCAAAGAAGAATTGATCCAAGCCGTACGTCTGGATATTGCAGGTGAGCTGGAAGCTATTTACTTGTATGATGCCCATGTACAGGCTACTGATGACGAAGTGGCAAAAATGGTTATTTCCGATATTCGTGACGAAGAAAAAGCCCATGTCGGTGAGTTGATGACTTTGCTGCGTTATCTTGATCCTGCTGAAGCAGAACATTTCATTTCCGGTGAAGGCGAAGTTAAGGAAATGCTTGAAGGCCTTGGTATGAAAGCTGCCGGGATTGCCGATGACAAAACGGAAGTTACCAATAAAGCGACTACCGTAGGCAGCCTGCTGGATAAATAGGAGGTATGGTCATGGAATTTTTAATGCGTGATGATGTTAATCTGTCTGCCGAGCAATGGCAGTCTATTGATAGTGCCGTAATCCAAGCGGCAAGAAATGTTTTGGTTGGACGTAAATTTTTACAGATTTACGGTCCTTTGGGTGCCGGTGCACAAAGTGTGAATGTAGATGTGCTGACTCCTGCTGAAAAAGGCAGTGTAGATTTCTTCGGTGAGGAAGAGGAAGCTGTAAAAGTTACAGGCCGCAGTTTTAAAGAGCTGCCAATGATCTATCGTGATTTTGTATTATCCTGGAGAGATATGGAACAGGCCAGACAGATCGGTATGCCGATCGATTTGGGTGCGGTCAGCGCTGCCGCAAATGCCTGCGCTCAGAAAGAAGACCTGATGATTTTTGCAGGGAATCCGAAAGCCGGTTATGAAGGCCTGGCTACGGCAGAAGGTGCTTTTAAAGTAAAAAAATCCGACTGGAGCAAAGATGAAAATGCTTTCAGCGATGTTGTTAAAGGTCTGCAGCATTTTGCGGACAAGAATTTGAGAGGCCGTTATGCTTTGGCAGTCAGCCCTGACCTATATGCACAGTTACAGCGTTTACAGGTCAGCACTGGATTACTGGAAAGCGAACGCATCAAAACCCTGGTTGGCGGCGGATTATATATGACTCCGGCGTTAGGTCTTAATAAAGCCGTATTGGTCTGCGCTGAACCGCAGAATATGGATCTTGTTATAGGTCAGGACCTTATTACCGGTTATATGGGTTCTGCTAAGCTGAATCACGAATTCCGTGTATTTGAAACAGCTTTGCTGCGGATCAAATGCAAAGATGCAGTAGTGGTTTTTGGCTGATCGTAAAATTTAAAGCCTGCCGGCATATTATGTCGGCAGGCTTTTTACTATGCAGAATAGCAATACTGAAAGCGTATTAATATTTATTTAATAAAAATACTTGATGTTTAATAATTGAAAATAAGCTATAATAAAATAAAAATGAGTTATCGGTATTAAGGAGGCCGGGCATGGATAAAAAACGTGGTTATAATATAAAATATTTATTGCTGTTCACTTCAGCAGCTGCGTTGCTGTGCGCTCTGGCTGCATATATCAGCATTAACGATACCTATAAGTATACCCGTGAAAGAGCAGCTTTTCTGGCGGAAAGCTATGGCTCTCAGACGCGCTACGAACTGATGGATCTTTATGATGACGCTTTTGTCCTACGTGAGCTGATCCAGCAGGGTATGCTGGATGCCAAAGGTACAAAAATAGCCGTACACGAAAAAGGTTTTCGTAATATGTCAGAGCTTGGTATCCAGAGAATGAACAATGTCTGTACAGCCTTTGACGATATGGCTTTGATCACAAATGTATCTTTGGCTATGGCAGAAGGTCCGCTGCAGGACGGTATTCCTGAAAAAACTGTGATTTCCTATTGCTTTCCTTATGAAATCAATAAAAGTGCCCTGGGAAAAAATCTGATGATCCAGCCGAAACGGGATGACGCTATCAGGAAAGTGTATCGCAAGCAGGGCGAGTTGGTGATCGAAGGACCGTTCAGAAGGATTCAGGATAATGAGCTGGTACTGACGGGCAGGGTCGCTGTAAAAAATTCTGACGGTTCACCCTGGGGCTTAGTTGCTGTGACTTTGGATATGAATCCGGCAAGTCCGAAATATGCTTTGCAGAACATCAATTTTGCCGCACTGCAGGGGCAGAAATATCGTTATCATTTATACAAGATAGAAAACGGAGCCAAATTGACGATTGCTGCTTCTGACCATGCGGCAATGGCAATGACAGGCGGAATGAAATATGATATCGAACTGCCGAATGCCAGCTGCATCATAGAGGTAGACAAAGCAGGCGGCTGGGTTGGTAATAATATAATTTTTTTGAATGCAGGGATTGCCTTTTTTGTATGGCTGCTGAGTGTTTTTGCCGTAAAAAAATGGCTGGAAAATAAAGAGGCCCACCGTGAGATTGCAGACAGGGAAGAAATACTGCGTCAGATTGCCGATAATATCAACGGAGGCGTTTTGACACTGGTCAATGATGCCGGCTTCTGCATCCGTTATGCTAACGATGGATTTCTAAAATTGATTGGTTATACAAGGGAAGAATTGGAAAACGTACCTTCGTTTTTGAGGGCGCATTTGATATATGAAGAGGATGCGCCTAAATTTCAGGCATTACTGGATGGTGTCTGGCATCTTAATGATAAGATCGATTTGGAGATGCGCCTGCTGCATAAAAACGGGCATTATATACCTGTTTTGATCCGTGGCAGCGTGGGGATAGATAAAGACGGCATGCTGGTAATGTACTGCGTTATTGTTGATATCAGTGAACAAAAGCGTATCATCCAGGAACTGGAACTGGAGAAGGAGCGTTATGATCTTTTAGTGCAGGCTTCCAACGAAATAATTTTTGATGTGGACGTGCTGCCGGAGCATATTGCCTGGTCGCCTCTGTATCGCAGGATTTTTGGCTTTGAACCCTTTGGTAAGCTTGCTTCTGAATCTGCGCCTCCGTTAAAATCGGAGCCCGATAAAAATATTGCCGTTATCAGTGCGTTTATCCATAAAATTATTGCAGAGAAGCATTCCGACAGTGAAGAACTGCTGCTCAGTTATGCCAATGGCGAGCAGCACTGGTTCAGGATCCGGGCTAACTGCATCATCAAAAAAGAAACAGTGATCCGCCTGGTAGGCAAGCTGGATAATATTGATGCAGAAATGCTTGAAAAAGAAAAGCTGCAGGATATGAGCCGTATCGATCAGCTGACAGGAGTTTATAATAAAGCCGGCTTTAAAACTGTGGTGGAACCGCTGTTGAAAGAAAGCGGTTCGGGCAGCTTTATCTTTACTGACCTGGATAATTTTAAAACAGTCAACGATACCTTAGGGCATCAGACAGGCGATAAAGTTTTACAGGAAATGGCAGCAAAGCTGCAGCAGTTTTTCCGCTCCGACGATATTATCGGTCGTTTTGGCGGTGATGAATTTTATATTTATGCACCGGGGCTTTCGCCGGAGGCGACAGTCAAAAGGGCGGAGGATTTATGCCGTATTCTGCATACTACCTATGATGGCGTCACTGTTTCTGCCAGCATTGGCATTTGCTATTTCCCTGAGCATGGCCGGGATTTTGACAAGCTGGTGCATTTGGCTGATGTGGCCGCGTATGTTGTAAAAGAAAGAGGCAAGGGTGGTTATCATGTTTATGAGCCAGGTGATAAAATTTAATTTTGCTTGCTATTGCCGGCAAAAGATGCTAAAGTTAATTTAATATCATAAGTCGATCCACTGGGGGCGCATTATGCTGAGAGGCCGCAAGGCCGACCCTTAGAACCTGATTTCCGGGTAATGCCGGCGTAGGGAAGTGGCGTAAGCGCGAGCCAAAGCCAATTTCCTGTGGGAGATTGGCTTTTTATTTTGAAGGGGGAGTTTAATAATGGCAACACAGATGCAGTTGGCCCGTCAGGGCATAATCACAGAAGCGATGCTTCAGGTAGCGGCGCAGGAACAGTTGGCGCCTGAGGTCATCAGGGCTGGTGTAGCGGCAGGAACAATAGCTGTTTGCTGCAATATCAACCACAAAAATCTTGTGCCGCGCGGTGTAGGTCAGGGCTTGGCAGTCAAGGTCAATGCCAATATCGGTACTTCCAGCGCTTATCCTGATCCTGAACCTGAGCTGGCTAAGCTGCGCGCTGCTATTGATGCCGGTGCCGATTCTGTGATGGATCTTTCTACAGGCGATAATATCGACGCTTCACGTAAGGCTATCATTGCTGCATCCACTGTAATGGTTGGTACGGTACCGATTTATCAGGCAACAGTAGAAACTATTAAAAAACGCGGTGCCGTTGTTGAAATGACGAAAGAGGACCTGTTTGAAGTTATCCGTCAGCAGGCTGCCGACGGTGCTGATTTTATGACGATCCACTGCGGTATCAACCGTCAGGTTCTGCACGCTCTTGTCAGCGAAGGGCGCGTTATGGACGTTGTCAGCCGCGGCGGCAGTTTTATTACCGGCTGGATGCTGCATAATGATCGTGAAAATCCTTTATATGAATATTATGATGAAATATTGGACATCTGCGCGGAATATGATGTAACGATCAGTTTAGGTGACGGACTGCGTCCCGGCTGCCTGGCAGATGCTACAGACAGGGCGCAGATTCAGGAGCTTTTGAATTTGGGGGAATTGACCCAGCGGGCCTGGCAGCGCGGTGTACAGGTAATGGTTGAAGGACCGGGACATGTTCCGTATAATCAGATTGCAGCTAATATGCAGCTGCAGAAGCGTTTATGTCATGGTGCGCCTTTTTATGTTTTGGGGCCATTGGTAACTGATATAGCGCCTGGTTACGATCATATTACTTCTGCCATTGGCGGTACTCTGGCCGCGGTCAGCGGCGCTGACTTTTTATGTTATGTAACGCCGGCCGAACATTTGGGGCTGCCTGACATTGACGATGTACGCGAAGGCGTGATCGCAACGAGGATCGCGGCTCATGCTGCCGATATTGCCAAGGGACTGCCCCAGGCTATAGCCTGGGACAGGGAAATGGCTGTCGCACGTAAAAATCTTGACTGGCTGGAACAGATTCGTCTGGCACTCGACCCGGTGAAGGCGCAGGCTTACCGCGACAAGAAGAATAAGGCGGAGGATGAAGCTTGTTCCATGTGCGGCGATTACTGCGCTGTCAAGATCGTGGGACAATATTTGGAAGCGCACAGGAAAAAACAATAATAACCGTAAAAAGAGGACTTACATATGTAAGTCCTCTTTTTTATCAGTCTTTGTATAAATAATCCTGTACTTTGCTGTGACTGTCTTCAGGTCCGACCATGATGAAGACGTCCCCCGCTTCGAAAAGCGCGTAGGGGCCCGGCGAAACGATCAGCTCTTCGCCTTTTCGGATAGCGACGACGGTAACACCGGTACTTTGCCAGAAGTTTATTTCCGAGATCATCTGTCCCAGGAAACGGCAGTCTTGAGTTATTTTTACTTCATAAGGCAAGATAGGTGATGCCAAACGGAATTTTTCAATATATTCAAGCAGCTGATGGACATTATCTAAAATATCGTCCTGTTGTTTTTTCTGTTGTTCCGATAAGGTTTCGATATTTTTTTTCAGTTCGGTAATGGTAGAAATATTGCGGAAACGGCTTACCAGCTGTGAGGCCCGTTCGGCCGAAAGCACTGTGCTGCCGCTGCCTGATTCAATGGCGACGATGCCGACATCCTGCAGCATGAACATGGCGCGGCGGATCGTTTCAGGAGAAACGGCATAATGAGCTGCAAGCATGGAGCGTCCGTAAATTTTTTCGCCGGCCTTATATTTGCCGGCAGCTATCTTGGAAGCGATATCGATAGCGATTTTCTGATAGATTGGTTCTGCTATTTTGTGTTTGTTAGCCATGGTATAGTCCTTTGCAGTAAAAATTTAGTAAAAATCAACAGGCTTAAAATTTATATTTGTCTGCTGGCAAGGCGCAGCAGCAGACTCCACAAGTGGCCTGACAGGCGGCTGCGGAGATTTTCCGAAACAAACTATTAACTGACAGCTGCAGATCTTCGCAGTGTAAAAAAGTAATTAAAGTAAATTGACAAGCTTTTATAAGTAAGTTAAACTAAAAAACAGATAGAAGCAACTCAATAATAACATAAAGTTGTCGGATTGAAAAGGGGGGAGTTTTGATGAAGAAAAAAATACTGCAGCTGTTGGGTATGGTTTTGTTTGTAGGCCTGCTGGCAGGCTGCGGTAGCAATAATGAAAAAACGGTAGTTTTTTCTGATGCCGGCTGGGACAGTGTGAAGTTTCATAACGCGGTAGCCGGTTTGATTGCAGAAAAGGCTTATGGTTTAAAAGTAGAAACGATGAACGGCTCGACGCCGATTATGGAAGCGGCGCTGGTGCGCGGTGATGTGGACGTAAATATGGAGCTCTGGACGGATAACGTTGCTACCTATCAGGCTGATAAAGCCGCTGGTGGGATAGTCGATCTGGGAATCAACTTCGATGATAATAAACAGGGCCTGTATGTACCGCGTTATGTGATCGAAGGTGATCCCCAGCGTGGCATTGCGCCGATGGCGCCTGATCTGCACAAGGTTTCTGATCTGGCCCGCTACAGTAAACTTTTTGTGGATGAAGAAAATCCTTCCAAAGGGCGTATTTACGGAGCTATCCCCGGTTGGGCAGTCGATGAAGTAATGTTTAAAAAGTATAAGCACTACGGGCTGGATAAAAATTATGTGTATTTCCGTCCAGGCAGCGAGGCGACCTTAAGCACAGCTTTTGTAACGGCTTACGAAAAAGGTTTGCCGATCGTTGGCTATAATTGGGAACCGACCTGGATCAGCGGCAAGCTGGATCTGGTGCTTTTAGAAGACGCGCCGTATAATCAGGCCGGGTTTGAAGCAGGTGAAACAGCTGCGCCATCAGTAGTTGTCATGGTATCGGCTAACAGCCGTTTTCCAAAACGGCAGCCTGAGTTTACAGAGTTCCTGAAAAAGTATCATACTTCCAGTGCTTTAACAGCGGAAGCTCTCGCTTATATTGCCGATAATAAGGCGACTTATGACCAGGCGGCCCGTTGGTTTTTACAAAAACATGATAATCTACTTACGCAATGGCTGCCGCCCGATAAGGCCCAGACCATGCGGGCTGCGTTAAAAGAACAGTAAGGGGGCGGGCATATGACAAGTTGGTTGTTGAATTTTCCTAATATCAATCTGAATATAGCAGAACCGATAGATGAATTTGTACGTTATATCAATATTAATTACGGCGAGGTTTTTGTTGCTGCCAAAAAGATGCTCAGTATTTTTATTAACGGCATCAACGGCGCACTGGATATGATTCCCTGGTGGCTGATGATTCTGCTGGTAGTTTTTGCCACAAAAAAACTTATGAACAGCTACAGAAACGGTGTCATTTACGGCGGCCTGCTGTTTATGGTTGGTGCCTGCGGGTATTGGCATATGATGAATGAAACTTTAGCTATCGTGATCACGGCAGTAATTTTTTCATTGCTGATAGGTTTGCCGATCGGGATCGCTCTGGCGGCGGTACGCGGCGCTGATACGATAGTGCGGCCGATACTGGACGCGATGCAGACGATGCCGACCTTTGTTTATATGATACCGGCAGTTATGCTGCTGGGACCCGGAAAGGTGCCGGCGGTTCTGGCAACAGTAGTTTATGCTGTGGTGCCTGTTATCAGGCTGACCAGTCACGGTATCCGCCAGGTCGATCAGGAGGTTGTTGAGGCCTCCCGCTCGTTTGGTTCCTCCAGCTGGCAGACTTTGTTTAAGGTGCAGATACCTCAGGCGCTGCCAACGATCATGACAGGTATCAACCAGACGATGATGATGGCGGTGGCGATGGTAGTTACCTGTGCCATGATCGGTGCGAACGGACTTGGTATGGAAGTTTTGATCGCTATTAACCGTATGGAATCCGGACGCGGCATTATCGCCGGTTTCGCCATTGTTATTATTGCGATCATTATTGATCGTCTGACACAGAGCCTGGTGCAGAAGGAGGGTAAATGATGCAGGAAAAAGATACTGTTTTAGAAGTGAAAAACTTATATAAATTGTTTGGTCCATATGACTTCCTGGATGAAAGAAAAGCTGCCTTCAAGCTGTTGGAGCTTGGAGCCAGCCGGATGGACGTTATGGAAACGACAGGTATCATGGCTGCGATCAGCGATGTTTCCTTCAGCGTCAAAAGAGGTGAGCTTTTTGTACTGATCGGTTTATCAGGCAGTGGTAAATCAACTATCGTACGCTGCCTTAATATGCTGCATAAGCCGACAAAGGGCGAAATTCTGATCGATGGCGAGGACATTACCAAATATAATGAAAAACAGCTGCAGGAGCTGAGGCGTACGAAGGTTTCCATGGTCTTTCAAAACGGCGGGCTTTTGAGCCATCGCGATGTACTGGGTAACGTGGCCTATGGCTTGGAAGTACGCGGTGTCGGCAAAGAAGAACGTGAAAATAAGGCTATGGAAATGATCAATATGGTCGGACTGACGGGTTATGAGCACGAAAAACTCAGCAGCTTGTCAGGCGGGATGAAACAGCGTGTAGGTATAGCCAGGGCGCTTGCTAATGATCCTGATATACTTCTGATGGATGAAGCTTTTTCGGCGCTTGATCCTCTGGTCAAAAACGATCTGCAGTTTGAGCTGCTGCGGATCCAGGAACGCATGGGTAAAACTATTGTTTTCATTACCCATGATATCAACGAAGCCTTTAAGCTTGGTAACAGAGTAGGTATCCTGCGCGACGGCAGAATGGTGCAGATCGATACGCCGGAGCAGATGCTTGCAAACCCTGCGGATGATTATGTTAAGAAATTTATTCATAATGTCAATACCAGTAAAGTCTTTTGCGTGCGTAATATTATGTCTACGCCCAGCTGTATCGTTAAAGACAGCGACGGTGCCAATACGGCGCTTACCAGTATGCGCGCCAACGGCGTGTCCAGCGCTTATGTGGTCGGAGACCATATGAACTTCATCGGTATCGTTACCCTGGAGGGAGCTTTGGCTGTCCGTGACGGGAAAAAGACTTTCAGCGAAGCGATCATACGCGATGTGCTCCAGGTCAACGATCTGGACGCTCCCGTTGCTGATATAGTGCCTTTGGCAGCTAATGCTGCCTTTCCGCTGGCCGTGGTTGATGAAGAAAAAGTATTCCGTGGTATTATCACCAAGGCTTCTGTCTTGTCTTCCTTTGTTGCCTGAAAATCAGCAGATGTTAAAAATAAAAGAAGAGCTGCCAAAGCAGCTCTTCTTTTATTTGGTCATAAGGCTATTTTGGCGAGATGATCGCCGTCAAGCCTATAGCCGTAATTTTTGCGCGGGTCCCAATAATTGACCCGTACAATGTCGCCCTCTTGTAAAGCTTTTTCTAATTCTGTGCTGTCTAAAAGCCCCTTGCGGGTAATAAGATTTGTCAGAATAGTAAAGTTTTCCGCCTGTACTTCGATAGAATTAGCGATACAGTCTTTGCCGCTGTCACTGCCGTCACTTTTCAGCAGATCAAGATAAACACTGCGTCCTTTCAGATATTCGCTGATATCAAAGGCAAGCTTGTCAATGCCTTTGGCATCCTGGTCAAAAAGTCGTGGAGTTTTATTAAAAACGACCACGATGCCTGCGTGAGCTTTGGCTAAGATGTTGATAGGTTTTCCGCCGTGTTTGTTTGGTATAGTCAAGTGAGCTGTGGCAGCGTCATTGGCTGTATCTATTTTAATCCTAGGAATACGGGCTTGAAGAGCATTTGCAATGTAGTTAACAATCGTCTGCAAATTCAACACCTCCGTAGCATTATTATAGCATTTGTCAATAAATTGAGTAGTTTTAAAAATTTACAAAATACTTGCATAATATTCACATGTATACATGCGAAGGAAATTTACAAAAGTGATTAAATAGTGTATACTAATTGTGTGAGCAAGGGTGAACTATGTCTTGCCGCACATTTATTTTGCGTATCACTGGAACCGATAAGGCCGGTTCCCATATCTTGTACTCTAATTAAAAGAAAGAAGGGGATCAAATGACAAAAATGAAAACTATGGACGGTAATACGGCAGCGGCGTATATATCTTATGCGTTCACCGATGTCGCAGCTATCTACCCTATTACCCCGTCCTCTACCATGGCCGAAGTTGTAGACGAATGGGCTGCTCAAGGTCAGAAAAATGTTTTTGGTCAAACTGTAAAAGTATTGGAAATGCAATCTGAAGCTGGTGCTGCCGGTGCCGTACACGGCTCTTTGCAGTCCGGTGCTTTAACAACAACCTACACTGCTTCGCAAGGTCTCCTTCTGATGATTCCTAATATGTACAAAATGGCAGGCGAGCTGCTGCCGGGCGTGTTCCATGTTTCTGCCCGTGCTTTAGCTGCCAGCTCACTGTCTATTTTCGGCGACCACCAGGACGTTATGGCTACACGCCAGACAGGTTTTGCGCTGCTTGCTGAAAGCGGAGTACAGGAAGTTATGGATCTGTCGGCAGTGGCTCATTTGTCTGCTATCAAAGGTCGTGTTCCTTTTATTAACTTCTTTGACGGTTTCCGTACTTCCCACGAAATTCAGAAAATAGAAACTCTGGCTTATGACGATCTGGCTAAACTGATCGATTATGATGCGGTAACTGCTTTCCGTAATCGCGGGCTCAATCCCGATAATCCGGTCGTTCGCGGCACTGCTCAAAATCCTGATATCTATTTCCAGACCCGTGAAGCTGTAAACTCTTACTATGAAGCTTTGCCCGGTATCGTTGAAGAATATATGAACGAGATCAACAAGCTGACTGGACGTAAATATGGTCTGTTCAACTATTATGGTGCTCCGGATGCGGAAGAAATCATCATCGCTATGGGCAGTGCCTGCGAAACGATCCAGACTGTTGTCGAAAAACTCAACGCTGAAGGCAGGAAGGTCGGCCTTCTGGCTGTGCATCTGTATCGTCCGTTCTCGATCAAACATTTTATGGCTGCTGTTCCTAAAACAGTTAAACGTATTGCTGTTATGGACCGCACCAAAGAACCAGGTTCCTTTGGCGAACCGTTATACATGGATGTGCGCGGCGCTTTCTACGAAGCAGAGATTTCACCGCTCATCATCGGCGGCCGTTATGGCCTGGGCAGTAAAGAGCTGACTCCGTCTGAAGTGCTGGCGGTTTTTGAAAATCTTACTGCAGCAGAACCGAAAAATAATTTCACTGTAGGCATCGTTGACGATGTTACCAATACCTCTTTGGCGGTAACTACCTCGCTGGATACTACTCCTGCCTCTACCAAAAGCTGTAAATTCTGGGGCCTGGGCAGTGACGGCACTGTCGGCGCCAACAAAAGCGCGATCAAGATTATCGGCGATCATACGGATATGTATGCGCAGGGTTACTTCTCCTACGATTCTAAAAAATCCGGTGGTATCACTGTCTCGCATCTGCGCTTCGGACATGAGCCGATCCGCGCTCCGTATCTGATCACTTTTGCAGACTTTGTAGCCGTACATAATCAGTCTTATGTAGACAAATATGATGTTACCGCAGGCCTGAAAAAAGGCGGTACCTTCCTTTTGAACTGCAACTGGTCTATGGAAGAGCTGGAAACGCATCTGCCGGGCAATATCAAACGCTACATTGCTAAAAATGCTGTTAATTTCTATACTATCGACGCGGTGAAGATCGCTCAGGAAATCGGTTTGGGCGGACGTATCAATATGATCATGCAGTCAGCCTTCTTCAAACTGGCGGATATTATTCCTTTGGCTGATGCCGTCAAGTATCTGAAAGAAGCTGTCGATCATTCCTACGGACTGAAAGGCCAGGCTATTCTTGACATGAACTATGCGGCTATCGACCGCGGCGTCGATGCTATTGTGAAGATCGATGTACCTGCAGCCTGGGCTGATGCTGCTGGTGACGCCAATATCGCAGTTACCGGCAACGAATTTATCGATAATATACTGACTCCAGTCAATCGTCTGGAAGGCGATAACCTGCCTGTCAGCACCTTTAATAAAAATGTCGACGGTACTTTCCCCAGCGGCACTTCCGCTTACGAAAAACGCGGTATCGCGATCAATGTACCGGAATGGCAAATGGATAAATGTATTCAGTGCAACCAATGTTCCTTCGTTTGCCCGCATGCAGTCATCCGTCCTGTTCTGATGACAGAAGCAGAAGCTGCCAACGCTCCGCAGGGACTGGAATACAAAGATGCCATCGGAGCTAAAGAACTTAAATTCCATATGGCTATTTCACCGCTGGATTGCACCGGCTGCGGCAACTGCGCGCAGGTTTGCCCGGCTAAAGAAAAAGCTCTGGTTATGAAACCTCTGGAAAGTCAATTGGCCAAAACTGCTCATTGGGATTATACTGCCCATCAGGTTACGGCCAAACCTAATCCGATGAACAAAAATACTGTCAAAGGCGTTCAGTTTGAACAGCCCTTGCTTGAGTTCTCCGGCGCCTGTGCCGGCTGCGGCGAAACTCCGTATGCCAAACTGGTTACACAGCTTGTTGGTGACCGCATGATGATCGCCAACGCTACGGGCTGTTCCTCAATCTGGGGTGCCAGTGCGCCTTCCATGCCGTATACTACTAACAGCAAAGGCCATGGTCCCAGCTGGGCAAATTCTCTTTTCGAGGATAATGCCGAATATGGTTTGGGTATGTACCTGGGTGTAAAACAATCCCGTGAGCGTGTTGCTGAAATGGTAAAAGCAGCTTTGGCTGCCGAGATTCCGGCTGATCTGAAAGCAGCAATGCAGGATTGGCTCGATAATATGGACGTCAGCGAAGGCACTCGTGAACGTGCGGAAGCATTGACGGCCGTTTTGGAAAAATATCAGGACCAATGCGATAAATGCGCAGCTCTGTATAAAGAAAAACAATTCTTTGTCAAACGCAGTCATTGGATCTTTGGCGGCGATGGCTGGGCTTATGACATCGGTTACGGCGGTCTGGATCATGTTCTGGCTTCGGGTGAAAACGTTAACGTTATGGTTTTTGATACCGAAGTTTATTCAAATACCGGTGGTCAATCGTCCAAAGCCACACCGGCTGCAGCTATTGCCAAATTTGCTGCCAGCGGCAAAAAGACCAAGAAAAAAGATCTGGGCATGATGGCCATGAGCTATGGTTATGTTTATGTGGCTCAGATTTCTATGGGTGCCGATAAGAATCAAACTTTGAAGGCGATTGCAGAAGCGGAAGCTTATGACGGACCGTCCCTTATCATTGCTTATGCTCCGTGTATCAACCACGGATTGAAAGCGGGTATGGGCTGTAGCCAGCTGGAAGCTAAACTTGCTGTAGACTGCGGTTATTGGGCAACCTACCGTTATAATCCTGCTTTGAAAGAAAAGGGTGAGAATCCTTTCGTATTGGATTCTAAAGAGCCTACTGCTGATTTCAGAGAGTTCCTTTTGGGCGAAGTTCGTTATTCTTCCCTGCTCAAACAGTATCCTGAAACAGCTGAAGCACTGTTCACCAAAACTGAACAGGATGCTAAAGAACGTTTGAATAACTATAAACGTTTGGCTGGCAAAGCATAAACCCTGCTGTAATAAAAAACAAACCGCCGTCGGTTTTGACGGCGGTTTTTGTTTTCGGGTGTGCTGTGCAGTCTACGGCATTCAAGAGGTATTTGTTGGAACTTGACGAGAAGGCATATTTGCCGTATAATATCAAAATAGCACGGAGAGGTGGTCGAGTGGTTTAAGGCTCTGGTCTTGAAAACCAGCGAGGTGCAAGCCTCCGTGGGTTCGAATCCCACCCTCTCCGCCATATTTTTACAACAGCGTTGTAGGGGCCTCGTAATAAATATTTGCGTTGGTACTCTTGAAAAAAATATCAGGATAGTGTATACTATCCAAGTAAGTCAAACGGAGTGGTACTCAAGTGGCTGAAGAGGACGGTTTGCTAAATCGTTAGACGGGGTGACTCGTGCGTGGGTTCGAATCCCACCCACTCCGCCACTATTAAAAGTTTCAGAGCCTTCGAGATTTTTCTCGAAGGCTCTTTTTCTATTGTTTATTATTTTCAGCCCAGGCCGTTGAAGCGTGCCAAAGTATCATAAACTGTATGCGCCAGCTTATTTTTGTAAGCAGCAGGCAGCTGTTTTAAAACAGCAGATTCTTCTATCAAAGCTGCCAGGCTGTTTAAATTCGACATTTGGCAGCAGTTGGGCAGCAGGATATTGCTGATGATCAGCGACAGAGCGGGCAAATGTGTTTCCGGCTCCTGCTGCCAGTTATCAGGCAGGGCTTGTGCTATTGCAGTTTCTAAAAGAGTGGCGATATTTGTCATGATAGACCTCGGTTTTAGGTTTCTTGAAAATAGTATAACATAGGAAGGCTGATGTTGCTGAAACTGTAGACAAAAAAGAATTAATAGCATATAATTTGATGTAATATAAATAAAATAGTTAGAAGAATTTCAATAATATGCTTGTGTAATAATTTATGGGGAATTAAAAAGTTGGGTGTGAAAACGTGTACCATTATAAATTACAGGTATTGATTTTAAGCCAGGATAATCGTATATATGATGCTGTCAGTGCTCTTGAACCGCTGGCTGGTTTTGAGCACGAGCTGCTTTTAAGGCAGTCGGCAGACGCAGCTGTTAAAACTGCTGATGTTATTGTCTGTGAATTGTCAGGAGCAGTTTTGGCAGAGCTTGTCAAAAACTCTAAGCCGGATGCCGCAATAGTTTTTTGTGCTGAGCCGCAGACTGCAGAGCAGCTGGATGCAGCTGTTTACCAGTCGCTGACAGATCTTTGGATCAGGCCATGTACTGAAGCTTTTGTGGCTTTTAGGCTGCACAGACTTTTTGAACATATCAAGATCGTAAAAGACTGTCATCTGGCGCAGCGTTATCTTGATACCGGAATCAACAGTATTCCCAGCCTGATCTGGTTTAAAGATATCCGCGGCGCGCATTTAAAGGTCAATGACAGTTTTTGCCGTGCCGTTGGTAAGACCAAGGCAGATGTTGAGGGCCGCGGCCATTATTATATCTGGGATATGAAAAAGGAAGAATACGAGCAGGGTGAGTATATTTGTCTGGAATCGGAAGAGATCGTCCTGCAGGAAAAGAAAACCTGTATTTTCGACGAAAAGGTCAAAACTAAGCATGGAATGCGGCAGTTTAAGACTTACAAGTCGCCGATTTTTGATGATAATGAGCAGTTGATCGGTACTGTTGGCATTGCGCACGACGTCACTGATCTGGAAAATATGGGGGCGGAGCTGGAAGTTATCCTGCGTAATCTTCCTTTTGCGGTTTTGCTGACTAACGAGGCCGGCAAGATCATCAATGCCAATGATATCTGCTCGCAGTATTTTACAGAAGGAAAAGAAGCTATGATCGGGCAGGAGTATCAGCAGTGGAAGCAGCAGAATTTAGCTGATATGAGTGAGATCAATGCAAAAGGCTATGCCGATGCAAAAGTGCTTGTCGGTCGGCGTGAAAAAAATCTGGAGATTTACGAAAAGCCTATTTTTGATGTTTTCGGTACGGCTGTAGGTATGCTGTGTATGTGCCGCGACGTAACCGTTGAACGGCTGCTGGAAAAGAAAATTATTTACAGTGCCAACACCGACCAGCTGACAGATCTTTATAACCGCCGTTATTTTTATGAATATATGACGCGTAATAAAATCATGTCTAAGCATGTCAACCTTTTTTATATCGACCTTGATAATTTTAAAAAGATCAACGATGAATATGGACATCAGGCCGGAGATACGGTTTTGGTAATGGTAGCCAAGCTGCTGAAGCAGACCTTCGGAGCTGAATTTATTGCCCGTGTCGGCGGCGACGAGTTTTTAGCGGTAGTTTTAGGCTCGAAGACAGATGCGGAGCTGGCAATTTTGGCAGAAAGATTTTTGAGCAGTCTGCAGCAGACGATTGCCGACAATGCTAAGTTCGCCGTGCTGTCAGCCAGCATCGGTATTGCCGTCAGTAATGCGCTTACGGATGTCGACCTGCTGATACGTCAGAGTGACTCGGCCTTGTACGAAGCCAAAAGAAACGGCAAGAAACAGTATAAAATATATCACAAATGACCATAAAAGCACTTTGCCGGGTATATAAAGGTAAAGTGCTTTTAGTTTTCCGGCGCATCAGAAAAAATTTATTGATGTTTTAACAATGATAATGTAATTATTATTTGTTGCAATTATAATCATTAATGGTTAAAATTAAGATATAAATAAAATATATTGATAAAAGGAGCGATTATTATGGCAGTTGTACATATTACTAATGAAACTTTCGAAAAAGAAGTTATGCAGGCTGAAGGGAAAGTCCTGGTAGATTTTTGGGCATCCTGGTGCGGCCCCTGCCGTATGCTGGGACCGGTTATTGATCAGCTGGGCAGCGAACTGACTGATGTGAAAGTCTGCAAGATCGATGTTGATGCCAATCAGGATCTGGCAGCAAAGTATAAAGTTGAAACGATTCCTACCCTGGTCGTGTTTGAAGGCGGCAAGGAAGTGAAACGTTCTGTCGGCGTACAGCCGAAGCCGGCTATTTTGGCAATGCTGAAATAAATTGCGGCTGGGAAGCGGTGAAACTATGACTGAAAAACAAATTATGACTGATGTTTTGATCGTCGGCGCAGGTACTGCGGGCTTGACGGCGGCAGTCTATGCCGCTCGTGCTGGTAAATCTGTTAAACTGGTCGAGCAGTATTTGCAGGGCGGGCAGATCATCAATGCTTCGCATGTAGAGAATTTCCCCGGCTTTGAATCCATTGCCGGCTTTGAATTTGCCGAAGCACTTTATAATCAGGCTATCAAAATGGGTGCGGAAATCGTTTACGATAAAGTGACCGGACTGCAGGATTACGGCAGCCATAAAGGCGTACAGACTGAATATGGCGGCGAACTGCTTGCAAAAGCAGTGATTCTGGCGACCGGTGCGCGGGTGCGTCCGCTGGGACTGGAAAATGAAGACCGTTTTATTGGTTCCGGCGTTTCCTACTGCGCTACCTGTGACGGAGCCTTTTTTAAAGATAAAAACGTGGCCGTCGTCGGCGGCGGTAATACAGCGCTCGATGATGCGCTGGTATTGAGCTTTACCAGTAAAAAGGTTTATCTCATCCATCGCAGCGATACTTTCAGCGGCGAAAAACGGTTGCTGGAAAAGCTGCAGGAGCATGATAACGTTGTTTTCATTCTTGACAGTGAAGTAACAGCCATCAATGGCTCTGAACGGCTGGAGTCGCTGGGAATCCGCAATAAGGTCAGCGGCGAGGAACAGACGCTGGATGTCGATGCCGTTTTTATCGCTATCGGCCATGTTCCGGATAATAAAGCTTTCGCGTCTTTGGTTGAGCTGGACGCTTATGGTTACATTAAAACTGATGAAAATTGTGCGACTTCCTGTCCCGGCATTTATGCTGCCGGCGACGGCCGCGTTAAAAAGGTGCGCCAGCTGACGACGGCTGCCGCTGATGGTACGGAAGCTGCCCTGGCGGCTTGCGATTACATTGACCTTTTATGATGGACGAATGGGTGGAACAATCTTTTTAAGGATCGTGATACCTGATGAATATTGATTTGGATATGTACCAAATGACTGCTGTAGCAGTAGTTGTATACTATGTTGGCCTGCGTTTGAAACGCAGGTTCAATATTTTTGACCAGTACTGTATCCCGGCTCCGGTTATCGGCGGCGTTCTGTTTTCTCTGCTGAATCTGGTCATGACGACCGGAGGCTTTTGGCATTTGACGCTGGATACATCGCTGCAGGGATTTTTTATGACGATGTTTTTTACCAGCATTGGTTATACGGCCAGCTTGCGTATGCTGAAAGAAGGCGGAATCAGCGTTTTGAAGCTGGTAGCTGTCTGCGCCGTGCTTATCGTTCTGCAGAACCTTGTTGGTATCGGACTGGCCTCGGTTTTTAATTTGGGGCCGCTGATCGGTATGGCAACGGGTTCGATCCCGATGGTCGGCGGGCATGGTACGGCTGGTTCCTTCGGTCCTCTGCTCGAACAGATGGGCGCGCAGGGGGCGGCGACTGTGGCTATTGCTGCGGCAACCTTCGGTCTGGTTATGGGCAGCGTTATCGGCGGGCCGATCGCCCGTTATCTGATCGATAAAGACAATCTTTTCTGTTTTGAATGTGTGCAGGAGCCTGTGCATAAAACTCCTGTTGTCGGGAAGGAAGCTTATGCTGTCGATAAAGAATATTTCCTTTTCGGCATCGGTCAGCTTTTGGTGGCAATGGGTATCGGTTCCTGGATCACAGGCCTGATAACATCTTTTGGTGTTACCTTCCCGTCGTACATCGGGGCGATGCTGGCGGCTGCTGTTATTCGCAACCTGTCCGACCTGACCGGAAGGTACGAAGTTTTTTCCAAAGAAATCGACGTTATGGGCAGCGTGTCGCTGTCGATCTTCCTTTCAATGGCATTGATGGGACTGAAATTGTGGCAGCTCAGCGAACTGGCATTGCCTCTGGTGGTAATGCTGCTGGCGCAGACGGCGATGATGGCTTTGTTTGCCCGCTTTGTTATTTTCAATTTAATGGGGCGCGATTATGAGGCCGCTGTTATTACCGCTGCAGGCTGTGGCTTCGGTATGGGTGCCACGCCTAATGCCATGGCTAATATGAATGCTATCGTTGCACGTTACGGGCCGGCGCCTAAAGCTTATTTTATCGTACCTTTGGTCGGCAGTCTGTTCATTGATTTTATCAATGCCTTTATTATTACCCTGTTTTTGAATATGTTTTAAAGTGCTGTTAATAAAAAAATACCACCCTTTGGGTGGTATTTTTTATTTTGCTTATTTTGTTTTTACTTAAAACCTTCCAGCAGTTTGTTAAAGTTTGCCTGCGGCATTTTTTCAACGTTTTTAATAGTGTTGAAACCGGCAAGGCCGCTGGCCTGTTCGTAAGAAGCGCGGTCGTTTTCATACAGCAGCCCGGTCAGCATACCTTCTTTTTCCATAATATGCCGTGCGGCCGTACCTTTATCATGCGGGTCGTAGCCGGCAATATCTTTGACGTCGCTCAGATGCTCGCGGAACCATTCATAAGTATTGGTATGGTTAAAAGTTACGCAGGGGCTGAACACATTGACGAAGGAAAAACCCTCGTGACGTACGGCTGCGACGATCAGATCTACCAGCTGCGGCAGCTGGGCTGAAAAGCCCTGCGCTACAAAAGTTGCTCCGGAAGCTAAAGCCAGTTCCAAAGCAGCGATCGGGGTCTCAATATTGCCTGTCGGCGTGGTCTTGGTTTTAAAGCCAACATCACTGCGGGGAGATGTCTGACCTTTGGTAAGGCCATAGACATGATTATCCATCAGGATATAAGTGATATTGACGTTGCGGCGCATAGCATGGATAGTATGCGCTGTGCCAATGGCAAAGCCGTCGCCGTCGCCGCCGCAGGCGATAACGGTCAATTCAGGGTTTGCCAGCTTAACGCCCTGGGCAAAAGGCAGAGCGCGGCCATGAGTTGTATGCATGCCGTAGGCGTATAGATAACCGCCGATACGGCCGCTGCAGCCAATGCCGGAAACCAGTGCCAGTTGATGCGGTTCCAGATTTAGTTTTACTGCTGCCTGCTGCAGAGCCATTTGAACGGCGTAGTCACCGCAGCCCGGACACCAGTTGGGTTTTACCTGATTTTGAAAACTAGCTAAAGTCGACATCTTACAGCACCTCCTTGCATTTGGCCAGCAATTCTTCTTTATAGAAAATATCACCGTTGTATTTTAAGATAGAATGCAGCTCCGGACAGGGCGGTACATTCATTTTTATCAGTCGTGCCAGCTGTGCCGTGGCATTGTGCTCGACGACGACGATTTTTTTCGCTTCCTGCAGATAATGGTTGAGAGCGCAGACCGGGAAGGGCGATAACAGGCGAATCTGGACATGATTGACGCGCAGGCCTTTTTCGCGCAGCTCATCAGCCACTTCGCTGATGACGGCGCGGGTGCCTGCCATACCAATGATCAGCAGATCGCTTTGAGGATAGGGAGCGTCCTCATAAAGCGGGCTTTCAAATGTATCAACAACGCTGCGGACCTTGCGCAGGCGTTTATCGGACTGTGCTGTACGCATGGCCCTGTTTTCGGAAGGCCGGCCGACCTCATCATGCTCCAGACCGGTGCCGAGGCTGATGCCGTTTGGCGTGCCGGGCAGGACTCGCATGGAAATGCTGCCTTCTGCTTCCAGATCATAGCGTTTAAAATACTCCGGCGATTTGATTTCCGGCAATCCGTCCTTGACCAGCTTGCCGCGCCGCACCTGCAGTTTGCCGTAATCAAGGCTGGTTACGGACTGTTTGCCTAAAGACAGCTGCAGGTCAGAAAGCACGATGACCGGACATTGATATTCTTCAGCCAGATTAAAGGCTTCAAAAGTGTCGTAAAAAGATTCTTCTATAGAAGAAGGCGAAATAACGATTTTGGCAGTGTCGCCGTGTGTATTATAGATCGCTGCCATCAGGTCCGACTGCTCATGCTTGGTCGGCAGGCCGGTACTGGGGCCGCCTCTTTGTGTATCAATCACGACCAGCGGGGTTTCCGTCATTTCCGCCAGGCCGATTGCTTCCGCCATCAGCGATAAGCCTGGGCCTGCTGTCGCAGTAAAAGCGCGGGCGCCGGCATGAGCTGCGCCGATCGCCATCGTGCAGGCCGAGATCTCGTCTTCCGTCTGCAGCATCACGCCGCCTTCGGCAGGTGCGTATTTTACCATATATTCCATAATTTCTGAAGAGGGAGTTATCGGATAGGCCGACATGAATTTGGCGCCCGAGGTCAAAGCCCCCAGAGCTACTGCTTCATTGCCCAGCATGAACAGCTTCGGCTGTGGATTTTCCAGCTCCGGCATCGTAAAGGCTGCCAGCAGATCATGATAATTATTTTTAATATATTCGTAGCCCGTTTCCAGCGCCAGGCGGTTTGTTTCCATGACCTCGGCGCCTTTGCGGCCGTATTGTTTTTCCAGCAGCGGCAGCAGTTTGGCAGTATCGATGCCCAGTAAAGCGGCGGTGATGCCTAAAGCCAGAATGTTTTTCGGCAGTGTTGTACCGTCTGCTTTGCTCAGTTCGTTCCAGGATAGAGCAACCGTGCGTACCTTTGTTTTTTTACCTTCCAGCCAGGCAGCATCGGTAACTAAAATGCCTTCAGCCGTCAGTTCAGGCGCATCCACCTCCAGTGTGTCCGGGTCCATCGCGATCAGCAGATTGCAGCTGCTGGCGATCGTAGCTACCGGATAGTTGGCGATACGCAGCTTATAGCTGGTGTGGCCGCCCTTGATTCGGGACGAAAACTGACGGTAACCATACACGTCATAGCCCAGAGAGCATAAAGCTGCGGCGAAAATCTCACCCAGGCTCTCTAAGCCTTCGCCCTGCTGGCCGCCGGCCTTCCACGATAATTCTTGTTTTTTCATACAATATCCCTCCTTATTAAAAGGTTTTTTAGTACAGGTATTTACCCGGGAGAAGTTTAAAAAATTCACCCTGTGCAGATAAGTTTCTTTATCTATAGTTTAACCTATTTCTGCAGAAAATAGCAGTAGCAATTAGATTTAAAAACTTTTTAAATATGTTGAAAATAACCTGCAGATACGGCAGCACGGCTGCAAATAAGTAATTTATAAAAGCATAGCCTGTAAAAATTATAGTCTGCGGCAGCGCTTTGGCAAAAACAGCGAATTATCCGAAAATAAAGAAAAATACAATTGTTAGTTAAATTTTTAACAAAATAGCTTGCAATAATTCTGAAAATAATGTAAAATAAGCCCAAACAATGAATTCTATATTAGGGTAATAATTGTTTTTAAACCTGTTTATAATGCGTTGAGGAAAGTATCGAAGCAAAGCAGTGTGCCGAGTAGAGGAAACTAGGTAACTCGCATGAAGCAGCGGCAGAGCGAAGATTTCTTTCCGGAACGTTTTATAAAAATAAAATGTTTCCGAAGGAGGAAATAACAATGAAAAAATCTTTAGTATTAGCAATGGCTATGGCTTTGGGCGTAACTGCTTCTGCCTATGCTGCAAACCCCTTCTCCGATGTACCTGCAGGTCATTGGGCATATGATTCCGTAAACAAACTGGCAGCAGCTGGTATCGTTGATGGTTATGGCAACGGCACTTTCGGCGGCGATCGTTTGATGACCCGTTACGAAATGGCACAAATCGTTGCAAAAGCAATGGCAAAAGGCGCTAACGTAGACCGTTTGGCAGCAGAATTTGCTGACGAACTGGACAGCCTTGGCGTACGCGTTGCAGCTTTGGAGAAAAAATCCGATAACGTTAAAATCACCGGTCAGGTACGTTATGACTATACTAATTATTCCGGCGATATCGACGGTTATCGTTCCAAACTGCGTAGCCGTATTTTCATCAATGGCCAAATCAATGACGACTGGAAATATGTCGGCATGCTGCAAAATGACGAAAATATGGTTGATAATGATAAGAGTGAAAAAACCGATTTCCAACGTGCTTACGTGGTAGGTAAAATCGGCGGCATGGGCGTTTCTGCTGGCCGTCAAAACCTGAACATTGCAGATGGTAATATTTATGATACCCGTTATGACGGTGTAAATTTGACCTATGGTAAAGATGTTAAATTGGAAGGATTCTATGGCAAACCAACCAATGCTTACAGTGACTTTGGTTACAGCGAAATTTACGGCGCTCGCTTGAACGGCAAACTTGGTGCTTTAAATGCAGAAGCAGGCTGGACTGAATTTAAAGATAGCGACAAGAATTTTAACGATGATTCTATTTGGAATGTCGGAGCAACTTATAACTTCAGCGATAAAGCATCTTTAGGTGCGATGTATCTGAAATCCGACAAAGAAGATCTTGCTGGTGACGATGATGGTTTCGTAATCACTGGTACTGTAGGGGCTGCTAAAGCTTCCAAACCTGGTTCCTTTGGCTTTGTTGCTAAATACTACAAACAGGCAGGCAGTACTGCTATCGAGCACACTATGAATGGTGCTTACAGAATTGATGCTGGTGACGGCTTCAAAGGCTATATGTTGGGCGGCTACTACACTGTAGCTAAAAACATGGTTGCAGGCGTAGAATACTACGACCTGAAAAACACTGCTTATGAAGGCGATCCCAAGATGAAAACTTTGTGGTCCCAATTGATCGTTACTTTCTAAGATCATATGCATATTTTAAAGCGGACGGCTTGCCGTCCGCTTTTTTATGTGGCAAAGTTATGTTTCTTTTATTTTTTGTTAAACCCGGTATGGCACCCGGAACACTAATAGCAAATGCAGCAATTATCATAAAAAATGAAAACGGCAGTACACTTAAATAAATTAAGTGTGCTGCCGTTGCTAATAAGCATTTTATTTGTGCCGCATTATAATGTCACCGTTATTTTTGTGCCGAAAATGTCGTTTGAAATGGATCTCGTCGGAATCGTCGTTATTTCGGTCGTTATGATATTTTTTATGATGTCGGCGCTCTGCATCTTTGCGGCGTTCTTCCTGTTCGCGTCGTTCTGCACGTTCCCGATCCCATTTGTCACGGGCCCGGCGTTCTTCACGCTCGTTTTTATACTCTTTGTTGTGGCGTTCTTTTTCACGCTCCCAGGCTTCCTGATCCCGGCGTTCTTTGCCTGCCATGCCCAGACTGATATCCGTATAAGCCGTATGTGGAAGCAATAATGCTGCCGCATCGGTACCTGCTGTACATGGGAGTGTAGCTTCAGCAGTTGCGAAGGCAGAGGTCATGGTTAAAGTTACCGCCAGCAGTAAAATATTTTTTTTAGCGATCATTGTCTCACATCCTTATCATAAATAATCCTTGCCTAAATTTTAGCATATTAATATTGAAAACACAATTTTACGAAGGCATTTAAATGATAAATTTATAAAAGACTATAAAAAAGAACAGGAAGAATAAAAAGAATTAATAATGTCTGTTAAGAGCAAAGACTTGCCAAAATAGTAAAATTGCGGTAAAATAAATAAAGTTTATAATTGGTTGATAAAGGAATAATCTTGAAAGTTGGATTTGCAGAGGAAACAAGGCAACTCGCCGCAATGATTACTGCAAAAGTTATTTCCCAACAGCAAAATTATAAACTTAATAATTTCCTGAGGAGGAATAACAATGAAAAAATCTTTAGTACTTGCAATGGCTATGGCATTGGGCGTAACTGCTTCTGCCTATGCTGCAAACCCCTTCTCCGATGTACCTGCAGGTCATTGGGCATATGATTCCGTAAACAAACTGGCAGCAGCTGGTATCGTTGATGGTTATGGCAACGGCACTTTCGGCGGCGATCGTTTGATGACCCGTTACGAAATGGCACAAATCGTTGCAAAAGCAATGGCAAAAGGCGCTAACGTAGACCGTTTGGCAGCAGAATTTGCTGACGAACTGGACAGCCTTGGCGTACGCGTTGCAGCTTTGGAGAAAAAATCTGACAATGTTAAAATCAATGGTGAATTCCGTGCTCTGTACGCTAACCATGATGGTGAAGGCACTATCGGCAAGTCCCATGAGTCAACCCTGCGTTCTCGTATCTGGATCAACGGCCAGATCAATGACGACTGGAAATATGTCGGCATGCTGCAAAACACACAAGATCTGACTGATAACAAAGGTAATGAAAATACAGAATTCCAACGCGCTTATGTAGAAGGTAAACTGGGCGGATTGGCTGTAACTGCCGGCCGTTACAATGCTTTCTTTGCAGATGGTAACATCTATGATAATCGTGCTGATGGTGTTGAAGTTGCTTACGGCGATAAAATCAAAATCATTGGTGCGGCAGGCAAAGCAACTGATGATATCGAAAAATTAGGTGGAGAAGGAACTACTGGCGGCAATTATGCTGGTGGTGCTTTAACTGCTGATTTCGGTAACTTTAATGCTTCTGCTGGTTACTACAACTTTAAAGACATAATGGGAAAAAATTCTGGTGTTGACAATGCGATCTGGTTTGTTGGCGCCGGTACTTCTTTTGGCGATTTGGGCCTGAATGCCATGTACCTGAAAGGCGATATGAGCTATAACGGTAATGACGTAAATGATTTGGACGATGATGGCTACACTGTTGGCCTGACTTTTAAAGGCGCTGAAGCTGCAGAAAAAGGCAGTTGGGGTCTGTTCGCCAACTACTACGATTTGGGCGGCCAAACTTATATCGCTCATACTACTGATGCTAATACCTTTGACGGCGAAGGTTTTAAAGGTTATGGCGTAGGTGCTAACTACACTGTTGCTAAAAACATGGTCTTTACTGCTGCCTACTATGATACTAAATCCAAATTGGATACCAGCGACAAAGACAAGATCATCTGGACCGACTTGACTATCACTTTCTAATTTAACTGAATTAGATGCTGTAAATTTAAAAGCGGCTGCTTCGGCGGCCGCTTTTTCTATTTGTTTTGTAACCACTACTGTTTTTTTACCCGTAAATGTGGTATCATAATAACAGAGCTTTTTTATTTTAGGAGGTTGCATAATGAAAAAAATACTCAATTTAATGATGTTGGCTGTGCTGGCAGTTTGTTTTGCGCTACCTGTTGCAGGCAAGGTAGAAGCTGCCAAAATGGCGGTCGTACCGTTGGCAAATCATGTCGAAGATAACACTACTGCCAATATGATTTACATGGACGAAGTTATGGCTATGTTCAAATTTCCGGAATTTGACATGGTAGCCGATGATGTTGTAGAAAAAGCTGTCGGTACTGCCGGCATGGTTGATTTTAGTAAAGCCAACCTGGAACGTATCGCCCGTGAAACCGGCGCCGATATTGTTGTAGCCATGTCGTTGGATACGTTGGATGACAAAGCTTTGTTCCCGCGCCGTGAGCCTACTTTGAAGCTGGACATGAGCGGTGAGTTTGCATTTTTAAACAAAGTTACCGGCAGGTATTATGCTAAAAAGTATTCTGACGATATGGAAATCGAAGAAGCTTTGACTGTACGCAGTGATTGGAAGAGCGAAGAATTTGCCAGGACTGTACGCGGTTATTTGAAAAAGGTGACTCAATTTAAATAGGTTTATTATTGAAAGGGGCAGCTGATCTATGATCAGCTGCCCCTTTTTTGGTTCCTGCTGTCAGTCACCTTCTCCTCCCGATTGAGAAGGGTCGAATTTCCATTTGTGCTGACGTTCAAAATCACTGTCATTCTTACGTTTTTTGTCTTTTTTATGGTGACGGTTTTCTTCTGTGCGTTTTTTCTCTTCCTGACGTTCCCAGCGTTCACGGTCCCGGCGCTCTTGCTTGTCGGATTCATATTCTTTGCCGCGCCGTTTCTTTTCGCGATCCCAGGCTTCCTGCTCTTTGCGTTCCCTATCGGCCATGCCCAGGGTTATGTTCGTATAACTGCTGATGTTTTGATAATAGCTGTTTCGAGAGGGTTCCGGAATAATATTATTTGAGGCTTCGGAGCTGAATGAAGGCAGGCAGGCTGCCAGGATGATACCTGCTGTAAGTAGCGTTTTTTTCATTTTAGGACCTCCTTTATATTCGTAATTTACTTATTCTAACATAATTCATTTGTTATATACAATGGCCTTATTTTATAAGAATAGAGATAGGATAGGCGAAAATAATTTTTGGTGTAATAATGCAATTTTTAAAAATAAAATTATGGGATATTGGCAGAAAAAATAATTAAAAGCTTATAAAATGATGAATTTACTGATTTTCAGTTAAAATAAATAAATAGTAATTAACCTTGCAAAAAGGAAGGTCAATGTTTAGAATATATAAAAGCTTATACTTTTAGATCAAAAAAAATAATGAAATGGATTTCTGTAAGTAGAGGAAACAAGGCAACTCGCACTAAAGGAGATTCGGAATTATTTATTTGAGCGCAAAGTCTTTATAAGCTTAATAAATTTCCGAGGAGGAAAGAAACATGAAAAAATCTTTAGTACTTGCAATGGCAATGGCATTGGGCGTAACTGCTTCTGCCTATGCTGCAAATCCCTTCTCCGATGTGCCGGCAGGCCATTGGGCGTATGATTCCGTAAACAAGCTGGCGGCAGCTGGTATCGTTGACGGTTATGGCAACGGCACTTTTGGTGGCGATCGCCTGATGACCCGTTACGAAATGGCACAAATCGTTGCAAAAGCAATGGCAAAAGGCGCTAACGTAGACCGTTTGGCAGCTGAATTTGCTGACGAACTGGACAGCCTTGGCGTACGTGTTGCAGCTTTGGAGAAAAAATCTGATAATGTTAAAATTACAGGTGAGTTCCGTGCTTTGTATGCTAACCATGAAGGTAAGGGCAGCATTTCCAACGATTATGAAAGCACTTTGCGTTCCCGTATCTGGATCACAGGTCAGATCAATGACGGCTGGAAATATACTGGTATGCTGCAGAACACGCAGGATCTGTCTACTGATTCCGGTGACGAAAGCACTGATTTCCAACGTGCCTATCTGGAAGGCCGACTCGGCGGTATGGATGTAACTGCCGGCCGTTACAATGCATTCTTTGCTGACGGTAATATCTATGATAATCGTGCTGATGGCGTGGAAGTTTCTTACGGCGATAAAATCAAGATCATTGGTGCCGCTGGTAAGGCAACTGACGATCTCGATAAGCTGGGCGTTTCCGGAACTACCGGCGGCAGCTATGCCGGCGGCGCTGTAGTTGCTGATTTCGGTAAATTCAACGCGTCTGCAGGTTACTATAACTTTAAAGACATTTTAGCTAAAAACAGTAAACTTGATAATGCAATCTGGTTCGTAGGTGCTGGTACTGAGTTTGGCGATTTTGCTTTGAATGCCATGTACCTTAAAGGCGATATGAGCTATCATGATGTTGATCTTGACGGCCTTGATGATGACGGCTGGACTGTAGGGTTGACCTTCAAGGGTGCGGAAGCAGCTAAAAAAGGTTCCTGGGGCCTGTTTGCCAACTATTATGATTTAGGCGGACAAACCTATATTGCTCATACTACTGATGCTAATACCTTTGACGGACAAGGTTTTAAAGGTTATGGTGTAGGTGCAAATTATACTGTTGCTAAAAATATGGTTTTAACTGCTGCTTACTATGATACTAAATCTAAATTTGATACCAGTGATAAAGACAAAATCATGTGGACTGATCTGACGATCACTTTCTAAGACAGATTTTTGCAGTTAATTAAATAATCTGAACTAAAAACGGCCGCATATGCGGCCGTTTTTGTATACTTTGGAACAAGTAAGAAAATTTTTTTCAAGAGAATACATAAAGCAGAAAAAATGGATTTTAAAATATAGGCGATTTATTATTATCAAAAGCAAAAGAAAAGTGGAATTTACTGATTTTTAGTTAAATTAGATAAATATAAAATAGTATTGCAAAAACTAGAAACGCACGCTAAAATAAACTAAAGCTTATAGTTTTTAAAGTTTATAATAATTGAAAAGCGGATGGCCGTAGAGGAAACTAGGTAACTCGTATGGCGCATTCCTTAGGAAATTGTTATGAGCTGAAAAACTTGGCTTAATAAATTTCCGAGGAGGAAAGAAACATGAAAAAATCTTTAGTACTTGCAATGGCAATGGCATTGGGCGTAACTGCTTCTGCCTATGCTGCAAATCCCTTCTCCGATGTGCCGGCAGGCCATTGGGCGTATGATTCCGTAAACAAGCTGGCGGCAGCTGGTATCGTTGACGGTTATGGCAACGGCACTTTTGGTGGCGATCGCCTGATGACCCGTTACGAAATGGCACAAATCGTTGCAAAAGCAATGGCAAAAGGCGCTAACGTAGACCGTTTGGCAGCTGAATTTGCTGACGAGCTGGACAGCCTTGGCGTACGCGTTGCAGCTTTGGAGAAAAAATCTGATAACGTTAGAATCACTGGTCAGGTACGTTATGACTACACTGATTATTCCGGCGATATCGACGGTTATCGTTCCAAACTGCGTTCCCGTATTTCCATCAACGGTCAAATCAATGACGACTGGAAATATGTTGGCATGCTGCAAAATGACGAGAATTTAGCAGATGATATCGGCAATGAAGGCACTGAATTCCAACGTGCTTACGTTGTAGGTAAAATCGGTGCTGTAGGCGTTTCTGCAGGTCGTCAGAACCTGAACCTTGCAGATGGTAATATCTATGATACCCGTTATGATGGTGTAAACCTGACTTTCGGTAAAGAAGTGAAATTGGAAGCCTTCTATGGCAAACCGACCAACTCTTTCAAAAACTGGGGCTTCGATAAAATTTATGGCGCACGCGTTAATGGTAAAATCGGCGCTTTAAATGCAGAAGCCGGCTGGACTAAATTTGAAGGTGATGCTACTCCTATCACCAGCGACGACGACAGCATCTGGAACGTTGGCGCAACTTATAACTTCAGCGATAAAGCATCCCTGGGCGTTATGTACTTGAGATCTGATGTTGAAGATCTTGACGGCGATAAAGACGGCTTTGTAGTTACCGGTACTTTGGGCGGCGCTAAAGCTTCCAAACCGGGTTCTGTGGGCTTAGTTGCTAAATACTATCAACAGGCTGCAGGCACTGCTATCCAACACACCATGAACGGTGAATATGGCCCGACCTATTCCGGCGAAGGCTTCAAAGGTTACAGCGTAGCTGGTTACTATACTGTTGCTAAAAACATGATCGCCGGTATCGAATACTACGATCTGAAACAAACCTATTCTGACGACAAAATGAAAACCTTGTGGTCTCAATTGATCGTTACTTTCTAAGATTAACTTAGAGACTTAAGCGGACGCGTATGCGTCCGCTTTCTTTTATTTTATGCTGAGATTGGTTGAAGATGATCTGCTGGCTGAATTTGTTTCAATAAAGCTTTCTTAAATTTTTTTATTCCATTAACTTGTTTAAAGTTAAACTTTTTTGCAATTAAGCTAATTTGCATTTGGGGTTGACGGGGTTTAAGATAGGTGACGTAGCCGATAGATTTCAGGAGCAGGCGGCAGCAGACGGAAGAGGTAACAAGGTGACTTGTCCGAAATGTTGTTGATTTCTGTCTGGAATTTACGGACTGCAGAAAATATCTTTCCTGAGGAGGAATAGAAAATGAACAAATCTGTAGTTTTAGGTATGGCGATGGCTTTAGGCGTAACTGCTTCGGCTTACGCAGCTAATCCATTTTCTGATGTGCCGGCAAACAGCTGGGCTTATGACGCTGTCAATAAACTGGCGGCAGAAGGTATTATTGACGGTTATCCTAATGGAACTTTCGGCGGCGATCGTTTGATGACCCGTTATGAAATGGCACAGATCGTAGCCAAAGCTATGGCTAAAGGCGCTAATGTAGATCGTCTGGCAGCTGAATTTGCCGATGAGCTTGATTCTTTAGGCGTGCGTGTTGCTGGTCTTGAAAAGAAATCAGATAATGTAAAAATCACTGGTGAAATTCGTGCCCGCTACGTTGACCAAAAAGCAAAAGCTAATCAGGGCAGCAAATATGATTCTGACTTGCGTAGCCGTTTGTGGCTGAATGGTCAGATCAATGATGACTGGACTTACACGGCTATGATCCAGAATATTCAGGACTTCAGCAATGATCAGGGTGATGAGGGTACAGATTTTAAACGTGCTTATGTCAATGGTCGCGTTGGTGGCGTTGGCTTGCAGGCAGGCCGTATCGATGCCTTCCTGGCAGACGGCAATATTATGGATGCCCAGGCTGACGGCCTGGTTGCTACCTATGGCGACCGTATTAAAGTTAAAGCTTATATGGGTAAGGCTTCCGACGATACTGATTTCGATGTCAATAATGTTATTGCAACTAAAACAATCGCTAACAGATATTACGGCGGTGAGGTTTCCGGTAATCTTGGCGATTCGCTGAACCTGGCTGCCGGTTATGTGAAGTTCCAGGATGTTATGGGCAGAGATTCTGGTAAGGATGACGGGATCTGGCATGTTGGTGCAGCATATAACTTTAATAATGATCTGACACTTTCCGGTATGTACCTCAATTCTAACTGGGACGGTGAAAGAAATTCTGACGACGACGGCTGGACTGTTGGTTTGAATTATAAAGGCGCTCAGGCATCTGATGCCGGTTCTTATGGTATTTTTGCCCGTTACTATGATCAGGGCGAAGGTACTTATTGGGAACATACTACCGATGCCAATACTTTCTGGAATACAGGTTTTAAAGGTTATGCAGTAGGCGCAAACTATGCTGTTGCTAAAAACATCGTTGCTACTTTGGCCTATTATGATACCAAAGCCAAAACTGTTACCAGTGAAGGCAGCAGCTTGAAAGATAAAAGGCTGTGGACTGACGTGACCTTTACTTTCTAAATTTAAGAGCTGTAAAAACGACCGCTTTGGCGGTCGTTTTTTTATCTGTAATTATCCATAGAAGCTTAATGGCAATTGTGGTATAATATGAACACTTGGCGAGGTATTTTCGAGCCTAGTGAGAATATGTACCCTTGTGGTATAATATGAACAATAATATTGTTGACGAGGTAGAAATGGATACACAGACTTTAAAGTATATTGGCAAAGATTTGTATAAAACACATATTTTGAAAGAGTGGAAACGTTACATCGTTTTTATGACGCGTTGTCATTTACATAAAGGACAGATTAACGATTTACTGGATTTTTTTAAAGCAACTCCGCAGCGTCAAGCGATGTTGGAGCATACTACTTCATTTGTGGAACAAACTACCCGTGCGTTTTTTTATAAAGATTCTACCTGGGATGAGCGTATTGCCATAGTAAAGAACCATATTGAATATATGGAAAATATATTTAACGATGAAGCTATAGCAAAATTATATGTTAATGGCGAACGTATCAGGTTGTGGGAAGATGTATATGAAGAACAGCCGGTGGTAATGGAACTGTGGTTTCATGGAGGTCAGCGTAAGGAAGGCTGCCTTTCGCTGGTGCTTTCATTGGGTGCAGACGAACTGTACCAGATCATGTTTTGGCTGGCGCCGTCGCCGGAAGATAATGAGCTGTCACTGTGGATAGGCGCGTTGCAGGGAACTCCTAACGGCAGTGAGATCATAAAAGGTTTGACCAAAGCTTTTTTTGGTTACCGTACCAAAAATCTGATTTTCTATGGTATCAGGAATGTGGCGGCAGGATTGGGATGTAAGCATTTATATGCCGTTTCCAATGCCGGGTATTATGCGATGAATCATGTACGCAGGGACCGCAAATTAAAAACCTCGCTGGATGATTTCTGGCAGGAATGTGAAGGACAGGTATGTAAAGATCAGCGTTTTTTTGAAATGCCGATAGAAGAATACCGCAAATCCATGGAAGAGCTGAAGCCTTCTAAACGGGCTCAGCATAGAAGAAGGTTTGCGAAAATGGATGAAATAACTGAATCTGTGACAGAAGTGTTAAATAATTATAAAAAATAAAGGCGTGACCACATTATCTTGTGGTCGCCTATTTTTTTTACGCACTTTATATGGTATAATAGCTTCATAAAAATAATAAATAACGGAGGTATTGTAATGAAAAGACGACTCCTTACTTTGCTTTTGACTTTGGTTTTCTGTGTAACATCAGTTGCGCCTGGTTTTGCCATGAATGCTGATGATTTGGGCGGCGCTGTACCGGCTGCGGCAGCAGTGACACAAATGTCTGCTACTGATAAAATTTCCGCGATGGAAAAGATGTTATATGGTACTGAGCAGGCAGGTGCATTGGTCGGCCGTATGGATAGTTTGGAAGATGATGTTTATGGTACTGTTACCAGCGACGCTATTTTAGATCGTATTGATAACCTGTATGATTACCTTAAAGGCAGTCCTGCCAGTAATGAAGCCGGGTTTTTAACTAAACTCAACGCTATTGAATGGCAGTTTAATGAAAGTATGTCCGGTGGTCCTGCCAAGACCCGTATCGAGGCAGTAGAAATGATGCTTAACGGCAAAATTGATGAAGGCTCTCTTTCTTCCAGATTGGAAGCTTTGGCGAATATCGCTTTTACCGATGGTGTGATTTCTGTTGAAAGCGTTACTTTACCGAAGGATTCTGTGATTAAAGTAGAATTTACTGAGGAACTGAGCAGCAGAGAAGACAAAGCCGGTGAACCTGTGCATTTTAAAATTGCTGACAATGTTTATGTGAATGATGTGCTGGTACTTCCTAAAGGTGCGTTAGGAGAAGGTACTATCAAAAAGGTTGTACAGCCGCGCAGCTTTGGCCGTGATGCCCGTATTGACGTAGATTTTACTCATGTTTATGCTCTTGACGGAACTAAGGTTCCGGTCTATATCGGCGATCTGGCTAAACAGGAGGCTAAGACTGCAGCCGGTGCAGCAGGAGCGGCAATCGGCGGCATGATCGTTTTAGGGCCTATCGGTGCTTTAGGCGGTGCCTTTGTTACCGGTAAAGCAGTTGTCATTCCCGTTGGTTCTACTACTTATGTACAGACTATGGAAGATACTACTATCCAGGGTATGGTTTATCAGGGAAAATAAAATTTGAATTATCAGTAAAACCCGCCTTAGTGGCGGGTTTTTTATTTAAAATTGTGATATAATATGTAGTGGATATTTGTATGCTTTTTTATAAATGATAAATTTGACTGAGGAGAGAAAGCATGAAGAAGAAAGTCTTAGCAACTGCTTGCTTAATGAGTTTAGCAGTATCACAGGCAGCTTTTGCCGACGACTATGTTACCGGTGATTCGCGCTATGCTGCGCCTGATTTTCAGGAACAGAAGCAGGAGCGGGAAGCTGGTGTAATTAAAGATAAGAGCAAGAAGAAGAAACAGGCGGAGTCTGCTGAGCCGATGCCGATAACCTTATGGAGTGACAGTGCTACATATGACCAGGGCAGCGGAGACTTTTTTGCTGAAGGTAATGTCAAGATAGTGCAGGGGGATGAAACTATTCTGACTACCAGGGCCGAAGGCAATATGAAGACCGGGGATGTCTGGCTCAAGCAGGGCGGAACACTGCAGGAGCCGGATACTACCATGAATGGGGAATGGGTCCATTATAATTTTAATTCTAAGACTGGTGAGATCAAGCAAATTGACGGCAAAGGTGCCAAAGACTATTTTAAAGCACCGCATGCAACGATTTATCCGGATAAAATAGTTGTGGACGAGGGCGGACAGACAACACGCTGTCCGGCTGTGGAGCATGACCCTTGTTTGCTTATAACGGCAAAAACTTTTGAGATTTATCCCAAAGAAAAAATGGTCGCCAGAGATGTTAAGGTTTATGCCAAAGGCAAGCATATCTACTCGCGTGATTTATGGGTCAATAGATTAGATGGTGAGAGTGAAAATAGAATAATGCCGCGTATCGGGTATGACGGCAGCGATAATGGAATGTATGCTAAACTGCAGGTCGATTATAATTTAGGTCCGAAAACAGATTTTTATGCCGATTTGGCTTATTATTCTAAGGCCGGTTATAAACCCATGTACGGCATCAATCACGATGAGCGTAACTTTAATATAAAGTTTCAGGACGGCTGGGATGAAGAAGATGACGAATGGATCCGCAAAGAAAGAGATATCGGCTTATATTATAAAAACCATCGTTTGATCGATAACTTGCCGTTGACATACAGTGCGTATATTACTCATGGTTTATGGCGTAACGAAAAGAGCAGTATCAAAAGCTGGCATACAGAGTATGCTGCTTATTTGAATCATGACCGGATTTATCTGTTCAACAGTAAAAACACTTTCCTTGACCTGACTGTAGGTAAAAAATGGGTAACAGAAAGCTATACTGACGAAACGCAGTCCACAATGATGTATTATGCAACTTTAGGCCAAAAGCTGGCTCCGAAATGGGATACCTGGGTCGGCTATTACCGTGAGGACAGAACAAGCAATCTCTATGATTATGGACAGCCTGATATGGGCAGGGAGCTTCGTAACGGACTGAGCTTTAAACTTGATGATAAAAATACTTTTACGATTGTCAACCGTTATGATTTGGGTAAGCATAGTAATTATGAAACAAATTACAGATGGACGCACAGGTTCTGCTGCTGGGCCATTGAATTTGAATATGAGCAGGATCACAGAAAAGATCATGGCAATACTTTCAGAGTACGTTATAATTTACTTAATTGGTGAAGCAGGTGAAATATGGAAATCATTAAACAGCGTTTTGCTGAACATATTACTTTGGCACAGCAGGTTGCAGAAAGCAGAATTTTAGAGCAGGTTGCAGAAAGTGCGGAAATTATTCGACGTGCCTTGCAAAACGGCAAGAAGGTTTTGTTTTGCGGCAACGGCGGTAGTGCTGCCGACAGTCAGCATTTGGCGGCTGAATTCGTAGGACGCTTTCAAAAGGAGCGCAACGGTCTGCCGGCTATAGCTTTGACCGTAGATACTTCTATTTTGACCGCGGTAGCTAACGACTATGGTTACGATACTGTTTTTGCAAGGCAGGTGCAGGCATTAGGAAGTGCCGGTGATGTCTTGGTCGGATTATCAACTTCGGGTAACAGTAAAAATGTATTGGCAGCTATTGATGTTGCCAAAACTAAAGGGATACAGTGCATCGGAATGACGGCTCAGGGGGGCGGCAAGATGGCAGAGGTCTGTGATATCTGCATGGCTGTTCCCTGCCCGGTTACGGCTCGAGCGCAGGAAATACATATTTTAATTGGCCATATTCTGTGCGAATTGGTGGATGGTGAATAAAGTGACGAATTTATCATGTACTGCTTTTTTAGCTGAACATATCCAAAATTTAAAAATTGCTGTGATTGGGGACGTTATGCTCGACCGTTATTTTTATGGCGAGGTCAAGCGCATTTCTCCGGAGGCTCCTGTGCCTGTTAATAAGGTCAAACGCATAAAGTCTGTTTTGGGCGGTGCCGCAAATGTAGCTGCAAACCTGGCACATTTAGAATGCAGGGTTTTTATGGGTGGCGTTACCGGGGATGATAATAACAGAGAAGTGCTGGAAGCTATGATGGCCGAAAAAGGTATCGATCACAGTGGTTTGATCAAGTCGCAGCAGCGTGAAACGATCACGAAGATGCGTATCTTGGGAGCGCAGCAGCAGATGCTGCGCCTGGATTTTGAAGAAACAGGAGATTTGTTTCCGGAAGAAACAGAGGCCTTATCATTATGGCTCCAGAATTTACTGGAAGCCGGATTGGACGGTGTGATTGTTTCTGATTATGCCAAAGGTGTCTGTTCGGATAATTTTGTGCAGTGGGTGATCGCGGCTGCGCATCAGTATCAGGTGCCGGTGCTTATTGACCCTAAGGGGGCTGACTGGAATAAATATCGGGGCTGTGATTTCATTACTCCAAATTTAAAGGAGATGTGCGAGGCGGCTGGAGAATTTGTTCCTAATGAGGATGAAGAGGTTCTGCGTCTGGCCCAAAATGCCCGGGAAAAATATGAGATCAAAAATGTTGTGGTCACCCGCAGTGAGCGGGGGATGACTTTAGCCGGTTTGGATGGCCTGGTGATTAATGACCCGGCTACGGCACAAGAGGTATTCGATGTTTCAGGTGCCGGTGACACCGTAGCGGCAACGCTTTTGGCAGGCGCTGCCGGGAAGCTTGCCTTACAGGATGCAGTATTTATGGCTAATCGTGCTGCAGGTATAGTTGTAGCAAAAGTTGGTACGTATCCTGTGCATCGGGAGGAACTTTTAAAGGATCTGCTGACGGAAGAGCGTAAACAGGGCCGCGGTTATAGAACTTTGAGCTGGTCCGAGATAGAATCTTTGGCTAAAACCTGGAGATCCTGCGGGGAAAAAATAGTTTTTACTAATGGGTGTTTTGACATTCTGCATGTAGGGCATGTCAGCTATTTGGAAAAAGCGGCCAGGCTTGGCAGGCATTTAGTCGTTGGGTTGAATTCTGATACTTCGGTACGGAAACTGAAAGGTGATGTCAGACCTTTAGTACATGAGCTTGACCGTGCACGCGTTTTAGCAGCACTGGCTTGTGTTGATGCAGTGGTATTGTTTGAACAGGACACACCGACGGAATTGATTGAAAAAATACGTCCTGATATTTTAGTCAAGGGCGGTGATTATAAACCTGAGGAAGTTGCCGGAAGGGAATATGCAGGCGAAGTAAGGATCATTGATTTTGAGGATGGCTATTCGACGACTGGTATTGTGGAGCAGATAGCTCAATTTGTGAAGGAGGGCAAACTATGATTATTGTAACCGGCGGTGCAGGTTTTATCGGCAGTAATATCGTTAAAGGCTTAAATGATCGCGGACGCGATGATATTTTAGTTGTGGATAATCTGACTAATATGGTCAAATTTAAAAACATCCAGGGACTGAAGGTCATGGATTATATGGATAAAATGGATTTTTCTGAGGCTTTAAAGGCTGGTAAATTTGCTCATGAGAATGTTGATGTTATTTTCCACGAAGGCGCCTGCTCTGATACGATGGAATATAATGGCAAATATATGATGCAGAATAACTTTGAATATACGAAAAATCTGATGCATTTTGCAGTTGACCGTAAGATACAGATGATTTATGCGTCGTCGGCTTCCACTTACGGCAGCGGTACAAACGGATTTCGTGAAGAACCTGCCTGTGAGGAAGCTTTAAATGTTTATGCGTTTTCCAAATTGTTTTTTGATAATTATGCCCGTCGTTATTTTGGCAAGACCAACAGTCAGTTAGTCGGCCTGCGCTATTTCAATGTTTATGGTCCGCAGGAAAATCATAAGGGTAAAATGGCATCTATGGTTTTCCAGATGTATAATCAATGGCTGGCAGAGAAAAAGGTTAAATTATTTGATGCTTACGGAGATTATGGTGCCGGTGAACAGACAAGAGATTTTATTTATGTAAAAGACGTTGTTAAAGTTAATTTCTTCTTCTGGGATCATCCTGAAATCAGCGGGGTCTTTAACTGCGGAACAGGGCATGCCCATACTTTTAATACTTTGGCCAAAGGTGTACTGAAACATTTTGGCAGCGGCGAATTGGAATATGTGCCGTTCCCAGAAGTATTAAAGGGTAAATATCAGAGCTATACTCAGGCAGATGCGACGAATCTTTTGGCGGCAGGGTATGACGGAGGTTTTACTGACGTGAATGAAGCTGTTGCTGAATACTGCGCTATCCTGGACAAGAGCGGCGGTTATTATACTCATGGCGCATAAGGCAGTCTTTTTTGACCGCGACGGTGTGCTGAATATCGATAAAGCTTATTTATATAAGATCGATGAACTGGAGTGGATAGAAGGCGCGCTGGAGGCAATAACATATTTAACACAGTCCGGGTACCTTGTTTTTGTCGTGACTAATCAAAGCGGGATAGCACGAGGTTATTATACGGTCGCTGAAATGGAAAAACTGCATCAGTATATGTCAGATACTGTTTTTAACAGCGGCGGGAAGATAGAAAAGTTTTATTATTGTCCGCATCTGCCGTCTGGCAGCGTTGCTGAGTATGCTGTTGACTGCGAGTGCCGCAAACCGAAACCGGGACTTATTTTACAGGCTATGGCAGAATATGATATCGATCAGGATAAATCTTTTCTGATTGGTGATAAGAGACGTGATGTAGAAGCGGCAGAGGCCGCCGGGATCAAAGGGTATTTGTTTGAAAAGGGAAATTTATTGGACTTTATCAAGCTGATAATTCCTTAAATAAGTGTTATTAGAGGCATACATGGAATATAAAAATATTTTACTGATCAAAATGAGTTCATTGGGTGATATTTTGCACACGCTGCCTTTTGCGGCAGCTTTGCGGCAGCGTTTTCCCAAAGCGAAAATAACATGGCTGGTGCATCCGCAGTTTGCCGGTTTTGTACCTGATCCGCCTGTTATTGATGAGATAATTTATTTTGATAAGGTAAAGTTCAATAAAATGAATTTACTGGCTAAATTGGCGTATTTCCTGGAAATGCGCCGATTATTGCATTCTAAAAAATTTGATCTGGTAATAGATATGCAGGGGTTGTTTAAAAGTGCGGTGCTTGCAGCTATCAGCGGCTGTTCTGATCGCATTGGTTATTGTGAAATGCGTGAAGGCAGCGGACTGATAAGTAAGGCTGTCTGCGGCAGACATAGTAAGGATCATGTAATTGAGCGTTATCTTGATGTAGCGCGTTATTTAGGCGCTTCGGCAGAGCAAATTGTTTTCCCGTTGCCTGATTTGTCCAAAGAGACTGTTTCCGTGCAGGAAAAATTACAGAAAAATGAGCTGCAGGGTGAATATATAGTTGTTGTTCCCGGGGCAAGGTGGAAAACAAAAGAGTGGCCGGCAGAGCATTATGCCAGTTTGATCAAAATGATCATTGCTGATGGCTGCAGTGTTGTTTTGGCAGGTGGACCTGATGATACTGCTAAAGGAGAAAAAATTACGGAGTTGACTGGAAAGCCGGCGCAGCTTATAAATTTGATCGGTCAGACGAGTCTGCGCGAATTAGCAGCGCTTATTAAAGGCTGTAAGCTTTTTATCAGCGCGGATACAGGGCCGCTGCATTTTGCAGCAGCGTTGAAGAAACCTTTGATTGCTATGTATGGACCGACTAAAGCTGATCGGACCGGCCCGTATGGCTCTGATGACGCGACGGTTATTTTGAGTACGGCTGCATGTGCCGGGTGTTTAAAAAAAGAATGTGACGACTGGCATTGTATGTATGACATAACACCTGAGATGGTATATGCGGTTTATATCGAGAAAAGCAGGAGGCTGTAATGGTTGAACTCAATGGCAAGAAGATACTGGTAACGTTTTTAATGCACTTGGGTGATTTGACTTTAACGACGCCTTTTATCCATGCTCTGCGTAAAGCTGCACCTGATGCACGTATTACTATGCTGGTAGATGAAAAACTAAAAGATGTGGTGCTTTTTAATCCGTACCTTGATGAAGTTGTCACGATAGATAAAAAAGGACGTGACAACAGTATTTTGTCTCTATGGGCCTGTTCCAGGCATTTAAGCAAACTTGATTTTGATGTGCTCATTAATTTGCATCCTAACGAGCGCTGTTCTTTTATTGATGCGATGACAAGTGTTAAACTGCGTACAGGTACGACGCATAAAATATTTAAGTGGTTTTGGGATGTTTTTACGCCGCTGGATAGGTCTATGCATGCTGCTGATATGTATCTTGATGTATTGCAGCAGTTAGGTGTGCAGGATCTGAGTAATAACGGTCTGGAAATTTTTCCGGGGGAAGAACATTTTTTAGAAGCAGAGCTTTTCTGGCAGGAACAAAATATTACTGATCAGGATAAACTGATTGGCTTTAATATTGGCAGCGCCGTACCGACTAAACGCTGGCCGCCGGAACGTTTTGCTGAGGTTGCAGATATTTTTGCGGCCAAGGGGTATAAAACAGTATTTTTTGGCGGGCCAATGGATGAAGAGATGGTTGCGGAAGCAACAGGTTATATGCAAACGCGGCCGATTATTGCAACAGGACATTTTGCTATTGGCGGGCTGGCCGCTGCAATGCGCCGTTGTTGTTTGATTATTACTAATGACAGCGGTCCTATGCATGTGGCTATCAGCCAGAAGGTGCCTATCGTTGCTATGTATGGACCGTCAAATCCAAAGCTTTATGGTCCTTATACAAAGGATGCTGTAATAGTTACGGCACAACCGCCTTGTCAGGGATGTGCAGACGGAATGAAGCACAGCTGCGATGATCTGCAGTGTATGACCAGGATGACTGTGAAGCAGGTGGTAGAAGCGGCTGATACAATGTTGGAAAGAGGTGTTGAGAAGTGATCAATTCAATAACATTGGAAAATTTTCGTGGATTCAAGAGTTTCCAGACGGATTTAAAACCAATTACATTATTTGGCGGTAAAAATAACAGTGGCAAGACTAGTATTTTGGAAGCTGTTATGTTTTTATTCGCACATAATGATCCAAATTGTTTTTTTCAGATGAATTTTCTGCGCCATATGAACGATCAACCTTTATTGACACCAGAAAGATTGTGGGGAGCCTTATTTTATAATTTTGATACAAACAGGCAATTGAAAATTTTATTGCAGAACAACGATGGTTCTACAAATAGATTGACATTAAAAAAAGATGATACCAGTACGTCTCTGAATATTGATAACGCTGAAAGTATAAAAAAATCTTTTGTGCAAATGGGTGGTATTAACGCTAATTATCCACTGCTGTTTCAATATGCTTCGCGTAATGTTAAAGAAGATGGCAGATATATTATTAACAATAATGGAGTTTCTATAAAGCATAATTATCAGAAAGCGTTTCAAGAACCAGTGTGGACGCCTGTATATATGTTTAAATCGGAAACGATGTTTGATGCCAATTTTATTGCGCAATGGTTTGGGCAGTTAACACTTGATGACAGGAAAAAATACATCATAGAAGCTTTAAAAGCTTTTGACAAAGCGATCGTTGATGTGCAGACAATAGTAAAAGGAATAATTGGATATCTTTATGTGATCATGGAAGATGGAAGAAAAATTCCGCTGGCCTATATGGGTGATGGCATAAACCGGTTATTGATCGTTTTACTCGGTATATTGTCTAATCCTAACAGTATTATTCTAATTGATGAAATTGAAAATGGTTTTCATTATAGTATGTACGAAAAAATTTGGAAAATGTTAGGCCAGGCTGCAATTGAAAATAATTGCCAGATTATTGCCAATACTCATAGTAAAGATATGATCCATGGCGCTGTAGAAGGGTTAAAAGAAGCTGATTTACAGGATAAATTTTCATATATACGTCTGGGCAAAATAGATGATAAAGTTCAGGCGCATGTTTTTGATATGAATTTGGTGGATTATGCCTTAAACTCTGAAATGGAGGTAAGGTAATGGCTGATAATCAGTTCAAAATAAAAGCTCCCTGCTTGTTATTATGTGAAGGTCGAGATGAATCACGTTTTCTTATAGAATATCTGCAATACTTATTGCGTGAAGTCGACAAGGTATATGATAATATTCAGGTAGAAAATTTTGGTGGGATAAACGAACTTTCAAAAAAATTGAAAACACTGGGTAATATGGAATCTTTTGAGAAGGTTAAAAAGATTGCTGTTATTCGCGATGCTGAAACAGATTGGACTGGTGCATTGAGTAGTATTGATTCCAGTATTACAGCGTCACAGATTTCAGGAGCGTTATTTTTGGGGGAGCACTATCTTTTTCCTGGTAAAGATGATGAAGGAAATTGGCAAAATGGAACACTTGAAGATTTGGCGATTAAAATTTTAAAAGAAGATCACGATAGTGAAGTTGCTGCAGAGATTTTAATGGCCAAAAGTCAAGAATTATTGAACTATATTAATCAGCAACGTGTTTCTGAACTTCCTCGGTTACATAAAAATCTTTTGCATATGGTTTTTTCAGGAACTGATAAGTTTGTGGACCTGAAAATTGGCGAAGCAGCTACGGCAGGGGCTTTTAATTGGGAATCAAGTGAACTGCGGGAATTAAAAAACTTCTTATCTAATTTGTCGAATATCGCATGCTAACCAGCAGAATGACGGTAGAGCAGGTGGTAGCGGCGGCAATTGGAAAAATGCTAAAGTTATAAAACAAAAACGTCCTGAATTTTCAGGACGTTTTTGTTTTATAACTTATAAGTATTTTTTAAACAGCAGCAATTTCTAGTATCTAATATAATTTTATTTTTAAATTTGTTTAGATTGTTTTTAAGTTCATCATGAGCAGTCATAATAACCACTAAGTCAATATCGTTTAGAAAGTTATCTAAATCCAAGTATTGATTTTCAACTATTGAATCTTTAATATATGGGTCATAAACTTTTATTCCAAATGCTAGATGTTTTTTCATTTTTTCTAGTAACTGCAAAGTGGGGCTTTCACGGGTATCATTGACATTTTCTTTATATGTTAAACCATATAAACCTATTTTTTCAACAGTCGATATGTTATGTTTCTTCATTATTTCAGAAATACGTTCCAAAACATATTCAGGCATAGAATCATTTATTTTGCGTGCGGCAAGAATGATATTGGCAAGGCCAGGATAATCACCAACCAAAAACCACGGATCGACAGATATACAGTGGCCTCCAACGCCAGGGCCAGGGGAAAGAATATTAACCCGTGGATGCATATTGGCTATTTTAATAATCTCATAAACATCAAGTCCACTTTCATGACATATTTTGGCTAATTCGTTAGCAAAGGCAATATTTATATCTCGGAAAGAATTTTCGACAACTTTGCTCATTTCAGCAGTTCGTATGTCTGTAACAGTAATTTTGCCTTTGCAAAAAGAGGTATATAATGTTTTTATTCTTTCGCCTATTACAGGGTCATCAGCACCTATTGTGCGAGGATTATTCTGCAGTTCGGCAAGCATGTTTCCAGGGATTATACGTTCTGGAGCATGCACTAAATGAATGTTATCCTTATTAGCATTATGTATTAACGGCCTCACGTGCTGGTCAATCGTTCCAGGGGAAACAGTTGATTCAATTACAATGATTGCATTTTGGGGGCAAACTTTTAAAATAGTACGGACTGCATTAATAATATATTTAGCATCCACTTTTTTTGTTTTTTTATCATAAGGAGTAGGAACTGCTACGATATAGATATCCTCGATTGCATATTCAGTAGAAAAAGTTATGTTATTTTGAGATAAGGCATCAGAAAATATTATATTCAGACCATCTTCTTCAAAGGGGAGTTGTTTTTTTTGCAAAGTATTCACTAATCCACAATTATAGTCTGTGCCAACTGTTTTAATACCGTTTGCCGCAAACATTAATGCAGTAGGAAGACCTATATATCCTAATCCGATGACATTTATCATTTTAAGCTAACTCCTTTTATATTATATTTCTATAAATTTCTTTTAATGAAAATACTGGTAATTTATTGGTATGTATATATTCAACCAGATTTTGAATATAATCTTTTATGCCCAATCCGTCAAAACGTAATTTTTTTATATTGTCAGCATCTAAGTTATTCCAGTCGCTCGGCTGTAATCTATCTTTTATATCACGCATATACTTAAAATATGGAGTATTAACAGCAAAGTGCATTGGGTGTAAATCTATGACTCGTAAACCTGGTGAGCTAAAAAGATATTCAGTATTTTTAAAATCCAGGTCTAATTGATGATATAAATAGGCTCCGTCTTCAAAAAAAGTTGGAAAAGAGATGAGACCAGATCTGTGTATAAATGGTGGTAATAAATTAAAAGCAGTACATATGTTAGATTCATACTTTAAACCGCACCGGGATAATTTATCGTAAATATCGTTACTGGAATACCAACGATGACAACGAAATGATTCTGCATAGGGATAAAGTTGATGGCAATAATCTATTACGGTATCTATTGTGTTGCCTTGTGTACTTGGAAATATAAAATTTGGATGGAGTCCTACGTCAAGGCCGGTAGTTGAAAGCTTTTCTTCCAAATAGTGGCTTTTATGAGTGGAGAAAACAGTTAAAGGAATGTTATTTTCTTCAAAAAAATCCAAGATGTTTTTTATGGCAAATTCAGAAGCCCAATCAATATCAATAGTAAAACAAAATCCATTTAGATTGGAAATACGTTGCCGTAAAATTGTAGTTTCGGCTAAATTATACATGAAATGCAGTTACCATCCTATATTAAAAATTTTTTTATTTTTAGAATTACATACCAAAAATAACATGAAAGAGCTTTTAAATATTCGCTGTGTGTTCGTAAATATCTTCCAGCATCTCTATAAATAAAATAATTATCAGGTGTTTTGGGAGGATAATCGTTTTGTATATTATCCCAGAAAGAAATATTAAGATAATGTCTCCAAATCTTGTCATAATCAGATAAAACTATTTTCCAAGGTTTAGAACGTCCCCAAAAATGGTAAAGTAAAACTTCCTCGGAATTAGAGGTTTCGTCCGAATGAAGAAAATTGAATTTATTCGGAAGTGGAGTCCAGTCGCCATCAAGGGTTAAGTTTAAAACATCTTGATCATGACAGTGAAACTTTCGAGGATCGACGTTTTGTAATTCAAAACAGCGTTCTGTAATTTGCTCTTCTTCCCATTTATTGGTATCTATCCACATAGAAGCAGAGTTTAGGTAACGATTACTTTTGAGTTGAAGATTACTTATTAATAATTTGGCAGCTGATTTAATCTCGGGAACTGCAGCAACGGCTTTGCCGTTCAAATCAATTTTAAAATAGTCATGCATATCACCTACACAAACCATATCAGCATCTATATAGGCATAATAACGGCAATAATTTTTCATTATTTTGGGCATATAAACACGAATATAAGCGACACGGTTAAAGCGTGGATGTTTGATATGAAATCCTTCAAAAGGCTGCATATTCATAAGGTGAACATAGCAGTTGCAATGATATTTATAAGCAGTTTTTTCTAAAGCTTGAAGATGTTTTTCAGTAATTTCTGATGTAAAAATGTGAAAGTTAAAGTTGATGTTATGATTTTGCTCTAAAATAGAGGTAATGACAACACCAGCTTGCAAAATAAAATTAATGTCGACATTAAATGCAATGTGGAGGGAAGAATTATTTTTTTCAGAAGATGTGAGAATACAATAATCATGTTTAATAAAACGATCTTTTGCAAAAAAATTTGCATCTTTCAATTTTTTTATGCCTCCGGAATAATAAGTAGAGTTACGTTTAATAATTAGATGATATAAATTATAGAACAAATTTCTGGATTTTACAATAAAAGAAGTGCACTAGTTATGTTATAATAAAAAATGGACTAGTGGAGGGTATTATGAAAAAAATTGCTGTAGTCATTTTAACAAAAAATGAAGAGAAAAATATAGTTGCAGTTATAGAAAATGTCCGTAAGATTACCGACGAAATAATTATTATTGATTCCGGAAGTGATGATGCAACTGTTGGATTGGCTAATTTACATGGCGCAAGGGTTCTTTACCGTAAATGGGATAATGATTTTTCAGCTCAGCGCAATTTTGTTTTAGATAAAACTGATGCTGATTATATTTTATATATAGATGCTGACGAAAGACTGTCATTTGAACTGATTGAGTCGGTAAAAAATGCTGTGGATAAATGCGAAGCCAAGCAATATAGTTTTATGCGGAAAATTGAAGCTTTTGATTTTGGATATAATCATGGAATTTTTGCACCGGATGAAGTAATAAGACTTTTTCCCAGACTGGAAGTAAAATGGGAACATAAAGTACATGAGCGGCCAGTTTGCAAATTGCCAAAACAGAAGCTTTCTGGAATTCTTATGCATTATACTTATGATTCCTGGCAGCAATGGCTTGATAAAGCGGGTCAGTATACTTCTATCTGGGCTGAAGATAATTTCAGTAAAGGAAAACGCGTAGGGAAAAGTGCTGCTTTTACTCATGGTATATATGGTTTTATAAGAACATATTTTTTTCAGTTAGGCTTTTTAGACGGCTGGGCAGGTATGTATTCAAGTTTACAGCACTTTTTTTACACTTTACTAAAATATTGGAAGTTATATGAATTACAGCAAAAAAATAAATAATGGCGGACTATTTAGTCCGCCATTATTTATTTTGTAGTATCGTCTTTAATTATACATTTTCCCAAGATCGGTAGTCAGCATTTCACGTGTAAATTTATACTTCGGTGAAGCCAGGCTGTTTGTTTCATCAAAATGGTTGGATTTTATGTTGAAAATACTGCACATTAAATCATAAGTCAGATCGTTAGTGAAATAGTAATTTTGATGATTAGCTAAAGTTTGATAGGCAGATGTATTTTTTTCTATATACTCATCTGAAAACCAGGCGAACATGGGAATGCGTACAGTAGCAAATCCACCGAAATTAGGAGAACGTCTTTTATCAGGTAATGTTCCGTGATCGGAAAAATAAAGTAACGACTGTAATTTGAGATTCTTTTGAGCATATTCAGTTATTTGCTGCAATACGTGGTCCGTATAGGCAATAGAGTCAATATAATTTGGGACCAAATCATATTTGCCGGGTTCGCTGAAAGCAGCGAATTCCTGAGGATAGCGGTTGATAAAGTTAAAATGGTTGCCTATCAAATGTAAGACAATAAAATTATTTTGGGAAGGATCGACTTCCTGCAAATATTTAAGCAGAGTTTCGTCGTATTGAAAATTGTTAAGATTTTGTTTTGTCCACAGTGCTTTGTCAGCAGTATTTGCAATAAGTGTAATAGCTGTTTCTGCACTTCCGATATGTCCCTGATTACTAAACCAGTAAGTTTTGTAGCCGGCTTTCTTCGCAATGTCGATGATTGAGCATGATTCAAAAAACTTTTTATAATTATATTGATTAGCTTCTGTCAATGCCATTTCTAATACTGGTACAGTTTGGTCAGCACATGCATAGGCCTTGGGAAATAAAATAAAATTACGGGTTTCTTTGTTTTGTTTTAGCCATGGCGTAGTATTATATTCGTAATCACAAAACGCACTCATATAGTCACGTGATTCCGACTCTCCAATCACAAGAATAACAGTTCCCTGTATAGGTGCGTAGCCGTTTTGTTGCTCAACCTTTAAGCATGCCAGTCTTTTTTGCAGGTGGACATGATATGAAGCCGTTTCTTTTAGATAATTTTGAACATCCAAAAACAGTTCAATAATGCCTGTCCGGATAAAAACTCCCTTTTTACTATTCCATAAATAAAATGTCATGAATATTACAGCTACAGCTATTATATAGAGTGTTGAAACTGGCAGGACAGAGATAGTAAGTCTGGAATGATTATTGACAATTATTGCGGAACAGAGAAAAAATGCGGCGCAGGGGGATGAAATTTGTATATATAAAGGCAGAGATCTGTAAAACTCAATTGCTTCATTAAAATCTGTTCCTCGAAGCAGCATAATAGCGTTATCATTGATGCAAGCTTTATAAACAGTGTAATAGAGCCATTGTAATAAAAGAATTGCGATAATAGCAAATTCAAATAAAGAGAGCATTGTTAAAGAAACGGTAGGAAAGAGATTAAAATAATTTATGAGGAATTTTATGCTAAAGCTCCAGCCTATAAAGTATAGTCCGAAAACTACATCAAGATGGAACCCGAAGTCTGAAGAGTTTTTGTGGAATGTAAAATAATATAAAGAAGGATAAGTTAGGATCCACAGTACTCCTATAAGCAGACTGACAAGAAACGCAGGGGAAGTCAGAGATTGATTTGTCAGTGCCGGTGTTAATACGGCAAGAATTGCACAGGGAAGAAAACGTCGCAACTGCAACAGTTCGGCCTTGCGGCCCAAACCGTGTGAAATATTGATGTAATATAGATAAGAAAATCCATATAAGAGCAATACAAAAAATATATAATCAATCATTATGTTAACACCTCAAAGCTTATTATAAAATGAATTAGGCTTGCTGTAAAGGCAAGTATGATGGTTGAAAATATGGTATAATTGATAAAATAATATTTATAAGGCCGAATGGGAGCGTTGTTTATGAGAAAGATGTATCTTTGTTTGACAGATTTTCAGATATTAAACGCTTTGAATTTGCAGATGCACAAATTTAATGGGGAAGAAGCTGATATTTTTTTTGTAACAAACAAAGAAGGCAATGAAAAGTTGGCAGATAGATTAAAGGCGACCGGGATTTTTAAAAATGTCTATCTGTTTAATATTTCCAAAATATCGGGATTACATCAATACTTTCGTGATTTAACTGAACATAGGGGAAGAAGCAGTTTTCTATCCGCATGTACAAATTCTTTAAAGGAAATAATTTATGTAGGAATGTCTAAAATCAGGGGTCTGACATATAAAATAAATAAAAAAGTGGTCTTTGGTGGTGCTCTTGATTTTTCTGTATATGATACAATTTTTTGTTTGGACAAAAGGCAGATAGTCGTTGATGTGGTAACTGCCGTTTTGAAACATACCAGTGGAAAATGCAAAATAAGTTTATTAGACGAAGGAACAAGCACCTATTGGCGTTCTATTCTGGAAACACATTTCCCTGTCGATGATATTTATCTTTACCAGCCTGTAATGGCTAATTATTATGATGATCCTAACTGGAGAGACAGGATAAAAAATATACCACTAATTGACTGGGAGGATCAAAACTTCAGAAAAATTATAAATACAGTGTTTGATTTCTCGTTTGAAGCAAATCAGTCTATAAGTTGTAATATAGTGTTGGCAGAGTTTAACAACAAAATAGTGTTTTTTGATCAAAATTGGGATCCCATGCCTAAATATTTCGATAATCTTAGTTTGCCTCTGAAACTTTTGTTGCATAATCCCTATAAAAAACATAAAAAGGAAAGCCGTTTTTATGATGATAAAATGAAGCTGTTCCGTATTGTGGCTAAACATTGTTTGGGGAATGAAGTTGTAGTAAAATTGCATCCGAGAAGTCCTAATGAATTTGCGGCAGATTACTTGAAAAGCGAATGTTTGATGGCGGAAAATTTGAAAATTCCATGGGAAGTTTTTATGAATAACTGCTCATTTAAAAATAATATTTGGGTAACAGTAAGTTCGACTGCTTTATGCACATATAAAACTGCTTTTAAAAATCGTCTGGAAGACATACCTATGATATTTTTATATAAGATAGTTTATAATGGGAAAATGAATTTTAATGAAGATGATGAGTTTTTCGAAAGTTTTAAAAATAAGTATCCAAAAAATGTTTTTTTGCCTGAGACACTAGAAGAATTCCAAAGGATATATTTAAATTTAGTTAAGGAAATGAACCTCCGAAAGCTTTAATATAAGGGGAATTTTTGATGAAGAGATTTAAAATATTACATGTTGTTATGGCAAGAGTATGGGGTGGCGGCGAGCAATATGTTTATGATGTTTCTAAAGAAATGCAGCGCCAAGGACATAGTGTATTTGTTTTGGTTGATAAAAGCAATTGTTTGTTGCAGCAGCGTTATGCAGAAGTTGCAACGGTAGTAACAGCAAATTTGTATTGTGCTGCGGGGTTGTTTAGCGTTAATAGAATCAAAAATGAAATATTAAATAATAACATTGATATTATAAACTGTCATAGCGGACATGGAGTAATTTTTTGTTTAGTTTTGAAATTTTTAACTGGGCGAAAGATGATATTATTTAAGCATAACGCATTGCCAGCAAAACATGATTTATATCATCAATGGCTCAGAAAAAATACTGATGCGGTTATTTGCGTTTCAAAACTTGTTTGGAAATTACAAACCGAAGGATTGAGTGAAAATGAAAAAAAGAAGTTTCACTTGGTGTATAATGGCATTGATTTGGAGAAGTTCAATAAATATTCTGATCTGCATAAAGCTGGTGATGAATTTGTAATTGGTTATGCGGGAAGGTTGGCACCTAATAAAGGGATTGATATTTTAATTAATTCTTTTGCTTTATTGCATGCTAAATATAAAAATACAAGATTAAAAATAGTCGGTGCTGATGAGAATGGTTATTTAAATCAGCTCTGTGATCTTGTGAATAAACTCGGGTTAAATAAAGTTGTCTGTTATGGCGGCGTAGAAAAGGATATGGAAAAGTTTTATAAAAGTCTGGATGTTTTTGTTTTACCTTCAGTAGTTAGGGAAGCGTTTGGTTTAGTTTTATGTGAAGCAATGTACTGTGGCGTACCGGTTGTTACAACAAACAGTGGCGCACAGGAAGAAATTATCGAAAATGGTCAAGATGGTATTATTGTTTCAGCAGGTGATGTGGAAAAGCTATTTGAGAAGTTGAAGATATTATATATGAATTTAGAATTGAGAAAAGCCGTGGCTTTTAATGGCAAGAAAAAGGTGCTAAAAAATTTTGATATAAAATATTGCACCGGAAAATTATTAATTCATTATCAAGAAATATAACACTGATTTGGAGTTATCGTAAATGAGAAAAATATTGATAATTAAATTTTCGGCAATTGGAGATGTTGTTGAAAGTTTGCCTGTTGCTGCAGCTCTTAAAGAATTGTATAAAGATGGATGTGAAATAACCTGGATCACCAAAAAGTGTCATATGTGTTTGTTGGAAAATAATGAATTTATTGATAAAATAATTTGTTTTGAGGATATTAAAAGTACGTATTTTCGATTATTAAAAGAAATTTTTAGAAATGTTAATTTAGTAGGATTGACAGACTTGAGACAGATGGCTATTGTTATAAGTAGATCAACAGTTGTTGTAAGCGGTGACAGTGGACCCATGCATATGGCTTATTCATTAGGTAGATTTGTTATAGCATTAATGAGGCCTACGGATCCAGTACAATTTGGTCCTTATGGAAATAAAAATAAGATTATTAGAGTCAACCATGAATGCCGTGGCTGTCAACTTACCGTTTGTCCATTCGGGAGGGATTGCTTGTTTGATATTAATCCTTGTGATGTTATCAAAGAATTACAAATAATTCTAGAAAGTGGTGGTATAAGAGTATGAACCATAATAGTCTTGTAAAGAAAACGATAGAATTTAATGATAATTTGAAACATGACAATGTAAAACATATTTGTTTTGGAGTTAATTGTAAATTTTGCAGACCTTTAGGTGTAGCGATTACATCTATTTTTGAAAATAATAGAGATTTGCATTTACAATTACATATATTTACCGACTATTTCGAAAATATTGATTTAAACAAATTTGAAAAGTTGTCTGAAAAATATAAGCAAAGTATTAAGATATATTATTTGGATAGTAGTTTTTTTGAGAAATTTCCTCCTAATAGTGGGGTTAGTGAAAGCGTATATTTTAGGTTATGTATGATTGATGAATTGGATGTGGATAGATGTCTTTATTTGGATGCTGACATTATATGCCTTAATTCGTTAAATGAATTTTATGAAATAAATTTTACAAAAGAAGAATTTGTTGCAGTTGTAGATGATAGGCATCCGTCTGAATCGAAACGTAGAAATAAGCTTTATAATCTAAAAGATGGAAAATATTTCAATGCAGGAGTAATGTTTATTGACGTTAATACATGGAAAAAAGAAAATGTTAAGGAAAGATGTCTAAAAATCTTAATAAAAGATGCTAGTTATATAGATGATTGGGATCAGGGTATATTGAATATTGTATTAGATGGCCGGACAAAATATATAAAGGAAAAATTTAATTTTTGGCCGAAGAATATTCTTTATACATTGAGAAATGTTGTTATCAGACACTACATTGGAAAGAAGAAACCTTGGAAATTATGTAAAGTCGCGTCAAGGGATGTTTGGGAAAAATATTCTCAGAATTCTTTATGGGCAGATATTCCAATGGAAGAACCAATTGCGATACCTCAAAATTATAGACTTATAAAAGAGGTTTCTAAATATTATTTTTGTAAAAATAATATTTCAAATGGAATCAAATATTATTTAAAATACTTAAAACTAAAGGCTGCATTTAAGGTGAGAAAATGACAAAACGAGAGTTAATTGTAAATATATTTTTATTTTTATATATAATGTCAATCAATACATTGATGTTATTTAGGGTAATGAATATATTGATAATTTGCCTATTTTTCTATGAGTATTTTGTAGTAAATAAACTAGCTATAAGTCAAGTCATTAAAAGAATATATTATCTTCCAACAATAATTTTTATGTTTTTGGTAACGCTTACGGTAGTTTTGAATGGTTGTAATCCTGAAGATATTTCATCTCTTAGAAGACTTATTGAATGTTTTGTTATAGGTGGAATGCTTTGTTTTTTATTATCAGACAAAAAGAGAATAATAGTTTTTGGGAGTGCAAATATAATAGCGCTTTTAATTATTGCAATTCAGTATATATATGCGAGCATGATTAATATGGGTAGAGTTCCTGGACTTATTGGTGGTCCTAATTTTGTTGGCGTACAAATTTTGATGTTAATGCCAATATGTTTGGTAGCTAGAAGATATTTCACAAATTTTAAGTACTTAAGTATATTAAATCTTGGCGTTTTTTTATTAAGTGGGGTTGCATTGCTAATGACTGAGTCAAGAGGTTCTTGGCTAGGACTTGGTCTGGCTCTGATAATCGCTTTTTTAGTTAATGGAAGACCATATTTACTGACAGTAAAAAGATATTCTATAATTATAATGTGTGCATTGATAATTATAATAGGAAATAGCAATTATATTATAAGTCGGATAAATCATACTGTTAATTATACAGAAAATTATACAGTGGAACGTATTTATATTTGGCAATCTTCATTAAATATGTTTAAGGATAATGTTTGGTCTGGTATAGGTATAGGAGGAGAGCGGTTTAGAGAACTTTATGATAATCAATATATGCTTTCTGCAGCAAAAGAAAAACATATTCCGCATCCTCATAATCTACTGTTGTTTTATTTATCGGAAACTGGTATTTTAGGTTTTGTTGGATTTTTTATATTCTTTATGTGTCCATTTCTATATTTTATAAAAAATATGCTGGGAGAAGAAGCGTTTTCAGTAATTGCAAAATATGCATTTTTCTTTTTATTATCATTCGTAATTAGTCAAATGGTAGATTCTGCTTTTGCGTTTACTAAAATTTTAAGAATCTATTTAGCTGTATTAGTATTTTTCATAAGCGCATTTGCATTATATAAAAGAGACTACGTTAGCGTAGAAGCTGATAAAAATGTTTAAATATTATTACTGGTGATGTTATGTTAGATTCAATAAAAAATAAAAGTTTAATTCATTGGTTTTGGTCGAATTGTACTTTTGGTTACTCTATAGTTGCTTTGAGTATTGTATATATCGTTTTTGTGCTTTTCGAAATCAAAAATTTTTATTCAATATTGCTTTTTATTTTTGCATTAAATTGGGTTTGGGGTAGCTACTTATATCAATTATCATTGCTGTTTAGTTGTGGGAAGTGCTTTAGGTGGATAATTTTATTGGTTGGAATACTTATGCTTTTTCCTTTTTTGCTAATATATTTGGCGAGTTTTTATGTTGAAATGTTGTCAGATAAACATATTTTTAAGTTAATTATATTTTTTGTAGTCAATTATTATATAATAACTTTATATCCTATGAAAGTATTAGTGTTGAGTGCAGAAAATAATTGGGAACGTAAGTTAATTATAGTTCTTACATATCTTCTTATTATGTTAATACCCATATTTTTGTTTGGAGTATATGATTACTGCATTTATCATAGTGACCTTATTGAAACATTAAATAGTAAGGGTGCAATACATGAACTTTATGATATCATAAACCAAGGTATAAAAGCAGTTAGCAGTGAACATGAAAATGAGAAGATTATTTTTATGGTATTATGGTTTAGTGGTACTCTTTTTTTACAGCAATCTTTATCTGGACATCAGTACAGAAGAAAAATGGTGGGAATTGCTGGGAAGATTAAAAAGCCATAAAAATATTGACTATTATATTTAATATAATATTTGTTTTTACTTAATTAGGGAGTGTTACATGTCTAAAAAAACGTTGTTCGGTGTCGATTATACTGACAAAGAATGGATCAAGATAATTTTATATTTGTTTGTTGGCGGGACGGCGGCGCTGGTAGAGTGGGCGTTTTTTTACGGCTTTAACCAGGGGATGGGTATGGAGTATATGCTGGCGACGGCTGCAGCGTTCTGTCTGGCAACGCTGTATCATTATTTCCTGGGTAATATTTTGGTTTTTACCAGCGGTGCCAGATACGAAAAAGGTAAAGAACTGTCTTTAGTCTTTGCCGTTAGTATTATGGGTCTTGCTTTTAATTTGATTTTAATGTATATTTTTGTAGGAATGATGTTATTGCAGCCGATGTTTGCCAAAGTATTGGCCAGCTGCATTGTAGTCATTTGGAATTATCTAGCACGTAAAAAGTGGATTTTTTGACAGCGCGTATCTGCCGGTAATATCGGGTAGATTGTGCTATAACGATGAAGTAAGGCCAGTTGTATTTGCTGGATTGATGAAATAGGAGATTAGGATATGCCGAATCGTGTCGACATTGCAGCTTTTCAAAAAGTAATGATCGTTTATAATCGGAACTCTGGCAAGCAGTTGTTTGCAAGTATGCTGGCAAGAGTAAACGAAGTAAAAAAAAGATTGAAACAGGTCATTGATCCGAAAAGCTTGGAAATTGTTGAAATTAAGTCTTTCGAGCAGGTTGAAGGTCTGGCAGCTCGTATTTGTCAGGAAAAATATGACTGGATAATTGTTGCAGGCGGTGATGGCACTTTGCGTGCAATAATCGATGTTTTTGCCAAACATGAACATATGCCGTATGTCAGTGTTTTTCCTGCCGGGACAGTTAATTTGGTAGCAAAAGAACTTTTAATGAGCAATGATCCAGCAAAATGGGTCAAACGCGTTAGCAAAGGAATTGTTTCGCCTGTGCAGCTGGGTAAAGCCAACGGTCATATTTTTTTAACGGTAGCAGGGATCGGGTTCGATTCGCTGGTAGTCGATAACGTATCTGAACTGGAGAAGAAATTGCTGTCAAAGCTGGCTTATGTTTGGCAGGGAACAGAGATGATGCGGAAAGAATTTGTCTATAGTAACTGGCGCTATAAGTTTCAGGTGCGGTTAGATGATGAGGAAGAATGGTATGAGGCTTCGTCTGTAATCGTTGGAAAAAGCCGTTATTATGCAGGCCGTTACAGCTTGTTCAATGGGGCTTCGTTATGTGTGCCGCAGCTGCATGTAGCTATTTTTACCGGTGATACCAGGGCTGACTTTATGCGCTATGCAGCAGTCATTGCGATGGAAGCGCTGCAGCTTGATAAAAGTATCATCATCAGGCATGCGCAGAAAATAGAGATTCGTTGTAATGTGGAAGATTTCGCTGCTGAGCTTGATGGGGATGCTATTACTTCAGCACCGCTGCAGATAGAGCTGCATCCTGTTCCAATCAACTTTTTAGCATAAGTAAGCGGATGTGAAAATATGTATAGGCGCAGTATTATCTTGGTAATTCTTTTGCTGCTTTTTGCGGCTGAAGCATTTTTTGCGCGTCAATTTTATATTGAAATAGTACCGTTTCCTGAAGACGAATGGTGGATGACGGTCGTTAATAATTGCCTGCGGGACCTGCTTTTAGCTGGTGTAGCGGGCTTATTGTATTTCAGGAGAAATCGTCTTGCTGATCGTACGAAACGTTATTTCCCGGTGGTTGTTATCGGTGTGCTGTATTTGCTGATTGCTGGCTTTATGGTCAATCAGCTGAGCCTTGATAAAGGGTTTTTAACGGTATTAGCTGTCCTTACAGGTTTAAACAATAATATTGTTTTAGTACTTTTGGCAGCGATGTGTTACCATAAATGGCCTTCTATGCTAATGAAGTCAGTTTATTTTGCTGTGTATTTTATAACTGCGCTGACAATGATTTTTGATGCGTTTTATTTTTGGCAGACTTCGATGCATGTCGAAAGTGTTTTGTTCAAAAATTTAAATATTTATGCTGTTCAGGGTGTTTTATCAGGTATGACGGCGATACAGCTTGCAGGGATAGGTTTTGCTGTTGCTGCTGTTTTATTGTTGTTCCGGGTGACGAAGCCTCAAAAACGTAAACCTAATTTTGCCTGGTCGCTGTTGTGCGTATCCGTATTTTTTCTGGGCTTGAATCTTTCATATTGGTCAATGGTGCAGGTCAATAAATATATTTTGACGGAATATGTTTGTGTTTGGGGCGACGAAACCAGTGAAATGATCCGCAGTGATTATCGTAATTTATTGACGACGCCTGTCAATATTAATTTTGCCAGCAAAATGTTGTTTGATACGGATAAGATCGCCAGACGTAAACATATTGAGCAGCGCCCTCTGACAGCAAAAGACGAACGCGTGCTGAAAGAACTGGGGATTTTAAGGACGCAGCAGGTGCTGCAGCCGTTGGAAGCACAATATGATAAAATTGTATTGCTGGTTTTGGAATCAGTACATCGTGATTATATAGGTTTTTATAATAAAAATATTCCGCAGGAAACGACACCGTTTTTAGACAGCTTGCTGGCAAAATATCCTCGCCTGGATAATTACTATTCTTCAGCGATCCCGACAACGCAAGGCTTGAATGCGACTTTTCGTTCACATCTGATTTTTGATGAAGAGATCAACGGTGCAAAGCAGGGATCCTTGTTCAGATCCGTACAGGAAGCAGGCTGGCGCGGTATTTTTATGAATGCGTCCAGTCAGTATTATAGTAATGAAGTGCGCGAATATCCGCAGCAGTTTGGCATGCAGGAGTATTATGCCAAAGAATACCTGCAGGATCTGGGATACAGCGGTGCCAGCGGCTGGGGTTATCATAATGATGTGTTGTATAAGGAAACGCTGCGGCTTTTAGAAGCCGGGCGTAAAGATAAAATGCTGCTGGTAACCAAAACGCTGGATATGCATCAGCCATATCCTTACTATGGTATCAGCTGGGAGAATATGCCACCGGCAGTACGCGATCACGAGCTGGTGACGATTCGAGGCATGTATTGGGTCGATCAGACACTGAAAAACTTTTTTGAGGAAGCTGAAGCTAAAGGTTTGATGGATGACAGGACTCTCTTTATAATTACAGCTGATCATAATCCTCATTCAGGTGGAGAATATACAAAAATCGTAACTAATGAGAATGACAGGAAAAGTATTGCCCCTATCCCGTTGCTTTTCGTATCTAAAAATTTACAGCCGTTGAATAATTTAATGACGAAAGATTATGCTTCTCAGATCGATTTGGCTCCGACCTTACTATATCTGGCTGGTCTTAAGGCTCCGGAAGATTTTATGGGACGTAATTTGCTGGAAAGTGTCGAAACGCCGTTTGCTTTAGGATATTTTGGCGGAAAGGCATTCTATTATTCTGCTGACCTGTCTTTTGAAGATCAGATGGATAATCCTTCGCCGGCTACAGAATATGAAGATGCGCTGACAAATTATATAATTCATGAATATTCCGAACGTCAGCTTAAAAATCAATAAAAATATTCAGCACATAGTGAATGTATTTTGTATACATATACGTAAATACTGGAATTTTACATCGCAGCAATGCTATAATACCTTGTATTAATTTTTTGGGAGGGGTTATTTATGATGGTAATTATTGGTGCAATTATTGTTATCGGCGTCATTTATCTGCTGTTGAAAAGACATGAATCAAGAATGGTGCTGATTGCTGCAGGTATTTTAATGGCTGTTATTGCTGGTAAACCTATGGCAGCATTGGATGCATTTGCTAAAAGTATGACAAATGCCGGACTTATTACTTCCGTATGTTCCTGCATGGGTTTTGCTATGGTTATGAAATATACCGGCTGTGATAAACATTTGGTTGTCGCTATTGGTAAAGTGCTGAAAAAAATGGGCTTTATGCTCATACCTGGTGCTACTATTGCGACTTTTATCATTAATATAGCAATTCCAAGCGCGGCAGGCTGCAGTGCGGCTGTCGGTGTTATTTTTATTCCTATTCTGATGTCTGCCGGTATCCACCCGGCGATGGCAGCAGCTGCCGTAAAATCAGGTACTTATGGGAGTATGCTGAATCCCGGCCTGGTACATAACGGCGTTATTGCCAAATTGTCTAATGTTGAAATCACCGAAGTTATTACTCACCATATGATGGCTGATATCGTTGGTGTTATTATCGCTGCAACCACATTGACTATCCTTGCTATTTTCCTGAAAGAAAATAAAGGTTATCTGCCGGAAGGCGGTAACGATGCGGTGGCTGAGGATTTAAAGATTAATCCGCTGTATGCTCTGATGCCGCTGCTGCCGGTAATTATTTTACTGGTCGGTTCTACAGGTATGGCACCGATTCTGAAAATGGGTGTTCCTCAGGCTATGTTGATCGGCGCTTTGCTGAGCTTGGCTGTGACTCGCAGTAACCCTACCAAGCTGACGAAATCTTTCTTTGATGGCATGGGGGATGCTTATGCCAATATTATTGGTATCATCATTTCTGTTGGCGTTTTCGTTTCCGGAATGCAGTCTCTGGGGTTGGTCAAAGCCCTGATCAACTGGATGCTTGAATCTACCGGCATCGTTAAGATCGCTGCAACCTTTGGCCCGTTTATTCTGGCAATGATCTCCGGTTCCGGCGATGCTGCAACTGTAGCTTTTAACGAAGCTGTTACTCCGCATGCGGCACAGTTTGGATTGCAGGCTATTGATATGGGTTCCATGGCTGCCTTGGGTGGAACCTTGGGACGGACAATGTCTCCGATTGCAGGTGCGACCATTATCTGCGCCGGTATTGCCGGTGTCGATCCGATGGAAGTTTGCAAACGTAATGCTTTGGGTATTACTCTGGCCTTGCTGGCAGGCATGGTCATTCTGCTGTTCTGATTTTAGCAAGGAACGCCCGCTTTTGTTGCGGGCGTTTTTCTATTTATTTATTTACAATACTGTATTTTGCAAAAAATCTGCGTTCTGCAGCACTATGCTTAACATTTTTTTGTGATATAATAAACGTCGGAGGGATAATGTGAAAATTGAGAATTTCATGCAGGCATTAAAAGAATATCGAAGTCCTTTGGTTTTCAATCCTTGGCGTGATTACGACCCCAAATGTGATATAAGCAGTGATGCTCCTGTTATCCGTGCGGCTAATTTGACCAGATATTTACAGCTGCGTCAAAAGGCGCATTATTTATTTATTGCGGAAGGTCTTGGTTATCAGGGCGGACATTTCTCGGGAATGGCGATGACTTCCGAACGGATTTTACTGGGCCTGCATCCTAATATAAAGCCTGAGGCAGTTTTAGGTGAATGGGATTACCGCAGAACAAGTAACCCTGAAAGTGAACTGCTTAAAAGTACACAAAAACAAAGCGGTTTTAATGAGCCTACGGCTACAGTAATGTGGAATACTTTGGCAAGACATGAATTGTCAGCTTTTGATACCATTTTATGGAATATTTTTCCCTTTCATCCGCATAAAAAAGATGATCTGCTTACTAATCGAACTCCTACGAATGAGGAGCTGGATGCGGGTATAGAATATGCAAAAATGCTGTTGGCTTTAGTGCCAACTTTAAAAATAGTTGCTATTGGTCAAAAATCAGCAGGGACACTGCAGCGTTATGGAGTTGAATGCGTAGCTTGCGTTCCGCATCCATCCATGGGAGGCGCCAATCGTTTTAAGGCTGCAGTTGCACAGCTGTTTACTAACGGGGAATGATTATGGAACAAGCGCATGAAAATAAAATGACGCGTGACGAAACCTTAAAAGTAGCATTGATGGTAGGTAAAATTTTACTCAAAAGCGGTGCGGAAACGTATCGTGTAGAGGATACTATTAACCGCTTTTGTATTGCTAATGGCTATGAAGTTGATATTTTTGTAACCCCGACGGTAATAATTTTGGGTAACGAACAGGTTGACAGTTTTAACTGTGTCAGCCGAATTCGTTATCGTACCACCAATTTAGGCATGATCAGTGAAATGAATGATATGTCTTATAAATTTGAGCGCTGGCCAATGAGCTATCGTGGAACGATGGCCTGGCTGGAAGAAAAACTGAAAGCACAGGTGCCTTATGGCAAATGGAAGGTTTGTCTGGCTTCTGCTATAGCATCAGCTTCTTTTTCGGCGATGCTGGGCGGCAACAGCCATGATTTTATTGCTGCTTTTATAACTGGCGGTATTGCCATGCTGGTTTTGAAACAGATTGCAGGCTATCGCCCAAGTGCGTTTTGGGAGAATGCGCTGGCTGGTGTGGCAATTGGTGTCGTAGCGCTCATTTGCTGTGCTGTAAGCGTGCAATGCACAATGGAAAAAATCATTGTTGGTGCTTTGATGCCGTTTGTACCTGGTGTGGCTTTTACTAATGGGCTGCGTGATTATATGGCAGGAGATTTGCTTTCCGGCAATGCGAGGATAGCAGAGGCTCTGCTCTTTGCTGCATCTATTGCTATTGGTATCGCCTTCGCGCTGCGTGCCTGGGTATTGTGGGGGTGGGATTTATGGAAATAATCACTTCCTTTATTTTTGCATTTATTGCAACAATGGCTTTTGCGGTATTATTTCAGTCACCTAAAAAAATCTTGCTGACAGATGGTTTGATTGGAGCTGTTGGCTGGGTGGTTTTTATAAGTCTGCGTGATCAGATGGGTTACAGTTCGTTTTATGCCAACTTTTTCGGGACGCTTGCTTTGGCGCTTTTGAGTGAGCTTTCAGCACGGATTTTTAAACAGCCGGCAACTGTTTTTGTCATTCCCGGTATTATTCCGTTGGTTCCTGGGTTAGGTATCTATAAAGGGATGTTTGCCGTAATCAATAATGATTATAATGGCGGTATGTCGATTCTGCTGACGGCAATAACCGATTCGTGCGCTATAGCCGTTGGTGTGATGCTGGTTTCCAGTTTATTTCGTGTTCTGAAGATCAGGAAAGACAGAAGATTTTTAATCAAGTATCATGGTAAGGACGTTTGCTGAGGCGATAGAAGATGACAGATAAAAAGCAGGATGAGAAAAGCTTTGACAGTTCTGAAATCAATACACAGGAACTGCAGAAATATAAACAGGATTACAGCGAGTACAGTTTTAAGGAAAAACTGCGGAAATATGCCAAAATAATTGGTGTAGGGGCAGTTTATAAAGTGCTGCAGCTGTGGTATGTTTTACAGAAACCTGATGTGCCGTTGAAACAGAAAGCACTTATTACGGGAGCTATCGGCTATTTGATTGCGCCCTTGGATTTTATTCCCGATTTGACGCCTGTTTTAGGTTATAGTGATGATTTTGTGGCTATTACTTATGCTTTATTGCAGGTTCAGGGATATGTGGATGCAGAAGTTAAAGAAAAATCTAAGCATTTTATTGAAGATATTTTTGGGACTGATGCTGCCAGTGAATTAGACTAAACTTGTTGTGGAGGGTTAGATTTGGGTTTACTAGAGTTATTGCTTTTAGCCGTAGGTCTGGCGATGGATGCTTTTGCAGTTTCTATCTGCGGTAGCTTGGCTTTAGCTCCGGCTTCGCGTTTTAGTGGAGCCTTGCGTTTTGGCATCTGGTTTGGATTTTTTCAGGCACTGATGCCTGTTGTTGGTTTTTTCTGCGCAATAAGGTTCAGATCTTATATTGAAACCTATGATCATTGGATAGCTTTCATTCTTTTGATCTATTTGGGAATCAACATGCTGCGTGAGGCCGATGCTGCTGACAGCTGTAATTTAAAGCAGCATTATAATATCAGGGAAATGCTGACATTGGCTGTAGCTACCAGCATCGATGCTTTAGCGGTTGGTGTGAGTTTTGCTTTTTTAGATGTGGATATCTGGACTGCGGCCGGGCTGATCGGTCTGGTAACTTTTATTTTTTCTATGGTAGGTGGTTTGGCTGGCTTCAGGTTAGGAGAGAGGATCGGCAGCAGAGCTACGTTAGTGGGCGGCTGTGTCCTTATCATTATTGGGACGAAGATTCTTTTGGAACATACTGGCTGGCTGTAATTTATAATTTTGAAAGGTAGTGTTGACAATGGCAGAAGCAAACAAAGAAAGAATTTTTGATGAATTTGTGGAATTGGTTTCTGTTCCCTGTCATACTCTGAAAGAAAGGCAGGTTTTTGAACTTCTGCAGCAGAAGCTGAAAGATCTGGGTTTTGTGACACAGGAAGATGATGCAGGTAAAGAATTAGGCGGCGAATGCGGCAATTTATGGGGATGGTTGCCGGGGAACAAAGTCGGAGCGAAACGTGTGCTGCTGACCGCGCATATGGATTGCGTGGAACCATGCGAAGGCATCAAGGTCGTTAAAAAAGATGGTAAGATCCTGTCAGATGGGACTACTATTTTAGGCAGTGATGATAAATCCGGTGTAGTGGCTATTCTGGAAGCAGTGCGGATGCTGCAGGAAACAAAGGCTGAACACGGTGATATCCAGGTTTTGTTTACGATTGCTGAAGAAGGCGGTGTTAACGGATCGCGCTGTATGGACAAGAGCCTGTTGCATGCTGATGTTGGCTATGCTCTGGACAGTGAGGGCCATCCGGGAGAAATCGTTACGGCTGCTCCGGGACAGGACAGGGTACATTTTAAAGTGCACGGTAAAACTGCTCACGGCGGACTTGCTCCTGAAAAAGGCATCAATGCGATTCTGGTTGCAGCTAAAGCTTTAGCCGGTGTTGAAAAATATGCCAGGATTGATGAAGAAACGACTTGTAATATCGGCGTTATCCATGGCGGGTTAGCTACTAATATTGTTCCTGATCTGGTAGAGATCCAAAGCGACGTTCGCAGCCGTAATCTGGATAAACTGGCTGCTCAGCGTGATTATCTGGTTAATACTGTCACTGCAGGTGTTGTTGCTAATGGCGGTAAGGTGGATGTGGAGATCATTCATAAGTATCAGCCTTTTGACCTTAGTCATGATTCTGACGTTGTGACGCTGGCACTGGAGTCCTGCAAGGCAAACGGTTTTATACCGGATGTTACGGTGACTGGCGGCGGCAGTGATGCAAACTTTATTAATGCTTATGGTGTGCCCTGTGTCATTTTAGGCACTGGTATGAGTGAAGTGCATACGGTCGATGAATTTATACTGGAAGAAGATCTTTATAACAGTGTGCTGATGGTTTACGGAATTCTGCAGGCTGCGGCAAAATAAAAAATAAAAATACCTGTTATCTAAACGTTGATTATGTTTAAATAACAGGTATTTTTTTATCCCAGCTGCACGCTGAGCTCGACACCGAAAACTTTGGCAAACCAACGGATATGCTGTTTGATCTGATGCATCTCGATGCTGGGTATACCTTCGGCATGTAATGTCAGTACAGCATGTTTTTTTTCGATACGTGGCTGAATGCCGCGTATCTGATTGGTTTGTGAATAATCAAGGCTTTCCGCCAGCGCCAGCAATAAAGATAATTTATTGATAGCCTGCCAGTGATTTTCGTTTAACAATTCTTTGTAGTTTCGATCCCGAAAATAATTTTTGGAGATGCCGTTATGCCAGCCGGCGATAGCGGAAGTTATCAGCTGTTCACGATGTGAAAGCCCAAAAATCTGAGCGTTTTGGATCATATACGCACTGTGCCGGGCGTGGCTGTAGAAGTTGATGGTGATACCGATATCATGCAGCAGAGCCGCTGTTTTCAGCAGCTTTCGATAATCCTTGTCCAGCTTATGTAAATCTTTCCAGGCGTCAAACATAGTCAGTGCAAGCTCGGTGATATGTTTGCTGTGCGTAGTGTCAGGGGTATAGAGAGTTAAAATATTCTGCGTACTGCGATCCAGGATATCGGGCGCGATCAGGGGCATATTTTCGGATTTGGAATAGTAATCGAAAAATAATCCTTCACGTAAACCGCAGCCGGAAATGATCATTTGTTTACAACCGGTTGTTTCCAGTAAACAATTAATGATACCGGCACCGGCTAAAATAATATCGGCACGTTCGCTGCTGAGGCCGGCTATTTTACGGCGCTGTTCTAAAGTTGTGCTGCGCAGCTGGCTGAAAATATCATGGAAAGCCTGTGCTGAAAATTTGTAGTTATGGATTTTTGAAGACGGGTATTTACTGCGCTTCTGCTGCATTTTGCCAAGGGTACGCGCCGTACCGCCGACGCCTATAAGCGGCAGTCTGTTTTGTTTGAGCCAGGGATGCTGTGAAAGACGGCTGAGCAGGAAAAAGCTCATATCGCTGTAAACATTAGGTGACATAGTACCGCGTGTATTGAACATATCGGTAGTGTTTACTGCGCCGAAGGGCAGAGAAACAGACTCAACGATCTGCCTGTTTTTAAAGAGGATCAATTCGGTACTGCCGCCGCCCAGGTCAAAGATAATACCATCTTTAACCGGCAGCGTATTGATAACGCCCAGATAACTGATGTAGGCCTCGGTATTACCTGTAATGATATGCAGGGTAATACCTGTTTCTGCTTCTACAAGACGCGTCAGTTCAGGGCCGTTTGGAGCTGAGCGGATAGCGGCTGTAGCCACGGCAATGGTTTTGTCGGCATTATAAAGCCGGCACATATAAGCGAAGCTTTTCATCGTTTCCAGGGTTGAAGCGAAAGCTTCTTCTGTTAAACGACCGGTTTTATCAAGCTTCTGACTGAGCCGCAATGCTTCTTTTTGATTATAAACCATGTTGTAAGCGCCATTTTTATAAATATGGCTGATTACAAGACGGGCTGAGTTAGAACCGATATCGATGATTGCGATACGCTGCATATTTTTCACTCCCAGTAAATAGAAAACGTTCCTCGATTAAAAAGATATATTTTATATATTACTCACAGATTAAAAAAATCCTGCGTAATTTAAGTGATTTTGTAAAATTTTACGTAAAGAATTGTAAAAAGTAACGTTTGTGCAAGGATTTAGAGGTCTGATGTCGAATTTAATATAAAATGGAGGAGGTTTGTTTGTGAAAAAGAAAAGCTATACAACCTTTGCCGCGATACATCTCGGATCAGAGATGATCAGCATGCAAATAGTTGAATACCGCAATATGAATAAGGTAAAAGTAATCGAACAATGCAACCACAGAGTCAAATTGGGCGAAGAAACTTTTAAAAATAAAATTATCCCTTTCAGTATGGTCAGCGAAATCTGTGAACTGCTGCAGGGCTACAAACGCCTGATGTCCGAATATGGTGTGGAAGAATGCAGTGTGCAGGCAACGACCGCTGTGCGTGAAGCGTTGAACCAGGTGTTTTTGCTGGATCAGATTTATATCAAAACTGGTTTGAAAGTAAAAGTTGTTGATATGCCCCAGGAAATTTATACCAAGTATACGGCGATCAGGCAGACTTTGCGCAGTGAAGGCATTAACGGCAAAGATTATGGTATGCTGCTGATGGATATTTCTTCGGGTGGGTTGGGCATCACTTTTGTTGATGATGAAAAAATTAAATATCAGCAGAATTTTCATGTGGGCATCATCAGGATTAAAGAAAGTTTTAACCGTAATCAGCGTAACGGTATGCAGTTCAATCTGGCGCTGACAGAGTTTTTGGCCAGTACGATGGGGCCTGTGCGTGAAGCTCTGAAGGATGCCAATATCCGCTATTTGATCCTTTCCGGTACGGAAACCGAACTGCTTTTACAGATGTTGGGACTGGATACTCAGGCTAAGGTAACAAGGATTAAAGCCGAGGAGTTTATGGAACTTTTTAATAAGGTCCACAAACTAAATCTGCCGCAGATCATAAAGGTATTCAAGATAAAGGAAAGTGTGGCAGAATTAGTACTGCCGACGATTCTTTTATATGAACAGCTGCTGGCTTTAGTGCCGACAAAAGAGATAATTATTACCGCCGATCGTTTTATCGATGGCATTCAGCTGCTGCATATAGGACCGAAGACAGATAAAGAGTATGCTGCCGAGCTTGAAAAAGAGCAATTAAGCCTGATCCATAATATCGGTGAACATTATAATTATGACGTTAAGCACGCCAAACAGGTAGAACGGCTGGCGCTGGCAATGTTTGATAAATTAAGTAAAAGCCATGGTATGGATGAGCACTGCCGCACTTTAGTGCAGGCTACGGCGCTGCTGCATGATATCGGTAAATATATTTCGATGCGCAGTCATTCGCTTTATACCTATAAGCTTATTATGTCAACGGACATTTTAGGGTTCAGTGATAATGATAAAAAAATCGTGGCGCTGGCAAGCTATTACCATGCCAATCAGCTCTTTGAAAACAAGGCCGGCAGCCCGGAAATGGAAAAAGAACTGACGCCGTTAGTAGCGAAAATAGCTGCCTTAGTGCGTCTAGCTGATGCGATGGACCGCAGTTATCAGCAGAAAATAAAATTTTGCAAAGTCAGCATTAAAGATGGAACGATGCTAATTGAAGCTAAAAGCAAGGTCGATTTGACTTTGGAAGAATGGACTTTCGCTGGTAAAGCGACATTTTTTGAAGAAGTTTACGGCTTGAAAGCAATTTTAGAACGGGTGAGTGAATAGATGAAAAGCATAGATTTGAACAAACCTGAATATTTTTTTAACCGTGAATTGAGTTGGCTGAAATTTAACCTGCGCGTACTGAAGGAAGCTGCAGTCAAAACGACGCCGCTGCTGGAACGCTTGAAGTTTGTTGCGATTACCGCGTCTAATCTGGATGAATTTTTTATGGTGCGTGTGGCCGGACTGTGGGATAAGTGGGAAGATGGAATCAATCAGCGCGATGCTTCCGGACTTACAGTCAAGGAACAATTGGATGAAATCAGCGCTTCTGCGCATGAACAGGTCAAGCTCCAGTATAAATATATGCTGTCGATTCTTAAAGAGCTGGAAAGTAATGGTATCAGGATCTGCCGTGTAAGTAAGATCAGTGAAAAAGGACGCGGCTGGCTGGATGAATATTACCGTGAGGTTGTTTATCCGGTTTTGACGCCTATGGCTGTTGATGCTTCCAGACCGTTTCCGTTTTTGGCGAATAAGACACTGAATTTGGCGGTAGAGATCATCAATCAGGACGAAGAGCAAAGCATGGGTTTGGTACAGGTCCCTTCAGTATTGCCGCGGCTCGTCGAGGTAGAGGGTGAAGGCAAGCGGACCTTTGTATTTTTGGAAGATATTATCATTGAAAATTGCCATGATCTTTTTAACGGCTGCCAAATTTTGGATGTAGTGCCGTTTAGACTTACGCGTGACTCTGATCTTGACGTTGATGAAGACGATATAGATAATTTGCTGAAGGAAGTAGAGAAATCTCTGCGTAAACGAAAACGCGGCGCAGCAGTGCGTTTGGAATTAAATAAAACAGCTAATCTGCGTATCAAAAAATTCCTCAGTGACAATCTTGATTTATCAGAACAGGAAATTTTTGAAATTAACGGACCGCTTGATGCGACCTGTTTCTTTAAATTTGCCAGTCTGTCTGGTATGTGGCCGTGGCTCTATGAGCCTTTTGTGCCGCAGCGTCCTTTAGAATTGCCGGATGACAGCGATTTATTTAGCGCTATCAGGAAAAAAGATATTTTACTGCACCATCCCTATGAAAGCTTTGATCCTGTTGTAAAGCTGGTTAGTGATGCCGCCTCAGACCCCAAGGTTCTGGCGATTAAGCAGACTTTATACCGTGTCAGCGGTAATTCACCTATCGTAGCTGCACTGGCGCGTGCTGCTGAGAATGGAAAGCAGGTCACGGTATTAGTAGAGCTTAAGGCACGGTTTGATGAAGAAAATAATATTATCTGGGCCAGACGTCTGGAACAAGCCGGATGCCATGTTATTTACGGACTTGTAGGGCTGAAAACTCATGCTAAGATCATTCTGATCGTACGTAAGGAAGCCGATGGCATTAAACGTTATGTTCATCTTGGCACTGGCAATTATAACGACAATACAGCCAAGCTGTATACAGATATGGGACTTTTAACCGCTAACGATCAGTTTGGCAGCGACGCCTCGGCGTTTTTTAATCTGCTGTCAGGTTATTCGCAGCCGCCATTATGGAATAAACTGGTAATGGCGCCTTTAGGGCTGCGCGATAAAATTTATGAGCTTATTGATAATGAAATAGCGCAGGTCAAAGCTGGCAACAAGGGACACATCATTGTAAAAATGAATTCTTTGATCGATCAGCAGGTCATTCAAAAATTATATGAAGCTTCGATCGGAGGCGTACAGGTAGAATTGATTGTACGCGGTATTTGCGGATTGCGGGCAGGAGTGGAAGGTATCAGCGAAAACATCACTGTTCGCAGTATTGTCGGCAGGCAGCTGGAGCATAGCCGCATCTTCTGGTTTGCTAACGGCGGGGAACAGCAGCTGTATCTGTCCAGTGCCGATTGGATGCCCAGAAATCTCAATGATCGTGTGGAACTGTTTTTCCCGGTCGAGAGCGAAGAGCATATTAAGCGTATCAAAGAGATTCTTGACTTGTATCTGCGGGATAATGTCGGTGCGCATATGATGCAGTCTAACGGGACCTACAGACGTGTCACCAATAAAGCAACGCCTGTAAGCGCTCAGAGCTTCTTATATGAGGAAGCGCTTTTAACGGCTGCTGCTGATAAAATTCCGATGGAAGTAAGGCTGAGGCCCATGTACAGCAAGGACAGTAAAGAGTAATTTAATCGCGTAAGTAATACTGCTTATTGTAGAATTTGCTGCGAGTTGCTATAATGTATGCAGAAGTTTTGAGGAGGAAAAAGAATGAGCAAATTTGCTGTAACCTTGAACCATCATGGCAATTATGGCTATGTTGAATATGATAGCGAAAATAAAAAAGCAGAAATTGTTTTAGGCGTTGCTGAAGCAAAAGCCAGAGTAGAAAAATTTTTAAATGAAAAGCTGACTTTGGATGTGCAGGAAGGCGATACGATTCGGCAATTTGTTACTAAAACACTGGAGCCGCTTGAAAGCCTGGATAATTTTAAAATTTGCCTGACAAGGCTTTGGTTCAATACGGACGTCTTGGTGGAATGGAGTATGCCTCCGGGAATGACAGAAAATTTGTGATTGAACGCTTTCTCTATTTGTGTTATAGTAAAAGGGTTCTGAAAACAATAGAACATTTACGTCTTGGTAGCTCAGTAGGATAGAGCGATCGCCTCCTAAGCGATAGGTCGGGGGTTCGATTCCCTTCCAGGACACCAGTAAACGCACGCGTTTGCCGATTCGGCAGGCGCGTTTTTTGTATAAATAAAACCCGCCATTTTAGTGAACTGACCCCAAATTATTAGACAAAATCTAATGATTTGGGGTTGATTTATTTTGCCGAAGAAAAAATACTCAAATGAACTAAATTTAAAAATTGTTTTATTTGTATTGGATGGGAAAAATAGTATTAGGCTACTGATCCAGGATTAAGCAGTATTTACGCACTGATCAACCAAGTGATATTCCTTTGCTCAGCTGAATTTAAGTCGGGAAAAGCGAAAGTAGTTTTGTATTTCCACTTTTAAAATGCCTTTAAACACGGATGAAATCGTGTTTAAAGGCATTTTTGTGATATAATAAATATACATAGTTTTTACTTTATTTCAAACGTCTTAATAAAGGTAGAGGATATCATGGATCGGAAAATTAATATAGAGGTTGGTTCGGATGGCAAGCCGGTAGATAAAACCTATCTGGAAAAGAATTTAATGGCCTATATACAGCATGATATTGACGCCCTGCTTATTGATGAAAAAAAGTTTTACATCTTGACTGTCTGTATAATGAGCTGTATGGTTCCATAAATTCGGCATTCTGGGATAACGAGATCACTCAGGAATAGGCAGAATATTTACGAGAAAAATATCTTGGCTTGATAAACTAAGAGTGGTGGTAAAATGATTGATTTTATAAATTTTCAGTCGATAAGTTTTCAGAGAAAAGAAAATGCTATATGAATGCTGAAACACTGGCTGCATTAGCAGAAGCAGAGGATATCACAGCACATCCGGAAAAGTATATAAAATATGATTCTGTAGAGAAGTTGCTTGATGAAATAAACAAAGACGAGGAAATATAAATGACTATTACTAAAGCAGAATCTGAAAAACGTCTGCAGGCCTGGAAATATGCAAAAGCCAGCTGCCAGCTGGAAAATTGCCCTATTACAGAGAAAACTGACGCTATTATACAAAAGTATATTGCTGGAGAGATATCTGCAGAACAGTTAGAAGATCTAATCATGGGAAGTTTGTTTGAGCATGCTGTCGAATAAAGAAAAAGAAAAAGCTGAAGGTAAAGCAGTCGCCTATAGACTATATCAGCTGCACCTTAAACCACTTACCGGTAATTGGGATCTTGATCATCTGCAGGCACGTGATCATTGTAGATAAAAAATATAAGTATGTTATAATTGTACTTGTAATATCCGAAAGAAAAGGTGGTGTATCCTAATGAATAATAGTCCAAAATTACTTGATAAATATATATTGCGTTCAAAGGATACGCCATTAATAGAATTTTCTTTGTTTGAAACAAAAGAAGAAGCTTTAGGTACTTTTGACTTTTCATATAGTCTGCAGATCAATAAGATCCACGTTAAAAATAAACAGCTTTTTCCAAAAAATCTTCCCGATGATCCAACCGAAGAACAGCTGCTGAAATGGATCAATAAACGCAAGGCGCCTAAAAACAGGCAATTCGTTGAGAAGATACTTGCAGCTATCGATGATAGTCCTAATCCTTTAAAGTACGTAAACGTATCTCATGCTTTATCTTTAAACGACGCTTACTGGATCTCCAGCGAAGGATCTTCTATCAGCTGGAAAGATTGTAATTTGTATGAGCATCCTTTTGACAAAGTTTTGTCCTACGTAGCCTTTACCGGTTACAGCCAGAAAATCAGCGGGCTGATATCTTCTCCGGAGCTGACTTCCAGCGGCGCTTTAAAAAAATGCTGGTCAAACCGACCCGACGGGATATATCTGATCAAAGGCGACGAGTTCATGCCGCGGCCAGATGGACGGTCACAGGCTACAATCGAGTACTACGCTGCTCAGGTGGCTGAGGCTTTAGACTTTGAACATATTAATTACGATTTGGAAGAATTTCACCACAGATCCGGCAAAAAAGAAATCGTCTGTGTCTGCAAATTATTCACTTCTGAAAATGAAGGCTTTGTCGAAGCAGCGACCTATTTCAAGCAGGCCGGTATTGACGTCAATAATGCTGATCTCAGCAGTTTAAGCGTTCAACAGAAAATGCTTACAGCGATGGGACCACATTATGCAGATATGATGGTTTTCGATAGCCTTATTGCCAATGCAGACAGGCATTTAGGTAACTTTGGCATGATGGTGGATAATAACACCGGTAAGTATTTACGGACGGCGCCTCTTTTTGATAACGGTTATTCCCTGTTTTACGGAGCTGCAAGCCAAGAGCTAACCAATGAACACTACAACGATTATGTCAAAACCTTGTCCTGTAAGTATTTCCCGATTGATAAGCAGGCCCGGCTATTTGTTGAAAAACGACATCTGCCTAAGCTGCGCCCGCTCTTAAAGTTTGAGTTCCGGAAGCATCCTAAATATAATATCGATGATGATGTGTTAAAGATCATGTCAAAATTTATCCAGGAACGTGCAAGAAAAACTATTAACCTGTTCCATGAAAAAGTGCAGGATCAAGTAATTAGAAAACAACAAAAAAATAAAGACAACGATTACTAAAGGTAGGATTAATGGCTATGGCGATTGCTAAGACTGGATATGAATACGTCGCTAAATCCGGAAAGATGCAAAAGGCAGCTGCGAACTAGAAAGTGGCGAGTTTTACCAATTATGTATTCCGAATAAATTACAAATGAGAATTATTAGAGAATTTAAGAAAATGAAAATAGTTGAAAAATCCTTAAGGGATAATAACAAGAAGCTGCTTTTACAATGTCGACAGGTTAGTGGTATGGTAGCATCAGCAAGAAGTATAAAAAGAACTTCTTTCCCCGAGATAAATAGGATCACAAATATTAAATTAAGAAAAATAATTAAAGAAACCAATGAGATCAATAAAAATAAAAAACGACATAATTAATTAAAAACAATCATAAAGAAGGGTGTTTTTTATTGTATTTTATATGAAGGGAACTCCTAAGCGATAGGTCGGGGGTTCGATTCCCTTCCAGGACACCAACTATCCCCCGAATCGTATTTGGGATATATAGAAAGCCCATCGATGGCGAAAAGATGGAAAGAGAAGCTTAAAAAGAAAACCTTATGAACAGTTTTTTGACTGTTTATAAGGCTTTTTATTTTGCTAATGCAAATGAAAGTTATAAAAAACCAATCAATTAAATTAGTTAATAAGTGATAGAGTTTTGCAGTTGCGTTAGCATAATATTATGAGAGAACAAGAAAATTAAGATCAGATAACGGGCAAAATAAGTTTAAAGTAATACAAAAACTTTTAATGGCAGAGTAAGATAATCAGTTCACGGTGTGAACAAAGAGAAAGCCAGCGTCATTAAGGCGCTGGCAGTAATAAGGCCTTATAGGCCTTGTATCACTCGTTAAACGAGTGATACTTATTTTAGGACTGTTTTAGGTGAATTTCAATTATGTGAAATAGATTTGTCATTTGTTTTAGGCTTTATTGACCAAAACACAATATTCATCAAAATGACAATTAATGTTACAACAATCATTGATTCCCAAAAACCGGGGTCCAGACCCAAATAATTCATATTCATCATTGTACCTCCTTAGAGCAGTTCGCCATAGTGACGGACATACGCTTTTTTCAAACTGGTTGCCAAAATCATGTACAACAAAATAGCGGGTATCAGGTAAGCAAAATACGATGCAGGTAATGCGACAAAGCCCAGCATTTCGCCAAAGGTGGTAAACGGAATGATGGTCAGAACCGTAATACCGGTCATTGTGAGCAGGGTCAACGGAGCGGAAGCGCGGCTCTGAATGAATGGCAGTTTAGGAGTACGGATCATGTGAATGACCAGGGTCTGGCTCCACATGGATTCTACAAACCAGCCAGCCTGGAACATGCCGATATACTGCTCTTCAAGAGTAGTCAGCTCTAAACCGCTGAAATGATTAGCCAAGTCATTGAACAGTATTCCGTCTGTGAGGAAAAGCGGACAGAATACGAAATACATGAAAATGTAGGTCGTAAAATCAAAGATGGAGCTGGTTGGCCCTATCCAGATCATAAAGTTACCTACGCTGGAGGGATCCCATTTTCTAGGTAATGCAATGAATTCTTCGTCGACATTATCCCAGGGGATAGCGGTGCAGGACAGGTCATAAATCAGGTTCAGGAAAATCAGATGTACGCTCATCATTGGCAGGAACGGCAACAGAGCAGAAGCCGCTAATACGGAGAACATATTACCAAAGTTGGAGGACGCAGTCATCTTGATGTATTTTATCATGTTGGCATAAGTTTTACGTCCTTCAACGATACCTTCTTCCAATACCATTAAATCTTTTTGCAGTAGGATGATATCAGCAGATTCTTTTGCTACATCGACGGCCGTATCTACGGAGATGCCGATATCGGCGGCTTTCATAGCGGCTGCATCGTTGATGCCATCACCCATGAAACCTACGGTATGACCGTTTTCACGCAGAACGGATACCACACGGGTCTTTTGTGCAGGGCTTAGTTTGGCAAAAACATCTGTATATTCAGTTGCACTTGCAAGTTCTATGTCGTTTAGTTTGTCCAGATCAGAGCCCAGGAGCATGTTACGAATCTTCAGGCCTACCTGTTTACAGATGGTACGGGTAACTTTTTCGTTATCACCTGTTAGAATTTTCGTAGTAACACCATGTTTTTTTAGAGCCAGGATAGCTTCTGTAGTGGATTCTTTAGGTGGATCAAGGAACGCAAGGTAGCCAATTAGTACCATGTCGCACTCATCTTTGAAACTGAACACACCAACAGGAGCAGGATTGCTTTTCTGGGCAATTCCCAGAACGCGGAAGCCTTTATCGTTCAAGCCATCGACGGTCTTAAGAATTTGGAAGCGGACTTCATCGGTCAGGGCTGAAACTACTCCGTCGCATTCGGCAAAAGAGCAGACGGAGAGCATCTCTTCCACAGCGCCTTTGGTTACCATTTGGGTTTTGCCTTTCTTATCCTGAACTACAGTTGACATGCGGCGACGTGTGAAGTCAAAAGGAATTTCATCTATTTTCACATAGTTTTCAGACAGGTCGATGAGCTGCGGATTTTCAGCCTCGGCTTCTTCTGTTTTGCTGATAATGGACAAGTCCATAAGGTTTTTGTAACCGGTCTGGAAGAAGCTGTTTAAGTATGCGTGGCGTAGAACTCTAATGTCATCTTTGCCGTTGATATTCAGGTGATATTCCAAAACAACCTTATCTTGGGTCAGGGTACCGGTTTTATCAGTACAGAGAATATCAATGGCACCGAAATTCTGAATAGAATTGATGTTTTTGACAATTGTCTGTTTTTTACTCATAGAAACGGCGCCTTTTGCCAGGCATGTGGTGACAATCATTGGTAGCATTTCCGGTGTTAAGCCGACAGCGATGGAAACGGCAAATAAAAATGCTGCCAGCCAGTCTCCCTTAGTAAAGCCGTTGATGAAGAATACCAGCGGAACCATGACGAGCATGAAACGGATCAACACCCAGGAAACAGCGTTGACACCTTTGCTAAAGCTGGTTTCAACTGCTTCGCCGGCCAGTGAGGATGCCATTGAACCAAACAAAGTATGATCGCCGACAGAAACAACGACAGCCGTTGCGCTGCCAGAAATGACATTGCTGCCCATAAAGGAGATGTTTGTGTAATCGATCATAGCATCTTTGGTGGAGTTGATATCAGGAGTTTTTTCAATAGGTTCGCTTTCACCAGTAAGGCTGGACTGGCTGACAAACAAATCTTTGGCATCGACAATACGCACATCGGCTGGGAGCAGGTCTCCGGCTGATAGATGGACAATATCGCCAACTACAAGGTCATCAAGGCGGATTTCTGCTTTTTTATTGTTTTTGCGGGTGACTGTACAGGTAGTGGTAATCATGGACAGCAACTTTTCTGCTGCGCTGCCACTTCGGGATTCCTGTACAAATCGAAGTGTACCGGAAATACAAACCATTGTCAGGATGATGACTACCGTTAGAAAATCAACATCTTCCGGTGTGCTGCCTAACAGGGAAAAGTAAGGTAGAAAAACATCTGTTATTGAGGATACCAGCGCCAGAAAAAGTAAGATGGCGGTAAAGGGATTGATAAAAGCTTCAAATAAGCGTTTTGACAAAGATTTCCGCTTTTCACGTGTAACTTTATTAGAGCCGTATTTGGCACGACTGATGGGGACGACTTCCTCATCCAGTCCACGGAGCGTGGTATGCAGGTTTTTTAAAACTTCTTTTATAGGATTGGTCGCCATAAACTGAATACGGCGGTTCTGTTCGTCGCGCAGAACTGAATTCTTCACAACTTTATTAACGGCAATATTGTTTTCTTTTTTGTCCATTGGTTGTACCTCCTCTAATTTTAATAGAGACAAACACAAGTATAAGGGGGTTGGGGATGTTAGAACCCGATATATCGGGTTTGCCTTTGCATACAGTTCTGTTATGCAATTTTTTTAGTTATATCTATTAAAAACCGCAATGCGGATCATTGGCTGGTATAGCGTTCACTATTCTGGATATACCAGACATCAATCATGGCAATAATCAGCCAGGCGATCATTGCTGCCACAAATCCATTTTTTGCCAATACGGATAAAAAATCTCTCATTAGAAAGATAACGCCGCTCAGTGTAATGACTGCTCCTATGTTATGGCAAAGAGGAATAATTTTGATTTTCTCTTTTTCTTCTTGAGACATATTACTCCAGAAAGACATGTAAATGTGAACTTTGCCGTAGGCAAACATACAGCCGGCGATAAGAAAAACAATTCCCAAAAAGATACAGGTAAAATTCATAAGTGATCACTTCCTCAAATTCTCTATTTTATTTATCATATGTTTTAGTTGTAGGAGTTTAGTAGAAAGTATAATTGCATAAATAAACAGAATAAACCAAATGACAGCAGTAGAAATATACCAAATATAAAACGGAAAAATGCTCCGTTTAGCTAAAAATACGCTTATCAAAGCACAGGCTGTTGTAAACAGGGAGTAGAGTATAAGAACATGTAACATACTGTAGTTGCGAAGTTTTAATTTCACTCATAACACTTCCCAACCGGCGCTTATAACTTCTGGTATTTCTAAGGCCTGACCTACTATACCCTCTAAAATATTGTTTTTCAGTTTACCGGAAGAGCAGTATTCGGCAATGATTTCAACCTTGTTGCCGACAACATCACCGCTTTCTAAGTTACTGAGAAACAGGGTCTTGCAAGAATTACTGTTAATGAGTAGTTGGCGTATTCCCCATTCAACTTTCTCCTGACAGGTTATGGAAATGCGGTATTGTTTTTCGGATTCATCTCCTGAGACAAGGGGATTCAGCTTTTTTGCCAGAGGACGCAGAAGTAAATTGGAGCCAATAAGAACAGCTGCCGCGGTGATCGCAATCTCATACATTCCTGTACTTGCAAGAATACCTACTGCTGCTGTACACCAGAGCGTTGCCGCTGTATTCATCCCGCGTACGGCGCCGCTGTCTTTGAAAATTACGCCGCTGCATAGAAAACCGATGCCTGATATAATGCTGCTTCCAACACGGAATACTTGATCTGAACCGTAAATCATTGGAAACAGAGTAAAAAAACTTGTTCCTATACAAATCAGTATGTTGATGCGTATTCCTGCCTGATGCCCGGTCAATTGTCGTTCCAATCCAATCAGAAATCCCAGCACAAGAGAAAGGCATATTCTTAAAATAAAATCGGTATAAAGCATATAAATTTTACCTCCCTTCTACCTTTAATAGCATACAAAAAACGCAGGAATAATAACATGGCGATTCCCTTGCGATTCCCTTGCGATTCCCTTGCGATTTTAAAAAAACAGGCGGTATGAAATCTTATAAGATTTCATACCGCCTGTTTTTTAAAGCTGATCATTAAATTTATATCCGATACCCCAAATGGTCAAGATATATTTTGGTGCGTCTGGGTTAGGTTCAATTTTCTTGCGCAGCTTGCGGATAAATGCCATGATATTACTATCGTCAAGAAAATAGTCTCCCGCCCAGACAGCCTGGTAAATTTGTTCCTTAGTAAAGACCTCGCCACGGTTTTTAGCCAGAAAATACAGAATGTCAAACTCTTTTGGTGTCAGATTAATTTCTGCCATATTTAATAAAACTCTTCTGCTCTTTAAATAGATTTCAAGTTCACCAATAATAATTCCTTCAGAAATGACGGAATCAGATATATCAGCTGCTTCTGAAGCTCCTAAAAGTAGAGACGTAACCTGGCCATTGAGCATATCTTGAAGGCCAGACATAAACTTTTCGGAACAATTACTTTCCGACGGGGCTTCTGCCAGTTTTTTAAGTAACCAATGTTCAAGGATAGAATCCATTGGGATAAAACAGATTTTCTTTTTCACGATGAATTCCTCCTTTTAAATTAATTCCTGGTATTTTTTCTGGTAAAAATATTTAGCTACAGTGGTAAACAGCATATATAGTAGCGCTACGATCAGTAAAAATACGAAATACCATAACGGCAGTTTTGACAAGCCGAATAAAGTTGCGCTTTTTGTAAAAGTAATACAGGTAAAGGCAATAGTTCCAGCAAGTGTGATAAAGATTACAGGAACAGATGGGCGGCTTTGCAGGAACGGTATTTTTGATGTCCGCAGGAAATGCAAGATTAAAACCTGCGTCCACATAGATTCTAGAAACCATCCAGTCTGGAACAGAGATATATATTTAAGTTGCATGGAAGGATCAGTAATATTCATATAGGTTGTTCCCCCACATAACAGGGGACATAAAAAATAGTAGAGAAACAAAAATGTGATAATATCGAACAGAGAACTAATTGGTCCGAAAGCAAGCATAAACCGGCCTAACGTTTTACCTGACCAGTCGCGTGGGAAAAAAGTTTCTTTCTGATCTACATTGTCCCATGGCAATACAATACATAAAATATCGTACAATAAATTGAGCAGTAAAATTTGGATTGAGGTCATGGGAAGGAATGGTAGAAATGCGCTGGCACAGACAATGGAAAAAATATTACCAAAATTGGAGCTCGCAGTGATTTTTATATATTTCAGCATATTGGTAAAGGTTTTTCTGCCTTCTAAAATTCCCTGCTCCAATACATTTAAATCTTTTTCCAACAAAACGACATCTGCCGCATCTTTGGCGGCGTCAACAGCGGTATCTACCGAGATTCCAACATCGGCTTCATTCAGTGCCGGAATGTCGTTGATGCCGTCTCCTAAAAATCCGACTGTATGACCATTATTTCGCAGGGCGGATACTAAGCGGACTTTTTGAGTGGGGGTTAGTTCGGCGAATACATTAGTGCATTCCACAGCTATGCTGAGCTGCATATCTGTCATTTCGTCCAGCTCGGAACCTGTTAGTACGGTCGTTACAGAAATTCCGACACGGCGGCATACTGATACTGCGATTGCGGCTTGATCACCGGTTATTATTTTGGGTGTGACATTTAATTTTCTCAAAGCGGTGACAGAATCTCTGGCTGTTGTTTTAGGAGCATCAAAGAATGCAAGGTAACCAATCAGAGCCATATTGTTTTCGTCAACAGATGTTATCATTTGCTGATAGCCGACATTTTTCCGGGCAACAGCAATAACTTTCATGCCATCCTGAAGCATTTCATTTACTACAGAATAGACGCTTTCAATACCATTCTTATCAACAGGGAAAAATTTTCCCTTGTATTCTATATGACTGCAACGAGAAAAAACTTGACGAATATCACCTTTCATAATTAGCTGATATGTGCCGTCAACGTTCTCGACAAGAGTGCTGACATATTTTCTGGTGTAATCGAATGGAATTTCGTCTACTTTGCGATATCGGTCTAAAAGATTTTTATAATAAATTTCCCGACCTGGCATGCTTCGGCAGGCTAAAATTGCGTTGTCAATGGGATTGCGGACGCCAGAATGATAGGAACTGTTAAGAAAGGCAAAATTAAGAACTTCGGCATTTTCGTTACCGAGAATATCCATATAGTATTCAAGCAGGATACTTTCATTGGTCAGTGTTCCCGTCTTGTCCATACAAAGAACGTCCATGCTTCCAAAGCCCTGCATGGCGTTGATATCTTTGATAATCGTCTGCTTTTTAGACATGGAAAGGCTGCCTTTGGCCAGACAGGCATTAATAACCATTGGCAGCATTTCAGGCATCAGCCCAACGGCAACAGACAATGAAAAGACAAAGGATTCCAGCCATTTACCTTTTGTAATGCCAAGAACAACAAAAATAATTGGTATCAGTATGGCCATAAAACGTAGCATTACCAATGCAATGGAATTAGCACCTTTTTGAAACGAATTTTTGATTTCTGTGTCAGGTTTTATGAAACTGCCATATAACGTTTCTTTACCAACAGCTAATACAATACCTTCACCTTTACCGCTGATAATAGTTGTTGCCATAAATACCAGATTTTCAAACTGTGTCAAAGGTTCCGATTCGGAAGGATGTTTGGTTTGGCTGTTTTTTTCAAGAATATCGCTTTCACCAGTTATGGCTGCCTGCGAAATAAACAAGTCGGCAGCCCTTGTCAGTCTGATGTCAGCTGGAATACTGTCACCTGCGAAAAAAAGGACAAGGTCTCCCACAACTAATTCTTCTACGGGAATTTCTAATAATTCACCGTTTCTTTTTACTGTAGCGTTGGCGTGCAGTAATCTGTCTAATTGATCAGCAGTGTTTTTTGCACGTAACTCCTGAATCAGGCGAATGGCTCCGCTGGTGAAAATCATAGTAAAAATAATTAAAGCGGTAGTTGAGTTTCTTGAAAAATTAGATGTCAATAATACATCCGTCATCAATGACACTATTGCTAAAATTAGCAGGATAATGTTGAACGGATTAATAAAGGCCCGACGCAGTCGATACAGGATCGTATTGTTTTTTCGTTCGGAAAATCCGTTTTTTCCGTACTTTTTACGCATTAGTTCGATTTGGCCGCTTGACAAGCCGTCCGGTGTTGTTCCAATAGCACTGTATATATCTTTGATATCACGATATGCGTATTTTTTTATGCGACTGTTGAACAGCATTGTTCCTAACACAGGGCAGGTCCTCCTTTATAATTGCAATTGTAAATATTTTATCATATTGCTGTACAAATACTATGTTTATATTCTTGCTTTTTCCTGTATTTTTTACTATAAAAATTAATATGATATTTATCATACAATGTTTTATAAAGACATCATATAATAAATATTTTCTCTTGGTAAAAACTGATCACTGATCAATATTCAAACAGCTAAATATGATTATGAATGATAGAATGTATTAAGAAAAAAATAATAAGTGCTCTAGATATAATTTTTCGATGGTGCTTCAATATATGAACATCTTTCAAATAATTTCATTAATGATAAGGAATTTTATTATTTCTTTAGATGTTGTAAAAGAGATGTTTCATTGAGGTTTGGAAAAGAAATATTTTTCTTATAGTGAATAGCTAGAAAAAATAAATCATAGTATAATAGTTTTGATAAGTTAAATAAAATTATGATGTTAAAACTTTTTATTGCATGATATATAATGTAAAAGAAAATGCAGATAAAAAACTTCTGATGACTGTGTATGTAAGAAAAGGTGGTGGTAGATATGTTTTATTTAGCGCTATGCGATGATTGCAAAAATGATTTGCAGGAAATTATGGAATGCCTGGGGGCACTCAAAAAAGAAAATTATCGTATGGAAATTATGCCTTATCTTACTGGACCGGAGTTGATTCGAGAGTATGAGATAGGGCGTCGTTTCAACCTTTTGGTTTTGGACATGTACATGGAGCCAATAAATGGTATTGAGACAGCTAAACAAATACGGAAAATTGACACTACCGTGCCGATTTTAATTGTTACATCTACGATAGAGTTTGCATTGGAAGGTTATTCAGTAAATGCTTACAGGTATTTACTGAAACCGATCGATAAAAAAGTTTTTTTGAATGAAGTTCGAACAATACTTAATAAACAGGAAAAAGCTGATCAGCATTATTTTAGTATTAGTAATGAACAGGGTATCAGTAAGGTTAAGCTGGAAGATATTTTATACTTTGAATCAGATTTGAAAACAATTTATCTGCAAAGCTGGCAGCAACGATATGCTTTTAGAGGCACTATCAGTGAAGTTGCTGAAAAACTTGAAAAATTTAATTTCGTACGGGTACATAAAAGTTATGTAGTTAGCCTTCGTTATGTAAAAAATATTTTTAAGGGAGTAATTACAATGGAGAATGGAGTAAAAATCTATGTAAGCAAATATCGTTCTAAAGAGGTTTACGAATTATTAATGCAATATATAGAGGCTGGCTATGGAAGTTAATCAAGCTTTAACATTAGGGTTTGCATGTTTTACAGAAACAGCCATGCTGCATCATGCATTTACGACCTTTTTAGAACGTAATGATGTCAAAGCCAAATACTATTGGCTGGCTTTGCTTTTATATGCTTTTTGTGTTTTATTTACAGCTGGAAACAGTTTTTCTATTTATTTCGTATCACTGTTCTGTTATTCACTTATAGTATTATTTTCCCTGATCTTTTTTAGAAATCAAATAGAAGTAAAATTGATAGTGTCCTTTATGTTTGTGGCACTTAATTATGCTTTTACTGTTTTGGCAGCAACATTTTTATGGCAGATGCGTGGTAATCCTATTTCTGAATATCCTTTGAATTTAGAACCAGCTTTTTGGTCACAGGCGATTTTATATCTGCTTTTTACTGTCAGTGTATTTGTCATTGATAAGCTTCGTAGCTATGAAAAGGATAAGAACTTACTTTTTGATGGTATTTATGTGTTTTGTGTTCCTTTATTCATGCTGTTAATTATATTAAAACTATTCTATGTGGCTATGCAGGTGCAGTCACGTGAATATATGCTGGAAAATTTTTTGATCATCAGCGGACTATTGCTCTTATTAGGATTGTCATTATATTTTTTGGCAGATCGAACGAGGTCTATCAGTGAAACAATGGAACAAAAGCAGATTATAGAACAACTGCTTTCAATGCAGGACGTTTATTATAAAGAATTGGAAAGTCAGCAAAAGGAGATACGTAGTATTTCACATGATATGAAAAGCCATCTTCGGTATTTAAATACGATTCTGGCGCAGGGGCAAACGGAAAGAGCGCAGGAATATGTAAAGACTATTTATCAGGATGTGGAATCTGCTCATTCTGTTGCACACTGTGGTAATTCTGTAATTGATGCGATCCTTAGCAATAAGTTACAGGGCGCAGAGGATTTTGGAATAAGATTGGAATTTGATTTGATAATACCGCCGCAATTATCAGTGCGAGATATTGATATTTTAATTTTGCTTGGCAATTTATTAGATAATGCAATGGAAGCATGTAAGCGTTTAGAAATAGAAGATGGAGAGAAGTTTATTTATGTTAATGCGCGTGTTCAAAAAGGATTTCTTTGTATTCAAGTAAATAATTCATATAATGGATTACTTAATTTAGTTGAAAATAGTTATGCAACAGTGAAAACAGAGAAACATTTTTGTGGAATCGGCCTTTCTAATATTAAACGTATCGTCAATAAATATCATGGTAAATTAAATATTACGCATACGGAGACAGTATTTTCAGTGTTGGCATTGTTAGCACTGGATGAATAAAACCGAAGCTGTAAAAAACACCGGATAACTTTTAAGTTATCCGGTGTTTTTCCGATAATAGGCTGATTTTTCCTGATTCTGCCACTTTTATAGAGAAGTAGTATGTTTTTTTAGATAATAGCAGTAACAAGTAACACCGTAAGTAAGCTGGCAGCCAGATAGCTGAGCCTTGCAGTTGTTTGGAAGTGCATAACTAGCTTAAAAAGAACGGGGGTGATAAAGCTTTTATTAAAAGCGGTGTGACTGGTAATAACATTTAGGGAGGGAGACAAATGAGTGAGAATAAAAAGCCTGTAAGAACGGAACAGGAGAGTAGCAAGCTTAGTCAGTTGGATATGCTTTTAGGGCTGGTCTGTGCAATCTTTTTTGTGGATACTATTGCTTCGGTTGCTACAATGGGAGCTGCTGCAGTGACTTGGATCGTTATTGTTGGGGCACTGTTTTTCTTTCCCGGCAGTCTAACTGTTGCGGAGTTAGGTTCCGCCTATCCTGAAAATGGAGGGTTTTATGCATGGATTAAGCGTGCTTTCGGAAATTTATGGGGAGCGCGGATTAGTTGGATTTACTGGTCCTGCAACGCTATTTGGATATCATCGGTTGCAACACTTGTCGTTACAGTTTTTTGTCAAGTTTTTCATTTGGAAATATCCAATACTATAGCGACCTGTTTCAATATTGCGGTTATTTGGTTGATGGTATTTGTTGCCACCAGGCCGATGGATAATTCACAGAAGATCATCAATTTCAGTGCTATCGCAAAATTATGTTTGGGTATAGGGCTGGTTATTGCTGCCATTTTATATTTAATGCGAAATGATTTTGAATTTGCTAATCCAATTACATTGGATCGTTTTGTTCCGACTTTTGGTCAGTCGATCGTTTTTATACCAGCATTGATTTATAATTTTTTAGGGTTTGAGTCTATGTCAGCGGCTGGTTCTGCAATGGAAAATCCTGGCCGTGATGTTCCAAGAGCAGCGTTGAAGAATTGTCTGTTGGTTTCAGGCCTTTATATAGTGACTGTACTGGCCATGCTAGCAATAATTCCCATAGGAGATATCAGTATTATTCAAGGGCTCGTAGATTGCTTCAGGATAGGTTTTGGTAACAGCTTTGTGATGAATGCATTAGTTTATGGTATTGGTGCTGTTTTTGTTACTGTGCTATTCTGCCAGGGAATGATGTGGATTCTTACTGTATGTCGCGTGTCTGCTGAAACAGCCTTAACAGGGGAGCTTCCGCGTATTTTTGCTAAAACGCATAAAAATGGGTCTCCAATTGGTAGTTTGGTTATTGCCGGATTTGTTGCTTCGGCGATGACCCTAGTTGCGAGTTCTATGTCTGGTTCGGCAGAAGAAATGTTCTGGTCGATTTTTTCCTGCACAAGTTTTTTACTATTAATTCCTTATCTGTTAAATTTTGAAGCTTTTTTAAAATTGCGGCGCACTGATAAAACTACGGTTCGGCCATATATCTTTCCTGGACCGTCCTGGTTTGCAGTCTTAATGGTTCGGATTGGTGAGTTTATTATCCTTGCAACGATGTTTTTGTTTATCTGGGTACCTGGAACTCCTTTCAATTTCAAACAGAGTATGTTCGTGCTTGTTGGAATTGTATTGACTTTGGCCGCAGGAGAATTGATTACACGCAGCTGTATGGCAAAATATAGAAAGTCAACTGATCGTAATGATGTTGATAACTGGTCGGCGGATGATATTGAAGCTGAGTAGATTAGAAGATTGCAGCTGTTGATGTCAGACGGTAGTTAGTAAAAATAGAAGTTAAAGAAAGGTGGTAAATTATGAAAGCTGATCTGGTTTTAAAAAACGGGGTTATTTATAAGGCGGACAGTGCAAGAACAATAGCCGAAGCATTGGCGGTGGCAGATGGGAAAATAATATATGTGGGTGATAATAATGGTGTGAATGAGTATATAACGGAAACAACAGAAATCGTGGATTTACAAGGGAAATTGGTTCTGCCATCATTTTTTGAGGGACATACACATTACACAAAAGCGACAGCAACAGTTGTAGGTATTAATTTAGCGGGTATGAATACTGAAGCTGAATATGTAGAGTCTTGCCGTAATTTCATTGCGGCAAGACCTGGAATCAAGCTGTTGCGTGGGCAAGGATATTTGGAAGCATGTTTTCCGGGGGAAGGACCGCACAAAGAAGCTCTTGATAAAGCTTCAACTGAAATTCCTATTGTTGTGCAGGCTGAAACTCTGCATTCTCTATGGGCTAACTCTAAAGCAATAGAATTAGCTGGTATTACCAAAGCTACGCCTGATCCTAAGAACGGACGCATTGAACGGGCTGCAGATGGAACTCCTAGTGGCTGTTTCCGTGAAACAGCACAGGATCTCATTCTGAATGCTTTACCTGATTTTTCGGTTGCTGAATATAAAGAGGGCATTTTAAGTTTTCAGAAAATGGCTCATCAATATGGTTTTACTGGTGCTTATGATCCCTGGTTAATGGCAGGCGGAAATTCCATCAAGGCATTGAAAGAATTAGAGGCTGAAGGCAGGCTGCAAATGCGGTTAAGAGGTGCCTATTGGGCCGATCCTAATCAGGATTCCGGGCAGGTTGCAGCATTGGTAACAGCTAGAGACGAGGATAATAATGGTGATTTGTTCAAAATCAATGCAGTTAAATTATTTATGGATGGAGTACTGGAAAGTGTAACAGCTTATTTACTGCAACCTTATACTGCAAAAGCAGGTAGGGCTCCAGATTGGCGTGGTGACCAGATTTGGAGTACGGACAATATGAACAAGGTCGTGGCGGCAATTGACAAAGCGGGGATGGGAATACATGTGCATTGTGCCGGAGATGCAGCTGTGAAACAAACTCTGGATGCTATTGCATATGCACGTCAAGAAAATGGCCCTCGTGATGCCAGACATTGTATTACACATATTTTTTTAGTCGATCCGAAGGATGTAGTTCGTTTTAAAGAATTGGATACAGTGGCAATGACAAACTCTTACTGGGCTCAGATTGATGAAACTTATTTCGTTAACGGTAGTTATATTGGTCAGGAAAGAGCTGATCGAACCTTCCCGCTTAATTGTTTCTTTAAAGCTGGGGTCAAGGTCGCAAATGCCAGTGATTATCCTATTACTGCAGTACCTAATCCGTTTGTTGGTATAGAAATTGGCATTACGAGGATTGCGCCTGATAATTATCATCCATGGATTTTTAACTACGATGATCCTAAATTCCACAAACCTTTGTGGCCAGAAGAGCGTGCCGATTTAAAAGATATGATCGATTCTTTTACTATTAATCAAGCGTATGCAAATTTTATTGATGATATAAGTGGTTCTTTAGAATTAGGAAAATACGCAGATTTGATAATTGTAGATAAGAATATATTGGAAATTGCCTCGGAAGATATTGGTACAGCTAAAGTAGAAGCCACATATTTTATGGGGAAAAAAGTATATGCTGTTTAAGTAAATATAAGGCTGACAGCCTGAATTGTTTTCCTTTATAATCCTCCTGTCAACAAAAAAGCCCTGCCTTATAAAGGCGGGACTTTTTTGTTTTTTAGCTGTGAGGATATTTAACAATTGGTTTATTTACAATATAAAAAGCTGCCAGGGGTTGCTTGAGGCTTAAGCTACTGCTGTATTAGCGCACAGTTTATTTTTGTGTGGAAAATACTTTAGTAAATTAAGCAAAGTAAAAAAATAACTCAGATCAGTAAGACGTAAAAATGATTTGGAGATTATTTCTCCGTAGAAAATTATATGTTGGCGGCAAGCCCATGCAGGCGGGATTGTTACGATAGAAGTTCTGGCGTTTTACTCTAACTTTTTTAAAAAAACATATTAAAAAGTAAATGAAAATTTCTTGCTTGGATATTTTGTTTGTAACGGGTGTAAGATTTATCCGAAGCAAGAAACCGCATAAAGAAAAATGCTGCAAAGCTGGCTTTATGTATGATTTGCCGAAAGCCAAGATTCCCATCCGCTGCTGACGGCAAATAATCGAAAGGAGAGGTTTTATTATGAATCAAGACGACAACAGTAATAAAATAGGTGTCGTTGCTGCAACATTGATGGTTGCCGGTAATATGATGGGTTCCGGCGTATTTATGTTGCCTGCGAATTTGGCGGCAATAGGAGGCGTTGCAGTATTCGGCTGGATAGTTACCTGTATAGGTGCTATTGCTCTGGCACTTACATTTGCAAAGTTATCTTCTATTGATCCTGCTGCCGGCGGTCCTTACGCTTATACGCGTCAAGCCTTCGGCGATTATATGGGGTATCAGACAAACCTCATTTACTGGCTGGCAAATGTTATCGGTAACGTTGGTCTGGCAGTTGTAGGTATCGGTTATCTGATCAGTTTTTTCCCGGCTTTAAAAAATCCATTTGCTTTTGCTCTGGCGCAGATCTGCGTTATCTGGCTGTTTGCTTACGCTAATATGATCGGCCCTAAACTGGTCGGGCGTATTCAATCAGTAACCACTACTCTGGCATTGATTCCTATTATCGGTACCGCAATCTTAGGCTGGTTCTGGTTTGACGGCAAAACCTACATGGATGCATGGAACGTAACGGGTAAAAGCACTGTCAGTGCTATTGGTATGACATTGAACTTTACTTTGTGGGCTTTTATTGGCGTCGAGAGTGCTTCTGTATCTGCCGGCGTTGTTAAAAATCCTAAAAAGAATGTTCCAATTGCAACTATTGGTGGTGTAATTTTAGCCGCTGTCTGCTATGTTTTAAGTTCTTCTGTTATTATGGGCATGATTCCGAACCATGCACTTGCAAATTCATCGGCACCTTTTGCTGATGCCGCAAGACTGGCCTTCGGTGAAATCGCTGGTAACGGCGTAGCTATCTGTGCGGCTTTAGGCTGCCTGGGTTCGCTGGCAGGCTGGACGCTGCTGGTTGGACAAAGTGCTAAAGCTGCTGCTGATGACGGTTTGTTCGGTAATGTTTTTGCCCGTACCAACTCTAAAGGCGTGCCTTCTGCAGGCTTGGCTATTGTTGCTGGTATCATGACAATACAGGTTTTGGCAACCATGTCGCCGTCTGCCAGTCAGCAATTTGGTAAGATCGCATCAATAGCCGTTATCCTGACTTTACTGCCTTATATTTATTCCAGTATTTCTATCAAGGTTTTAGGTTACGGAAAGTTATCACCGAAAGATTACAATAAATCATGTATCATCGGTTTGATAGCAGCTGTCTACAGTATGGCTGCACTTGTAACATCCAATGGTAACCAGACACGGTGGTCACTGATCTTCGTTATCGCTACGATCGTATTCTTCTCCGGCGCTGTTACCAGAAAACATGAGCTGGAAGAGCTGCACGAAACTCCTGGCGGATTCTCGCCGAGATGGGTTCGTTACACTTCCCTGGCTATTACGATCCTTACCTTGGTCGGTACGTTCTGGTACTCTGTCGGTATCGATAAAAATATGGAACTCAAACATCGTACTAACATAACGACTACTACACAAGCTCCGGATAAGGTAGGTTCTACTACTACTCAATCTGTTAGCATAGATAACTAAAAAATTAATTAAGGAGTGAAAAAAATGATTATTTCCAAAACAAAAGGCAAAAGAATTTTGTTGGTACATGACCTTTGCGATCATAATACCCTGGATGAAAGTGCTCTCGATAAACTGAGTAATGTTTTAGGAGAACATGAAATTGAAGTGCTCGCCGCTACAACAGCATTCGATGCCGAAATGATGATTGTCGCTGACCCGATGATCCAAGCAATACTTCTGGACTGGGATCTGGCAGAAGACAATACACATCAGGCTGCTAAAGATGTTTTAAACAAACTGCGCAGCCGTGCCGAAAACGTACCTGTATTTTTATTTGCAGATCGTGCCGACGTTGCTGATATTCCTCTGGAAGTATTGAAAGAAACCAGTGACTTCATCTGGTTGTATGAAGATACTGCTAACTTTATTGCCGGCCGTATCGAAGCAGCGATTGATACTTATTTGAAAAATCTGCTGCCGCCGATGTTTAAGGCTTTGGCTAAATTCTCTCAGGTGCATGAATATTCCTGGCATACTCCGGGTCATACCGGCGGTACTGCTTTTATGAAAGCACCTGCAGGACGTGCTTATTTTGATTTCTTTGGCGAAAATCTGTTCCGCAGCGATTTATCGATCTCTGTCGGCGAGCTTGGTTCTTTGCTTGATCATTCCGGACCGATCGGTGCCAGTGAAAAATATGCCGCTAAAGTATTCGGCGCTCATCGTACCTATCATGTTACCAACGGTTCTTCTACCTCTAACAGAGTAATCTTTATGGCTTGCGTAACTCATAATCAGGTTGCATTGTGTGACCGTAACTGCCATAAATCCATAGAACAGGCGATGACCATGAGCGGCGCTATCCCTAACTATATGATGCCGCTGCGTAACTTCTACGGTATTATCGGCCCTATTCCGCCGCAAGCTTTGCAGGCTGAAGCAATCAAGAAAACTATTTCTGAAAACTCCTTGATTACTAAAGATATAGATTCTACTCCTGTACATGCAATCGTTACCAACTCCACCTATGATGGTTTGTGTTACAATGCCCGTCGTGTTGAAGAATTACTTGGACAAAGCGTTGACCGCATGCATTTTGACGAAGCATGGTATGGCTATGCCCGCTTCAATCCTATTTATAAAGACCGCTTTGCCATGTACGGCAATCCTGCCGACCACAAACCAACTGATATGACGGTTTTTGCAACTCAATCCACCCATAAATTACTGGCTGCTCTTTCTCAGGCTTCCTTCATTCATATCCGTGAAGGTAAAAAGAATGTCGATCACAGCCGTTTTAATGAATCCTTTATGATGCAGGCATCTACCTCCCCGAACTATCCTATTATTGCTTCTAACGATATCACGGCAGCAATGATGGATGGTAAAGGCGGTAAAGCTCTGACTGACGAATCGATCCATGAAGCAGTAGCTTTCCGTCAATTGATGGCAAAACTGAATGCAGACTTTGCCGATCAGGGCGAATGGTTCTTTAACTGCTGGCAGCCTGATTTTGTTAAAGACGCTGAAGGCAAGAAAATTGCTTTTCGTCTGGCCAATCCCGAATACCTGGCTACCGAACCGGAATGCTGGGTCCTGCATCCTAATGACGCATGGCACGGCTTCGGTGATATCGAAGACGGATACTGCATGTTAGACCCGATCAAAGTATCTATCACCACTCCGGGCATCGGCCCTGACGGGTTGGGTAAAATGGGCGTACCTGCTTCCATTTTGTCCGCTTATCTTACTGCCAATGGCATCATTCCTGAGAAGACAACTGACTTTACTGTTCTGATGCTGTTTTCTATCGGTATTACTAAAGGTAAATGGGGCACTTTGATCGATACCTTGATCAAATTTAAAGAAGACTATGACAACAACACTGCTTTGGAAGAAGTATTGCCTGATGTTGTTAAAGCAGCTCCGCAGCGTTATGCAGGTATGGGCCTGCGCGACTTGTGCGAGGAAATGTTTGCAGCAATGAAAGAGCTCAAAACGACAGAATTTATGTCCGAAGGTTTCGCTGTATTGCCGCATCCTGATATGAGCCCGGCAGCAGCTTATGAACAACTGGTGCTTGATAATGTTGAAAAAGTAGATCTTGACGGTGTTGCTGAGCGTACCTTAGCTACAGGTATTGTTCCTTATCCGCCTGGAATTCCGCTGATCATGCCTGGTGAAAATGCCGGTCCTGCCGATGGCCCTGCACTTGGTTATCTGAAAGCCTTAGAAGGCTTTGACAGACAATTCCCTGCTTTTGAACATGATTCCCATGGCGTAGAAGTAGAAAATGGTAAATATTACGTTACCGTTTTGAAAAAATAACGGTCAGCTACCGTTCATATAGATACCCTTTCCCCTTGATAACAGGCGTCATCAGTTTCGGTGGCGCCTGTTATTTTTATACCTTTTTAAAGGTGGTAATGTAAAATACAAAACCAGGTCTGAGAGTGAAGAAATAAATAAAGCTTGCGTTTTTACTGTGTATGGCTGACAATAAAAGCAGAGAACTTTTGGTAAAGGTTGTGAATTGTGATGAAGAATATAGATTTGACAGAGGTCTTGGCTGCTGCCAGAGGCGAAGTCCCAGCTGACATAGTGTTAAAAGGCGGTTGTATTTTCAATAGTTTTACAGGTGAATGGGAAATTGGCGATGTAGCTATAGTTGGAGAAACTATTGCCGGTATCGGCAGCTACAGCGGCAAAAAAGAAATTGATGTTACCGGTAAATATGTGACTCCCGGTTTGATGGACTCTCATCTTCATATTGAAAGTACAATGGTTGCTCCGCGTGAGCTGGCAAAAATTTTACTTTTGAATGGAGTAACGACGATTTTTGCCGATCCTCATGAAATTGCTAATGTCCTTGGAACAGCAGGGATTGAATTGATGCTTACAGAAACAGAGGCAATACCTTTAGACGTTTTCTTTATGCTGCCTTCTTGTGTGCCTGCTACTGAAATGGAGACCAGCGGGACCGTGCTTACGGCTGCAAAGCTGGAGCCGCTGGTCAGTCATCCAAGAGTGCTGGGATTGGGTGAGATGATGAATTATCCGGGGACGATCAATGCTGCGGCAGCAGTGCTTGATAAACTTGCGTTGGCTGGCTGCAGCCTGTGTGACGGGCATGCTCCAGGTGTAAGCGGTAAAGCTCTCAATGCTTATCTGGCCGCAGGGATCAGTTCTGACCACGAAGCAACAACGGCGGATGAAGCAATGGAGAAACTGCGCCGAGGTGCTTATCTGATGCTGAGAGAGGCTTCTGGGGCCCATAATTTGTTAGCCTTACTGCCGGCAGTAACGCCGCTTAATTGCCGCCGCTGCTGTCTGGCAACAGATGACAGGCATTTAGATGAGCTTGTGAGTGAAGGCAGCATCAATTATTTGATTGAGATTGGTACAGCGCATGGTTATCCTGTTGAACAGTTATTACAGATGGCGACCTTGAATACAGCAGAAAGGTTTCGACTGTATGACAGAGGTGCATTAGCACCCGGTTATAAGGCGGATATCTGTGTTTTTAATAATCTGGTAAATTTTCAGCCACAGCTGGTCCTAAAAAACGGTGCCGTTATTGTAAATAAACAAAAACTGCTCTGGCAGTCACCGCCGCTGCTAAAAGATCCTGAGAATACCATGCACTTGGAAGATGTGCGTGAACAGCAGCTGCGCTTGCCGGTAATGAATGGCAGAAAGGCCCGTGTTATCCGCATTGTTCCAGAGCAGATTTTGACTGAAACAGAATATGTGCAGCCTAAAGCAGAAGCTGGTTTCGTTGTGAGTGATACTGAGCGTGATATTCTAAAACTGGCAGTTTGGGAAAGACATGGTAGTAATGGGAATACAGGTGTAGGCCTGGTACGGGGCTTTGGTTTGCAGCGCGGTGCTTTGGCTTCGACTGTAGCGCATGATTCGCATAATCTGATTGTGGTCGGGGTTGACGATCAGGACATGCTGACGGCTGCAGTTGCTTTGCAGGAAGCCGGCGGTGGCCTGGCAGTGGTGGCAGATGGAGAAGTAAAAGCTATGCTGCCTCTGCCTCTTGCCGGTCTGATGAGTGATCAGAATACTGAATTTGTTCAGCGTAAGCTGCAGCAGCTGAACTTTTGGACTGCTGAACTGGGAGTGCCGGAAAATGTGAATGCTTTTAATTGCCTTTCATTTCTGGCGTTACCGGTTATTCCCAGTTTGAGGCTCAGCGATAAAGGCTTGGTCGATGTTGATAAATTCGCAATTGTTGATCTATGGGAATAAAATATATATAAAACGCTCCTTAAAAAGGAGCGTTTTTGTTTCAGGCTTGTACTTCAGTTTTAGGGGCATCTGTTGGTGGAGTGGCTTGCTTTTGGACCAGCGGTGTTTCAAAATAAACGCTGGTACTTGGGAATGCACAGCCAAGATTTTCTTCTTCTAACATTTTCATAATATCGATGTTGATTTGCTGGCGGACATCCATAAAACTGGCGTAAGCGCTGGCCTTAGTATAGCAGATTATTCTGATGTCCAGGCTGCTGCCACCGAAATCCTGAAAATTGACGGTGATGCCGTCGTCATAAACACCATCATGATGCATGAGATATTCGCGCAGGCGGCCGACAAATTTTTCCATTTGCTGATAGGTCGTGTCGTAGGTCAATCCCAACACAAAATCAAGCCGTCTTTTTTCACGTTTACTGAAATTGGTGATGGCCGTGTTGGAGAGCAGGGAGTTGGGGATATAGACAAGTTCCTGTGGAAAAGTACGCAGACAAGTGCTGCGGAAAGTGATTTTTTCTACAGTGCCTTCGATGCCGTTAGCCGAGATCCAGTCGCCGATCACAAAAGGTTTGTCAATGATGATGACCAGACTGCCGAATACGTTGGCCAGAGAATCTTTAGCGGCTAGGGCGACAGCCAGTGAGCCAATACTCAAACTGGCGATAAACCCGGTAATATCGTAATTCCATTCTTTGGCGATCATGACAAAACCCAAAATGATAAGCAGGATGCGTAAGGTTGTGGAAACCACATTGGATAGCGCCAGATCAAATTCAACGCCTGCTTTAAGGAGTACCTTCATGGCGATACCATGCGTAGTGTCGCTGAGGTTGTAAAGGCCCCAGATGAAACAGATGATGAAAAAGCTGCGCAGAAGCTGATCGATAGAAGGATGGTCAGCTATAAAGGTCAAAGGCGAGCAATTAAGCGCTGCATAAATAGCAAAAATAAATAGGAAAAAATGCACTGGCTTTTCAAAAGCGTTCAGCAGGTCTTCTCCGTATTCAAAGGATGTTTTGCTGTTAAAACGATGCAGTACACGCAGTAATACGGCTCTGTAAAAATAACGTAAAAATGTAAAAAAAACAAACGCCAGAAAAGGTCTGAGCCAGGGCTGCAGAAGAATAAAAAGAGCGTCCAGATCCATTGTAGTTACTCCTCTAAAAGATATTTGTAGATATTGTAACATTTGCGTAAACAAAAAACAATAATTCACATAAGAGTCATACAATTATCTAACTATTTATCATAAATATGTTATAATATATTTTAATCTTCGTTAAGGAGGACTTTGTGTGGAATTTTTAGTAGAGTGGGCATTCGGAGCCTTGATCGTGGTTGTAGGTCCGTTGCTGACGCTGCTCGACCTGCCGGGCAATACAATTATGTTAGCTGCAGGCATAGGTTATGCTTTTTTTGATGAAGCCAGATACTTTGATGGACGTCTTTTATCGGCGCTGGTGCTGGTTTATGCTTTTGGTGAGATTTGGGAATTTATCGTATCGTTTTTTGGAATTCGGCGGCATAAAGTATCGTGGGGTGCGGTATTTCTGATTGCTGTCGGTACTTTTATAGGCGCTGTCATCGGTACAGGCTTTTTCCCGGTGCTGGGCTCTGTTTTGGGCGGCGCAGTTGGTTCGTATATCGTTGCCTTCGGTTACGAGTTTATGCGTACCAGGAATAAGGAGAATGCGTTCGCGCTGGCCTGGAAGGCAGCACAGACACAGTTTGTTGCCATGCTTGGCAAAATCGTCGCATCGTTTGCGATGGCGCTGCTGCTTTTTAAGCAGATTTTTTTGAATAATTGAAACAGTACAATATTAAAGGAGGGTAAAAAATGGCATTTAAATTTTTACACAACAATTTTAATGTGCTTGACTTGGAAAAAAGCCTGAAATTTTATGAGGACGCTTTGGGACTAAAAGAGGTCCGCCGTAAAGTAGCAGGTGACGGCAGTTTTATTTTGGTTTATTTAGGCGACGGACAGACTCCGCATCAGTTGGAATTGACCTGGCTGCGTGACCGTAAGGAACCGTATAATTTGGGCGAGAATGAGTTCCATCTTGCATTTGAAGCTGAAGACTATTCTGCTGCCCATAAAAAACATCAGGAAATGGGCTGTATCGTGTATGAAAATCCAGCGATGGGTATTTATTTTATTGCTGATCCTGATAATTATTGGCTGGAAATTATTCCCAAACATTAATTTTTAAAGAGAGGTGACAGTAATGACCGATCTGAAAAAAATGACTGTGGCTGCCAGCGGTAAACTGCGGCAGGTGGCCTATGATATATTGAATGAACAGACTAGACTGCTGTCATGGCAGCAGGGCGGCAAAGTGCCGCAGGAACAATTTGACAGCTGGCTTGCAGAAGCTGAAGGACTTTATTCTATTGGCAATATTAAGGTTGATGAAGCTTTCCTGGCCAAAGCACCGAAGCTGAAGGTAATTGCTCAGGCATCGGTTGGATATGATAATATTGATATCGCTGCCTGCAGCGCACACGGAATTGCAGTAGGTAATACGCCGGGCGTACTGGTGGATGCTGTTGCCGATCTTGCGTACGGGCTGATTTTAGATAGTGCCAGAAGTATTGCCCGTGGCTGGCGGCACGTTGAAAGCGGCAAATGGGGCGAACGGAAGGGCCTTGGCTTCGGCGTTGATCTGGCTGGAAAAACTCTGGGAATTGTCGGGTTGGGTGACATTGGCAGTGCCGTAGTGCCCAGGGCCCAGGCCAGTAAAATGAAGGTTATTTATCATAACAGGCACCGGCGTGCTGATGAAGCAGCGCTGGGCATCAGTTATGCTGGATTTGACGATTTGCTGCAAACGGCGGATTTTGTTTTGGTAACAGTTAATTTAACACCGGCAACGGCTGGAATGTTCAATGAAGAAGCTTTTGCTAAAATGAAACCAACGGCGCGTTTTATCAATATTTCCCGCGGCAGAGTCGTCGAGACGCAGGCACTTTATGAAGCTCTGCGAAGCGGGCAGATCGCTTATGCGGCGATTGATGTGGTTGAACCGGAACCATTGCCCGGTGATCATCCGCTGCTGACACTCTCCAATATTACGGTAACCCCGCACATTGCCGCATCAACGGTGGAAACACGTGATGCCATGGCGAAGCTGGCAGCTGCGAATATTTTGGCAGGTTTGGCGGGGTATCCCTTACCGGCGCAGGTGCAAATAAAAGACTGACAAGTAAAACAGACCAGAAGAAAGGAGGGGGAGCAGTGAAGAAAATGTTATGCCTGCAAGATGTATCAGGTGTGAGCGAAGTCGATTTGGCTGAACGCCTGCGTATCATTACCGGCTGGAAAGCCTGCAGAACTGAAGAATGTGAACGGCGGTTTGAGATCGACGGGGAAGAGGCAGTATTGAGATGCCGCGAAACGGAGTTGCAGCCGCCGGTAAAAAACAGTGAATTAAGGCTTATTGCGAAAGAAGGCATCGTAATCATGGCGGCGAAGCTGCTTCCTCTTCGCGAGATGACTGTTGTTTATACCAGTAAGGAGCTAACGAAGCTGAGTACGGTTGTCGAAAAACTTTGCTGCCGGATGTCGCTGATTATAGCCGAACCGGATCTGAAGCAGCGTTTGGCCCAGGAGAACGGAACCTATGATTTTAGGAAGCTGCCTGCCTATAAAAATGGCAGTCTGCAGGCGATGGCCGTTTGCCATCTTCCTTGGCAGATTTATGTGGTCAGTAAAGCCTGGCAGCAATTTCTGCAGCAGCCGGAAGAAAAGGTTTTTGTCAGACAGCTGCGGGTAAAATTGCGCCGGCTGCGTTCGACTTTGAGTTTTTTTAAACCGGTGCTGCAAAAAAACAGTACAGTTACCTGGCAAAATACCCTGCGGCAGCAGGGTGAAATACTGTCACGGCTGCGTGAGCTGGATGTGGCTTTAATGACCTGTGAAAAAATAAAGTTGCAGGCAGCCGCTTCAGGCGGTAAGCTGACAGTACCAACTCAGGTGGAAGAGCTCCTGCAGAAGCTGCGTGTGGAGGAAACTGCAGCATGTCTGCAGAAGGCGGACCTTAGCATCATGACCAAAACGCTGGCGCAGTTTAGTATTTGGTTGCATGAGAGGCCACTGGCTTCAAATCTGGCTGATAAAAAAATCAGGAAATTTATCAGCAGACGTTTGAATGAGTGGAGTGAAAAACTGGAAACTATTGATAGAAAATATCCGGATTTTCATAATATGCTGGAACTGCACCAGATCAGGATTAAGATCAAACGTTTTCGTTATGCGCTGCAGACTTTGCCGGAAGTACCGCGCGACAGTAATCTGCTGCGGCGGTTGAAAAGACTGCAGGATATGCTGGGCTTTTTACATGATGATTTTATCAACGCTAAGTTAGTGCAGTGTTTTCTCGAGGATGCTGGTAATGTGCAGCTGCGCTATGAGGCAGGGCTGTTTGCCGGATGGGAACGCGCTAAAGCAGAGGCGGCGGTAGAAATGCTGCCCCAGTTGTGGGAAGATTTCTGCGGCGCGTTGAACGCCTGGCGTAAAGCAAACTTGTAGACAGGAGCGCTGTATGAAAGAGTGGGAAGATTTTTTAAAAGGTTATGGCTTTGTGCCCTGGTCAGCTGGCGGGATGCAGGGATGGTATCGTCAGACTGCATTTGTCAAGGATTGTCTGGCAGGTGAAATTGCCCGCTATTATGCGGATGATTATATAGTGATCCGTCATGAAGGCGATAGATCAGTAAATTGGCTGCGGGAACATTGGCAGAGCAGGGAAGACGTTATGACGCACAGGTTTCTGCTGTTGGACTGCCATGAGACCAGATTGACAAAAAAAGTTTTTTGGCTTGGTATACGCGGCTGGTTGGAAATATTGCAGTATAAGGAGGGGGATGCGGAAAAGCGTTTTGATGATTTGATCTATTTAGCGCAGCAACGGCGCTGCGGCAGAATAATTCTGCAATAAGTTCGCGAAGGGGATATTTTATGTTACTGACCATTTTTGTAATTACGATTCTTTGTTTTGCTGTCGCTTACAAATTTTATGGCGGCTTTCAAAGCCGTTTTTACGATTTAGACCCAAATCGTAAAACTCCGGCTACTGAATTACAGGACGATATTGATTATTGCCCTGCTCATCCGGCGGTTTTGATGGGGCATCATTTTGCCTCGATTGCTGGTGCCGGCCCTGTTGTAGGTCCCATTGCGGCAGCGGCAGCACTTGGCTGGCTGCCAACATTACTTTGGATTATTATCGGTTGTATTTTTTTTGGTGGCGTACACGACATGGGTGCTTTGGTTGCGTCTATTCGTCATAAAGGTATGTCGATCGGCGAAGTTGTCCGTCAATGGATCGGTGCCCGCGGCCACAAGTTATTTCTTGCTTTTACCTGGCTCAGTTTAACACTGGTAATTGCTGTATTTTTGGAATTAGCAGCACAGACCTTTGCTGCTGACCCCGCTGTCGCTTTCACAGCGACCCTGTATATTTTTCTGGCGATGGTTTTTGGTGTCGCTATTTATCACTATGGTATATCTTTAAAAGTCAGTACGATTATTATGCTGCCGATTTTATTCGGTTCGCTGATATTTGGTATAGAAAGCTCCTGGGTGCAGTCAACCTTTGCTCTGAGCCTTGATACCTGGCGTATGGCTTTGATCGTGTATATCTTTGCCGCTTCAGTATTGCCTGTTTGGCTGCTTCTGCAGCCTCGCGATTATCTGGCCTCGTATATGTTATATTTTTCCGTGTTTATCGGCGGTGTGGGCATGATTTTTGGCGGTGCCAGCTATGAAGTAAAATTACCTGCATTTAAGGGGTTTGTTACTGCTTCCGGAGACTGGCTCTGGCCGCTGCTGTTTATTACAGTAGCCTGCGGTGCTATTTCAGGATTCCATTCTCTGGTTGCTTCCGGCACTACGTCCAAACAGCTGAAGCGCGAAACTGATGCTGTTCCTGTTGGTTATGGTGCTATGCTGCTGGAAGGTGTTGTTGGCGTTATTGCGTTGGGTACGATTATGATGAGCGGCGAAATGCTGCAAGGCGGTCCGACTGTTGTGTATGGCAACGGCTTAGGTCAGTTTGCTTCGCTGCTGGGTATTTCTCCGCGCGTTGGTACTGCACTTGGCTTACTGGCTCTCAACTCCTTTATTCTTACCTCGCTTGATACGGCTACCCGTTTGGCGCGTTATCAGCTGCAGGAATTTACAGGCATGAGCTTGAACAAATATCTTGCTACAGCTATCAGTGTTGGTGTGGCCTTAGCTCTTATTTTTGTTAAGACCGGTAAAGTTGCTGCATGGCAGATGATCTGGCCTGTTTTCGGCGCTACTAACCAGTTGGTTGCTGCGATTGCGCTTTTGGCAATGGGTGTTTGGGTAATTCGTTCTCTGAAAAAAAGCGCCGGATTCATTATGTACCCGATGGCTTTTATGCTGGTAACTACTATTGTGGCTTTGGTACAGATGATTGCCGCTAATTTGAATAACTATATCGTATCAGGAATTTCTACTGTTTTGCTGATACTGACTGTTTTACTGCTCAAAGAAGCATATGCGGCGCTGAAGGCCGCTAAAGCAGAATAGAAAGGACGGTGACTTATGACAAAAATACCATATAAAATCAATTTATCTGAAGATGAGCTGCCGAAATATTGGCAGAATATTCGCCCTTATATGCAGGAGGCTCCGGACCCGTTTATCAATCCGGTGACCTTTAAGCCTTGTACTGCTGATGATCTGCGCCCTGTTTTCTGTGACGAGCTGATTGAGCAGGAGCTGGATAATACCAATAAATTTATTGAAATTCCGGAAGAAATCCGTGATTTTTATAAAATGTATCGTCCATCACCATTGACCAGAGCCTATAATTTGGAAAAAGCGTTGGGTACGCCGGCAGAAATTTACTACAAATTCGAAGGCACTAATACTTCCGGTTCGCATAAACTCAATTCTGCTGTTGCTCAGGTTTATTATGCTAAGCAGCAGGGGCTGACTCACCTGACTACGGAAACAGGTGCCGGACAATGGGGGACTGCTCTTTCGATGGCCTGCGGTTATTTTGGCATTGATCTTTCCGTATATATGGTTAAGGTTTCAGCCGAGCAAAAACCTTATCGTAAGGCCGTTATGGAAACTTATGGTGCCAGAGTTATTCCTTCACCTTCGGATACTACTGAAGTAGGACGCAGGATTTTGGCAGAAAACCCCGGTACAGGCGGGTCCTTGGGCTGTGCTATCTCAGAAGCAATGGAAGTATCGATGAAAACAGATAACTGCCGCTATGTATTAGGCAGTGTACTTAATCATGTAGTGCTGCACCAAAGTATTATCGGCCTGGAAACTAAGCTCGGACTTGATAAATACGGTGTTCAGCCGGATATAGTCATCGGCTGTGCCGGTGGCGGTTCGAACCTTGGCGGGTTGATTACGCCGTTTATGGCAGATAAGCTTGAAGGAAAAAATAATATTCATTTTATTGCCGTTGAACCGGCTTCCTGCCCTTCCTTGACCCGCGGCAGATATGCTTTTGATTTCGGTGATACCGGACAAACTACACCGCTGATGCGGATGTATACTTTAGGCAGTGGATTTATGCCTTCACCTAACCATTCCGGTGGACTCCGTTATCATGGTATGTCGCCGATCGTCTCTAAACTTTATCATGATGGGATGATGGAAGCGCGCAGCGTGGAACAGACAAAAGTGTTTGAAGCAGCTACGATGTTCTGCCGCTGTGAAGGTACATTGCCTGCGCCTGAAAGTTCACATGCTATTCGTGTAGCGATGGACGAAGCAATTAAATGTCGTGAGACCGGCGAGAAAAAAGTTATTGTTTTTGGTTTGACCGGTACTGGCTATTTTGATTTAGCCGCTTATCAGGCTTATAATCAGGGAACTATGGTAGATTATGTTCCTACTGATGAAGATTTGGAAAAAGGCTTTGCTACGCTGCCAAAAGTAGAATATTAAAATTAAACTCCTGCCGCATATTGCGGCAGGAGTTTTTTGTGAAAAAAGTAAAGCCCCTGCTTATTTAAGCAGGGGCTTTAGTTATTTGTTAATCTTCACAGCAGTCTTCCAGCAGTTTTTTTGCATCGATATATTGAGCAATACCTGCCGCTACTTTTTTAGATTCCTTCATTGCCAAAACTACGGTTGCAGGGCCGTGTACTACATCACCGCTGCTGAAAACCCCGGCTCTGGTAGTCATACCGTAAGGGCGTTCACGGGTAATAACAAAACCACGGTCGTCGACCTGGATACCTTTGGTAGTAGAAACGATACGGGCGGCAGGTCGCTGTCCGATAGCCAGGATAACACAATCACAGGGAATGACTTCCTGACCGCCTTCGGTTACGAACTGACCGTCATCAGTTTTGGTGATGTTTTGTACTAAAAGTCCAGCCAGATCTGTTTCGTCAGATTCTGCCGGTTTGCGGCGGATATTGTTTAAAGCACGCATCTGCTTTTTGTTCAGATAAGCGATGGGCTGCTTCAGAAAATTGAATTGTACGCCTTCTTTAACTGCCGCTTCGTATTCAGATGGGAAGCTGGAAATTTCGGCTTCGGTTTTATGATAGACGATAGTCACGTTTTCTGCACCGCGGCGTATTGCCGTACGAGCGGCGTCCATAGCCACGTTGCCGGCACCGATAACTACTACGTTATCGCCGTCATGCAGCAGTGTTTCACTTTCGTCTAATTTTCCGGAATCTGAAAGTACTACCATACGCAGAAAATATGTGGCAGTCAGAATGCCGGACAGTTCTTTACCTGGGATATCTAAAGTACGTGGCAGAGAAGTGCCTGTACCCATAAAAACAGCATCATAGCCCTGTTCGAATAAATCATCAACTGTAAAGTCTGGCCCGACCAGCATGTTGGTCTTGATTTCTACGCCTAAATGCAGCAGTTCAGTGATCTCGCGGCGGACAACGTCTTTTTGCAGACGAAATTCCGGTATGCCGAACAGCAGAATGCCACCAGGTTCTGATTGTCCCTCAAGAATAGTGACGGCGAAATTCATTTTAGCCAGATCGCCTGCCACCGTCAGACCTGCAGGTCCGCTGCCGATAACGGCAACTTTTCCGCGTTTGCCGGTAGAAGGAGGAAGTGGCTTCAGATTATTTTCGTGAGCGAAATCAGCGATAAACATTTCCAAACTGCCGATTTCGATTCCGTGTTTATTTTTAGTTAAAACGCAGTGAGCTTCGCATTGACGTTCATGCGGGCATACACGTCCGCAGATAGCGGGCAGGTTGCTGCGTTCGGCAATTGTTTCGTAGGCCAGACCGATATTGCCTTCACTGAGTGCGCGGATAAACTGCGGGATATTGTTGGCTATCGGGCAGCCGGTGCGGCAGGTGGGACGTGCACAATTCAAACAGCGGCGCGCTTCATTGATAGCTTCCGACATGGTCATTGTTCTGCTCATTCGTTGTTACCTCGCTTTTCATTTTGCTCGCGATGTTTTTTGATGATTTCTTCCAGTTCTTCCAGTCTGCTGTCCATACGTACCATATAATCTGCCAGACGGTCTTCGTAATCGGCAACTGGATCGGGAAGCTGGTTATGGTTCAGATCGATCATGCTGTCAGGGCTGCTCATATCGCTGGCGGCAATGCGGACTCCATCTTTGGTAACGATACGGCCGGGAACACCTACTACTACCGAGTTTGGCGGTACTTCCTTTAATACTACCGAACCGGCGCCGATCTTGGAATTGGAGCCGACTGTAAAGGATCCCAGTACTTTAGCACCGCTGGAAACGACTACGTTATCGCCGATCGTAGGATGACGTTTGCCTTTTTCCTTGCCGGTACCACCGAGGGTTACTCCCTGATAGAGCGTGACATTAGAACCAAGTTCTGCGGTTTCGCCAATAACAAGACCCATACCATGGTCGATAAAAAGTCCGGGTCCAAGAGTTGCTCCGGGGTGGATATCGATACCGGTCAGAAATCTGGAAAATGTATTAAGCAGCCGGGGAATCAGTACCCAGCCTTTTAAGTATAATTTATGCGCTAAACGGTGGAGCCAGATAGCATGCAGACCGGGATAACAAAGTGCTGCCTCCAGCCTGGTTTTGGCTGCAGGATCGCGGTGCATAACTGCATCAATGTCGGTTTTAATTTGGTCTAACATGACAGACTCCTTTCGTAAACAGTTTTAAAGTGACTTCTTAACTTATATATTTTAGCACAGGGTATTTTCCAATGCAAATTATTGCAATGACAGACATTATCGCAGAAAGTTAAAAATATGAATAAAGTATACAAAATATAATGGAATTGTAAAATTTTGTAAGTTGTGGTAAAGTTTAAAGAAATAAAAGTTCATAATCAAACAAAATGCTGAGAATTAAACCTGTACCACTGATAGTATTTATGCTATAATTAAAAACGATTTACAAGAATAAAGTGTATACTATTTCAAAGCGAGGTGTTTATTACGGACAAAGATGTGATGAAAGCAAAAGTATGCGCCGCTATTGATGCCTGGGCCGCTAAAGTCGAAGCTTTAGCGCAGGATATCGAAAGGGAACCGGAACTTGGCTTTAAAGAAACTAAAACAGCAGCTAAAGTCACTGCTTTTTTACAGCAATTAGGTTTGGCACCTCAGACTGGTTTGGCCCTAACGGGTGTCAAAGCCCGCGTTGTAAGCGGACGTCCCGGACCTACTGTGGCAGTGTTGGGCGAACTGGATGCGATAGGGTGTCCGGACAGTTGTAAAGCAGATCCTCTGACCGGTGCGGCGCATGCCTGCGGCCATAATTTACAGGTTGCAACAATGGCTGCTGTAGCCTGCGGGATTACGCAGTCTGGTGTTTTGAGTGAATTATCAGGCGATGCCGTATTTTTTGGCGTTCCTGCTGAAGAATATGTAGAACTTGCTTACCGCAATAAATTGATCAAAGAAGGCAAACTGCATTTTCTTACCGGCAAGGGGCAACTTATTTATGAAGGCGCTTTTGACGATATCGATATGGCGATGCAGATGCATGCTGATAAAAATATGCCGGCAGCAACTGTATCCATTGGTGAAAGCAGCAACGGCTTTATTGGTAAAACAATTCAGTATGTAGGTAAAACAGCTCATGCAGCCGATGCGCCTGATCAAGGTATTAATGCTCTCAATGCGGCTATGCTGGGACTGATGGGAATCAACGCTTTGCGTGAAACTTTTCGTGAAGCAGACGTTGTTCGTGTTCATCCGATCATTACTAAAGGCGGCGACTTAGTAAACTCTGTTCCTGCCGATGTCAGGATCGAGACCTATGTACGCGCTAAAACCATGGAAGCGATCGAAGCGACTCATAAAAAGGTGGATACTGCATTGAAAGCCGGCGGCGATGCCGTAGGAGCACAGACGGTTATTGCCACGATGCCGGGGCAGTTGCCTTTGGCCTGCAATAACAGGCTGAACGAGTTGTTCGTAACCAATGCTAAAATTGCCGAACCCAATGTAGCAGTTAAAGACGCCGGACATTTCAGTGCTTCAACTGATATGGGTGATGTATCGCATTTACTGCCGGTTATTCATCCCTTTATTGGCGGGGTCGACGGCTTTTTGCATACGGCAGATTTTCATGTAGTCGATTTTAAGCATGCTGTATTGTTGCCTGCTAAGGCTTTTGCGATGATGCTCATTGATTTGCTGGCCGACGATGCCGAATTGGCGCGTCAGATCAAAGCGGAGCACCACCCGCTGCTGACAAAAGAAGAATACATCGCCAAGCTTGATAAATATTTTCAGTAATTATAAGCTGTAACAGGAAAATGATGGAAAAGGGAAGGTGGATTTTGTGAAAAACATTAAAGTTCATGCCATCGTTTTAGCATTGATCATCATTGCGGAAATGATTGGTAACGTTTCTTTCAAGATCGGCGTAGGTACTATTGTACTGCTGCCGATGCTGTATGCCCTGATTATGGGTATTTTTATGGCACCTAAATTCTTAAAGGTAGTTAATCAAAAGGATATGCTGGATGCAAGCTCGCTGATCGGCATTACACTGATGCTGCTGATGGCACGTTACGGTACTTTGGTTGGGCCGACGCTGCCTAAAATTCTGGCGGCTTCTCCGGCTTTGATACTGCAGGAGTTTGGTAATCTGGGCACTGTTTTCATCGGTGTGCCTGTGGCTATTTATTTGGGCCTCAAACGTGAAACTATCGGTGCGGCTCACTCTATTGCCCGTGAACCTAACGTAGCTTTGATCGGCGAGCGTTATGGTCTTGACTCTGCTGAAGGGCGCGGTGTTATGGGAGTGTATATTGCCGGTACGGTTTTTGGGACTATTTTCTTTGGTGTTATGGCCAGTTTTGCAGCTGCGTACCTGCCTTTCCATCCTTATGCGCTGGCAATGGCAGCCGGCGTCGGCTCTGCCAGTATGATGACTGCTGCTGTAGGTTCTTTAAGCGTTATGTATCCGCAGATGGCGGATCAGATCGCTGCCTTTGGTGCAGCCAGCAATATGCTCTCCGGCCTTGACGGCCTGTATATGTGCATCTGGATGGCTTTGCCGCTGACAGAGTGGTTGTATAAGAAAATCTACCGCTTCAAATACGGTGTTGAACCGACAGGAAAGGATGCTGCAAAATGAAAATCAAAGATACACTGATCGTATTATTTATTGTCGGCGCCATGTCTCTTGTCGCCAACGCTATTGGCACCAAATATACTATCGTGGAAGCAATTCCCGGTCTGCTATTTTTAATATTTTTGGCAATTGCCGGTGTTGTTCTGGCAAAATATTTGCCGGGACGTATCCCTGCTGTTGCTTATATCGTAACTTTGGGCTGTATCCTGACTTATCCGACTATGCCCGGCAGTGACGTGATCAATGAAGCTGTTAAAAAAGTAGGCTTTTTACAGCTTTGTACTCCGATTCTCGCTTATGCCGGTATCGCTATCGGCAAAGACCTTGATGCTTTTGCCAAGAGCGGCTGGCGGATCGTTGTAGTTGCCTGTGTAGTTTTTACAGGCACTTATATCGGCAGCGCGATTATTGCGCAGACTATCTTGAAGGCACTGGGACAGATTTAATCAGCAGTATTTTCAGGCACTGGCCTTTGGCCAGTGCTTTTTCTTTGACCACGTTACTAAATTTACAGAGGTAAAAGCGAATGAGTTGAATTTATCGGCAAGATAAAGTACAATAGAAGTTAGAATTTTACCATATGGGAGGTATGATTATGGCTGAAGTTTTAGCAAAAACTACATTTTCCAGTGTTATTCACAACAACGAAGTTTGTGATGAAATAGTTAAATGGGGCAATGCTAACGGTTATCCTGTTACGAAAGCAAAATTACAAAATAAATTAGATGCGTATGTAGGGTTTTCGCCTGAGTATATGATTTTGGCAAAACGGCTGCCGCCTATTCCTGGAGGCTGGGATGTGACTGTCGAAAGCTACGAACCCGAAGAACGTATCATTCCGCTCAATGTTAAACCGGAAACAGGAGAGATCAACCGCTTTATCGTTAAAATGATGGAAGAATATGTTAAAGAAGGTCTGAAAATGGAGCTTGCTGAAAATATTTATGAATCTTATGGTACGCACCTGCGTGATTTAAAGGTCGTAGGTCATCCGATTCTCATCAATAATTTTGAAGATTTTATCGAAAATATGCGTTGATTGCCAGAACCTGCGTTTTACGCAGGTTCTTTTATAATTGCAGTCAATATTATACAAGATGGCACGGTAGATTTTTGGTAGGATAAGAAAAAGGAGCCTGCTGTGAAAAATGAAAAACGTTTTGTAAAATATGATAAAGAACTGCAGATAGAAGCCTATTGGTTTCAGGGAATCCTGCAGAAATTCCCGCAGCATTTTCACGAATATTATGTGCTCGGGTTTGTTGAGAAGAGTGGCCTGCGTCATATGTGCTACGATAATGTGGATTATTATATAACTGCCGGTGATGTGCTGCTGTTCAATCCCTGCGTGCCGCATAACTGCGAACCAATGGATAATGATCTGCTTGATCTGCGCTGCCTGAATATTAAACCGGAGATTATGAGTCAGTTTATGCAGGAATTGACAGGCAGTGAGGAAGTGCCGCTGTTTGCCAGCCCTGTTTTACGCGGTGACGAATTGTCTGGATCACTCCTGCGTGAACTGCATCAAATGATTATGCAGGAACGGGAAGACCTGGCGAAGGAAGAAACTTTTTATTTTTTGCTGGAACAGCTTGTTGCTGCCGGTATCAGTAAAACCTCTATCGAGGCGAAAGCCCCGCCTGTACGCAGAGTAACAGAATATCTGCTGGGGCATTATACAGAAAAAGTGACGCTGGAAGAACTGGCAGCTGTGGCTTTTATGAACAAATATTCCCTGCTGCGGCTGTTTACGAAAACTGAAGGTATCACGCCTTATCGTTACCTGGAAACAATAAGGATCGGCAAAGCTAAGGAACTGCTTGCTCAGGACCTGGAACCTGCTGAGGTTGCATTGATGACCGGTTTTAGTGATCAAAGCCATTTCAGTAAATTTTTCAAAGAGGTCATTGGCCTGACACCAGGGCAATACCGTAATATTTTTAAAGTAAAACAATAGGAGAAGCTATGCAGAATAAAATTTTGATGGGGCATCTTTTTGCTCTTGTAACGATCTTGCTCTGGGGTACGACATTCATTTCAACTAAAGTATTGCTGCGCAGCTTTACTCCGATAGAGATTTTGTTTTTCCGCTTTATTATGGGGCTGATAGTTTTGTTTCTGATCTATCCGTATCGGTTGAAGGTGACTGATAAAAAACAGGAATGGATCTTTGCCGGTGCCGGATTAAGCGGTATTACTTTGTATTATCTGTTTGAAAATATTGCGCTTGTGTATGCTCCTGCGTCTAACGTGGGAGTTATTACGGCCACAGCACCATTTTTTACAGCATTACTGGCCTGTCGTTTTTTGGCAGGCGAAGCTCTGCAGAAAAAATTTATAGTCGGGTTTGTACTGGCGATTGCCGGTATCGCCATGATCAGTTTCAACAGTGCTACACAGCTGCAGATTAATCCTTTAGGAGATTTTCTGGCTTTAGCGGCAGCTGCTACATGGGCAGTTTATGCTGTATTGTCTAAAAAAATCAGTTCATTTGGTTACAATGCCATCCAAAGCACACGGCATACTTTCATGTATGGTTTGGTATTTATGCTGCCGGCACTGCTGTTTATGGATTTTCGCTGGGGTTTTGAGCGGCTGGCTGATCCTGTCAATCTGTTTAATTTGTTGTTTTTAGGTGTCGGAGCGTCGGCGATGTGCTTCGTGACCTGGAATATGGCAGTCAAGCTGCTGGGAGCTATTAAGACCAGTGCCTATATTTATCTGGCACCTGTAGTTACTGTGATTACCTCTGTTATTGTTCTGGATGAGAAAATCACAGCGGTTATCGCCTTCGGTATGCTGTTGACGATGACAGGACTGCTGCTTTCAGGTGATGTTGTAGCTTTGATCAAAGCAAATATGCGCGGTAGGGGAAAGTAAAATATTTTGTAAAAAGAAAATTTAAAATAACGTCTGCGAAAATGCAGGCGTTATTTTTTATGATATTTATGCCTTATAGGATATAAAAAAGCACCCGCAGATAAATCTGCGGGTGCTTTTAAACAGTTTTTACATATCCTGAATATGGGCTTCAGCTACGTCAAAGTCTTTGACTATAGAAGCATCGGGTTTTTTATCCAGCAGGCTGACAACATAAATAGCCAGAGCTGAAATGATGAAACCGGGAACGATTTCGTAAATACCGGTGTAAGCAAAAAATTCTTTCCAGATAAGCACTGTGCTGCCACCGAAGAAAACGCCTGCAATAGCGCCTTTGATAGTAGTGCGGCGCCAGAAAAGGCTGAACAGTACAAGCGGGCCAAAAGAGGCGCCGAAGCCTGCCCAGGCATATGCTACCAGCTCCAGGATATAGTTGTTGGGGTTGGAAGCCAGCGCTAATGAGCAGCAGGCCACTAAAATTACAGATAAACGGCTGACAAAAACCAGTTCTTTTTCACCGGCATTTTTACGCAGCAGCGCTTGGTAAAAGTCGGTGGAGATTGCTGAAGCTGTTACCAGCAGCTGGCTGGAAGAAGTACTCATGATCGCGCCCAAAATAGCGGAAATGATGATGCCGGCCAGGAAGGAAACGAAGAATTCATTGTTAAGAACCATAAAAACAGTTTCGGCATTGACGCCTGTCAGCGTATCGTCCAACAACACGCGTCCTACAAGTCCGACCGTAACTGCGAAGAACAGTGAAAAGATTACCCAGACCATAGCGATACGGGTTGCCTGAGGGATCTCTTTGGCAGAGCTGATGCCCATAAAGCGTACTAGGATATGCGGCTGGCCGAAGTAACCCAGGCCCCAGGCCAGCAGAGAAATAATTGCCGTAGCGCTTAGTGTGACGCCGGTAGCGTCGGTAAAAAAGCTGAAATAGTTGGCGTTCATATTATAAAGTTTTTCAAAGGCTGTTACCGGACCACCGGCTTTAAAAATACCGGTTACAGGAACGATGATGATCGCAAAGAACATCAGGCAGCCCTGGAAGAAGTCGGTGCGGCAGACCGCTACATAACCGCCGGTAAAGGTGTAAAAAACTACAATGCCTGCCGTGATGAGCAGTGATTCAAAATAAGGCAGTCCAAAAACAGTATTGAATAAGCGTCCGCCGGCAACGAAACCGGAAGCTGTATAGATAAGAAAGAAAATAAAAATAAAAATTGCCGAAACGACACGCAGGATTTTTGTTTTATCGCGGAACCGGTTTTCAAAAAAATCCGGTAAAGTGATCGAATCGTTGGCTATTTTGGTATAAACACGCAGCCGCTTAGCCACAAACAGCCAGTTCAGCCAGGTTCCGATTGCCAAGCCGATAGCGATCCAGAATGCGCTGACACCTGCTACATACGCATAGCCCGGCAATCCCATCAGCATCCAGCCGCTCATATCTGAGGCTTCGGCACTCATTGCCGAGACCCATGGCCCTACCTTACGTCCGCCTAAAACATAGCCGGCCAGATCCTGTTCTTTTTTCATATGGAAAATCCCTATGCCGAACAGTGCTAAAAAATACAATCCAAATGCAAAAATGATGCCCCAATCTTGCTGCATCGCGACCCCTCCTCTTTAATTCAACAAAAACAGTATAAATATTATACACTTTTTTTAACCGCAGGTGCAAGAGTCAGCCTTTCCTTGACTGAATACGGCCACTGATATATAATATTTGAAGAAGTTTTGTAGACCGTTCCTTTTATTTATTGAAAGGAAGGTGCAGGCATTGAGGGGCTTGCTCCGTTTCGAACATAGGTTAACGCGGCGAAAGGGAGTAAGCTCTAGTCGTTTTTTATGGAGTGAAAAGTGTTATGCAGCCTGTGAAAATACATATTTACAGCCAGTCACACAGCAGCGCAGGGACGGAAAATATCGAGACCACAGCTTACGGGAGACTGGCAGAAAAAAATAATAAATATTATGTTTTTTATGATGAATCTGAAGCAGCAGGTCTGGCAGGCACTAAAACTACTATCAAGTGGGATTATGAGAGAGTCATTATTCTACGCAGCGGCACGGTGGATTGCAGGCAGGAATTTGCCGGAGGTCTGGTCAGTGAAAGTATGTACCGGACTCCATATCTGGCTTTGCCGATGCGGCTGACGACAGAGTATTTATATGTTTACTGCCGCGACAAAGTCTGGCATATCGATTTGGAATATGTTTTAGAACTGGAAGGACAGACACGCAGCAGATTTAAGCTGAAGATGGAAATCGAGGAGGATGTCAAGCGTGAATATGAAGGAAGCACTGGCTGCTGCCATTAAAGCTGCCGCGGTTAAAGCGATTGCCGCCGGTACGATCAAAGAGGGAGACTTGCCGGAGGTATTATTAGAGGTGCCGCCGCAAAAGGAATTTGGTGATTTTGCCACCAATTTTGCCATGCAGTCAGCCCGCGGCTTAAAATGTAATCCGCGTTTAGTGGCTCAGGCTGTGATCGACAATCTGGACTGCCCTTATGTTGCAAAGGCTGAGATCGCGGGACCGGGGTTTATTAATTTTTATCTGAAACAAAATTGGACAGCCGAACTTTTGGCAAGTATCGTAGCAGCAGGTGCTGATTACGGCAATCTGCCTGCCAGAGGCGGCGAAAAGATCCAATTGGAATATGTGAGCGCCAATCCTACCGGACCGCTGCATGTCGGCCATGGCCGTGGTGCTGCGGTAGGCAGTTCACTTGCCAATCTTCTGAAAGCGGCAGGCTATGATGTTACCCGTGAATACTATATCAATGATGCCGGCAATCAGATCAATAATCTGGCTGCTTCGGTCAATGCCCGTTATCTGGAAGAGCTTGGTGTGGATGTGGAGTTCCCGGAAAACGGTTATCATGGTTACGACATTGTGGAAACTGCCAAACGCATCGTCAAGATCTACGGCGATAAATTCCTGCATATGGATGAGCAGGAACGTTTGCACGAATTCCGTACGATTGCCTTAAAAGAAAAGCTTGCTGCTCTAAAGGAAGATTTGGAAGCCTTTAATGTCACATTTGATGTCTGGTTCAGCGAGCAGACACTGCATGATGCAGATAAGATCAAAGAAGCCTGCGAACTTTTGACGGAACGCGGCTATATGTATGAAAAAGACGGAGCATTGTGGCTGAAAGCTACTGCTTACGGTGATGATAAGGACCGCGTCGTGATCCGTGATAACGGTGTGCCTACTTATTTGGCTGCTGATATTGCTTATCACTGGAATAAATTCAGCCGCGGCTTTGACCGTGTCATCAACCTGTGGGGCGCTGATCACCATGGGTATATCGCCAGAATGAAGGCAGCTGTAGGCGCTTTAGGGTATGATCCCGAGCAGCTGGAAGTTTTGATCCTGCAGATGGTCAGTCTGTACCGCAACGGTGAGCTGGTCAAGATGTCGAAGCGTACGGGTCAGAGCGTCACTTTGAACGAGCTGATCGAAGAAGTCGGTACTGATGCTGCCAGATTCTTTTTTGCTATGCGTTCGATCGACAGCCAGCTGGATTTTGATCTGACCCTGGCTACTGAAAAATCTAATGAAAATCCTGTGTATTATATTCAATATGCACATGCCCGCATTTGCAGTATCATGCGTCAGTTGGCTGAGGAGAATGTTGTTGAAGCGGCTGCTGCCGATTATAATCTGCTGACAGATGCGACAGAGCTGGAACTGATCAAAAAACTGGGTGAATATCAGGAAATGCTGGAGCTTGCGGCTAAAGAACGCGCGGTACACCGTGTGGCGCATTATGTGCACGATCTGGCCGGACTGTTCCATTCCTTCTATAATCAGTGCCGTATCCTGGGTGTGGACCCGGAAGTGCAGCAGGCACGGATCAAACTGGTACAGGCGACCCGCCATACTATTAAACATGCTTTGAATATTTTGGGCGTATCGGCACCGGAAAGAATGTAATTTTTGGAGATAAAAAGCCATTTTATGAGGAACGGGAGGACAATCATGACGAAATATATTTTTGTAACAGGCGGTGTAGTTTCTTCGTTGGGGAAAGGGATCACAGCGGCTTCGCTTGGACGTTTGCTGAAAAGCCGCGGCTATAAGGTAACGATCCAGAAATTTGATCCTTATATCAATGTTGATCCGGGGACAATGAGCCCTTATCAGCACGGCGAAGTTTTTGTCACCGATGACGGTGCTGAGACCGACCTTGATCTGGGTCATTATGAGCGCTTTATTGATATTAATTTGTCAAAGAGTTCCAATGTGACCGCGGGCAAGATCTATTTGTCCGTTATCAATAAAGAACGCCGGGGCGATTATCTGGGACGTACAGTGCAGGTAATCCCTCACATTACTAATGAAATCAAAGAGCGCGTTTACCGCGTTGGCCGTGATGATAATGCTGATTTTGTTATTACAGAGATCGGCGGTACCGTCGGCGATATTGAAAGCTTGCCGTTCCTTGAAGCTATCCGTCAGGTAAAAAAAGAAGTTGACCGTAACGACGTCTTGTATATCCATGTAACACTTGTTCCCTATATAGCTGCTGCAGGTGAGCTCAAAACCAAGCCGACCCAGCACAGCGTTAAAGAGCTGCGCAGCATCGGCATTTCCCCGGATATCATTGTCTGCCGCAGTGAACGTCCTATTTCCAAAGATATGTGCGAAAAAATGGCTATGTTCTGCGACGTTGATCCGGAAGCTGTAATTCAGAATCTGACCGCGGCAAGTATTTACCAGGTTCCGATGCTGATGGAAGAACAGGGTATGGATTCCATCGTGCTCAAAAAATTGGATATGCCTGATAAACCAAAAGATATGACTTACTGGCATGAAATGGTAGAGCGTATACTGAAGCATTATGACCGCAAAGTAACGATTGCCGTAGTTGGTAAATATGTTGAATTACAGGATGCTTACATCAGTATTACAGAAGCATTGAAACATGCAGCTGTTGCTAATGAAAGCGAACTGAAAATAAAATGGGTAAACGCCGAGAATATCGAAGCTCCTGAAACTGATATGCAGAAAATTATGGAAGGTGTAGATGGTATTTTGGTGCCTGGTGGTTTTGGCGACCGTGGCATAGAAGGAAAAATCAAAGCTGTGCAGTATGCCCGTGAGAACAAGGTCCCGTTCTTTGGTATCTGTCTGGGTATGCAGTGTGCTGTTATCGAATATGCTCGTAATGTCTGCGGTTTGGAAAATGCTAACAGTGCCGAATTTGTAGCTGACTGTAAGTATCCTGTCATTGATCTTATGCCGGAACAGGTAAGTGTAGAAGATAAAGGCGGTACGATGCGTTTAGGTCTTTATCCTTGTAAAGTTTATCCCGGTACTTTGACTGAGAAGGCTTACAAGGAAGAACTTGTTTACGAACGTCATCGTCACCGTTATGAAGTAAACAACGCTTTGCGTGAGCAGATCGTTGAAGGCGGTCTGAGAATCGGCGGCACTTTGCCTAACGGACGTCTGGTTGAGATCGTTGAGATCCCGGAGGACAGACATCCCTGGTTCCTGGGTGCACAGTTCCATCCGGAGTTTAAATCCCGCCCCACTAATCCGCACCCATTATTTAGAGATTTCATTGCCGCTGCTTTGCGGGAACAAAAATAAGACTCTGAAGAAAAACCCAAAAGCAGACTGCGAGTCAGTCTGCTTTTTTTGTAAAAGGAGTAGAAAGTATGCTGAAAAAAATTTTTATCAGTGCGATTTTATTGATCGCTGTCCTGTCTTTTGTAGTGTCGCTGCTTTCAGGTAAAAATAATGATGAAAAGGTTATTGCTGCCCCGGCAGACAGGGTAGCAGTCATCAATATCGAAGGGACTATCGTCAGCGGTGAACCGGGCGAGAATATCTGGGGTGAAACTACGGGCGCTTCTTCAGGCCGTCTGATGCGTGAGATCCGTGAGGCGGCTGCCGACAGCAGTGTAAAAGCACTGGTGCTGCGGATCAATTCCCCAGGCGGCAGTGTTACCGCAGCAGAAGAAGTTGGCCGTGAACTGAAACGTTTTAAAGAAACTACTGATAAACCGATCATTACTTCGATGGGCGATAGTGCTGCTTCGGCAGCTTATTGGCTGGCTGCTTATAGCGATACCATTTATGCCAATCCGTCTACTTTGACAGGCAGTATCGGGGTCTATATGCCCTATATGAATACGCAGGAACTTTTCAAAAAAATCGGTATCTATACTACTAAAATCAAAAGCGGTCAGTACAAGGATATTATGTCCGCTGACAGACCGATGACTCCGGAAGAACAGCAGATATTACAAAATATGGTCAATCAGATGTTTGAGAATTTTGTCGCCGTGATCGCTGAAGGGCGTAAAATGGATATCACTAAAGTAAAAGCTTTGGCGGACGGACGTGTTTATACCGGTCAGCAGGCTCAGGCAGTCGGGCTTGTCGATGAACTTGGCAATTATTATGACGCTTTGGAGGCAGCAGGTAAAGCCATCGGAGTAGATGGAATACCGGAAATTAAAGAAAACAAGCGTCAAAAACCCTGGGAAGTATTTTTCAGTGCCCAGTTATCTAAAATGATGCTGGGGCAGTTGGAAATGCTGCTGCAAAAAGACGCGGCTGGAATGTCTTCACCGCAGGCGGCGAGGTGATGCCTTATGAGGCGTAAAACCTTTGACGTTTTGTTTGAAACCAGAGATGGCATGCGTTTGTTGGTACAGGAGCGCTGCATGTGGCGCAGCTTGTGGTATTTTGCCTTAAGTGTGGGTCTGTTCAGCGGCGTTGTAACAAATCAGTTGTTTTTAGATCAGACGCTGTCGGTAAGGTTTGCTGTTATTGCGGCCACTGTTTCCATTGCCGGCGTAGTTTTGTCGATGTATGGTTTTTTGCTGCACGGGATTTTGGAAACTTTAGGAGCCATGGCCGGTGATGCTGTGGGATTGATCTGTCTGCTGGGTTATACGACTTTACCGTTTCTGGTCATGACTCCGGTAGCTTTGCTGGGAACAAAACTGGGCCTGCCGGGGATGCTGGTAGTAGTGGGGGCCTGTATTACAGCGAAGCTGTGGATGCTGTACCTGCTGATCAGAGCCTTACAGGTGGTTTACCTGATAGATTTTAAACGGTCGCTGGCAACTGTAGCATTCAGCTTGTTGCTGCTGTATATCGCTTTTGTGCTGCCGCTGCAGATCGTGTTTGAATTGCTGATGCTTAAGATAAGTTGATAAATTTAACTTAAAATAAAGTAATTTTTATTTTACTCTGCAAGTTACGGCAGAAAGTGATATAATTAATATGATTTTATATGATCGTATCAATAAAGGAGATGGTTGAGGAATGAACAGAGAATTATCCATGGAGTTCGTACGTGTTACCGAAGCTGCAGCAATTGCCTGCGGCCGCAGTGTAGGACGTGGTGATAAAAACGGTGCCGATCAGCTGGCGGTCGATGCTATGCGCAAGGCATTCGATACGGTAAATATCAGCGGTACAGTAGTTATCGGTGAAGGTGAGATGGATGAAGCGCCGATGCTGTATATCGGTGAGAAAGTCGGCGGCGGCGGTGCCGAAGTCGATATTGCCGTTGACCCTGTTGAAGGTACGAATCTGGTAGCTAAAGGTCAGCCTGGCGCAATCGCGGTTATTGCCATCGCACCGAAAGGCTGCCTGCTGCATGCTCCTGACATGTATATGGATAAGATTGCTGTTGGTCCTCGAGCTAAAGGCTGCATCGATATTGATGCGCCGGTCAGTGAAAACCTGGAACGTGTGGCTAAAGCCTTAGAACGTAAGGTTTCTGACCTGACCGTCGTATTGCTGGACCGTGAACGTCACTATGGTATTATGGATGAGATTCGCCGTGCCGGAGCACGTATTCAGTTGATTACTGACGGCGACGTTAACCCGATCGTCAATGCCGGCATTGAAGGTACCGGCGTGCATATGTATATCGGTAAGGGCGGTGCTCCTGAAGGCGTACTGGCTGCTGCCGCTATCAAATGTCTCGGCGGTGATATGCAGGCACGGTTGTGCCCTGAAGATGATGAACAGGTCAAACGTTGCCTGGAAATGGGCATCTGCGATTGCCAGCAGGTTTTGAGCTTGGACGATATGGTCAAAGGCGACGACTGCATGTTCACTGCGACGGCTATCACCGAAAGCAATTTGCTCAGCGGTCTGCGTTATTTCGGCGGCGGTGTACGTACACATACTGTTTCCATGCGTTATAAAACCGGTACAGTACGTTTTGTTGACGCAGTACACAGCTTTGACCGCAAAGATTTTGCCGTTAAACTGTAAGTTTTACAATCTTCAAGGGTTTTAGCTCAGGCTAGAACCCTTTTGTTTTCAAGGGTAAACTGATGAAATTGCAATTATTGGACGCTATTGGTGAAATAACGGAAGCCCGTACCGCTGCCGGGTTGTGGCAGCAGGGTCAGGGGTGTTCGCTGACTGGTCTCAGCGGAGCCGCAAAAACAGTATTTTTGGCAGCTCTGGACCGGCTTTTGCCGGAACAGGGCTCTTTAGTGTTTCTGCTTAGCGGCAGGGACGATATTCGTGAATACCGCAGGACTTTGAATTGTTTTTATTCGGATTTGCTGATGCAGGAATTGTATCCTGTCGATCTGCCGCTGGTGCAGGCTGATTCGCGGAATCGTGAGATTCAGGCTGGGCGCGTGGCGGCGATGCGTATCTTGCAGGGGGAAGAACGGGGTATCGTTTTTGTGACTGCGGAAGCATTGCTGCAGAAGCTGCCGATACCGCAGAAGGTTTTGGGAAGCGGCGTTGTCGTAACATTGGGGCAGCAGCTTGAGCAACAGGAGCTGCTGGAACGTCTGATCGAACTGGGATACGAGCGTACTACTCAGGTAGATGCCATCGGTCAGTTTTGTCTGCGCGGTGATATTCTTGATATTTTCCCGATCAATAGTCAGTATCCTGCCAGGATCGAATGGTTTGATGATACTATTGATGCGATGCGCAGTTTTGACCTGGATAATCAGCGCAGTATTGAATCTTTGAGTGCTGTTAAAATCGTGCCGCTGCAAATTGAGTCCGGCGAAGATTTTTCAGCTTCGGTATTTGATTATTTAGCTGCTTCGACGCGCTTGGTAGTAGATGAGCCGTCACGTTTATTTGAACTTTTACAGAAACTGTACACTGAAAGTTCTGGTTATGCCGATGAATTATGGTCGCCTGCCGAGCTGGAAGGTTTTTGCGCTCAGAAAAGAGCCTGGGTCGTAGCAGCGCTGGGACACAGCCGTTTGCAGCTGTTTAAGGATATCAATGTGCCTGTGCGGTCTGTAGCGCCGTATAATAGAAATCTGGAATTGCTGACAGGCGATATGCAGGGCTGGCTGGCTGACGGGCAGGTGCCTGTGGTGATGATGAGCAGCGATATTAAAGCGCGCGGGCTTGCTGACAGTCTGCAAAGCCGTAATTTAAACGCTGCTTTTGTAAAAGAGGGCGCACTGCTTAGACCTGGACGCATCACTGTCATCAGCGGCGAGCTGACGGCAGGGTTTCGGTTCTGGAATGAAAACTGGCTGCTGCTGACAGAAAATGATATTTTTGGTATGCAGAAAAAAAGACGGCTGCATACCAAAAACAGCGGTGCTCAGCTGCAGTATTTCTCGGAAATCAAGGCTGGAGATTATGTAGTACATTCAGTTCACGGTATTGGACGTTATATCGGCGTGGAGAATGTCCTTGTTGACGGCGTGCATCGTGATTATCTGCTGCTGGCGTATGCCGGTGACGACAAACTGTATGTCCCCGTGGAACAGGTTGGCATGCTGCATAAATATGTCGGTAACGAAGGGCAGGCTCCAAGGCTTTCTAAAATGGGCGGAGCCGACTGGAAACGTGTGCAGAGTAAAGCCCGTGCCGCGATTACCGAACTGGCTGAAGAACTGCTTCGATTATACGCGCAGCGTAAGATCGTCCCTGGTCATGCTTTTGCTGAGGATACCGAATGGCAGCGTGACTTTGAAGAGCGCTTCCCTTATGAAGAAACTCCGGATCAGCTTAAAGCGATCGCGGAGATCAAGGCTGATATGGAAAAACCTGAGCCGATGGACAGATTGTTGTGCGGTGATGTCGGTTATGGTAAAACAGAAGTTGCTATCCGAGCTGCTTTTAAGGCAGTTATGGATGGTAAACAGGTAGCAGTAATGGTGCCGACGACTGTTTTGGCGCAGCAGCATTTTATGACCTTCAAAGAACGAATGCAGCCTTTTGGGGTCAAAGTAGAGATGGTAAGCCGCTTCTGCACTCCCAGGGAACAAAAACGAATCCTGAATGATCTGGAAAATGGTCAGGTGGACGTTCTGATTGGGACACACCGTTTATTACAGCAGGATGTGCTGTTCCCCGATCTGGGATTACTTGTCATCGACGAAGAACAGCGTTTTGGTGTGGCTCAGAAAGAAAAAATCAAACGTTGGAAAACAGGCGTTGATGTGTTGACCTTGTCGGCGACGCCGATTCCGCGTACTTTACATTTGGCGCTTGTCAACGGACGCGATATGAGTGTGATCGAATCACCGCCGGAGGAACGGCTGCCGGTAGAAACTTATGTGGCCGAATATAATCCTGGAATGATCAAAGAAGCGCTGGAACGTGAAATGCGCCGCGGCGGCAGGATTTATTATGTGCATAACAGGGTTCTTGGTCTCGAAAATATTGCTGCCGATCTGCGCAGTCTGGTGCCGGGGATCAATATCAGGATCGCTCACGGTCAGATGTCAGAGGATATGCTGGAAGATGCAATGATTGCTTTTTATGAAGGCAGCTGTGATGTGCTGCTGTCGACTTCGATCATCGAAAATGGTTTGGATGTACCATTGGCCAATACTATTATTATCGACGGAGCCGAAAATTTTGGCTTGTCGCAGCTGTATCAGATGCGCGGCCGGGTAGGGCGCTCCTCTCGTCTGGCTTATGCCTATTTCGTCTATAAACGTAATCGTGCTTTGAGCGAGGTCGCAGAAAAACGTTTGCAGGCGATTCGTGATTTTACAGAGCTGGGCGCCGGGTTTAAGATCGCGATGCGTGATCTGGAGATCCGTGGTGCCGGTAATCTGCTGGGGGCGCAGCAGCATGGACATATTGCAGGTGTGGGTTTTGCTGCCTATTGCGATATGCTGGAGCGTACGATCCGTAAGCTGAAGGATGGCGTTGAAGACGGTATCCCTGAACCGGATCCGGTTCTTGAGATCAGCGTTGACGGATATATTCCCGATGACTATATAGCTGACCCTCGTTACAAGCTTGAGCTTTACAGACGCTTTGCCGGCTTGGACTATGGAGAAAAAGACGATCTGCTTGACGAAATTATCGACCGGTTTGGAGAACCTCCGGAAGAGGTGGAAGTTTTATGGCGTGTGGCCTGTCTGCGGGCTTTGTGCCGGCTGCTGCATATTCGCGGTATCAGTTTCAAACCGGGCGAGCTGCGTATTACCTTTGCTGAAAATGCTGCTATCGATCCGACTGCCCTGATGCAGCTTATCAGTGAGCAGCAGCAATATATGAATTTCAAAAGCGGCGTGCAGGCCCAGCTTATTTTCCGCACAGTCAAATTAAAAACTGACAGTTTGACCTGGCTGGAAAAAAATCTGCCGCGGCTGGCTTTTGATTAAGCTATACAGAGACAATAAAGTTGATTATAATTAATTAAATGAAGAAATCAAGGGAAGGACGAGGGTATGACCAAGGATAAGTTTTTACGTGGCGCCATGATATTGACGCTGGCTGGGCTGATGGTCAAGATCATTGGCTCGGTCAACAGAATACTGTTATCCAGACTGCTTGGCGGCGAAGGTATCGGGCTTTATCAAATGGCATATCCCGTTTATCTTTTGATGCTGTCCGTATCTTCGGCCGGTATCCCGATTGCGATTTCGATCATTGTAGCCGAAAAAGTGGCAAAAGGAGATTTTGCCAGCGCCGGCAGGGTATTCAGGGTCTCGCTGGGGCTGATGGCTGCAACGGGGCTCGTGTTTGCTGCCGGGCTATATTGTGCGGCCGGCTGGCTGGTCGATAGCGGACTGGTACGCGATCCGCGGGCTTATTATGGATTGGTGGCCTTAACTCCGGCGGTGTTTTTTGCTACGATCCTGGCCAGCTTCCGTGGTTATTTTCAGGGGTATCAAATGATGACTCCGCCTGCGGTCTCACAGATTCTGGAGCAGTTTGTACGTGTTGTGACGATGGTCGTACTGGCCTATTATCTGCTTCCGTACGGATTGGAATATGCGGCGGCCGGGGCTGCTTTCGGTGCTGTGCCGGGTTCTATTACCGGACTTATCGTACTGAGCTTTTTTTATCTGAAGAACAAATTGCGCTGGCAGCAGGAAATCAGCAGGCAGATCACTGAAGAACCCGAAAGTATCAGGAAGATAGCCAAACGGCTGGTATTGCTGGCACTGCCTGTTTCCTGCGCTAATATTATGGTGCCTGTGACGAGCAGTATTGACATGCTGCTGGTGCCTAATCGCTTAGTGGAATCAGGTTTTTCGGTCGAAGAGGCTACGACCCTGTTCGGTTACCTTACAGGGATGGGTATGCCTTTGGTCATGATGGCTACTATTCCGACGCTTTCCCTTACAGCAAGCCTTGTGCCTGCTGTTTCAGAAGCATTTACTCTGGGCGATAGGAACAGTATCGACCAGAAAACAAATATGGCCATGAAATTATGCTGTTTACTGACTTTTCCTGCCGCTGCAGGAATGTGGGCTTTGGCTCAGCCTATTTCAAAATTACTGTATGGCACGCCTCTTGCGGGCGAGGCAATCAGAAACCTTGCTCCCTCTATTTGCCTGCTTGGTATCCACCAGATAACCACAGGTATGCTGCAGGGAATGGGACAGACTATTATTCCTATGTGGAATATGCTGCTCAGCGCGTTGGTCAAAGCTGCTGCTGTTTGGTATCTTACGGCGCTGCCATGCAATATTGTCGGTGCCGCCTGGGCCTCTAACATTAATTTTGGCTTGGCAGCCGCTCTAAACATCTTCTTTTTGATTCGCAGCGGCATCACTTTTAAAGTGTACGCTTTGGGAAAAATATTACTGGCGGCAGTTTTGATGGCAGCAGTCAGTATGCTTTTATACAATTATTTAATAGTTTATTGGGGCAATACTTTTGCGACGGCGGTAACGATTTTTGCAGCTGGCATCGTTTATCTATTGACTTTGATAGCAAGCGGAACGATCGGCAGGAAAGAATTGCAGAAACTGCCTGTGATAGGTTCCAGATTCAAGTAAAGGGATGGTAAGATGGAAAAAGGAATTACTGTTGTAGGATTGGGGCCTGGCAGCGCAGGGCATTTGTCGCTGGAAACAATGGCAGTGCTGAAAAGCGGCGGCAAGGTTATTCTGCGTACGGCTGTACACCCAACTGTAAAGGAACTTGAGCGGTCTGGTATAAAATTTACGTCCTGCGACGCTGTTTATGAACAGGAAGCATCTTTTGAAGACGTCTATCAAAAAATTGTTGCTTCCATTTTACAGGATGCGAAAGAGCAGGAGGTAGTTTATGCTGTTCCAGGCAGTCCTTTGGTTGCCGAACGAACTGTGGTGCTGCTGAGGGAACAGGCTGCAGCGGCCGGAGTGCCTCTGAAAATTTTACCGGCGATGAGCTTTTTGGATCTTGCATATGTCGATTTAGGTATTGATCCTATTGCCGGGTTGCGTATTGTTGATGCCCATGATTTTGATGCGCTGGCAGATGCGGGTAAATATCCGCTGATGATCACGCAGGTCTATAGTCAGCTGGTGGCGTCGGATGTGAAAATCAATTTGATGGAAGTACTCGCTGATGAAGCGCAGCTGTACTTTTTACGTAATTTAGGCCTGCCTGATGAAGAATGTCTGCCGCTGAAGCTCTATGAGCTGGACCGGCAGCCGCATATCGATCATCTTACCAGTGTCTTTATTCCGGCACAGGAGCAGACTGTTGTGCAGCATGTCAATGCTTTGCAGGAAGAAAAAACGCTGTGTTTTGATGACGATGATGATTTTTACTGTGATATCGAGGATTTCCGCTATGATGCTGAACTGCTTCCGCTGACAGAAGTTATGCGTAAGCTGCGTGAGCCAGGCGGCTGTCCCTGGGATCGCGAACAAACGCACAGCAGTATTCGCCGTAATATGATAGAAGAAGTCTATGAATTTTTAGAAGCTGTTGATAATCACGATTTTAAAGGTATGGAAGAAGAACTTGGCGATATTCTGATGCAGGTTGTTTTCCATGCGCATATGGCAGCTGACGCAAACCTGTTCTCTTTGCAGGATGTTATTGATGGAGTGACTGAGAAGCTTACCCGCAGGCACCCGCATGTATTTGGTTCACGTAAAGTTTCAGGCAGTGATGAAGTAATAAAAAACTGGGAAGCCATTAAATTGGAAGAAAAAAAGGAACGGATGCATGTTCTTGATGGAATTTCTCCGGGACTGCCGGCGCTGATGCGTGCTTACAAGCTGCACAGCAAGGCTTCCAAAGTAGGTTTTGACTGGCCGGATACCGCAGGCGTCTGGGAGAAGGTTCTGGAAGAACTGCACGAACTTGAAGAGGCAGTAGCCGGAGGCAGCCTGAAGGAAATGGAGCATGAGCTGGGAGATTTGCTTTTTATTTTGTCCGGTTATGCCAGACATATCGGATTGGAACCGGAAACAGCTTTGAATGCTGCGAATAACCGTTTCATAAAAAGATTCGGTTATGTAGAGAAAAAAGTACAGGTTTCAAAGAAAACATGGCAGGACTTTTCATTGGCTGAATTAGACGCTTTTTGGGAGTTGGCAAAGGATTTTGAGAAAAATAATTAAAAAAAGGCGTTTTTTACACAAAAATTAAGAAAAAAATAAAAAAAAGATGAAATGTTAGCAGGAATATTGCTTTTGATAGCGAATTAGAGTTTTAGTGAATAACCTTAGTCGTTGTGTTTAAGCGGTTTTCGCCTAAACTGGCGCATACAAAATTTAAGGGGGATTTATTGTGAACAAAACTGAACTTATTGCTGCAGTAGCAGAAAAAGCTGGCCTCACCAAAAAAGATGTAGAGAAAGCAGTAGCTGCTTTACTCGAAACCGTAAAAGGTGAAGTTGCTAAAAAGGGCAAAGTACAACTGATTGGTTTCGGTACTTTTGAAGCTCGTACTCGTAACGCTCGTACCGGTAAAAATCCTCGTACCAACGAACCCATCAAAATTCCGGCAGCAACCGTTCCCGCTTTCAAAGCTGGTAAAGCTTTCAAAGACGCTGTTAACGCTGCTCCTGCAAAAAAACACAAAAAATAATCTTGGGTTTCAAGAATGCCGGGCCAAACAGCCCGGTATTTTTGTCTGATTAATTAACAGGAAGGAGCTCAAAATGGCTGAGATGCGCAGAAAAAAACGCCGCAGCTCTAATGACTTTTTATGGGTCCTGATTATTTTACTGATCATCTGCTTGGGCGTATTGGGCAGGCAGGAGTACAAGATCTACCAGATCAATAAGGAAATGTCAGCCACTCAGCAGCGTGTCGACGAATTAAAAAAAGTTCAGGCTGAGCTTGAAGCTGAACGCAAACGTTTGGACGATTTGAAATATATTGAAAAACTGGCGCGTGAAGACCATAATATGGTTGGCAAGAACGAAGTACCGCTGTTTATAGTTGATGAACAGGAAAAGCAGCAAAAACAGGAAACAGAAGCTGAGGAAAAGAAAAAATAACAGCTGTACAGTCGATTTTACTGGCGTACAGCTGTTATTTTTTATCTTTTTTCATATATTTGTACAATGCAGTTGACACTGATTTTAAAAGAAGGGTATAATACTTACTGTATAAAGATTTTTTAAGGGGGATTATCCGCTTTATGTCACTCGAAGTTGGTGCAATCGTTGAAGGTGAAGTTACTGGTATCACAAATTTTGGAGCGTTTGTGCAATTGCCTGAAGGAAAAGTTGGTCTTATACATATTTCCGAAGTCTCCAATGTATATGTAAAAGATGTACATGATTTTTTAAAGGAAAAAGATAAGGTCAAGGTCAAAGTGTTGTCTATTGACGAACGCGGTAAGATAGGTCTGTCCATTAAGCAGCTGACACCGCCGCCTCCGGCACCTCCGAAACCGCAACGTCCGGTAAGTCAGGAACGTCGTGCACCTAAAGTGGCACCTCCTGTTTCCTTTGAAGATAAATTATCGCGCTTTTTAAAAGACAGCGATGACAGATTATTAGATCTGAAACGCAATACGGAGTCTAAGCGCGGCGGCCGTGGCGCCAGCCGCGACAGATAATGTCTAAAAAGGCACTTCCAGCAGAGGTGCCTTTTTTATTTGGGTTGTAGGATAATAAGGTGAAACGATGAAAGAACACAGGCAAATTACTGAAATTCTCGATCAGGTAGAGGAACATCTGCCGGTCGGCAGTAAAATAATTGTTGCCTGCAGCGGTGGGGCCGATTCAATTGCTTTGGCTGATGCACTGCTGCTGCTGCAGGAAAAACGGAAGTATCAGCTGGTAGTTTGTCATGTAGAGCATGGTTTGCGTGGCAGCGAAGCTTTGGCTGATGCTGATTTTGTTGTGGAATTCTGCCGGATGCGTCAGGTTGCCTGTGAAGTTCTGCGTGTTGACGCTAAAAAATTTGCTGCGGAGAGCAAACTTTCTGTAGAGGACGCGGCTCGTAAATTACGCTATACTGTTTTATTTGAGATTCTCAGTAAACACAAGTCTGAGTATATTGTGACAGCACACCACCGTGACGATCAGGCAGAAACCCTGCTGCTGCATTTGCTGCGAGGCAGCGGTGCGGAAGGGCTTGGGGGAATGCGCTGTCACAATAACAGTATCGTACGGCCCTTTTTGCAGGTGAGCCGTCGGATGCTGAAAGCATATTGCGCAATGCGTAGCTTGGATTATCGTACTGACAGCAGTAATATGGATTTGTACTATACGCGGAATAAAGTGCGGCATATATTGCTGCCTTTGCTGGAACGGGAATTCAATCCTAATATCAAACAGGCTTTAGCACAGACTGCGACGTTGATTGCTGAGGATGCTGATTGTTTGAATGAGCTGGCAGAAGAGAAGTTTTTGCAGTATGTGCTGCAGGACGATCATTCCTGCAGCTGTGATACAGCCTGGCTGCTTTCGCTGCCTGCCGCGCTGTGTTCGCGTATCATCAGGATGATGTGGAAAAAGCTTGGAGCTGCAGGTCTGCTTACCTTTCAGCAGACGCAGCAGGTGATCGGCTTGGTGCATAAAGGCAGCAGCAATAAAAGGCTTATGCTGCCTGGCGGGACCTGTGCTGTATACAGCTATGGCAAGCTTACAGTTGCTGCAGCTGAAACACCGTCAGCGATAGCAGCGCAGAATTATGTTTTTGATTTGGCTGAGCTGCAGAAAGCTGGCAGGCTGCAAGTTGAGCTCCCAAACGGTATTTTAAGTTTGGGTTACTTTAAGGGATCAGCAAGTCCCTTGGGGCATGCAACAATATATCCCTGGCATTTGCTGCAGGACAGGCAGCTGGAAGTGAGGCAGAGGCAGGACGGCGACATATTTTTTCCGGCCGGGTCTTTGGGAAGTAAAAAATTAAAAAAGTATTTTAACGACATTAAAGTACCTCCGGAACAGAGAAAAAGTCAGCTTTTAGTAACCTGCGGTAAACAGGTCCTATGGCTGGTGGGAGGGAAAGCTGCAGGCTGGCATGAACAGGAGCAGGGCTGCGAAGCATGGCTGACGTTGGATATTAAATATTTCAGTCTGGGAGATGACAAGTAGTGGATATGCATGAAGATATTGGTAAAATCTTACTGACAGAGGAAGAAATAAAAGCGCGGGTTCGGGAATTGGGAGCCCAGCTGAAACAAGATTATGCAGGCAAAGAAGTAGTAGTAATAGCACTTTTAAAAGGCGCCGCTTATTTTGCTACTGATCTGACTTTGGCAATGGATATGCCTGTTAAGATCGATTTTATGGTCGCGTCTTCTTATGGCAACAGCACTAATAGCTGCGGTAATGTCAGCGTTAAGCTTGATGTGGCTGAGGAACTGGCGGGACGGCATGTGATCCTGGTCGATGACATCATTGACACAGGGCTGACCCTTGAAGCTGTTTGCTGTATGCTGCAGCAGCACAAGCCGGCTTCTATCAAAACAGCGGTAATGTGCGATAAGGCCGACAGGCGCGTCAATGGTAAAAGTGCGGATTATGTAGGCTTCTGTATTCCTGACGAGTTTGCTGTAGGCTATGGATTGGATTACGCCGGTAACTATCGTAACTTACCTTATATCGGTGTTTTAAAGCCTTGTGTTTATGCGCGTACATGATTTTATCGACTAATGGTTGTAGAATTTCCGCATCTATATTATAATAAAAAAATGACGTTACTGTAATTTGGTAGACGATCGCAGTGGAAGGAGGAGCAATTCCTTGAATAGATTTTTTAAGAACGTGACGTTCTATTTGCTGATTATCATCGTGGCAATCTGGATGATCGATTATTATTCGGCCAGCACGGTCAGCAAAACAGACATCACTTATAGTGCGTTTATGAAGCACGTGCAGCAAGATGAGGTCAAACAGGTAACGATAGTTGATAATGTCATCAGCGGTAAGCTGAAAGATGGTAAAGATTTCTCAACTGTGGCTCCCAGTGATGACAGCCTGATCCCGACTTTACGTGCCCGTGATATTGAAATTAAAGCCGAGCTGCCGCCGCAGCCGCCTTGGTGGACGACTATCTTAAGCTCGCTTTTGCCGATGCTGTTAATCGTCGGTATTTGGTTTATGCTGATGCAGCAAAGCCAGGGGGGCGGAGGCCGGGTTATGAATTTCGGCAAGAGCCGTGCCCGTCGTTATGACGAAGACAATATTAAGATTACTTTTAAAGATGTTGCTGGTGCTGATGAAGCGAAGCAGGAACTGGAAGAAGTTGTCGAGTTCCTGAAGCATCCGAAGAAATATAATGATCTCGGTGCCAAAATACCGAAAGGTGTTTTACTCTACGGGCCGCCTGGTACAGGCAAGACACTTCTGGCCAAGGCTGTCGCTGGTGAAGCTGGCGTACCGTTTTTCAGTATTTCCGGTTCAGATTTCGTAGAAATGTTTGTCGGCGTAGGCGCTTCCCGTGTCCGAGATTTGTTTGAACAGGCTAAAAAGAGCGCTCCCTGTATCGTTTTCATTGATGAGATCGACGCTGTCGGCCGTCAGCGTGGTGCAGGCTTAGGCGGCGGTCATGATGAGAGAGAACAGACCTTGAACCAGCTGCTGGTCGAAATGGATGGTTTCGGAGCTAATGAAGGCATCATTATGATTGCTGCAACCAACCGTCCCGATATCCTTGATCCGGCACTTCTGCGCCCGGGACGTTTTGACAGACAGATCGTCGTTGATCGTCCTGATATCAAAGGTCGTCAGGAAATTTTAAAAGTCCATGTTAAAGGTAAGCCTATCAGTCCTGAAGTCGAGCTTGGCGTTATTGCCCGCAGAACTCCTGGTTTTACCGGCGCGGATCTGAGCAATCTGGTCAATGAAGCTGCGTTGATGGCTGCCCGTAAAAATAAGAATAAAATCGATATGCCGGAAATGGAAGAAGCGGCGGAGCGTGTTATTATGGGTCCCGAGCGCCGCAGCCGCGTGATCAGTGATAAAGAAAAACGTCTGACTGCCTATCATGAAGGCGGCCATACTCTGGTAGGTATGCTGCTCGATAATACTGATCCGGTTCATAAAGTAACTATTATTCCGCGTGGGCGTGCCGGCGGTTATACATTGAGCCTGCCGAAAGAGGACCGTTACTATGCGACCCGCAGTGAAATGCTGGACGAATTGAAGGTGCTTTTAGGCGGCCGTGTTGCTGAAGCTCTGGTACTGAAAGAAATTTCCAGCGGTGCCAGCAATGACCTGCAGCGTGCTACATCTCTGGCCCGTCAGATGATCTGTGAATACGGTATGAGCCCTGAATTGGGTCCGATGACGTTTGGTCATCGTCAGGACCAGGTTTTCCTGGGACGTGATATTGGCAGAGATAAAGACTACAGTGAAGAAGTCGCTGCCAAGATCGATAAAGAAATCCGTAAATTTATTGATGAGGCTTACCAGAAAACGGAAAGTCTGCTGAATGAAAATATGGATAAACTGCATTTGATTGCGGATGCACTTATTGAAAGAGAAACTTTGGAAGGCGAAGAAATCGATCAGTTGATGAAATACGGTAAAATTTTATCTAAAGAAGAGAATACTTCTGAGATCGGAACTCCGGAGCCGGCAGAGGTGCAGCCCGCAGAATCTTCTGCAGCTCCCAGCGAGCAATAGTCTGTAATCTAAGACCGTCCCTTGAATTTCGGGGACGGTTTTTCTGTGACTTGACTTTTGGTTAACCCAGTGCTAATCTAAGGATAACATTGTGTGGGAGTGTGATGATATGCGGGAACGCATTTTAGAAATATTGCGCAGTAAAATGCCTGCTCCTGTTTCAGGGGAAGTGCTTTCTCAGGAACTGGCAGTATCGCGTACGGCGATTTGGAAGCATATCCAGGCTTTAAAAAATGAAGGCTATACTATAGAATCCGTACCTAAAAAAGGCTACATCCTGAAAGAAGTACCTGACAGATTGAAGCCTGCAGAAGTTGTCGCTAATCTGAAAACGAAATGGCTCGGACATCATATACACTACTGTGAGCTGACGACGTCTACAAACGAACTGGCTAAACGTCTTGCCGGTGAAGGCTGCGAAGATGGCCTGGTGGTGATCGCGGAAGAGCAGAACTCCGGCAAGGGGCGTTTGTCACGCGGCTGGTTTTCTCCGTTTGCCCGTGGAGTATGGTTTTCGGTTGTCTTAAAGCCGCCGTTCATGCCGCAGGAAGCGTCGAAGTGTACGCTGCTGGCAGCGATTGCCGTCGTGAAAGCCGTAAATAAGTATAAAGGCGTACAGGCATCGATCAAATGGCCTAACGACGTTTTACTGGACGGTAAAAAACTGGTGGGCATTTTGACAGAAATGAGCGCTGAATTTGGACGGATAAATTATATCGTTATCGGTACCGGTATCAACGTCAACGTACCCAAAGAGATGGTGCCGGAAGAACTGCGAGCAACAGCTGTATCGCTCGCTGATGTTGCCCGTGAGCCTATCAGCAGAGTCGAACTGCTGGCTGATGTGTTGGGCTATATGGAAGAACTGTATGAAAAAGTTTTGCATGAAGGTTTTAAACCGGTGCTTGAGGAATGGAAAAAATATTCTTCGACTTTAGGTCAGCAGGTCAAAGTTATTGCACCTGACCAGACTTATTTAGGTGAAGCTGTCGATATAGACGAAGATGGTCTTTTAATGGTAAAACGCGAAGACGGCAGAATCGAAAAAGTCATTGCCGGTGATGTTTCGATCCGGCCTGCCCAGGCCAAGCAGGGGGAATACGCGTAATGAAGATCAGAGAGATGCTTCTGGCCGGAACCTTTGTCACGATGATGATCATCAGTGCATATATCATAGTTCCTATTGGGCCTGTTCCCATTACGATGCAGCCTTTGGTCGTGCTTTTGGCCGGTATGCTTCTGGGAAGCCGCTTAAGCGTGGTCAGCATATGCGTGTGGGTGATGCTCGGCTGTGTGGGACTGCCTGTATTCAATCAGGGACAGGGCGGAGCTGTGATGCTGGTCGGACCTACCGGAGGCTTTATCATTGCATTTATTATTACGGCCTGGCTTGTTGGTTATCTTACAGAACGTGACCTGGAAGCAAGTTATTTAAAAAATCTTATGTATATGTGCGTGGGAATGCTGGTATGCTATGCGATAGGCCTCATCGGCTTCAAGCTCAGCTTCCAGTACTTTCTGCAAAAGCCCATGAGTTGGGACAATGCCATACTTTTAGCAGTTGCGCCATTTCTTCCATTTGATATAATAAAGGCTGCAGCGGCTGCGCTTATTGGCGCTAAAGTGCGCAAGGCTTTACTCCTGGCAGGTCTGCTCGAGCGGACTAAATAAGCTCCTTGAGGAGGAACATGAATGTTATTAGTAATTGATGTAGGTAATACCAACATTGTAGCAGGTGTTTTTGACGATAAAGAACTGGTCTGCCATTGGCGCTTTTCCACAGATCGCAGTAAAACTGCCGACGAATATGGTATTTTATTACGCAGTATGTTCAATTATACGCGGATGCCTATGGATCAGATTAAGGCAATCATTATTTCCAGCGTTGTACCGCCGCTGATCGTACCGCTCTGCCATATGTGCGAGCGTTATTTTGAGCTGACGCCTATGGTCGTAGGCCCCGGTATTAAAAGCGGTATCTCACTGCGCTACGACAACCCCAGAGAAGTCGGTGCAGACCGTATAGTTAATGCGGTTGCCGCGTTTGACAAATACAGCAAAAAAGGTATGCCGATGATCATCGTTGATTTCGGCACCGCGACTACATTTTGCGCCCTGCTGCCGACAGGCGAATATTTAGGCGGCGCTATCGCCCCTGGTATCGGTATTTCTACGGAGGCTTTGTTCCAGAGAACGGCAAAACTGCCGCGTATCGAGCTTATCAAACCTAAAAACGTTATCTCGCGCAATACTGTAAATGCAATGCAGGCGGGCGTTATTTACGGTTTTGTCGGTCAGATGGACGGCATTGTCAGACATATGAAGGAAGAATTAGGCGGTAATGCTTTTGTTGTCGCTACTGGCGGGTTTGCCAATACGATGGCGGCCGAGTCCGATTCTATTGACGTAGTAGAGCCGTTTTTAACCTTAGACGGATTACGAATTCTGCACGAGAAAAATTCTAAATAAGCAAAGACCCGCTGTCTGGCGGGTCTTATTTCTATAGTATTTCAAAATTGGGAGTGGATTATGCAGATCGGCACTTTAAAATTAGATGTACCTTTGTTGCTGGCGCCTATGGCCGGAATCACAGATCTGCCCTTTCGGGTCATTTGCAGAGAACTTGGCTGCGGTATGACTGTTTCGGAAATGGTCAGCGCCAAGGGGCTGCTTTATAAAAATGTCAAAACTTTTGATATGCTGCGCATCGATCCGGGTGAAAGACCTACGGCGATCCAGCTTTTTGGTTCTGTTCCGGCAGAACTGGCTGAAGCCGCAAGGATAGTCGCCGGGAACGGTGCAGATGTGATCGACTTTAATATGGGCTGCCCGGTGCCTAAGGTCGTCAATAATGGCGAAGGCTCGGCTTTGATGAAAAATCCGCAGCTGGCCTACGAAATTCTGGCGCGGATGACAGACGCTGTATCTGTTCCGGTTACTGTGAAATTTCGTGCCGGCTGGGATTCTGAACATATCAATGCGGAAGAAATAGCTGTACTGGCAGAAAAGGCGGGCGTAGCAGCCGTAGCAGTACACGGCAGGACAAGGGAACAGTTTTATAATGGCAGGGCAGACTGGCAGGTTATCGCCAGAGTCAAAGCGGCTGTAAAAATACCGGTCATCGGTAACGGTGATATCTTGACAGTATCTGACGGACAGAGGATGCTTGCAGAAACAGGCTGCGACGGATTGATGCTGGGGCGCGGTGCCGACGGCAATCCCTGGCTGTTCAGCAGATTGCAGGCTGCCTTGTCGGGACTGCCTGTGCCGCAGGAACCGCCCTTAAAAGAAAAACTTGCTCTGGCATTGCGGCATCTGGAGATGCTGATAGAATATAAAAATGAATCTGTTGCTGTTAAAGAGATGCGTCGGCATATCGGCGCCTATCTCAAGGGTATGCCTAAAGCTGCCGAATATCGCGGCAGGTTCCATCAGACAGAAACCTACGCCGATTTTAAAAAACTGCTGGCAGAATATATCGAGGCCGCAGAGAAATTCGGCGCCTGAAAACGGTTAAAATAAATAAGATAATACTAAATCTAATAGCAAATATTGTAGGAACACTTTAAATATGCTAAAATGATATGTCATCAGGGACAAGTTTTTTAGAGAAAGAAGTAGAACAATGATTGCCTCTCAGACAACTGAATGCAGCTGTAAACATATCGTAAGTGTAAGTTTGGGATCTTCTGAGCGCAATGCTAAAAGTACTTTGCAGCTTAAGGGGCAGACCTTTATAATAGAACGGCTGGGCACTGACGGAAATCTGCAGAAAGCCCGGCAGCTTCTGGAAGAACTGGATGGCCGGGTAGACGCGCTGGGATTGGGAGGGACCGATCTTTATGTATATGCCGGCGGTCGGCGGTATACTTTTCGTGAATCGGCCAAGCTGATCGAAAATGTCAAAAACACCCCTGTGCTGGATGGCAGCGGGTTGAAAAATTCTTTGGAACGTATTCTGATCAATCGCCTTGCTGCTGATAAAATCATAGACTTTCAAGGGAAAAAAGTGCTTATGGTCTGCGGTGTAGATCGTTTTGGTATGGCCGAAGCGTTGGTAGCCAATGGCGCTGACGTTACTTTTGGTGATTTGATTTTTGGGCTGAACTGGGATCATCCGATCAAATCGCTGCAGACTCTGGATAGTTTTGCAAAATTGCTGGCGCCGCTTCTGACAAAGCTGCCCGTAAGGTGGTTCTATCCGATGGGCGCCAAACAAAGCCAGAGAAAACCGCAGCACCAGGGCTATTTTTTAGAGAACGATATTATTGCCGGTGATTTTCATTTTATCAGGCGGTTTATGCCGGATAAGCTGGCAGGCAAGACTATTATTACCAATACTGTTACAGCCGGTGACCGCAAGCTGCTGCGCAATGCCGGAGTACGCTGTCTGATCACAACGACGCCGTCTTTGGACGGACGCAGCTATGGTACCAATGTGATGGAAGGCCTGCTGGTGGCAGCCAGCGGTGCTGATAAACAGCTTGATGCGGCTGTCTACGAAAAATTACTGGAAGAATATAAGATAGAATCCGGGTTAGAATATCTGAACGGAGAGGAGGAGCACATTTAATGGAAAAGTTTGCATTTATCATACATCCGCTGTCGATTCATGATATGGCTCACGTATCGCCTGTTTTGAAATTTATTCCTGACAGCTGGCTGGAAAGTGCTCTGAAGCTGAAAAAACCTTTTCAGGTTTCACATATCACAGGTATCAAGAGCCCTTACGCAGAAGCGGAAGGCTGGTTTATCGGCTGTCCCCTGACATCGAAGCAAATGGTTGAACTGCCGGAAGAATTTGTTATGGACAGGATCATAGAATCAGGGAAGATCGCTCAGGAACTGGGCGCTAAAGTGGTAGGCCTGGGCGCATTCACCTCTATCGTTGGCGATGCAGGCATCACAGTGGCGAAAAATTTAGATATAGCTGTGACATCGGGCAACAGCTACACAGTTGCAACAGCACTGGAGGGAACCCGTGAAGCAGTAAGGCTGATGGGAAAAGATCTGGCAACTGCGCATGTGACTATTGTCGGTGCCAGCGGTTCGATCGGTGCGGCCTGTACAAGGATTCTGGCACGCGAAGCAAAGGATATTACAATGGTCGCAAGGCATCTGCAGCCGTTGGAAGAACTGGCGCAAGAGCTTTCGGGCAGTGTTGCCGGCAAATTGACGGTTTCCAACGACATCAAACACAGCCTGAAGGATGCCGATGTTGTGATCGCAGTTACCAGCGCCGTAGATTTTCTGATCGAACCTGAGGATCTCAAGGCCGGGGCCATCGTCTGCGATGTGGCAAGACCGCGTAACGTTTCGCGTGAGGTAGCTTCCAAACGCAAAGATGTGCTGGTCATAGAAGGCGGTGTGATCAAGGTGCCGGGTAATGTCGATTTCCATTTCGATTTTGGCTTCCCGCCGCAGACTTCTTTTGCCTGTATGGCAGAAACAATGATTTTGGCACTGGAAAAGCGTTATGAAAATTTTACTCTGGGACGGAAACTGACTATCGAACAGATCGATACGATCTCGCAATTAGCCCGTAAACACGATTTCAGTCTGGCTGGCTTCCGCAATTTTGAACGGGCCGTTACAGATGAAGAAATCGCGCATATCCAGGGTTTTGTCGAACAGGAACTGGCAATGCGTAATATCTGAGGTTGACAATAAACCAACAAAAAATTATAATTTAACCTAGTACATTATATTATTTATCCGTTGATCCCAGTGTCAGGCATTGCTGCTTGGCACTGTTTGTATTGTGAGGCGGCGGAAAAATATGATTTTAAAGGAGTAATACCATGGGTGCTAAAGAAACTATTTTAACGGCCGAAGGTTTAAGAAAACTGGAGGACGAATTAGAAAATCTTCGTTCTGTAAAACGTCAGGAAGTTGCCGAGCGTATTAAAGTAGCCATTTCTTATGGCGATATAAGCGAGAATTCCGAATATGACGATGCCAAAAATGAGCAGGCCTTTATCGAAGGGCGTATTATCGAGCTGGAGCAGATGATCAGCACGGCTACGCTCATTGACGAAACTGCGAAAAAGAAAAAAGGCACAGTTATTCTCGGTTCTACCGTTATCGTTAAAGATATGGAATTTGGAGACGAAGAAACCTATACTGTTGTCGGCACTACTGAAGCCGATCCTTCGCAGAACCGTATCTCCAATGAATCACCGGTCGGCGCTGCGATTTTGGGACAGAAAGTAAACACTGTCGTACAGGTGCATACTCCTGTAGGCGAGCTTTCATATAAAATAGTAAAAATTAAATAGATCTGATTTTTTAGGAGCGAGAAATATGTCGGAAGAAATTAAAAATCAACAAGCTGCCGAACCGGAAGCTTTAACAGAAACAGAAATCAATGAACAAATGCAGGTGCGCATCAATAAAATGCACCAAATCGAAGAAAAAGGCTGGAAACCTTTCGGCCATAAATTTGAATGGACCCACCATGCTCAGGATATTGCCGACCAATTTGAAGAATTAACGGCTAATGAAACTGTTGTCCGTCTGTCCGGTCGTGTTATGGCTATCCGCGGTCATGGCAAAACCTGCTTTATCGATCTGATGGATAAAACAGGCCGTATTCAGCTTTATGTACGTAAGGATGCCTTGGGCGAAGAAAACTATACCTTGATCAAACTGATGGATATCGGCGATATTATCGGTGTAGCCGGAACAGTTTTCCGTACGCACATGGGCGAATTGTCTGTTAAAGCGGTTGCTTTGGAACTGCTTTCCAAATCTCTGCGGCCTCTGCCGGAAAAATGGCATGGCTTGAAAGATGTCGAAATGCGTTATCGTCAGCGTTATGTTGACCTGATCGTTAATCCTGAAGTCCGCCGCACTTTTGTTCTGCGCAGCCAGATCATTAAAAGCGTTCGCGAGATTTTAGATGGCAGAGACTTCCTGGAAGTCGAAACGCCGATCATGCATTCTATTGCCGGCGGCGCAGCCGCACGTCCGTTTATCACCTATCATAACGCGCTGGATATGCAGCTTTATATGCGTATCGCGCCGGAACTGTATCTGAAGCGTCTGATCGTCGGCGGGATGGAACGTGTTTATGAATTAGGGCGCGTATTCCGCAATGAAGGTATTGATATCAAACATAATCCTGAGTTTACCATGGTCGAGATCTATCAGGCCTATGCTGACTATAATGATCTGATGCATTTGACTGAAACCATTGTTTCACAGACTGCACAGAAAGTGCTCGGCACGATGAAGATCAGTTACGAAGGCCAGGAGATCGATCTGACTCCTCCCTGGAATAGAATGACTATGATCGAGGCCGTAGCTAAATATACCGGACAGGATTTTTCCGGTATCAAAGACCTCGACGAAGCGCGTAAAATGGCAGATGCTATCAATGTGCCTTACGAAAAAACTTTCGGCATCGGTAAAATCATCAATGCCTGCTTTGAAGAACACGTAGAAGAGAAACTGATCCAACCTACGTTTATCACAGGACATCCGAAAGAAATTTCACCGCTGGCCAAAAGCAGTGAAGCAGATCCTGAAATTACAGACCGTTTTGAAGGCTTCATTTATGCGCGAGAGATCTGCAATGGCTTCTCCGAGCTCAATGATCCTATCGACCAGCGTGAACGCTTCCAGAAACAGGTGGAAGACCGCGCTGCCGGCGATGATGAAGCTCATATGATGGATGATGACTTCGTAACCGCGCTGGAATATGGTCTGCCGCCTACAGGAGGGCTGGGCATCGGTATCGACCGCCTGGTTATGTTCCTGACAGACAGCAGCAGTATCCGCGACGTTATATTCTTCCCGCATATGCGTCATAAAGTACAATAAAAGTAAAAAGAGTATAAATCCGCACCGTATTTTTCGGTGCGGATTTTTTCTTGAAAAAAACATAAAAAAGTTGTCAAAAAGGTGTTGACAGAAGTAACGGGGAATGCTATTATATACAAGTCGCCGAAATGCGGCGGCAGGCAGAACCTTGAAAACTGAACAATAACCAAAAACGAATGTGCGGGCGAG
>ERZ772892.29-NODE-29-length-173855-cov-16.759833_pt1 | contig 173855 bp, 242 predicted proteins | sample MGYA00512126_ERZ772892 | MGnify/ENA primary metagenome ERZ772892 (study PRJEB29015, sample SAMEA2737697) | human gut metagenome | biome: human gut; feature: human-associated habitat; material: faeces | place: China | collected 2012 ... | reverse complement strand
AAAGTCTTACTAGTATAATCCTGCAAACAAATCATTCCTCGATATTCGGAAGTATCCCATTGATCACAAGAGCAATTAATGAAGGTAAAAGTTGCCGGCACATTAGAGCGATTGGAAATACGGAAGCAATTTGAAACTTGACCGAAATGACAATTTACAAAAGTAATATTGGCATTTTCTGCATAATTAAAAACACTAATACCATTATTGGAAGTATTAGCAATATTTAAATCAGAAATATAAATACTCTTAGGAGCATAGTCCGTAGTTTGAGAATCTACCGTAGAAGATAAACCAATTTCGATACCATTATAACTAGTGCCTTCTAAAGAGATCTTATCCAAATAAACCGCACCATCGTTACGGAGTTTTAAAACCGCCTGAGAAGTTGCTTTTGGTAAATCTCCGGAAGCAACTACCTGAGACATATCAATATTATTTGTAGCCTTGGCTTCAAAGAAACTGGAAGCAGCTTCCAAACCATTCAAAGTAATGGCTTTAGCGGTAACACTCTTAGAAGTAGTTATGGCAACGTTATTTAAAGAAACCGGTTGCTCACTAATAATTGCATTTTGACCTTCTTGGAATTTAATTTCCTGACCGGAATCCTTATAGCGAATCAACTCATTTAAAGCTTTTAACTGCATTGAATTAATAAGGCTCGTTTCATGAACATCAGAAACGTTTTTCTCTAAAAGAGATACTGAGCCGGTTACTTCTTCTTTTAATGTATTTACATTGCCTTGAATTTCGTTATCTTTGGCTTCCAATTCTGTATCTTTATTTTCCAAGGAAGTTTTCATTTCTCCCAAACGGGTAGAAAGGTCAGCTAATTTAGAAAGAGTGGTTTCGTCTTGTTCCTGTAATGAAGAAATTTCAGCCGTAAGAGCATTATAGGAAGTTTCCAAAGTATCTACTTTTTCCAATAAAGCGTTCACCTGAGCAACGATTTCTTCATTATTTTTGTCTCCGCTTAAATTGCTTGATAAATTTTTAACCTCTTCTCCCAAGGTAGTAGTAGAATCGGTTAAAGCATTAAGGGCATCATTTAGGCAATCAAAGCCTTGTGAAAAATTATTAAGGCAGGCGGTATTATCGGCGACCCCATCTTCCAAATTGTTTAGAGCTTTGGCTTTAATACGATCACCTTTTTTCCAAATAGTTTTTTGGTATTGCATTTATGTTTTCCTTAAAAAGATCTTTTCTATAAAATTTTTGATTTGCCCTAGATTCTATAAAATCCTATAATATAAATAACAGGAGAAAAGATATGTTTTTGAAAACAAAAAGTAAAGCAATCCTTGAAGCGATTTTAAAAAGAACCGCAGAAAAGATGCAAAACAAAGGATACGTTCCCTTAACCTTCGAAGAAAAAGAGGAAGGTTTTGAAGTAACGCTTTCTTCCAATGATTTTGGTACCTACTTAGGTTATACCAAGAATGGTGTTTTCAAAAGCTGTTCTCAACAGATCGATTGGGAACAAATTAATGAAGTTGAAACTTGTACCGATTGCGGTCGCAAGATTTCTGCTGCTAAGTATGTTTTTGAAAAAGAAGGCAAATTATTAGTATTAGGTGAAAGTTGCGCAAGAAAGCATAACCTCGGTTATCTCAACGAAATTGCCGCTTTCTTCAGAGAATATGAAGAAAAAGAAAGTTCCGGAAGCTATTTTCAAGAGATAATTCCTACAACTACTCTTATTAATATTGCTTATAAGGTTATCTCTGAAAAAGGTTTCAAGCCGGCCAACTATCAGGACTCTACTAAGAACGAAATCTTGAGATTTCACGGAGAGTATCCGGAAAAGGCAAATGAGGTTATCGAATTTTGGAGAAATATTTCTCCAAAGAGTGATTTCGAATATACTTGCAAACGTTTAATAGAACAAGAATCGGTTTCTTCTAAAATGGTTGGATACATTGCCGCTCTCGTAAAGGTTTATTTGGCAAAACCGGTTACCAGAAAGGAAGATTTAGCAAGGGAGTTTGTTAAAAAGGAAGAACCCTTCGAAGCAATTATTACCAAAATTTGTGAAAAAGAATATTCGGTTAATAGTTGGGTTTCTGCACATACAACTGAATTTACTCTTACCCTCGAAAACGGCCTCAATGTAGTTTTTAGTAGTTCTGCTAAAAAGTTTCAATCTCTTCAAATAAATGGTAAAATTAAGATAACAAGTTATGTTATTAAAAACGTTTATAAAAACTTAGTAATTATTGGTAAAGTCAAACTTTAAAAGAGGATAAAATGAAATCTAATTCTAGATATAATTACGAGCTTAAGGAAGATGGTCTCTTTTATGTTACTAAAAATGGCAAACTAGTTGCTCGAGTTGCCTTCACATATTTAAATGGAGAAGAGTATAAAGAAGTAGATGAGCCCGATATGTTGTGGGAAAAACCTTATTCTGATATTTGGACCGTAGTAGATAATCAAGCAGAGCTAGAAAAAGACTTGGATAAATTAGAATAACAAAAAAGGGATCCTATTAGGATCCCTTAATTTTTACTTATATGGTTTTAACCATAACTCTGAAGTCTTTTCAGAAGCTTTTTCTAGAACAGTACTTAACTGTCTAATACTTACTTTAGAAATAGTGTTGTCCGCCAATACCCATTCTTTAAAGGTAGTATCAATATCTTGATTCACAGTATGAGCAATAGATAGAAGGCGAGAAATTCTATCTTGAGAAATTTCGTCAGCATCAAATACCATGCCATCAACCTCTACTTTTAAATTCTCTAAATCTTCTGCTCTACTATCTTTCTTTTGAGCCAATTTATCTTTTTCACTAGGAGTATAGGTATAAGGCTCAAACCCTCGGGGAGTCTTTCTATAAATCTTCCCATCTACATTTCCCAAAAGCTTATTATAGTTTTCTTCAGATACTTTTTCAAAACCTTTTTCTAAAAGCGCTTCAATCTGAGGAGCATCTTCTTCCAAAGGATAAGTATCCTGCCTAAAACCTTCTTCGTCAAACTTAATCAAATAAATCATTTTTATCTATTCCTTGAACATCAAACAGATGATTTGAAAGTGTTTTAATAAAAGCATAAACTTCTTAAAGTAAAATTATATCTCTACAAACTCTATTAAAATTTACATTACTATTGAAATAAGTCAGCTTCTTTTTTCAAAAATTTTTTAAATTAGTTGCACTGTATTTTTATTTGAGGTATAATTATTTCATTAAATAAATTTTTAACAGGAGTTTGAAATGAATAAAACTTTAGCAAACGGCAAATTCTCTATTACCCTTGAAACTACAAAAACAGAAGCTAAAATTAGTTTTTTAATTGGCGAAACACCTTTTTGTTTCACTACTAAAGACAAAGGCGATATCGAATTTCTTGAAGACACGTTCACTAATGAGGATATTTTAAAAGGTATTTATAGAGGACGTTTAGGGTTTGTTCAACATAATCGAGCCAACGAGAAAGATTATGATGAATATTTCTTCTCATTATCCTTTGGAAAAAGAGGTTTTACCGTCGCTGTACAACTATTCAATAGAGATATGTACGCTGAATGTATTTGTGAAGGTATTAAACCTCGTAAAGCCGATTATATGGAGAATTTTTTCAAAGAAAATCTTTTTTATAAAGATTTAAAATAAAGTTTTTATAAAGAAAGTAAAAGGGTTAGATATCTAACCCTTTTTATTATTCTAACTCAAACCCCAAGCTAGATAATTCTGTCTTACGTTAACATCATCCACGCGCCCTTGAAAACCGGAATTATTAAGAGTATATACTGTGAAAAAGTTTTTATAAGGATTTCGTGCGGAAGTTAAATTTTGAGTAGTTATTCCCATGCACCACCTAAAAGTTCTTGGGAAATAAACAGTGTCGGGACCGGGAGCATGACCATCCCACTGTCCCCATTGAAAGGTAAAGCCGGTAGAATCATTTCTTATCCAACCATTGGATTGGGCATAAAGCGTCCAGTTACCGCTTTGAATAGTATAACTAGAAACAGAACCATTTTGTTTCGTTACTCTTATAGTATTACCGGAAGCAGTTACTTCTCTTACTAATCCGGCAATAGAATTATTTAAATTAGTAGTACTAGCTAATCCTAAACCTTCTTGCAAAGTTTGCCAATAATTGGTATTTGCTCCCGGAGCGATTATACCTCCATTTTGTGGACCATTAGCGGCTCGACAAATCCACCAATTATTATTATGAAGAACAATATTATTAGGAATGTAATTATTTTGATTACTATAAATCGCTTGACCACCGCTCTGATACCAGTATAAATGCTTGGAAAGAAGGTTTAAAAAACCATTTATATCCAACCGACGAGGAGCATAACCACCTTGATTGAAAGGAATAGAAGTTTTTACCGGAAATCCTTGTTCAAGAGAAGCTTTATCTTGAGAATTTGTTGGAATAATATTATAGTCTCCTTCCGAAGCTATAGGAATAGCTAATCGATCCGGAGCCACTAAATTTTTATCTGCCATTTTATTTTCCTAATAAATCTATTTTTTCAAAGGAAGCTCTTTCTTCCAATATCCTCAAATATTGTTCCATTATGGTTCGCTGCTTTACTAATAAAGCCTTATATTCATAAGATAAGTTTTCTTTTCCTTCATGTAATCTATTATTTAACAAAGTATATTTATTAAGCAAGTCTTGATATTCTTTTTTCATAGCGGTATAATTTAGGTAATTATTTTAATAGGATTTTATATGAATAAATTTGATGCTATTTTTATTAAAAATACAATTAAAAATAAAAGAAAAGATCGTTATACCCTAGCTACAGTTAAAAAATGGATGGCTTCCCAAACTCAAAACGAATACGAAATTAATGAAGCTATTGACAGCTTATTAGTTCGAAATGTTTTTGAAATCATCGAAAGAACTACTCCTCTTATAAAGATAAATAGAGTAGCTTATGAAGATTTAGTCAAAGAATATTCCGAGATTTCCAAAGAAAACCTTATTTCTTCTTCGAAGGAATTACAATCGTGTTTTGAATCTTTAATTCGGTCTTCTCGATCGAAACAGGGGCTTGCTTAAGATAAGCAAAAAGTTGTGTGCCTATCTTTTCCCAATCGGTAGGAGAACCATTATTATACATAGTTTCCGTAATTTCCTGTAACTTTTCGCTGGGAGTCTTTGCCATAAGTCTTTGCTTTGCTTTGATAATCATAGTAATGTCTTGAAAAGGTTTTTAATAAAATTTAGTGTAAATAAGTATAAAGCTTTTTAGGAGAAAATATGAAGCAATACTTAGATCTTTTACAAGATATTTTACAAAATGGAAGCTACCGAAAAGACCGAACCGGAGTAGGTACCTACTCCGTTTTTGGTAGGCAAATGAGGTTTGATCTTAAAAACTCTTTTCCTCTTTTAACTACAAAGAAACTCCATTTAAAGTCCATTATTCACGAACTGATTTGGTTCTTGAAGGGCGATACAAACATTAAGTATCTCCAAGAAAATGGCGTAACGATTTGGGACGAATGGGCGGACAAAGACGGAAATCTTGGCCCAGTCTATGGTCAGCAGTGGCGTCATTATTCAGCAGAAGGAACTTGCGCAACAATTAAGACGCCCTTCGGCTTGTTAGACGGAGTTGTTGTTAATCCCGACAACTACACCGAACAGCAAAAGAGCTTTACGAATCCTTATACATCATATGAAGATCAAATTAGCAAAGTTCTTTGGTATCTCAAGAAATTTCCATTTTCAAGAAGACACATTGTTTGTGCATGGAATCCATTGTTAATTGAACAGATGGCTTTACCTCCCTGCCATTGTCTTTTCCAATTTTTTGTAAGAGAAAAAGACGATAAAAAATATTTATCCTGTCAATTATACCAGCGTTCATGTGATTTCTTCCTCGGAGTTCCTTTCAATATAGCAAGCTATTCTTTGCTTACTTGTATTTTCGCAGATTGCCTAGGATATTATCCGGATGAATTTATTTGGACGGGCGGAGATGTACACCTTTACTCTAATCATTTAGAGCAAGCAAAAGAGCAATTATCCCGAACTCCTTATTCCCCTGAAGCCTCTCTTGTTTTCAAAAACCATCATACTTACCCGTGGGAATATAAGTATGAGGATTTTGAAATCCTTAATTATAAATCCTATCCTGCCATCAAAGCTCCTATCGCTGTTTAAATTATGAGACCTTATATTAACATAATTGTAGCCCGTTCTCGTAATGGAATTATAGGAAAAGATGGGAAACTTCCTTGGTATTTACCGGAAGACCTTAAATTCTTTAAAGAAAAAACAATGGGTTTTCCGGTAATTATGGGAAGAAAAACTTGGGAGAGTATTGGAAAACCTTTAAAAGGAAGGGAAAATATTGTTCTTACAACAAATCCTTCTTATCAAGTTAATGGTGCTATAAAAGTATCTTCCTTAGAAGAAGCTCTTACTCTATTCACAGGAGATATTTTTATAATAGGTGGAGCTACTTTATACAAACAAGCTTTGCCCTTAGCAAATAAAGTTTGGATTACTGAAATAGATAAAGATTTTGAAGGAGATGCAACCTTTGAAGCTTTAAATAAAGAATGGAAACTGATTTGGAGCGAAGAGCATCCAAAAACTGAAAATACTTTAGGGTTTAAATTCCAATGCTTCGAACGTATTTGCCCTTTTAAAATTTCTGAAGTATAATAACTTCATTAGATAAATTTTTAACAGGAGCTATAAAATGAAATTCAGATATGAAGAAACAGAAAACGTTATTTTCAAAGTTTTCCATCGTCGTAAAACAGTTGCAATCGGTTATTGGGACATTACCGAAAAAGGCGAGGAAGTTTTATATTGGCATCTTCCGGTAAACCAAGGTCAGTCGGTTGAATGGCATTGCGCTAAAAGTGAAGAAGAGTTCGAAAAAGATTTAGAAGCTCTTTTAACAGAATAACTTAAAAAGGAAGGTCTCTTGATTAGAGACCTTTTTTATCATGAATCTAAAAATATTCTTACCAAAATTTTGGTTGCTCAATTATCCTTATGATGAGGAAATTGATAATTTTTATAAAGAAATTATCAACCATAGAAGAGAACTAAAATTCTTTCGATCTAGCGAATATGAACTTGTTTTTAAATACAAGGGATATTTCTATAACGTTTGGATTGCCAATAAATATTACGGTTATTTGAGTAAAGTCAGAAAAAGCAAGATAAGTCGATTCCGAGGGTTTTTCAAAGATTTATCCTCGGAAGTTTATTATGCACCTAATAAACAAACTATTTTTAATGATGTAAGGCCTTCTAGGGAAACATTAATAAGTTTTTATGAAAATGTAGAAAAACCCGCTTACTACCGATTACAATTGCTCGGACTACTACATGAAAGCAAGATAGAACGAGAGATTGATTATATTATGCTAAATGGAAATCAGGGTAAAATTATTAAAAAAGATACCAGTATAACCTTTTTACCCAAGTAATAAAAAGGGACTTCAAATGAAGTCCCTTAATTTTTTTATAATTTCAAGGTATTTGGAATACTTTCCTGATTCAGAAGATTATAAACAGCGGTTTTAGCCGAATTCAAATCCGTAATCTCTATCCCTGAACTTTTATAAAGAGTTTCAGGAGATTGAAAGGTATTACCTATTTCAATTTTTATAATCGGATCTTGATTACCTACTATCCAACATAAATATATAAAAAATTGAGGAATAGTGTCAACATCATAATACCAAAGATAAGAAGCAAATCCTATAGATCCTTGTAATGAAAAGATATAGTAATCTATGGATTTATTTCTAGGTTTAATGTTTTTTCCAATATAACTTTCTACTTCTTGAACATACTCTTGAAAAACAGTTGGAATTTTTCCCTCAACACATTCTTCCAAATATTTTAAAATAGTTTTTATAGCATTGCAGATTTTATTCCTGAGTAAAAGAACATAGTCTTCGGCTTTAGAGCTGTCCTCGTTGTTTTTAAAATTAGTGGCTAAAGAAAGTTGAACAAAATCTAATTCATCTAATTTTTCATATAATTCTTCTAACAATGAATACTGTCTTTTCAAAAGTTCCATGTTCTCAGTATTCAAAGAAACCTTTACCTTAGCTGATAAATTGTAGCTCTTTTTCTCAACTCTATTAGCTAAGGAAGATAAAGTTTTAGCAAGAAGAGTTTTTTGATATTTGGCTAAACCGATTAATTCGTTAATATTTTCTTCAAACTCTTTTAAAAACTTTATAATATCGGTAATATACCGGAATGCAGGAATATTGTCAGTAAACATAATTTATTTTAAAAAATTCTTTTACTATAAAATTTTCTAAAAGATTGTGATCTTTACAAAAAAGTCTAAAATAAAAAATAATAAGGTAGTAGAAATTACTGCTACAATTGTTAAAAATAACAAATCATTTTTAAACATATTTTCTCCTTAAGGTTGATACCTCCAATTAGAGGTAACAGGATTTGTAGTTGTGTTTGGAGTAATTGGTTTTCTCTTAGGTAATAGATAAAAAAGCTCAGCCGGTTGAATAACTCTTACATTAATCTCATAACCAAACATTTGACGATTACGAGTATTCATCCAAGTTTTATCCTGAACCATTAAGGCTTTTCCCCACATACTTTCTATAATAATATCAGTAGGTTCTATTTGAGGAACGTCCGGAGACAAAATAATTTGAAAATTATCAGTAGAATCCAAAATACTTCTATTACCGGATTTTTGAAGTTTAGGTAATTCAATATAAGAACTTTCCTCACTTAAATTCAATTGAATTTCTAAATGAGTTATAGTGGTAGGTTCTTCAAAGCAGCAGGAAATTGCGTGCTCTTTACCATCACAGCAAGCTAAAATATATTGATAACTAATTTCTTTTCCATCTAATAAAATACAATGGTTTAATTGCTCTTTACCATTCAATAAACGAAAAGCATCTACAGAGACTGCTCCTTTAGGTAAAACTACTTGAGTAGAGATCATGGTAACAAAGGCTGAAAAAGGAGAAGTTTCAAAACGAATCTCTCCCTCCATTTTTTCAAAATTCTCTACCGTAATAACTTTACGATATCCTCTGAATAAAGAATACCCTCCTACGAATCCAGTTCCAAAACAAATAGGACAAAAAACATCGGTAAGACCTAAACCATCATCATCGAAACTTTCTAAAAAATTATCAACCGTACCTACAAAACCATTTTCATCTGGAATTGGATTAATTGGATTATCTTCTATAAAAGGCTCATCAAAATCATCAAAAGATTTTCCATAAGGAGCAATATCGTACTTTCCTCCTTGAAGAAGCTGATTGATCATTCCAACCGAGGCTTTACCGTCTTTACCTAATCTTGTATTAATTTTCTTTAATTTCTTTTGGCAAGAGCATACCTCACCACTGGTATGATGATTATATATACAACTTCTAATTCCTTGAACTCGAAAAGCTGCCATCATCTTTTGTTGTTGAACATCTGCTAATTTTTCAACGGCAAAAGCAGCATAGTCTGAGGCTCTGACGTTAGGAGGTAACGCTCTATTGTTTGAAGAAATAATACAAGGCATTTTTAAACTCAGTTGATATTTTTATTAAATTTATATAAAATAAAAATTATAAGGAGAGTGTAATGAATAAAAGAACTTTGGCAAATATGCTGAGACTCCGTTTTGGAGGAGAATGGGAAATTTCAAAAGAAGAAATTAATGGAGTTTTAAAAGGAACTTCTATTAATTTTCTTATATTTGATCTTGAGAAGCTTTTAAATATTTTTAGTGAAAACGTAGATTTTCGTATTGTAAATCATTTAATGGTAAGACCAAAACTAGAATATGTTTTTGGTAGTTTTAAATTGGATAATGACCAAGAAACTAAATGGTATTTTACTATGAGAAAACACAAAGATTATGATGAAACCTGTTTAACCTTTAAAAAAGATGTTTTTTAAAATTAAAAACCTCCTAAAATTAGGAGGTTTTGTTTTATTCCGGCCAAACTTCTAAAGCCTGCTTTCTATATTTAGTAAGACTATTATCAGAAGTTTTCTTATCGTAAAACCGTCCAAGAGGAGAGTCTTTATAATCTTCTCCCATAAGGAAAAGGGTTTTCTTTATTAAATCTTCGATTTTCTTAGTGTCGGGATAATATACTTTTCTATCATCAATATCGTCAATCCAGTCTTGTACTTGTGGATTAAACGATTCATTGTACAAATAAAGAATGGCAGATCCTACGGTCTTGGGTGCCCAATAAAAAGTCTCACCATCTTCATCACTTGCTTGAACAACAAAATTAAGAGCTCTTAAAAGTTCTCCCTTAACTGTTCCTGTCGGTTTTTTAGGATTAGGAACGTATTGTTTTGTTAATTCTTTAAGCTCTGCTCTAGGATTAGAAGCAACTAGTCTTTGTTTAGCATATATTTTCATAATATTCTCCGTATCTATAAAAAGAATTATATAGCAAAAATCCTTTTATAGCTACTTTATAAAGTCATGTAATCAGGCATTTTTAAATCAAAAGGAAGATATTTAGGATAAGGTAAATTCTTACCTATGTTTTCTAAAGTCTTTTTCTGATCTAATCCCTTTTCTTCGTTAAACTGAAGGATAGCAACTTGCCAATTAGTATAATCCGTTAGACCGATTTTATCACTTTTAGCATTTAAGAAATTTACTAAAGCTCTCTTTTCCTTAGAATTCAAAATCCACGGTTTCTTAGAATCTTTATGGGTAACGTACTCTGCTTTTCTAAAAAGAATACGTGCTACTTTATCCGCACCTACAAAAGTATCAGAGTTGAATACTTTAAAATACTCGTTTCCTACTCTTCTAGGATCAGGGCTTACTATAACTACCATTGGAATAGAATAGTCTCTTCCTATAGTAGCCATAGCATCTAAACATTCTTGAGCAAATACTTTCATAATATTCTCCGTATAAGGAGATTATAGCAAAATTATTCCCATCGTTTGATAGCTTCACTAGTAAAAGAGGTTTTACAGTTATATTTATTGGGAACTTTTAAAAAGCCTTTCTGATAAATGGTATCTACACAAATCTGCATTAGTTTGTAGAGATCTTTTTCGGTATAAGGCTTATTCTCATAGGTTAAAACCCATTTAGCAATCGGAGTATTAAAAGTTTCTTTCAGAAGATAAATAGCACAGGAACCGCATTCCATCGAAACGCCCCATCCTTTCCAAAAGTAATAACCATTATTTTCGTAATTATAGAAAAGGATATTTAAAGCACGGATAATTTTACCAGCCTGAAATCATTTAGTCTCAAGTATTGAGGTAACGTATGCACGAGCATAGGGGAAACGATGAAAGTAGCCTTATTAAGGGGATCATCCTCGGGAAAGGGTATTGAGTCATCATGGCTCCAGTTGGAAATGCCATGGCGGTGGTCCAGATTTAGGTAAGCGCCGCTAAACTTTCAGGGAGCCTTCGAGCTCCCTTTTTCTTTACGAATCCTTACAAATGTGCGCCCCCCCCCTTAATTAAGGGACTTATGATTAACTGTGTTTTTGAGTGCTATCCACTTTTGCTTAAGGATTACTATAATCCATAATTTGGATAGCCATCAAGATTTGTCTTGTACGGCTTTATATATTCAGGAATGCCATCTTTCCAAAATGCCATAATAACAGGAACCCCAAACGTTCCTGCTCCATATACTGTATTAAACCAGTTTGATAGCCGATAGTCACGATCGTATGACCTGCTCCAGTAAAGGTTTTTGCTGGAGTCATATAGCGATGTTCCATCCGATTCAGCAGTATAATGAAAAACATCACCCATTAATACGGCCCCATAATAATTATCGCCCCTGCTTATGTTTGTGCTATATAATATACAGTACGGTGCGCGCATAATATAATCCGGAGATTCTGGATGGTATATTAGAAGTCCACAATAGTCAATATTGGAACATGACTGACTTTTACCAATTAAATTATTTAGCGTAATTAAGTACCAACTAACACCCTTTTCAGGTACACCGCCACCAATTGAATCTGTCCGTACGCTGGTAAACCCAGAATATTCAAACCAGAAATTGGCTGTTTTCAGCATGTCACGTATGGTTTTCTTTTTTCTGTAAGAAAACAATAGCTCTTTATTAAACATAACAGTCTCCCCTCAATGGGATTCTATCTATTTTTCCATATCTAGCAATATTTAAGCCCGGATCGTTACGATAGCCAAATTCTCCGTTCTTACTGTTAGGGCGCTCTTCTACTGCAAGTGTGACTGGGAGTTGTGCTTTTTTCTTTCCCCCAGTCAGCATCGTCTCTCTGTTCAGCATCGCCACCATCTCAAAGCGCCTCAGGTTTCACAGGCCACACAACGCTGCGCGGGAAGCCTTCCTGATTAGGAACGTCCCTCAGTGCCTGACGATACGCCTTGACCTCAGTGAGCCCTTCTTCAGTGACCGGATAGTCAGGCATAACATAAAAATCAGATTCAGCCAACAAGCGATCGCGCTCACCTCTGACGCGAGCGGCCAGTACCGCTTCGGGAACTTCCGGGTCGGCTTCTTCTTTATAAACGACGTTTAAATTCAGCCAAAACGCTTCGCGGTCCTCGTCCGGTTCTTTACCAAAAACTTTGCGCTCGTTCTCCCAAACAGCTCGGCGGACTTGGTATTCAGAAGAGTATTCTTTGTAGTTATAAAGGTATTTCTTAATCATTTCTCACCTCTTATGCTGTCGGGGAAATAATACTTGCAATGCCGTGGCTGCTGCACCAATGGAGAACGAGTACACTGTTAGCAGTGACCGTCGGCACCTCTCCGCCTACCCAAGACCATGAAGAACCTAAAGTCACGGTAACAGCTCCTGTTAACAAAACAGTCTTTGTCCACGAAGTTTCCGAAGCTCCATTTGCCACCGTAACATTTGCCCCTGATTAATTAGCATCGTTAGAAGTTCCGTCAATAGAGGAAGCGCTTGCAGGAGTTTCATATCCTGCAAGGACTCCGCGATTACCCGTTTTCGGAACAAGCGTAGAAGTATTAACGTCCGTAATACCTAAATTAGTTTTTACTTGAGTTTTTTGAACGTCCGTTAAGGCTTGGGAATTAACGGAAACTGTATTATTTTTAACAGTCTTAAACTCTGTTGCTACTCTTGTTGCTAAATCATTAATTTGCTGATCACGGGATTTTTCAGTAGTTTCTGCCATTTTAATCCTCTAATAATGCTTGCTCAAAAGTTTCTACAGGATCAGGTACAATGGGGGCAGGTTTAAGATTAACCGTGCCATCTAAAATACCATCAATAAAATCTGCAATTCTATTCCATTCTGTAAGGGTTACAAAAACAGCAAATAAATCCGTCTGATCATTTATATCGCCGGCAATAGAACCCCATTTAATATCACCACCAACTGCAATAATATTACCCTGACTATCTTTCGTATAAAGTTTTTTATCAGCGCCGTTAATAGCAATTTGACCGACTAAAAGTCTATCAGGGGTAGGAATATTTCCGGCTGTTTCAGAATATGGGTGAGTAACCGGAATTACCAGTAAATTTTCTTGTGCAGGATTTTCTGTAATATCCGCCATATAAATCCCTTCTTATAAAAGGGTGAGTTTCCTCACCCATTTTCTTTTAATTAGAATGTACCGCCACGAATAACATTAGTCCATGTATATCCTGTAGCTGCAGTGCTGTCGGCTACTAAAACAGATCCGTTAGAACCTGCGGATAAAGCAACATTAGCGGTTCCATTATTTACAATTAAATCGCCCTTGGCAGCTGTCGGAGCCAAAGCATCAAAAGCACCTGCTTTGGTGGAAGCTCCTGTACCACCGTTAGCAACAGGAAGAATACCTTCAACGTGGGTAGTAAGATTAGCCTTTCCAAAAGATGGAGCTCCTGCAGCAGTTCCTATTAAAATACCTTCTTGGTTTTCAACAAAAGCAACAGGATCTGTACCATTACCTAAAATAATCTTATTAGCGTCTAGAGTAGTAGCTCCTGTACCGCCCTTAGCAACAGAAAGAGTACCTGTAACTGTATTTAAGGAAATTTCTTTATAAGTAGCGGCTGTGCCATCTTCACCAGCTACTAAAACTTTATCCTTATTACCTGTACCTGAGGAAACTTCAAGCTTACCGCCGATAACAGAAACTGTCGTACCTTGTTCAACAGAGATAGAAGTTCCTGTAATAGAAATACCTGCACCAGCAGAGTATTCAATCTGAGCATTAGTTTGTACAAACGTAAGCTCCGTTGTGCCAAATACAACATTCTTATTAGCAAGGGAGAAAGTAGCGCCTTTATTTGCACCTGCTAAAATAAAGAATGAAGCACCTGCATAAACTTCCTGAGAAGGATTGCCGTCAAGGTCGGAAGCACGTGTTAAAGATTTGTCAGCATTAACTATGTAAACACCATTTTGTGTAGCATCAGTCTGGCCAGCTAACAAAACACGATCATTTTCTGCAAGGGAAGCATCAGGAGTAGTTGGAGTAAATGTAGCTCCTACACCCGGATGAGCAGAATCGCTACCGTCAGCATAAGTACCGTCAATATTAGTAGTATATGCATATTCGCAGGCTTCATGAGGAACATGGCCTTCAGCGATTTTATCAACATATTGTTTTGTGACAAGATCATTATTTGCGAAAGTAGTCTCATCAACACCTGAGTATGTTAATTTACCTGTAACGGTATCACCTGCTTTACTAACAGCGTCGGTAATTCCATAACCTGTTAAAGTTGTGGGATTAGAACCTGCGGTAACAACGCCCTTAGCGTCAACAGTAACTTTAGTATAATCACCTGCAGTTACACCGCTGTCGCTAAGTTCAATCTTAGGATTACCTGCAGTACCATCGGTATTTGTAATAGTAAGAGAATCAGACTCTAAAGCACGATTTACAAAACCATCAGCTGTCTTTACAACAATACCATTTGCAGATAAAGCGCTTAATTTATCGAGGTTATCGTGATGAGCCTGAATAGATGTACCGATTTCTGTAGTAAGTTTTGTAGAAATCGCGGTATCAACATCTTCAACTGTAGTAACAGTTTTTGTACCAATTTTAGGAGCGATGTTAAAAGTCTTAACACCGTCAATAGTTTGATCGCCTGTAAGTTTAACAACTTCAGAGGCAGAAGCTGTTTCTCCCAAGAATTTAACCCAAGCGGAACCTGTATACTTATAATAAGTATCATCTTCCTCTACGTAAACAATCATACCGGGATAACCAAATCCCTGAGAAACGTAAGAATCTCTTTCAGCAATTGTTGCAGCGGTTGTTTTTAAATCAACGGGTGATGGTGCTTTTAGAGCAAAACCATTACCAACTTTAATACTTTGTTCAATATTTGCCATTTATTATTTTCCTATTAACTAATTAGAAAGAATATGTATAAGCTTCTGTAATGCTGGAAACGCCTGAGCTTGTATAAACATAATAAGCCTGAGCAGTACCATCTAATCCAGTAATAGAAACTTCGGTACGAACCATAGCATCAATATTATCAAAGCCGTTCGGGTCAATTGCTTTCTTCAAAGTACCGTAAGCCTTGGGATAAGCAACTACTTTTCTCTGTCCATTAGTCGTATACGTAAATGTTTTATTTCCTTTACCCTGAACAACTTTAGTAAGAGCCTGTACTTGTTCTGCAGTAGGAGCAGTAACGTCTGCGTCTACAACACCCCAATAGAATGGATATACAAAAGTATATCCGACATTACCGCCTGAGGTTGTCTTAGTAGCATCCGTAACACGAGCTGTGAAAGAAGTATTAGCTGTTACGGAAATTGGGTTAGTAAGCGTAATTGTAGAAGTTGTAGCTGAAGCAGAAAGATCTGCGCTACCAACAACGGTACTTCCCTGAAGAACTTCAGCCTTAGAAATAAGCTGAGAACCGTTTGTCCATTTTACAGTACCTGTTGTGACCTGAACAGTTGTACCTGCTTCAAACGTACCGCCTGTTGCGGCCATTGTAAGAGAAACACCTGTTGGTGCAACATAAGGATGCAAAATATCATCAATTACTTGAATGATATCGGTATTGGCATATTTCTTACCTTTTGCAACACCACCGACTGTAACGGTTGCTCCTGTTTCAGAAGTATCAGTATAAATAGTCTGTTCTTTTAAAAGACCAAGTTTTGCAACTTCTGTATCCCCACCTTCCATAGTTTGAGCGGCAGAAACTTTAGGAATAGAAGTAAAAGTTTTAACTCCACCAACATCCTGATCACCTGTTACTGTGACAAAATCGGTTGCTCCACCTAACTCGCTTGCAATAATCGTTTTAACAGCGTTTTCAAAGTCGCTGATATGAGTAGAAGCTAAAGTAACGTTTTTCCACTCGGAAGACGTACCATCATAAACAAGAGCTTGACCAGCGGAAACGCTATCTAAAACAACTCCGCCCAAAGTAGCAAGAGAAGGATCTTTTACGTTAATACTAATAATAGTATCATCGGCTTCCGTAGTACCAGCTTTACGAATAAACAGTTTACCGTCAGCTGAGTTGATTGCAAGTTCACCACGTACTAAATTATCGAGTGTAGGAACATTACCTGCGGTTGCAGAGTATTTGAGAATAATAGTTTGGTTTTCTGCCATTTATTTTCCTTAAAAATTACCGCCTCTAACTACGTTAGAAGCTTCTGTGATAATTCCATTTTTATTAACCATAACGCTTGAGTAAACTCCCGGCGTTATATTTTCATTTTCAGGTAACTCTATATTTATGTTAGTATCTATAGAAATGTCAAGGGAATTACTTTTAATTTCTAATCCCCTTGTAGATTGATTGCTACTTTCATAATATACAAGACCTGATTTATTTGGTATTGATAATCCTCCGCTAACGCCTCCTTGAGAACCGCTGATTTTTCTCCAAACCCCGCCGGTAGAAAGAATAAGATCGCCGGCTTGCCAATTAGAAATGCCGTCAATTTCGGTATTACCGGAAATACCTACTTCTAAAACATATCCTCTGCATGCATAGGGCACATAAACAGTAGGCGCTTTTTTGTACATTATTTTTCCGCCTGAAACTAACTTATAACTAGCATCACCGTTTATAGAATTTGTAGAAGCATCCCATGTGCCCTCAGGCATATAAAGAGCGCCTACAGTGAGATTTCTTTCAGGCAGTCTTGTAGACTCTAACTCTTGTTGCTCAGAAGCATTTTCAGGAAGCTCAGTTAAAGATGCAATTCCTCCCGGAACTCCTAATAATTTTTTAATAGAATTATTAATTTCATTTTCAGAAATAGAACTGGAAAGAGTTCCATCAGAAGATACTTGCAACCCCTCTCCGACCTTAACACCGCCTAAGGTAGTAGAGGTGGCGACAGGTAATTCAAAATCTTCTACAAAAGAATTACCTACTCTTGCATAAACTAAAATAGTATCTTCTTTATTTGGTAATTTCGCTAAAGGAGTAGCAAAATAAACGGTTAAACCTTTTTCATCCTGAACAGTCTGTAAAATATTTCTACAAATACCGGGAATAGAAGAAACATAAAATTGAACAATACTCTCTCCAAAGTATTTAGGAGATAATGCTCGAATTTCTTCTTTAGAAAGATTACTAAAATCAAAAGTAATAGAAGTAGAAGTTGAATCTATTATTTTAAGCTGTTTAACGCTTGAATATTGATATACATCAAAATTCCAAATACCTATATTAGTAGTATAAGCTAAAGTAGTAGAAGCTTCGAGACTGGGGGCGGAAATTATATAAAAATTAGGAGAAGATTTGGAAGGAGGAGGGAGATAATCAACAGATTCGATAGTTGGTATTTCAAACTCTGAACTGTTTTTTAATTCATCTACCCAAGCATAATAATTTCTCCCAGTCATTCCAATATAAATATCTAATACCAAAGCATTCCCCTGCTTAGCAGAAGAATATTTTTGTTTGGTAATAGGGCTATCAGAGACTACAAGAGCTACACACTTGTCTTCTACATACAACGCGATTTCACCGAAAGTAAAATCACCAACAGTATAACCTAAAGCAACAGAATATTTAATTGTGTTAGCATTTATTATTATAGGATCAGTGGGAGATCCGGAATAAACAAGTTCTCCCTCAAGAGAACTAGCATCTAAAGAAGGACTATAATTATAAGCGCTTCCTAATTCATATTTAGTAATTTTAAATGGAATAGAACCCTGTAATAATTCCACTCCATAATTAGTTAATTGAATATTCATATCTTTTTCCTTTTAAAATAAAATTATTCTAACGGAGAAAGAAATTCAATATCTATTTGAATATTATCACAATTCATTATTTTAGTAGCATTAACCTGTATGAATTTATCCACATAAGAATATTGAGAGTATTTAGGCAAAGGATTTGCTACAAAACTTATAGAAAATATTTTCTTAGAAGTTCCTTGAATTGGAGTAACATATTCTTCTAAATTTAAATATCTTAAAGCATAAACATCTTTAAAAAGAATCTTGGAAATCCATCCCATCAAAGAGGAAATTGTAATTCGTTTAAGGGCTATTAATTCCTCCTGATCATTTTGAGAATAAGAATGATAAGAAATATTTCCAATAATATGTATATTATTTTCTGAAAAAGAAAATTCTGTAAAAATATTTTGACATAAAGTTTTAAGCCTTTCTGCTAACATTTTCTTCTCTTAAAAAACCAATATCATAAAATTTTATAAAAAGTGATGAGAATTTCCTATGAAAACCTTTATTTTTTCAAAAACTCCACAAGAAACCGTTCAAGTTAAAGCAGATCTTTCTTACCTTAAAGAAAATATTCAGGAAGCAGAGCTTATTAAAATGTTTCCGGATATTGAAGCAGAATTTTTTTGTGAAGAAAAAAATCTATTCATAAAGTTTATTGGAGGAAAAAATCATACTACTTATGGTCTTTCTTTTTTAATAAAAACTATAGAAGAAAGTATTCCCATTACGGTAGTAATGCAAGTAGATGATACGCCCTTATTTGAAGATAAACAATTAGCTCCTAATTGTTTTATGGATTTATTAGGAACTATGCAAGCTGGAAACTCTGCGGTAGGGACAGTAGTTTTTACGTTGCCTAAAGATATTGAACTCGAGGGAGAAAAATATGTTGTTTGGGATTTAATAGACTCTGAATCCAATATTTTAGCTTCCGGTAATTCTTTTGATCTTATTCAAAATGAGATTACCAACGCTTTAGAAGCTAAATGCTTAATAACGGTTCCTTCAACCTTATCTCCTACTTCTGTTACCAAACGTTATCAAATTCGTTATTGCCTTATTTTAAATAAAGAAAAATTCTACCAATTTGAAACTCTTAAAATAGAAAGCAAAGAAGGCACAGAGTATTTAGGAACGGAAGATACCGTAGAACTGCAGGGTACTAAAACTTGCATGCAAATTATTACTCAGTATCCTGCGGATAAAGTAATTATGGAGCTTTATAAAGATAATAAACTTTTAGCTTCACAGGATATGAGTAATTTTGGAGAAAAAGTATCTTCCGGCTGGAGATACGGTGGTTATATTGATACCCACGATTTAGCAGTATCTTTGGATAATTATGATGTTATTTTTAAATACTCATTAAGTTCTTCTCCATTGGATACTTATCAAGAAAATAAAAAATTATGGGTAGTAAATCCTAGCATTCTTTCCGCAGCTAAGGATATTTTAGAAAAAGTTAATAAAGCCCGAACTACTTTGTATGGAGCTCCTGATCTTGTTTATACAATGCCTTGTATTTTAACATGGTTGAGAAGAGGAGCGGATAGATTTAATGGAGCCTACGGAATTATAACTTCTTTTACTTTTACTAATGCCAAAGGAGGAATTAGAGAATATTGGTTAATGTGGGCAGAATTGATGGCTTTGGAATCTCAGTATTTAGCTGAAGGAGAAAAGGCTTTTGATTTCCAAGGAGCTGCAATCCAATTAACCGTAGACCGTACACAATACTTAGATACAGTAAGAGGGAATTTGCAAAGTGTTTTAGATAATGAATTTAAACCTTTCAAACAAAACCTTACTATTAAAGGAAATACTGCAGGAGATGGTAGTGGAGAAGGAGGAAAAGATTCTTCCGGAAGCATAGGCGCTGTCGCTATTACCATAACTCCGGTAACCGGTTGGGGAAGATATTATCCCGGAAATTATTATACCAAGTGGTTTTAATTGTTTTATAATACCTATATATTTTAAAAGGAAATATTATGATAGTAAATGCAAAGAAAAGATTAGTTTCTGCTAAGGGTCAAACCATAGAACAGTTTATGGATGACCTTGAAGAAATATGCAGTAGCTACTCTTGTGTTATTACGGATAAAGAAATAGACGAATTAAGAGATAATACACTCACTATAGACCTAACAATCAAACCAGATTATTATGGTAATAACGGCCCTATATTTGCTAACTTACATTACGCTAAGGGTAAATGGGCTATAAACGGTGTAAATATTCCAATGCCAATAAATAACCTTGATAAACTTACCAAGGCGCATGACGGATTAACGGCATTGTGGGGAGCTATTTCAGATATAGTATATACTAAGATTTAATTTAAAAATATTTTAAACTTAAAAATTTATAATCTTTAAAGAAATTTGAAAATGCCAAATTACATGGACAAGCTAGAAGAGCTCACTGATCAATACGTTCTCCCTAGTGGAAAAGCTTCAACAATAGGCGGCGAAATTCTTCGAGCGGTTAATAGAATCGTTTATCGTTTTTATAATGATGGCGATCGTTTTTGGGAAGAATATGGAGTAGAAACTTGCGGTTCTTCAGCCTATTATTTAATAACGACCGGAACCCCCTGCACAAGATGGGTAACGGATAATACAGGTGAAGAATACGAAAAAAGAGAAATTGAAGAACTCGTTAAAGTAACGATTTCTACTTTAGAAAAATCACCCTATCTTTTTGAGAAAAAGAATTACGATGATAGTACGGCGGGTTATAAGAAAAAAGCAGAAGAACTTTTTGTACCTTATAACGATTTCGGTGAGGATGACGAAGATTATTAAAAATAAAAAAGGGATCGAAAGATCCCTTTTTTATTACATGGTGGTTGGCATAACCGCCTTTTTTATGTCTTTAGGAAATGAACTCATTTTAGCTTGAGTAGGAACTTCCTTTTCATCAGCCATCTCAATAATTGCTAAAATACGGGCAGCTGCATCTATACCACCGTTTCTAGTTATTTGCCGAGTTTGGACGTATCCCATAACGACAGGAATAATACCTTGAATGATAGCCATAGGACTATCGTTTATTTCTCTAATTGCTTTACTCTTTTTGATAATCTCATCACTTGCTTTGCTCATTTAAAAACTCCTTACTGCCTATAGGAGAAGGCATTACATGCGGTTGCATAGTTGATTGTGCAGGTTTTTGTTCAGGTAAATTTGGGAAAGGTGACATTACTTCTCTATTAGGCTGAGAAGGAGAAGAAGATTGCATTCCTAAAAATTGTTCTACAAAACTCCTAGCAGTGTCAGAATAATCAGCCGTATAAAAATGCATTCTTTCCATATCTTCTCTAGACAGCATGGCAGGAGACATCGGAACAGCACATGAATTAAAGCCAAGTGCAAACACAGATACAGGTTTTTCTAAACTACCCATAGCAGGAGGAACTACACCTGCTATCCAACAACAATAGGCATTTTCTCCTATTTTGTCACATCCTGCATTTATCCAACTCATTTTTTCATAAGGAAAATAACCAGTAGGATCTGTAGCATCCTTTTTCAATCTATAAGGAATACCATTTACGGTAATAAGCTCTTTTGCACGTTGTCCTTGAATTTGAGTAACCATCTAATGTCTCCTATAAAAAATTCCTTCCTCCTTAAATGGAGGAAGGGAAATCATCTAATTAAGCGGCTGGAGTTGTCGTAGTAGTGGTATCTCTAAGAATATGTGGGAGAATTGCACCAACAATCTGCGCAGTCTGAGCTTGATTAGAGGCAGAAGTAAAGGCATTGCTTTCAAGAGTAGCAATCTTACTCTTAGCATCGCAAAGTTTTGTCTGCAATTCGCTAATGTAGTTATTCTGAATAAGCTGACGAGTAGCAGCTCCATCAACAGCAATAGCGTTTTTAATTTCGCAGCAGCAACTTGCATTCTGAGCGGCAAGATCTTTAACAGCTAATCTGCTTTCATAACCATTAGCCTGCACCGCGGTATTTAAACCTGCAAAACCCTGTGCAAGATAGTTATTAGTAGTAGCATTAGTTGCATTGATGGTAGCATTCAAACCGGCAAAACCTTGGTTATTTGCATTCATTAGCTGAGAGGTAGTGCTGTTAACGGTAGCATTAACTCCAGAAAAACCTTGGCAAAGAGAATTCTGAACACCGTAAGCCGCATCACCGATTTGACGCTGAACAGCGCACTGTCCCTGAACTAAATTTAAGCCGAGATTGTTAATACCGGCATTAACTTGACCAACACTATTCTGAAGCTGATTCAGATTATCCATAACAAGGTTTGTACCCCAAGCAGAAGCACCTGCAGCAATACCTTCACCGCAACCGCATCCGCCACGGTTAAATCCATTGCCACCCCAGCCATTACCAAACCAAGATCCAACAAAAGCACCCAAAGCAGCAGCACCTGCACTACCCCAGCCACAACCTGTTCCAACAAGACCAGTCGTAGGAAGTAAAGAAACGTCTGTCATAATATGATCTCCTGTTAATATAAATATTTTGGTAAGAGCTCGAAATTGCTCTTACAAAATTAAGATTTATTATACTATTAGGGTTTAGCCTTAAGGGTTACCCATTATGGGATTAAAAATAAAAGGCTCCAATTTGGAGCCTTTTTAATATGAATTTGCTACGTATTTAACTACTTATTTTCTTCTAAAACTTCTTGGCCTAATTTAGCCCATTCTTTTTCTTGAGTAACAGCTTTAGACCATTGAGTTGTTTTAAAAGTAACTGCTTTAGACAAAACTTTTCTTAAAGTTTCCTTCGATACTTTCCTAACCTCATTATTTTTTAATACCCATTTGACTGGATCTTCTTCTCCATATTCTACATACTGTTGAATAGCCTGCAAACTATTTTCATCGGCTTCAAATTCCATATTATCAATAATAACAGTATAATTATCTAAAATATTATTTCTATAAATTTTAGCTTTTTCTAAATCAGATAATTGGTAAGAAGGATCTTCTTCAACTTTTTCGATTGGTTTTTTTCTTTGTTCCCAATAACCAGTATCTCGATTATAGTAATAATCAAAATCGTCCCTCATATTTTTAGGAGGAGCAACATCGATGGCATATTCAGGCATCATCCATTCACCCTCATTATAAGGATGTTCTTGAGCTAAAGTATCTCCAATTAATTTGCCATAAGGATCTAATTGTAGTACTCTTTTTAGTGCAAGTTTTTTTAAAACCATTTTATTTTCCTTTAAAAATCAGGTTCTTCATGCTGAAGATACTCTTTATACATCCTTTTTGTTTCAATGTCGTTTAATTCTTTAGGTATTCTAAATAAATCCAGCTCTTCTGCTTCTTCACAAGATAAAACCGGAATGTCAGAATACAAACATTTACTTAAATCATAATTCCTTGGAACAATAAAGGCATGTCTAAAAGAATAAGCTTTATTTACGTTTGAAACTATATCACCTGCATAATGATAAATATCCTTTTCCTTCTCTATCTTAATACAACACTTCTTATCAGAAGGCGCGGACAATCCATAATAACAATCATACTCCTTATAAACATCGTTCAACAAACTAATCCACATATTCATGCCATAAGAAGTTTGTTTAATATCCGACATTAAGGGAAAAACCGGATTATTTTTTAATAAAACTTTAATAAAGTTCTGACCAAGACCCTTACCGGGTTTGAAAGAGCTGTATTTCCAAATCATGCTTTGATGAATACCAGTTTTAAAGAACTTATTTCGAGAAGTTGATTTTATTACAGTAGATAAAAATGTCATACTGTCTGCAAACTGAGGTATTCCGGGATTTTTTATAAAAAATATTTCCTCATTAGTACCTAAGGAAGCTTTAAAAACGTCACTACCTAACAAAGAAAAAACTTTTTTACTATTAGGTAAAATGAAGTTTTCATAATACTGAGGATTATTTAAAGTAGTTCCCCAACTTTCCATCTCCTCAGAGGAAAATTGAATTAAATAAGAGGAATTAATCCTAAAAGCTTTTAGCCTTTCATAAGCATTAATTTTCATATTTTCTCCTTCTCTTCCCTATTATACTCGAAAAATTTTCTCCTGACTACAACAGAGGTATTGATGTAGGAAGGAGAGTAGGTACCACGCAGGATGATGCCGCCCCTGCCATTCGTGGTCGTGTAGGCAATTTCTCTGAATATGTTAATAAAATCAACGGCGTTACTAACGGAGCTTTTACTTACTATGATTCCGGAAATAGACAAGGTACTCGATCCGGTAGTAGTGATGTGCATTATTTTGTGGATTTTGATGCAAGTCGTAGCTCCGCTGTTTATGGAAGAGCAGGAGAAATTAGACCGAAAAATTTCGCTTTAATTGGTGTAATAACTTATGCATAGGTAATTACTCCAATAAGAGCAATATTTTTAACTCGTATTTCCTTAGGAGATCTTCCATAAACGGGAGAATTTCTAGAAGCGTCAATGGCTTGAACGTAATTATCATGGTCGGTATCGCCTGAACCGATAAATCCCCTTCCTCTACCGGTATCTACGTAAACGCATCCGGTACATTGCCCTTGAAATTCTCTAGCAGTATAATTTTCAGCATAAAGTCCAGAACCTTGAATATTTGGTGCTCCATCATCCTGCGTGGTACCTACTCTCCTTCCTACATCAATACCTCTGTTGTAGTCAGCAAAGCGAAGGAAATATCCACGAAGATCAGGCAGTTTGAAGGTATTGACACCGTCTCCACCATAATAAGTTCCGATTATGTTAAATAATTTTCTAAACTGAGAAATAGCTAGGGTTTGACCCATTGCAATCATTTTACCAACCGGAATATTTTCGGTACATACGCAACTTACACAACCAATTTCGTTAGAAGGAACCGTTAGTCCATAACCTTCAAAAGTAGTTGGTTTATTTTGAATATCATCCCAAGTAATACCGCCGGCTAAATTATTTAAAGAAATAACTCGTTTATATTGAGAAGCTACATATAAAACACAATTACTTACTAAATCCCTTGGAGTATCAACTACTCTTTTATAATAAAGTCTTAGTCTGTTGGAAGAAGCAAGGTACTCTACTCTTTCAAAAGGAGCAAAAGTACTGTCAGAGAAACCCATCAAATAAGCCCCTGATACATTAGTTACATTATATTTAGATGGATCAATACCGGGAGCGCCACAAGCAATTTCTAAATAAGAATTAGTAGAAGCTAATATATTTACTTTGGTAAATTCGGGTACATAACCGGAAGCTATAGACCATTTATTAAAAGCGGTTCTTGTTAAAAGAATAGCATCTCCCATCGGATTATTCTCATGTACAATTAATTCAGGTACAATTTGAGTCATTTCATCTGGTGGTAAAACAGCATCCCAACTTTCAACATCTAATATTTCAACAATAGAAGTAGGATTTTCACCGTAATCAATAGTAACTACGGAAACTCCTTGAGAAATACTTAAATAACAATAAAAAGTAATAGAAGAAGCTACTTCGGATTCCAAATAAGAATATTTCGTAATTAAACTATCCCAAGAAGCCAAAGCAAATAAAGTCCCATCCTCCATGTAAAGACCTATTTCTCCAAAGTCAAAAGGCCCTGCACTTTGAGGAACTGTGCAGGTTATCATAATAGTATTTTTATCACGATAAGAATAGGCAGAAGGAGAAGCCGTATAAAGAATATTTCCCTTCAGTTGAGTATCTTCCGGAGTCGGTAAATAACCGAAAGCAGAGCCCAAAGAAAACTTTTTTAAAACAACTTTAAAACCTTCTTCATTAGCCATTAACGCCGCTCTAAGGCCGGCATCTGTAATTACAAAACTAGGAGTACTCATTTTCTTTCCAAATTATATAATAGTAACAATTCCATCAATTAAAATAGTACTTTCTTGGGGAATAGTTTCCGGAAGCTCTTTATAAAAAAGAACTATAGATCTTTCCTTACGCTGTATAGCAATATTGTCGTTGTCAATAAGAGCTTCATATATCAAATAACCTAAATTTTCTTCTTTTAAAAAATCCTGTATTTTTACTTCTAAAGGCTTTTCTTCAGTATTTTCTCTTAAAAGATTTATGGAAACTACCTTAGTAGAATTGTTAGGTAAAGAAATTTCTATTTGAATATTATAAATAACATCGTCCGGTAATAATAATCTATTAAAAGAAGCACTAACTACTACATCCTCTTGAGGCATTACAAAATTAGTTCCGTTTTTAATAATATTATTATTCCAAGTAATTTCAACCAACTCATATTTATCGTCAGGATAAGCATCTACTCTTACTTCAGTTCCGGGAGGTACTTTTCCATTAGGATAAGCGGTTACATATCCACCGGTTGAATTTTCAATATAAACTGTTCCATACCCTTCTTGGAATTTACCCATATTATCTCCGAAAATTGAATTATCAAAATTATATCGGTAGCTACCCAAGAAACCAAATATTTGTCTTTTAACTTCTTCTTCCGGATCGTAGGTATGAATATGAAAAGAAGTATGATAAGAATAAGGTAAAGAAAATTTTAAAGTTCTTCCCCATTTACTAGAATCATCTCCACCGCTCGGATCAATACCATCGGTAATATCCATATTGAATTCAATACGAATACTATCTAAAACTAAATTATAATTAGCTATTTCTTTAAACAATAGAAAAAGAGCTAAAATATTAGTAGCACCGTCTTTAGAAACAAAAGTAATATGAGTAGTAGGATACCAAGTACCACCTTCCCACAAAGGTGTTCCTATGGCTTCATCTCCTTCCTCATAAAAATTTATATAATCCTCCGTCCACATATTGACTAGAACGAAATTGGTACCACAACAAAAATTTACGAAATCCATAAAAGTTTGAGTGCCTTTTTCAAACCAATACATTCCTAAAAAACGACAAAAAGAAATAAAATCTTTATTCGAAAAAAGGGAAGCACTTTCCCCAAATTGTAGCCCTAAAAGATTAAGTTGTTTAACCACTATTTCATTTTGTGGTAAACTCCAATCCTCAAGGTCTAATAATTCCCCATAATCAATTTTTTGTTCAATAGTGGGATTGGATAACCACATGTTACGAAGTGAAGATAAAAAATGAGTTTTATCATAAACCCTTTTATCAAATACTTCATCAATAGTATCATAAAAGGCATTGAAAAAATCAGTGCCTTTCATATATTCCGGTAATATGGATCTTATACGTAATCGATATCCTAACCTACGATTTTTATCCATATCAAGATAAGGATAATCTATCACAAAAGTAGACATTTTTAATTATTCTCTAAACTAGAACGAGTAGGTATTTCAGTAAGAATTTGATTAGTAACTCTTTGCTGTCTATCTGCAAAATAAGCTTTTATACTCAAAGAACCCAAGGAATTATAACGAATAACAGTATCTTTAGCTCTAGAATATTCAGAAGTATCAGGAATAGCAGATCCATCATCAATATATTCTAGAGTATCTGCATTTACCTCAGCTAACAATCCAATATTTTCGGATTCTCTTCCATAAATTCTATATTTAACTGCCGCAGAATTTTTGCGCCAAGTAATTTTAATAGCATTATTATCCTGAGTAGTTTGAGGGTGAATCCAACTAGATTTTTTAGATTCAACTCCTTTATTATCTATAAAAGTAACTCCATAAGAATAAAAATATTCTTTTAAAGTCCCAGCCTCCGGTAGTATTTCAAAATAACAAGTAGGGGCATTAGCTTGGGTTACTATCATCTCAGAAACGGGAGAATTAACTATAACAAAAGCAACTCCACTATCTGCATTTCTGGCCGCTGAAATTAAATCAGAAATATAAAAATCCGTCATTAAAATACCTGCTCTAGGAGCAAATAATTTTTTAATAGCTTCTTCTACGTTTTGTTTTACCGAGGATAATACAGCTGAATTATAACAATATAATTCTAAATCTACATCAACAACGCTAGGAGTAGCATCTACCCAAACAAAACGGGTAGTATACATAGATTGATCCTGACACCACTGACAAAATTCCTGTTTTTTAACTGCATCCCAAGGAACGTTTGTAATACCGGTTACCCTAATTACATTCATAAAACGATAATCGGTAGGATCTATTTCTCTCTGAGCTTGAGTATAAGCATCAATTACTCCCGGATAGGTATTTACGACTGCTTGATATTGGGATTTCGTAACAGCGCTGCCGTAGGTACCGAAGGATGACGCTGTATTGTTTTTGTAAGTATAAGCCGTTTTTTCGTCAGCACCGCCTGCGGGGTTAGTAAGGGACTTGCCCGCAACTTGAGTGAATCCATCAACAGAGACTTCTTTATCATAAGTTACATAGTTATTACCGGCATTACCGTTAGTAGTACAATAAGTTATTAAAACATTATCGTTAATACTTGGCAAAGAACCGTACATAAGATTGCCAAATTGAATAATTAATCTTCCTTCCATAGAAGTTAAATCAGTGCAAGCGGGCAATCCTTTAAAATTCCACAAACCACTATAAGTAACAGGAATAGATTCTTTATTAATAAATACTAAAACATCTTGATCAGAAACTTGAAAGTTTGTTTCCGGAGGAGACCAAACCTGAAGTTCTGTTGATAAACCGGACATTTCAACTTTATGAACAGTACCTTCATAAAGTCTAATTTGTTTAGATTCGTTACCAATTAAATCTATTACTTCTCTATTGAAATAATCATATCCGGCACAAATAAATTGACTATAGGCAGGTATAGAAACATTAACTTCACAAGATAAAGAAACATCAATATAAGAAGGCATTTTACGAGTCATTCGTAATCCTTGCATTAAAGCAATAGAACGAATAGCATCGTCACAGGTCGCAGTTTCCGAAAAACAATTTTCAAAAGCATTTAAAATAGCCTGATGATTAAAAGCTCCTAAAGAAGCTACAAAATCTATTAGGGCAGTACCGACCTGAGTAGTTAAAGTACCTTTCCAAGCTTGATTTTTAGATAGAGCTGCTACTAAATCTTCTTTAAATTGGGTAACATCTGCATCTATATCTGAAAAAATAATTTGTTGGGTCATTATATCGCTATAGTATAGTCTTGAGAAATAGTTTCACCCGTAAGTTTATATTTACCGGTTACTCTTAATCTATAACCGGGTAAAGTATAATCAGGAGTCACTGAAATACCTCCTGAAGTTAAATCAATACGGGGTTCCCATTTTTCGAATGCTAAATAAAGAGTTCTTCGAATACTTTGAGCCGTGGTATCATCAAGAGGTTCCTGCAAATACCATGGTAAATCGGTACCATAAGTCGGTTCAAAAATACCTCCCCGATCTCCTTTAGGACAATTTAAAAGAGCATACAAAGAACATTTTAAAACTGCTTGAGCATTAGGTAATACAGAGGGTAAAATACTATCATTATAATTCGGATTTACATCCAACCATACTGCATTGGAAATATCCTTTTGATATTTAGTTAATGCCATTTAAATCCTCTTTTCTTATAAAATTTTTTAATGAGGACCATCAGTCGAAGAATTACCTCGGTCAACTCCTCCGTGAACATGGGTCTTCATTTCAATACCAGCGACGGTCAAAGAATTGGTTGCATTAATAGTAGGAGCTTTTACTACTCCTGTAAACTCCGAAACAGGAGAATCTACCTTAACGGAACTTGCTTTAACATTACAATTATTTCCAGCAATTACATTGCAATCATTTCCGATATTAATATCACATTTTCCATTTATTTTTAATGAATAATTTCCATTCTCCATATGAAGAGAAATACCGGAAGATTGATGAAAATCCCAACTCTGAGTTTTTGTATTTACATGTAAAGAATTACCACTAGGATCTTTAAAACCCCAAACATCCGGAGATCCAAAACCTTCCCCCGGATTTCTTAAAAGAGTTCCTACATAAACAGGATATTCAAAATTATTTTGCTGTATTTGAATACATACTGTTGAGCCAATTGCAGGAACTCCATAAACTCCCCAACCACTTCCTTGGCCAAACGGAGAATATTTTATAGGCAAGCACCAAGGAACTTCTCCTTTATCAGGATCATATAATTCGGGTACCCGAACTTTAATACGGTCCAATCCTTGAGGATCGTTATTATCAACAACAATCCCATAAAGAAAAAGATTCCCTGATTCTTGTGAAAAAACATTTTTATTTAAAGAATTAAAAGCCATTATTTCTCCTTACTCTTATAATTTGTTCCCATACGAGTAGCAAAATATGTTTCAGAATAAACCGCTCCCTGTATAGTTATTGTTTTTCCAGTAAGAATATATTTACCTGAAACAACAGAATCAGGAGTCTCATCTTTCCCTTTAGCTACAAAATCTACTAAATCAAACAAAGCTAATTTAGTAGGCTCTGTTCCTTGCATAGAAATATCATAAGAAAAAATCTTATCGATACGTCCTGAATAATATTTACCTTTATTAAGGTTATTATCTCCAAGAGAACAAGAAATAGGAGAAAACCTAATATAACCTCTTTGAATTTGATCTCTAATAGAGGTAGAAACATCCGGATTATTAGAATCAGTTTTAATAGAAATTTCTTTAATAACTTCAGGATTTTCCGCTATGGATTGAATTACCAAAATTTCTCTATAACCACCTGCTCTATTCAAAGAACCGGAATTAGAAGTACAAAAATAACTTGAAATACTTAATTCATCTTTTCCTTCAGGAGCATTAAAAGCTTTTAAAGTTTTAGTAACTTTAGATATTCGCATAATATTTTTAAAGCGAAGAACTTTATCCAAAGTAACCCCATGATGGAAACAAGCTTGATTTCCACCCCAAGCGGTATTACATACTTTACGTGCTAATTGCCAATAGGGAGTATTTAAAGAACAAACACTTCTTCTATCTTGGGAAACATCTCCTTCATAAACAAGTCCACAATTTTGTGCAATTTGTTCCATAATAGAAGAGGAAGATCCTTGTAAAGGATTCATTAAAACTCCACACCAATACTTAGGAACATTTAAATAAGCATCTATTTCATAAGAATAAGCTCCGCCATTATAGGAAACTCTATAACTATATAAAACGAACTCTAATTCTTGTAATACTTTACCTTTTGATAAAATACATAGCTTTATAATAGTTCCATCCAAAAACCCTTTGTCAAGAAGGGTATTAGCAGAATCCACTATATTGAGATAAAGAGTTGGTAAAATAAGTTTAGTACTTTCACTTAATCTCAATTCATTGAAAGAATTTCCTGAATCTAAAGGATATTCTTCTCCGTTGAAATAGATAGTGAGTTCTAATTCATCCTTTAATTTAAATCCCATTTTTAAACCGTCAAAGTATTACTAATTGAATTTTCCTGACTTTCCGGAGGATTAGAAAATAAAGCAACTAAAGAATCCTTATCCGGTATTTTAAGAACTTGTCCGGGATAAATATCTGAAACCGGATTTTTTAAGCCATTATATTCTAAGAGAGCTCTCCAAAAAATGGTAGTACCGTAAATTCGATAACTAATCATAGCAATTTTACCAATATCATCGGCTTTTATAGTATAAGATCCTTGTTCTTTTACAGTAAAACGAATATTCTTATAAGGACTTTTGAAAACATTATATTTTTCATTTCCAAATTCATCAAAATACGTCGGAGTACACTTTGACCAATCTAATAAACTTGCTTCCATCCTTACCTCCAAAGATTATCTTCAGTCCATTTATCAGCTTTACCCGCTATGCTCTGAATACCAGATTGGACTTTATTACCAACTTCGTTAATAGCTCCGGTAATCTGAGATTTAATACCACTGATAAGACCGTCAGGCTTTAATCCTTGATCGGTAATACCATTTTGTTCTTCTCCTTTTAATAACATATTTTGCCAATCCTCAATAGTAGGAGCAAATAAGCATTTAAATCTTAATTCAACTTCAGCATTTTGAGGAATCTTTCGAGCAAAATCCATAGATGAAGCAAATTTAGGAGAAACACCGGTTATTACTACTCTAGGAAAGAAAAGATATCTACCTAGTTGAATAGAAACCGTTCCATTAGTTATACTGTTTTCCCAAACCCTTTTATCCGTTATAATAGGAGTATTTTCTTGTTGATTTTGAGGTTGTTGGGAATCCTTCATTTTTTCTTTTGTAGCTCCCTTTTCTTTAGCCTCTTTTTCTCGAGTAACTACATTACTAGGAAGTCTAAAAACGGTACCCGGCCCTTTTAAATTACCACCAGCGGCAGTATCATTAGAAGGAGCTATAAGAGTTAATAATTTAAAAACTTGATCTCTTACATCAATACGGGGATCGGTTTCTGTTTCAAACCATATACCCAAAGAAAATTCAGGAGCCTCATTTCCTGTCCAAACTTGGGCGGTTAAAGCGGAAAACACTAAGGATCTTCCGGTGGTAGCAGATAAACCCGCTTTGATTCCGTTAGAAGCTAAATCACTGGTTATATCTCCAAAAGGCTCAGAATAGTTTGCAACCAAGTCGAAAGAAAAATCTTCCGGCAAATAACTACGAATAACTAAAGGAGGGGTTCCATCATCATATTCTTTTGTAATAATAACCTCATGGGAACCGCTTGGTTTTGGTGAAAATTCAGACATAATAAAAACCTAATTTACTAATATTCCGTTATACATAACCGGTTCGGACATTTGAGGAATTGGCTTCTTAAAAGAATTAAAGGCAAGGATAGTATTATTCTTTTCCTTTTCTTTTACTACAGGTTTTTCAATAATTTGAAAAACCGTATTAGGAGTTTCATTTACCATAGCAAGAACTTTTGTTCCTCCATTTAAAGCTTCTGCGTATTTAGCATAGGACTCTTTCATAGTCAAAGGCTTATTTCCTACAAAATAAAACTGTGGATTGTTTTGCCAAGCCCCTGAAGATAAACCCAATCGAGATAAAGCATTAGGAGCAGGAGTATTAGGATATAAAGCCAAAGCCCGCTTATACTTCCTCAAACCAGCAGAACCTAAGTTATGTGCAATATAAGTGTCAATTACGTTTTCTTGTTCTTCTCCTTTCCACATAGCACCTGCAATAATAGAGCTATAATAAGGATCATAACGAGAAGCCGTAATAGGAACATCATACTTTTCTCCATATTTTTTCAACATAGAGATCCAAGTACTGTCAATAAATTGATAAAGACCTCCAGCAGAAGATAAAAATCTTTGTTGTCTAGAAGACCAAGGGCGCGCCTTTGGATTAAATCGAGATTCAACCCAAGCCATTTTTATAAACCAATCTAAAGGAACATTAGTTACTTGAGCTGCTTTTTTCATAGCTGCTAAAATTTCAGGCGAAGGTTTATCATATCTCCTAACCGCCTCTTGTGGAGTCTTTGGTCCTTCACCATCCGTAGAAGGAGCATAAGTTTGAGGCTTTTTAGAAACTTTCTCTTTTTGAATAGGAGAGGATTCAGCAGGTTCAGTAGGTTTAAAAACCCTTTTCTTAGTAGGAACTTCCTCTTTTATTTCTTCATAAGGAGCTCCCTCTTTTTCCTCCCGGCTTCTGTACCAAAGATAACCTCCCCCAGCTAAAGTAAGAATACCCAAGGCAGCTAAAGCATAAGGATTTGTAAGAATATACCTTCCTACGGTTAAAGCACTTTGAATAAAAAATTTAGAAACGGCGGCTACTCTTGTATATCGTACTAAAACCTGCCTTGCTAGGGTAAAAACCTTACTAACATACTGGCCAACTCCGGTTCTTAAAAAAGTTTTTAAAACAAGAGAACTAAAATTCAAAGCCTGTTTAAATACAAACTTAACAGGAGTTACTATTAAAGTCTTTATAACATTAGTTAAAAGAGAACCTATTAAAAATTTAGAAACCAGATTTTTAAAAAAACCTTCTCCCTCTTTACCATTGATACTTTGGATTTGTGTAAGAGAATTGGTTTCATATTCTGCTTGAGTATAAATCAGGGCATACTCCCCCTGAAAATCCATCTCTTCTTTTAAAGTAGCTTCTCTTAAAAGAGTTTCTTTCCTAAATTGATGGGCTTTTAATAAAACAACCTCTAATAAGTCAGCAAAATAATTATTAGATTCTTTATGTTTTAAATCCTTATAAGCTTGGGAATCTTGATACTCACTTTCATCCTTATAAGTTAAATCCTTCAAAGTATCTCTAGTGAAAAAAGAAGCCTGTTCATCTTTCACAAGATTTCCAAGAAACTCTTGCAAATTATTGTTAAAGATTTCGGCCATTTTTAATAATCACCATTAAGACCTAAATTCAATGCATACAAATCACTTTCCAAACGACTGGCATTGCGAACATTACCTGCATTCATTTGATTATTGCCAACCGGTATAATTGTAGTTTCCGTATTACCGGAAGTAGGAGTAGTAGGAGCTTCCTCATTTTGAACAACCTTGGGAGCGGAAACTTGAGTTGTAGAAGTATCCTGCACCGCTTGAGTATTCGGAGAAGGAGTAGGCATCGAGGGAGCAACACTCGTAGCAGGGGAGGTAGTGCTTGAAGCCGTGGGTATTTCTATACTCTCGTCTGGATCTGTCCCATCCATAGTACTTTGCTCATTTGTGTCTATTGGGCTAGAAGAAGCGGAAGTACTAGGAGCAGAAGTTGGCGCTGAAGAAGGGGTTGGAGTATTATTAACCGGTACAGAAGTTTTTTTAATTTCTTCCTGATTAACTCCTCCAATAATAGCCTTAGCTTTGTCCCAATCTCCTGCTAAAATAGGAGCAATCGCTGCCTTAGGAACACCGCCTTCGGCATTTTTAGGCCATAAACCTTTGCTCTTAGCCTTTTGAGTAGCTTCTTCCCAGCGATTAGTTTCCGCAAGTTGAGAAGATTGCATATAAGGATTATGCTCTGCCATACTATTAATAGCATCTTGGCTAAGTTTAGAATTATTTACTAATCGCTTAGCAGACTGCCTTTGAGAATATTCGCTTTGCTCTTTCTCAAATTCACTAAAATCCTTATAACTTTTAATACCTAAAAGATCATTAATTCCATCCAATAAACCTTTTAAAATAGCCCCACCTAAAGAAGTAATAGCTTTAAAAACCTCTTTAGTAATAGTGCCAATATCATCAACAATTTCGGGGAAATTAGTTACTAATTTCTTAGCTAAATCTTCTACGTTAGGCAACACTTGAGTTTCAAAGAAATTACCAAAACTTTCCTTCATTTCCGGCAAAACTTTTTCCAAATAAGGAATTAATTGACTTTTAATTATTGGCCAAAAGAAAGAAACTCCTAAAACCCCTATAGCTATTTTCTTAAACCAAGACCAACCACTACTTAAAAAGTCCTTGGTTTTACGATAGCTATTGCTTAACTTTTTATTAATTCTTTCACTCCATTTATCTCCTAAATCCATTAAAATAGAATTTCGAAGTTTCATATATTCGTCAGGAGCAAAAGCCTTTAGAGCATCTAAACGTTTTAAGGTAAGCTCAACACCCTTTTGAATTTCTTCAGAATTAGCTCCTTGAGCGACTAAAACTTTTCTAGTTTTTTTAGTAAGCTGTTCTTTAAGAATTTCATCAGGAGATTTTATTTTACCGGCTTTTACTAAACGTTCATAAAGGGATTTACCTAACCTCTCTTCAATCATTCGAACAAGGCTTTCGTCATCTTCTTTTCTATTTTCTGCCTGTTCTTTTTGTTCATCTAAAAAATCTTCAAAAGCATTATCCCGAACGCGGTCCAAGTTAATAAGAGTATCTACTCTATTATTATCGTCACTCTTTTGAAAATAAAGGAAAGGAGAATTAGAAGATTCTGGAGGTTCTCTAAACGATGAAGGTTTCATAGATTTTTGCTGTCTAACTATCTCACGAGCAAAATCATTATCAAAACCTAAATTAGATTCATCATCAAAATCATCGTCTAAATTCTTAAGAGGATCTCTTGACTTCTTTTTATTCTTAGGTTTCTTTTTTTGAGTAAGAGACTTATCTTCCAATTTATCATAAATCTCTTGAACCATAGAATAAGTATCTTCTACTTGCTTTTTAAGATTTTCAAGAGTGTCCTTAAACTCTTTATACCTCTCATTCTCTTTTTTAATTAACTCATTTTGGTAATTAATAATATCCTGAAGACTTGCAAAAATCTTTTGTTGATATTCTTCAAAGAGAGTTGCGAAAGCAGTTTTAGACAACTCTTTCTCATCATAAAATACTTTCGCAACTTCGATACCACGTTCTTTAAACTTCTTAGCTAAATCATCCGCTATATTCTGTAAAGAATCTACTCCATCATCAAAAACTTCTTTAGCTAATTTAGATTGTTTAGCTAATGCCATAGAAATACGCTGAATATCTTCTTGAGAAGCTTTACCATTTTTAAGCAAATCAAGGGCATCAACAGAAGATGCAGACAACTTATTCCATTTTGCTTGAGCTTTATCAGAATTAAACGGGAGCGCCATAATTTAGTCTAAAAATATTTTATGTTCTTTGGTTGCTTTTATTCTTTGCTCTCTTCTAGCTATTGCTAAATCAGAGAGATAGAAAAATTCCTGCAAAGGAACTTCGTCTTCAGCATACCAATGAAATTCCTTCAAAAGAATAGCTTTACGAGTATAATAACCATTCTTATCGGGAAGGTAGAAAGAAACTGCGGGCATCAATACTGGTCTTAACCTTATATTGAGCTCCGCACCTCGGACATCTAATAGTTACATATTCTTTAACACCATAGGCAGGAATATCTTTTCCTAAAGCCATCATAGTATCAAAATCATCGGGAGACAATTCCCCTACAAAATCATAACGTTCATTCCAAGAAGCGTTATTCCAATTAATCATCATAGCTAAAGAGGCTTGTCTCATATAGCCGGCATCCGGAACTTGCTCTCCTTGAACGGTTATAAACATTCTAGGATCTTCTGACATTGCTAAAACGTCTTTCATTCTAGGAACATCAATTCTAAATCCTTCAGGCAGCTCGCAATTAGGAAGAAAATTATTCTTATTAAAAGAAACCTTTTCCAAATAATCTGTTGTCAAAGAACTTGTTTCAACAATAGAAACTAGTTTAAGAGACTCTTTAGGCATTTCTCCTGATTCAACCTTTTGAATATGTTCAGGATTTTTACAGGTATATTTTACCTGCATTCTATTCTTAGTGAAGGAATTAAGCCTTAACCAATAAAGAACCCAAACATAATCTTCATAAGTTAATTCATAAGCTAAGCGGGTCTCTCCTGTAGGAGTAGACAAAACGGAATCAACTACTTCTACCAAAGTGGAAAGAGACCGTTCGTATTGACCTTGCATTAACTTAGTAATATGTTTAGTTTTAAAAGGTTCCCCGTAGAGTTCTTTAAAAGAATAGAAATTAAACCTAGAAGGCAAATCTAAGGAAAAAGCCTTTGCAAGCTTTATTTCCGGTAATGCAGGAGAAGAAATGCCAGAAGGCGAAGTATCTTCAGCTAAAGTGACTCGTGTGTGTTTTGTCATGATTTAATTAAATATATTAGTAACTTTGTCCATAGTACCGCTACCGAAACTCTTTGCTTGATTATACATACTACTATTTTTAATAGCTCCGGTAACGCTGCTTAATGCCCGAGAACCTTGATTAAGAACAAAATCCTTAGCCGCATTCATAGCAGAAGAAATAGTTCCGGAAACTAAATCCATGATAGACCCTGTTATAGTATCCATATTAAAACCGGTTACCTGTATTTCTTCTATTGAAAAAGTAACTTCCCAAGTAACCCGATCGGAACTATCTGAATTTAACTTAACCGGAGCAACCTGCTTAGGCCAACAATTTTTGTAATCAAAGCGAATCATTTCTTGTCCATAAGGATCTTTCATAATAATTGATATTGTCTGTTTATAACCTCCTATACCATTAATACCTTTTGGTCTACCAAAATCTCCGTCTTTAGAAACAAAATTAACCCAATTTTGAATATAAGCAAAAGCCTTATTATTTACGTCGCCATAAAATGTGAGGGTTAGATCATCATAATTAATAACGGCTCCCGGATACTTTGCATATTTTCCTTGGCGATAAACTCTTCTTTCATCAAAATTCATAAAAGGAATATCAGCACCTTCTACGTATTCAGGATCTAAAGAAGTTTGTCCTATTTTAGGAAGCTCAATAGTCCAATCAAAGGAAAGGACGGGATCGCCTCTTCCTTTCATTTTTGTCAAAACCGATTGAGAAAAAGGACCAAATTTAGTCGGGGACAAAAGATTCAAAGGATTTTTTGCAATCGAAGTAATTTTCTTTTCCAACCCATTTATTCGATTAACTTTCTCTCCAATACTTCCTAAATTAAAACCCATGATTTACCCAGAAAAAGAAAGAATGTTTATAAGTCCAACGAAAACCAAACATTCTTATAACTTGCCATAAAGTAAAACCCACACGAAAACTTCATAACAATTCGTTGTTAACCCCATAATAGTTTGATAGCCGGATCGACTGTCAATCCATTAGGTCTATATTGCAATCTATTAATATCACTAAGATAAGGTCTTCCAAACTCTTTAAGGTAATATCCCTTATTATTTGGATTTGAAACTAAATTAGTTTCTTCTTTTTCTTGAAATAATTTCCTTATCAAAGGTTCGCCACTATTTTCAGGAAGAATCATCTCTTCTTTTGTTTGATAAATAATAAAAGCGGTAGCTTGCTCAATATTACTAATGCATTTTATACCCAAAGAAAGACAAACATTTTGAATATAAGAAAGCATTTCACAACATACCGTTATATCAGTTTGATAGTAATATTTCAAAGAAATAAGATCCCGAGTCAATTGGGCTTCAACTGCAGGAGTATAATCATCAAAAATAATACCTACAAAATCCATTATAAAAACCCCGGTAATTTCTGTTTGCCTAACTTCTTATTTCTAGCTTTGATTTGATGTCTATAATTCAAATCAGCCTTCATTTTTCTAGCAATAGCTAAAATCATTTCATCCTCTTTTCGTTTATCAATATTAGGATGTAAAGAGGGATGTCTTCTTCCTTTAGTATCAACTGTATAAGTATCAGAAGGCTCCATATTTACCAAACGAGAAGATAAACGCTTAGAATAAGAAGGCCCTTTATTTAGAGAACTAGAGGTTAACCTTGGAGCAACTCCCTTTCGGTAATTCTTGCCAGTTCTAGGATCTTTAACTCCAGCAAAAGCACTATAAATTTCAGCATCTTCTTCGTTAGGCTCAGGAGACGCCTTATATTTGTCAAACTTTTCCTTCAAAGCTTTGTCATCTGCTAAATCCCTAAGAAGGGCTTGAGAGTCAAAACCGGAAGCCGCAATCCAAGTCTTCAAAGCAATAGGAACGCCCATATCCGAAAGAGTTTGTAAAACCTCAAATTGAGATTCGTCTTCATGGGCTTCCAATTCTTTATGCCAATGTAGTTTAGGAATTTTAAGATTTTGTTTGTTGCTTAAATCTGATAAGAATCCGGAAATATTGGAATCTGCTTGAGCTCCTTGTGGATTAACATAAAGATCGTTAATTACTGCAATAAGAGGAAAAAGTTTGCTATAAAAAATCTTATTGGTTAAGTGCTCTCGATAAGACTCAACCGTTTCCACAAAGGTACTATAAGCAGATTCCGAAGACGCAAAGGAAGCATCACCTGATAGGAACGCATCCGAAATTCCTAAAGCCTGCAATTTCATTTGTCTCAAACTATCAGTCATATCCGTCCATTTCCAGAAATCTCCTCCCGGACGAATATCATTAGTTTGAATACTATTACGAGTAACAATCCAAGCACCTAACGGATCGTTTTCAGAAAGTTGAAACTGCTGAGCAATAGAAAGCATTTCATCTTTAGTAGGTGTCCATAAATCATCACCTACAGTAATATGGGTAGTAGCTCTCTGTCTTCTTTGAGCTTCTACCAAAGTACCTTGGAACATAACTTTTTCAATAAGGTACATAGGTAAAAGTCTTTGAAGATAAGAAACATAAGCTCTATCGCTTAATTTCTTTCTACCTATAAACAAAGTAGTCAAAGGATCTAAGTCAAAGGTTCCTTGTTTAATCATACTGATAACAGAAGCAGGCATTTGCTTTAAATAAGCATCGGTATACCTAGTTCTATTTTGTAAAAACTGCTGTGTCATACCCGAGGTATGCACGGTAATTAGCGGATCAATATTATTAAAGGGAGAAGGTAAAATACTACATTGTAAAGCATCATGAATTAAAATATCCATGAATTGTTTTTTGATTTGATCAAAAATTAAACTACCAGCAAAAAATCCATCGGTTAAAATAGCAATGGAAATTTCCGGTAACATAATTTGAATATTCAAGCGATCTAAAGCTTTGTTAAAAATATCCAAATCGTCATCTTCCAAACCTCTTAATTCCCAATCAGAAAAAGGAAAGGTACTTTGAATATCTACTGCACAACCGGCAACAGAGTCGTATAAATACATATCTCGATACATTAAGGATATCGAGGAAGTATCTACCATATCAGGAGTTGCCGGAAGTAATCCTGTCATATAATATTGGAAATTTGTGTTCCAATAAATACCTAAGGATTTAGAAGTAGCTTCTGCTCCGCCGCTTACAGACATATAACCGGCATTTACCTGTTTAGGAACTGTCATAAATCCATTATTATTTTCTCTAGGAGCAGTATTTATTTTACTTCCGGTAACTCCTAATATTCTGTTTTTTGCAAACATAATTATCTCTGTAAAAAATCTCGCGTTTGGGTTTTGGCTTCTTCAAATTTATTTTCCATATTGCAAGCTAAAAGATTCCTACTTTCTCTAATCTCTTTTTTAAAATCTTCAAAACTCTCGGCATCCATAGAAGCTTTTGCAGATAACTCTAATTTCTTCCATTCAATGACCATACTGGAAGCAATGTCTAAAAACATTGGTCTTAAAATTCTATCAATAACCGCCTCTCCCATTGCTCCTCTATCAAGAGCAGCCTGCATATCGATAATAAGACCCCTTAGAGAATCAATAAGTTTATTATATTGGTATATTCCCTTTTGACCTTTTGACTCTCTAATAGTAGTTTCCGTAATAGGTAGTAGATCTACAATAGATTGTATCAACCTTTTATAAATTAGAGAAACTGCAGAATCTGCATCATTAATTTCTAAAAGTCTTTGGATGTTATTAGCATCTTCTCCTAATATAGAGATTAGAGTTTGATCATCCAACTTGGATATTCTACCAATTTTATCGATTTTTGCAGGCAACATAATTTTAATCTTTAATGGGAAGAACGATTCTGTCTTGTAAACAACATAAAACCGGTTCATTGTTTGCAAACATTCTTTGCATAGGTTTTTTACACGCAGGGCATAGCCCTTTACCGGCAACTTCCGGAGACATGTCAATACCACCTGCAGTTACTATTTTCTTAGAAACTACTTTAGAAACTTTCCTAGACTTATTATCCCAGCCTTCAGGCATTCTCATTTTGTAAATCCTCTTCTTAAAGGCACTAAAGAAGTATTTTTAACCTGTTCTATAATTAGATTTAAATTTGTTAAATCCTTCTTAGCACATATTTCAATACCAAAGCAACCAATTAATGAGCTATCTAATTGATGGGGAGTAGTTGCGATATTTTTATAAATTTCTCTTAGATCTACTTGAAATCTTTTTTGAAATTTATTTTTCCAAGTAGAAGCAGTAATAAATTTAGTAGGTAAGTTTAAAGATAACAATAAACCTAACATAATATTCACGCATTCTACCGTATTACCCTTTAATCCACGAGATTGAAATCTTTCAGCAATAATACCATGAGGCTTAAAAATAGTAATCCATTTATTAACCTCATTTAAAAAATTCTCTTTTTGAAAAGCTATTTGTTTAATATCATGAATAGGAAATTCAAGAGTAGCATTAGCTAATACTTGAATTTTCTTAGATTTTTTATTATAACAAACAAGAGATACCCCCATATTGCGGGAACCCGGATCAAAGGATAATAATCTTAATTGATTTTCATTAAGAAAATATCCGCTTTCAATAGAATAACTCATAAAACATAATTATTAACTTTTCTATTAAATTTTCTAAAAAATCATTCTTCCGGACTTACCTAGAATAATAGGTTCCGGCATACTCTGCTTATTAATAATCCATTGCCTTGCTTCTGTTAATTTAGTCATGATTTTCGGAGACATTATTTTAACAATAGATAAGGCCATAGCGCGAGAAATATCATCAGTATAACCAGGAGCTTTATCAGGGCATCTTCCCGGTCCTCTATCTACTACATTTAAAAGTTGTAATAATAAATGCTGAACCGGTTTGTTGTATAAATCTTCTTTGTAATTAGCTACACCGTTTTTACAAATACTATCTACTTCTCTCTTAGAAAGAGCAGGTAGTATTACATTACCGTTTTTAAACATAGCTACAATAGAGTCAAAGTCTTCTCTTTTCAAAGTATATTTAGCAGGAGTAACAAAAGCCTTACCATTAGGAGCTTTACCCCCATCTTCTTTTATTCTTTGCAGAAGATCGATTGAGTTCCATTGGTCAGCTAATACATAAACACAATTCAAGTCTTTAATTAAAGGAAGTAAAGTTTCTTTATAAAGTTTGGTAAAATTAACTTTTGTTCCATTGGACGGGATACACTCCAAAACACAAGCTACTCTAATTTTCTGAATATCAAAATCATAATAAGCTACAGAAACAGCAAAGGAGTTATTTGAATAGCCTGCATCCAAAGCCATTACAGAAGGGAAAGCAATAGAAGATTTTTTAATAACTTTTCCCCAAATATCCTCTCCGTAAGTCTGATACTGAAATAAATGAGTATTAGGAGCTCCATTAAATAAAGTACTTACTACATTTCTTGGATAAAAAGCATTTGCTGTAGAAGTAGGAGAAGCCCCAAAGTCTCGCATGGCAGCTAAAGGATCTCTATCAAAAGCAGCCTTAATATCGGGAGAATCTCTGTTCAAAGAAGGGTTAATTTCCCAAGTAGGTAAATTACTTCCATATAAATAAGAGCTACCCTCCGACTCTTTTAAAAGCCGCATTACTTTATCTTTATCATCAATCGGAGAAGAGACCGATCCCATTAAAGAAGGAGGAACTGAATTATATCCTTGATTAATAAGATCCAAACGAATACTATTAACCGTCAACAAAGAGTTATTAAGAGAAGTATAAGCTTCGTCGGCATCTGCGTGACGATTCATATCATTCGTATCTTTGGTAGGATCAGGTAAAGGAAACATGCCCAACTCGTCCAATACACAAAAAATACTTGTATTACCTCTTAACTTAGAAGCGGTAGGCCCTGTGGGAAATACCCTTAGGTTTTTATGAGAAATTATTAAACTATCTTTTTGTAAATCATACAAATCTCTACCATAAGTCTTTTTATAAGAATCCAAAAGATCAAAATAATCTTGAAACCATTTAATATTTTCAATATTTTTTTGAAAAGGTTTCCATAAAAGATCCCGAGCTTTTTCATAAGTTTGAGAACAAAAGATACCGGTAAGGGTAGTAGATTTGCTCATAAACTTGGTCATAGTAGAAAGATTAGGATATTTCAAATATCTATGAATTAAATAAGCACATATTAAAGCGGCAGTAGAAGATTTGCCGGAACGTTGTCCCCATACATAAACAAACTGAGTATAAAAATTAGCCAAATTACTATTTATAATTTCTCGCTTAGTAGTTCCGCAAATAGGACAAACTCCATTCTCTAAAAAGGTAAGTCTCTTAGGATGTTTTAAATCAGGAGTTGCAAAATCTTTAGGAACATTGTAGGGATTTAAAAACTTATGATTAGAACATTTAGGACAGTATTCTCCTAATACAATTATAGAAGGAATAAATTGTCTAGCCCAAGGCATATCACTACCTTCTTTACCTACATTGCAAACAAAATCATAATAATTTTTAGCTTCAGGTAAAGCTCTATCATCAACTTTTAAATCTCTTACTAATCCAGTAACCGGATCAACCAAATCTTCCATGTAAGAATTTAAACCTAAAACAGAAGAGTTAGAAACAGCCTGTTGAGATACTAATTTAACAGGCTGCTTTTTAATATTCTTTCTAATACTTCTTAGTTCCGCTTTTTCCTTATCATTCATCAAAGAAGGAAAAAGTTTATCTATTTTCAAAGCCGCTAAATTACGTTTTCTTTGATCCATTTTCTAACTTAGTCAAAACATCTTTTAATAATTTATCTTTCCTTCTATTTTGATCTTCGCTGTTTATAGGAATAGGAATAAAAGAAGGAGTTTGATTAGAACCTATTAAAACATTTACCAAAGCGTCTGTATCTTTTTCGGACAAACCAAAATATTGAGCTACAAATCGGCACATGCGAATATTAACAGCATGTAAGGAAAGTTTTTGAAATTGATTTAAAGTACTAGGTTCAATTTCTCCTACTACATTTCCCATAATTTCTAAAACCTGATTTAATCCTCCATCCGTGGCAAACGTTTTAGGAGCTAATTCTTTAAGAAAAAATTCTCTTACTTCTGCTAAATTCTTATTAAGCTCAGGAGACAATTCTTTTTCGTATTGTTTAGTCCTTTCTTCTACTTCTTTATTTATAGGAGTAGGAGGAGTATAAGGTTTATGAGCTTTTTGAATTTTTTCTATAGTTAGAATATTAGGAGATACTTCAAAAAAGAATTTAGATCTATATTTTCTTTTTTTCTTTTTTTCTTGAGGGACAGTGGCAATAGAGGCTAACCTTGCAAGAATTTCATCTTTACGTTTAGCCTCAGAATCACTATCCCCAACAAGAATATTTTCTTTTTTGGGGATAGTTTTTAACATTATTCTTCCTCTTCGTTCTCAGAAGACGTACTAGCAGATTTAAAATCTACATAAAGCTTTTCTCCAATACCTTTCTGTATTTGCATAAAGCAAAGTTTACGGATAGAGAAAGGTTTTGGTAACTTAAGCTGGTCACAAACCTCTTTCATTTCTTCTTTAGTACCTAAAACCCAACGTTTGATTTGATCCCATTTAATAGGAGTAGGTTCCGGAATATATTTATCAATTTTGATATACATACTCTTACGACCTCTACCCGTTAATTGAGCGGTATATATCAAATAACAAACGGTATCAAAGAAAGGATCAAAGCCTCGGGCATCTCCCTTACCATCCTGAACCCAAATACGCAACCATCCTTTTCTATTGGGAGTCCAAAGTTTATTCTTTTTGGTAGTAATTTCAATATACCGGTATTGATCCTGAGCTCCCTTAACTTCTACAGAAGGCTCAAGCTCATTTTTAGTTTCCGTATCAAACTTAGCCCAACCTGGCATTCCAGTTACTCTAGGACGGAATTGCGTACGACAATCTGAGTTATGACTTACAATACCGTTGGTAATAATAGTATGAGTTAAAGGAACACAAGCATCGTAACAAGGCTGATATAAACCTTCTTCCAGCTTTTCGATCTTTAACCAAACAAGATTATATTTCTTAGTAAGATCAACTAAGGTTTTAACCTCATTACCTATTTTCAACCAAGATTCCCTTTCATGGGGAGTACGTAAAGTCTCTACATGAGCTAAATAATCATCATACCAACCTTCATAAAAATCTTCCGGTCGCCATAAAATACGACGCTTCTGAATATTATCTTTAAACCATTTATAAACTTTTGGTTTACGTTCTTTTTTATAAGCCGTAAATAATTCAGGCAAAGAATCGTGCCAACTATTATTAGAATTATCCGTAAGAATATCCGTATTAAGATCTAAAAGCTTTCTTAATTTAGTATGGGACTTTCCGGATAAATAAACAATCCCGCTCTTAAAAGGTTTAAAACAAGTCATTAAAGGTTTCTGCAAATTCAAAAGCTCCTTCAGAGGAATCTCTTTTGCATAAGAAACGATGGATAGCCTATTTTCCCTAGAGTCTTTGAAGTAAGGAACTTTCTTACATAAAATACCCATACCCTGCAACATAACCTGCAATTGATCAAGAAGGGTATTAGAGATAGAACTATAAATCGTTTCTCTAGAATTGGTTGAAGCGTCTCCTCCAAATAAACCTCTTAAGAAAGCTACTCTAACAGAGTCAGGAGATTTTCTAATAATTAAAGGAATACTCTTATATTGTGAAAACACTGCCAAGCCGCAAGAGGATAACCATTGAGCAAAAACACTACTCTTAATATCAACTCCTTCTTCCTTCCTATTATAAGGAAATTCCAGTTTATCTAAGAGAGAGCAAATTCTATCCAAATTCCCTTGATTGCGATTGCTAATACTAACAGTATAATTACCTACAAAACCTTCACTTACAATCCAGCCTAACAACTCGCCTAAAGTTTCTTCACAAGTTAAATCTAACGAAGGATCTTGAAGTTGACATAATTGACCGAGAGACCCTACATAATCATATTTTACTTTTTGATATGAACAGGTATTTTCAACTTCTTTTAAAGAAACCGCCAAATAGCTACCATAAGCATTAGAACTTACATCAATATTTTGCAAAGAGTCCAAAGTAGTCCATTTTACTTTAGGGAATTTCTTTTCTTTGCATTCCGTTACTAAAACTTTATGACCAGGTTTTCCAGTCACGGAATAACCATACGTTGAGGTTACTTTGATAGTATTAGAAAAACCTACACACTTCCAACCGACAATTTCTTCGTTTTGAAGAACAGAGGCTAAAGAAGTTTGAGAAGGCATGGCATGATATTCCTTAGCGGTTAACATACCATATTCCGTATGCAATAAAGTGTCTTCCCCAAAGCAATTAAACTTTAAGGCCTGTCCACCCGGTTCTACCTCGGGGTTACCAAATCGGACCATAGGTGCCATACGTAATTGGTTAATACCAATTACAGCAATCATCTTATCAGCAAGTCTTCCTTTAACTCTAGGCAAATGCTTAGAGAACATACGAGCTTGCAAAGCAATAGAATTATCTCCATCCTCATTATCTGCTGAAGTTGGATTCATGGCAGGATAAGAATCAACTACTACTAAAGCCTGCAAGTTTCCATCTTGAGCTTTTACCCAAATTCCATCGCCGTATTTTTTAGCCATAGAAGGATCAGCATATTCTCCTACTTTGGCTTGATTAACTTTTGTTTTTTCAAAACGTAACCACCACTGATTACCTATTTTCTTTTTATCAGGAAGTTGTCTTTCAATTTCAGATAACCAATCAAAGAAAGCTTCTCCTCTAGTTTCTGCTCTATACCGAACAACAGGAGGAGTAATCCATTTACCAGTTTCTTCGTCTCTTTGACCAAAAGCTTCGTTAATACTGGTAGTACAACCCATCGTACGAAGAATATTACCGATATAAGGCTTTGAATTACCGCTCGATCCTTCAAAATCAATTAAGGCAATTAAAGGAATCTTTTTAGTAATAGCTGCTCCAATAATGGAAAGAGCTCCGGTAGTTTTAGCGGATTGTTCAGGGCCAAAATGTGTATACCAAGCCGGTCTTATTCCACCGCCATAAAGAAGGTCTAACATCAAAAGACCGGTAGACATAGGGGTACAATCGGCAAGAGAATCGCTTTCAAAACCTTGTCTACGGGAAATTTCGTCAACCGTTTCTACTAACAAAGAGTTATAGTCAAAAACGGGAGTGTCATTATTTGTAACTTTTTTTCTCATAATAAAAAAGAGGTTATACCCTTATTGATAAGTATAACCTCTATTTACAATTAATTAAAATTCATCGTCATCAAAATCGAAGTCATCTTCGTCGTCTGCTACTTTTTTAGCAGGTTTCTTGGTAGGCTTCTTTACCGGTTTTTTCGGACGTTCCTCTTCCTCTTCTTCATCATCGGAATCATCATCATCCTCAAAATCGTCTTCATCGTCCTCTTCTTCAACTACCTTTTTAACAGATTTCTTTGCCGGTTTCTTGACAGGCTTTTTAGGAGCTTCCTCTTCTTCCTCAAAATCTTCGTCTTCCTCGTCCTCGTCTTCATCGAAGTCAGGAATGTCTTCCTCGTCTTCTTCCTGCTTACGTTTTGCTGATTTCTTAACAGGAGCTTTCTCCTCCTCTTCATCATCCTCTTCGACAACTTTTTTGATTTTTTTAGACCCTTTTTTAAGAGGTACATCAACCTCTTCATCCTCGGCATCTTCATCAAAATCGTCTTCGTCATCTTCGACTACCTTTTTAACAGGAGCTTTTTTAACCGGTTTTTTGGCAGGAACAGGAGCTTCATCTTCTTCCTCTGATTTATCCATATCGAAATTATCTTCGGTCTCGTCTTCTACTTTCTTAGAATAACCTGAACGCTTTGCCCATAATTCAAAAGAACGTTTAACCTCTTCCTCCTTAGGAACATAATATAAGGCATCTAAATCGTAAGTTAAATATTCTTTTTCCTCTTCTGTCAAAGGAGTACGTTTCATACCCAGCTGAATAGAATATTTATTAGCAGGAGAAGCAGAATCATCAAACTTAACCTGAATATCTCTACCATAAATAGGATGCGTTACATCGAAGCATTTAATAGACCCATTTTTAAACTTAACAGAATTAAGGGGTTTAAGCTCCTGAATCTTCTGAAGCAGAGAAGGAGGCATTCTTAAAACCTTCACAGGGGTCCAAGAGCTGGAATCTTTATCTTTAAATCCGGATTCAGCTTCCTCAGGAGTTTTTCTAATTTTAGCAGGCTCATTATCCTGTTCGGAACGAACAATAGCGTTAATGAAGAAAGAACGGGTAAACTGAACAGTCTCAGATTTATTATCCTCGGAACCGTTTCTTTCACTCTGTTCAACTTCCCACCATGGATCATATTTACCAGATTCTCTTTGTCCGGTCAGATAATTAAAAGATGGGCAAGCTTGAGGAAATCTTTTCTTAACACCCTGTTTATTAACTCCGGCAATCCAATAATTACCGAAACTCATAATATCGCCAAAAAGGCGGAAAGTAACCCATTTACCCTCGACACTTTTAAAGTCAAAAAGATCTAAAAGAACTTGAGGTAATACCAACTCACTTTTACCACCTTTGTTAGTCTGTACCGAACTTAAATCGGAAATACCATATTTACTCATTTTTATCTCCTAAATTACACTCGTTTTGTGTGGGTTGAGTGTTCTGTCTATTTACAAGATTTTTCTCGTAAAGAGAAATTTGATCGACAATTAATTTTGCATTTCGTAAAAGAGCTTCATTGTCGTTTGTGCTTAATGCAAAATTAAGGGTATCTCTTATTGAGAATAAAAGCCTTTCCGCGTGTACTGCATGTAATAAACTATTTTGATTTACATGAGAAGCAACTAATTCCGGAAAATCCTTATTATTTTCAATAGCGTTAGAAATAACTTCTCTTGCTTGCTGCAAGATTCTATTATACTCTTGAATAATCATTCCATCAACTAAAACTTCTATTTTTTGCATATTTATTTAATTCTTTAATAGTAAGAGGGTCTAATATCTCAGGAATACCTAATTGAATACGTAAAACCCCATCAGGGTCAATCTGTTTAGCATGATGCATAATATATTCTATATTAATAAAAGAACTATTAGGATCATAATGAGAAAATAAATACCCTTCTGGATTTTCTTCAATCAACTCTTCATATGAAGTATGATTGGTTATATGACTTATAATTTCTTGAACTTCACTTTTTGCAGATTGAAGCCAATTTTGAATAAAGGTAGTAAGTACACCTAATCTAGAATCACATCGATCAACCGCTTTACCAATAGTCATAATATAAATAGAAGAAATATCGTCAAGACTTAAAACATAATGATAATCCTCATAAGTTTTTTGAGCTGCAAGAAGCGCCATTCTAGTATATTTTTGTATTATTTTAGAACGAAAATCTAAAGCATTATCATTCCAATACTTAACTGTATTAAAAATTGTAAGAAAATTTTCTCGATTATTGTTATTTATACCAAGTAAATTTTCTATTTCATAGAAATCTTTAGTTTTTTTATCAATAGTTTGTTTATTGAATGGAGACCAAACTTCTAAATACTTATTACCCTGTTTAAGAAAATAATGCAATAATCCTGCAATAATTCCTCTATTCAAATGAAGTTTTTCAAAATTCTCTACCATTACTTCATTTGTTTGAGCACTAAGAAAATTAAATACGAAAATGGGTAAATAAGATTTTTCTTCAGAAGAAATTTTTATGCTGGAACGAATAGAAGCATACCCTAAAACTTTTGCAACGTAATTTCGTGCAAGTGTGGGAAAATTAATAATCAAAGGTTCCCACGCTTTTTTAAAGTAATAGTCTAAGATTTGAAGATATTCAAGAGAAGTCAAATTTCCTTTAATATCTTCATCTACTGCTTTATATTCAGCAAAAACACGTGAATGGGTATACTTTCCGGACATTATTTATTTTTCTCAATTAAAGGAGCAAAAATTCCCTGATTCATAATTCCTTTAATCTTTGAATACATGGCTATACAATGTTTACAACAGGCTGCCCGTAAAGCAGGATTTGTAATAACAGGCAAAGCTCCGTTACTATATTCAATTTGTGAAGCATCTTTTAAAGATAAGGCAACTTCAAAACGATAAAGAAAATCAGGGCAAGAACAGGAAATATTTACATGAAGACTTTTATCTAAAAACTCTACCACGGTAACATATTTAGGTTCCGGGGGTTTTCTTACAATATGACCATAAGAATCTTTTACTTTAGTAGTCCAAGTACGAGCAGCTACAAAGGCATGACCATCTGCGGTATAACCAAAACGAGGCTCTGCTACCACCGCATACTTGGAATTTTCTTTTCTTAAAGTAGGAGTTCTTTTAACAATTTGAGGGTATGTTAACATAATTTAAACCTTTTAAAAAGAGAGTAAGAAATCTATCCTACTCTCTATAATCAAATTTTAAAAAGGTTTAGAGGTTTTCAAAGATTGAATAGCTCTTTGAAATTTATCTTCTGTTTCATCGTAACAATAAACTCCCCGCACTTCTGTAGTACAAGTCCTTGCATTTTCTTGAACACCTCTACAGCTTTCGCAGGTATGAACTCCAATAAGAGTCACGGCACTTCCTTTAGAGCTAATAGCGGGAAAACGACTAGCCAAAGGAGTTTCTTCATCATCTCTAGGAGCACATAAAACATCCGCAATATCAGAAGCTAATTGTTCCTGCAAAACCGGACGCCTTCCCAAGAGCTTAGAAATTCGAGCTAGTTTAGAAAGACCTAAAACCTGTCCATTATCCGGAACGTAAGAAACATAAGCTTCATATCTTACCGGCATAAGGTGATGCGGGCACATACTATTAATAACAATAGGCCCTTGAGTAATCATACCATCACCTTTAATTTTCATAGCATTATACTGCTTATCAATTTCCTCTTTATTTAAAGGAAATACTTTGCGAATAATTTCAGATAAAGCTTCTTCAATTTCCTTTTCAGATAAACACATTTCTTTAAGAGCTTTAACACATCGAGCAGGAGAACCATTGAAATTGGCAATCTCTTGTTCATTACTAGTATTGCTTTTTAAATATTCTACAATGGTTTCGTAGGCTTTTAAAAGTTTTTCGTTCATTTAATTTTTCCTTTTAGGGTATTGCGGTAAACAGGTGAGTTTGTAAAGAAAGTCTATCAACTATATCTGCATGCTTCATAACATATTGGGAAGCATAAGAATAATTTCTGGAAGTCTTTTCCTTATCGATAAGGGAATCATCCCAAATTGAAGAAATTTCTCCATCATAAGATTTACTATATTCTGCAATAGGAGAAACCAAAATAAAAGCGGGCTTATGTAAAATTCTTTCTACTAACTCTTCCGGTAATTTATGATAAATAGAATCCGGATCTGCAGAAAGAAGAAATTTAAAATATTTACATATTTCTAAAGTTTCTTCGCTTAAGGGAATATATTTTTTCAAATACTGACTTGCCTTAGGAGAGCATACAAATAAACAGGTAGAGTCTCGCAAATCACGTCTTAAAACTCTAATATAATCTTCCTGAGATGTCAAGAGAGTTTTGAAAAACTCTTTTTGAGAACCATTTGTTTCAATCTGACTGTAATAATCACAGTGATTTCTATGATGGTATTTATAAAGAAATTTAAGAAGATTATGCTGAAGGCAAGGTTCTCCTCCAGTGACTACTATCAATTTTTTCTTAACATTATTTTTTTCAAAATAACCTTCTACTACATCAATAAGATGATCAATAGTATATTTCTTAGCATTCTTAACTTCAAAAGAAGTATCACACATTTCACATACTTTAGTTTTACTTCCGTAATTACATCCGGCTAAACGAATGAATACGGAAGGGAATCCGGTATAAGGGCCTTCCCCCTGTAAAGTATAAAAAATAGAGGACACTAGGAGTTCGTTTTCTCCTACCAACTTATCTATTTTACTCTTATTAAAATTACTATCTGCATGAAGTGTAATCATTTTTTAGCCAGCGAATTTCCTGTTTTATAAAGAGGATTCTTAATAAGGAGTCCTTCTCCTTTCCAATTCTGATATTTTACAACTTTTTGCTTTTTATTAAAAAGCTGGGTTGGAACAGAATAATTTACTAAGAATAGTTTAGAAGGTTTTTTCTTAATTAGCAAGCCATCATCATTGTAACAATCCAATATAGGAATATTACAAATTGTTAAGACATCAGGAGAAGCATGAACATAAGTGTTATCCGGAAATCCCTGCTCTATCCATTCATAAATAGATAAAAAGGGAATATTCTTATGCCCAAAAACTAAACCACCTACGTTACAAGAACCTTTCTTTATAGTAGTTTTCATAGTTTTTAATAATTTTGTTATATTTAGTAGCTAACTCTGTCGGCATTGGATGCGGAATATTACCAAAAAGAGATGAAGATTTTACCTTTGATAATTCCCTAAATTTATTTGCCTTAACTTCCTGAACATAATCTACCAATTCATGAAGATGTTTTTGGGCCATTTTAATACCGGTTTCCTTTAAAAACTCTCCATATTTAATATTGCCATTTAATAACTCTTTTACAGTATTATAGGTAAATTCTTTTCTCTTATTTAAAATATACAAATTATGAGAATGTAATAATCGAGAAGAATTAAGAAGCCTTAAGTCTTTAGCATTACGGCACACGCTGCAAGTACAATAACACGGAGTAGAAGCATGAACATTACGCGAAAGAGTAAAAGCACCCTTAGGTAAATTAAAAGTTCCAGAAGCAGAGTTCATAAGAAAACTAACTGAATCTCCTCCTATATTTTTAACTAAACCTAATTGTTCAATAAGTGAATAAACTACCCAAGCCTTAGAATCAGTATAACCTAAACAGTGAATATATTCAAGATTTTTAAACTGACTAGCGAAATAAAGAATTGCTTCCGCTATAATAAAAGGTTTTCTAGGGCCTTCAATTCCTACAACAGCCCCTGCTATAGAAAGGTATTTCGGATTTTCAGGGGCAAGAATATCCATAAAAATCTTTCTATATTCTAAATTCTTTCCATGGGAAACACGAAGAAGCTCTACATCCTTATTAACATTAGCAGACAAAACTTCATAATTAGCCTTTTGAATTTTTGCACAGGCTTCCAAATAAGGACGAGTAACCTGAGGACTATCGCAGGGAATATCTAAATCTACCCCAATAGAAGCAACTCTATTATAAGTTTGAGCTAATTCTTTAGGATCAATAAAATCTAAAGCGCCTGTAAAAAGCTGAAATCCTCCACTATCTACAAAAGTTTTGATTCCTTCGATATACTTACAAGGATTATATTTGACGTTTATTCCTGTAGAAAGGTTCATCAAAATATATTCAAAATTATTTTGCTTGAGAAAAAATGGTCCTACATTAGAACTACATAAACTATACCTAGGATCAATCGAATAAGGATCTCCATAAGCATAATTTTGTTGTTCTACGATTCGATCTTTCAAAAACCATTTTTTGACTTTAGAAGCAAAGGAAGAAACTTCTCTATCTTTTTTAGTCTTAGCATTATATGTACTAAAAAGACAAGTAGAAGAATCAGTAATCAACTCTAACCCTGCCGGTACCAAATGAATAGGCATCACATTCCTCGTTTTAAAACTTTCAAATAAGTTAAAGTTTTTTCACATAATATTTTAACACATTTCGGCAAGGATTTACCTAAAACATAATAAGACATTCCTTCTGCAAAAGTTTCCTTGAAACTCTTACAGGCATAATCACTAATAAGCGGTTGAATGTCCTTACAGCTTATTGGAGAGGAAGGCCATAAATTTTCAACAAATTCATAATCTTCACATAGCCAAGCCAAATCTAATTCTTTAGGAGAAACTCCTCTAACCTGTTTAATCCATCTAAGAACAGCTAAATATTTAGGTTTGTCCTCAGGGGCTAAAGCTTTACTAAGTTTTCTAGGACTTCTTTCATGATCTTCATTTTGTTTATCTCCTTCAAGATAACCCCATAAAAATTGCAAATCATCTAAAGAAATATCTTCTTTATGAATAGAAAGAGAATAGAGCTTTAACCATTGCATATTAACAGAAGAACTTTCTTCCATTAAATGATGCACATGATGGAAAAATTCATGCAAAATAACATATTTAGCATCCTCTTCCGAAATATTTTCCATATTTAGAGTAATAGTAAGAGGAATTTCCGGATCTTTAGGTACTACATAGCAACCGGAGTATCGTTTGTTAGTACTTACTATTTTCCAAATAAGAGTATCCGGAATAAAGGCTTCCAGCTCATACTGTTTTACAACTTCATAAGCTTCAGCAAAAGCTTTTTTCAAACCTTCTATAACAGGAGAAGGATATCTTTTAAAGAAAGCAATCCGTCCCCAATGCTCTATATCGATTTTTCCTCTATAAATGAAGGAAGTATCGTTTCCATAAACCATTCCGGCATAAGGATCGGCACCTAAGTTAACTAAAATATCCTCAGGAGAAACGATTTGCTGTTCCTTTTTATAAAAGCGAGAGGCTTCTTTAAAACAAGTTACTTTATCATTAGAAAATTCTGTTACTTTTAATAAAGTAGGTTTAGTATTTATTAAAGCAATTATAAAATCTTTAGGATTCACTTGCATTATTATTCTCCAGCTTATTTTCAATCTTTTGAATAATTTCTTCAGTTACCGGAAAAGTAAGCTCTTTTTTAACTTCTTCGACGTGCTCTTTCATTTCCTCACTGGATTCAACTTTATTTTTAATTTCTTCCAATTCTTCCGGTTCGAGCTCTTTAATAGAATCTTCGGGAGAGGACTCAGATTCAGTGCTTCCTTTTTCCATCTCAATAACCGGCTCAACTTCGACCGTCTCTAACTTTTCTGATTCAATGTTTTTGCTTTCAGGAACCAACGTTTCATTATTTTCGTCTTGAGAATTTTCCTCAACTTTAAACTCTTCAGGTTTTTGGAGCATTTCCTGTAATTCAGGGGAAATTTCTTCCGAAGATTCGTCCTCTTTTTCCTGAGCCTCGCCTTGAATCGGTTCCCTTTCTACCCCAACCTCATTCGGGGTTTCCTCAACATCCATTAAATCTTCTTCCTCAAAGGCATTGTAAAAAGTAATAGTATACAATAATCTACCATCGGAAACCATTGGAGAAACTTGAGTAATAGTATCCCAATTTATTTCTATGGAATAATCATTCATAGAAAAGGTTAAATTAGAATAAACCGTTGTTTTTTCGGTAGGTGTAGAAAAACTTTCAAAAAGGGATTTAAGGGTTGGGATTTCCGGACAAGGAACAAAACCTAAAGTACGATAAATCCCATCAAAAGTATTATGTTCTTTATAATAAATAAGAGCAGTATTTAAAGTATCTTCAGAAATAAGGCAATTCTTTGCAGGATCTTCCTTTTCTAAAGTCAACTTATAAACAATATTTGGAACTTCCTCACGATCTACTACTCCAATAGGCGTAGAAAGAATATCATAAAGAGAATCCGCCACTGTAGAATCCTGTCCTATGTAGGTAACAGCAATTTTTTTGAAATCTTTAATGGAAAGAGAAATAACATCCTGTTTACATCTAAAAATTACCTGAGTAGGTCTCTTAGTTTGATTAAGTTTAAGATTAGAAATATAAAGAACTTGAATCAAAGTATTATTTTTAGTTTGCCAAATAGAACCGGGTACAAGAATTTCCTTCATTTTATTTCCTTATGTGAATTAGCAGCTTTAATAGCCCAATCTGCTAAAAGAGCATGACGCTTTTTACAAAGTTTATAGTTACGAATCCAAAGATTAAGAATTTCAATAACTTCCTGTTGATTATAATTCTTTACAGTTAATTTAGATAGAGAAGGGCAAGGTTCTGTTAATTTACTATCTAAAATAACTCTATTATCTTTTTTTAAAATAACATCTCGCGAAACTTCCTGTGGAATGTCTCTTGGAGCAGAAGCACAGCCACTTAATAACAAAAAAACTATTAAAAATTTTTTCATTTTTCAATTAATCGGTTAATTTGGGTAATCATCTCAGGAGAAAAGGAAGGTTTTATTTGTTCCTCCTGAGGTAATACAGGAACCTCCTTTTCTTTTTCCTGAAACTCTTTTAAAGAAAGATAAGCCTTATCCGCCTCGTTTTGAAGATACTCAATTTGTTTATTACTTTGTTCTATCTCTTTATTAAAAGCATCTATAGCGTATTCATATTTTGGTTTATATTCTTCTAAACCAATTTTGTAACCTTTTTGATATCCCGTAGTTTCTCCATTAGAATATCCAAAAAAGTAAACCGATATTGTGAATATAATAGCTCCAATTACATAGAAAAATTTAGTGCTCAATATCTTCATCATCCTCGTTTCCTAAAAATAAGAGGGAAGGGTCAAAACCATCATAACAATGAGATAAAGAATATTCTAATTGGTCAATCTTTTTGTTAAGAGCAGGAGAAGAAACAATATCTTTATATTTATCTCCATTTTCTTCTTTCCACTCTTCAAATATTTCTTTTATTAAAGAAATTTTGATCATATCAATTCCAAGAGGATTTTCCACTTGTTGTAAAAGTAAATCTAATAAATTAAAAAGAAGGATGGAATCCTCTTCATATTTCATAGGACACCTTATAAATAATTTTTTAATTTTTCTAAAATAAATTTAGGACAATTACCGGGATCCCATAAATCAAGACCTATATCTCTAGCATACTTTGAAGGATTTTCATTATCTTGTATCTGAAGATAGGGAGAACCTTTTATTTTCCAAAGTTTTACTGTTATAACTTTATCAAAATAACCCTGCAAACTTGGTACAATATAATTAGTTGCTCTAATACCTGCATCATCCCCATCCATCATTAAAATAACATTTTTAACTCCGTAAAATTCCAAGAGATTTCGTTTTTTATCCGTCCAATTTCCGGTTCCCATAATACATAAAGCAGGAATACCCAACTTTATCAATCTTAAAGCATCTCGCTGACCTTCTACTAAAACCATAGTACGAGATTTTATTGATTTCATTAAGGCAATAGAATAGTCAAAAGGAAAAAGACCCCAACTTTTAACCCAAGACCCTCTTTCATTTATATAACTGGTTACTCCTTCCTTTTTATGCATTCTACCTTTAGTATATCCTTTTAATTTTTTACCTACATAAACAGGTAAATAAATAAATTTATCAGAAAGATTATTACCATAATCTACCTGACAAATTTTACAACCTATTTTAATAAGCAAATTTGTAGGAATATCCCGCCATTTTTTATTAGGAGGTAAATTTGCGAAAATTAATTCTTCATACTTTTCACTTTCTTCCTTTTCTTTTCTCATGTTTAATGAATAACTAAATTCATCATGAGGTTTAGGATCAAACTCTTTTAAATTAAGACGTCGAGCTAAAGTATTCCAATCTCCCTTAGCCTGACATCCAAAACAATAAAACCGTCCGGGATCTTTATTTGAAGGTTTATAAAAAACTCCACAGGAAGGAGTATCGTCGGCATGAAAAGGACAACAAATCATTGCCATTTCAGAGCCGACTTTAGCCTTGGGAACTTTTAAAAGTTCATTTCTTACAAATTCTCTTTTATTTAAAAAAGACATTTATTGTAAAACCATTTGTTCGTTATTGGCTCTTATGTATGAGCCATCTAAACAGGCTCCTAAAGAAATTGCAGTAGCCATTGGAAAATCTAAATCAGTTTCTTGAGCCAATCCTTCACTAACTGTTTCTAACCAAACTTCTGGTTCAAACATTTTCATTTTAGGATTTACATAAAAACTTCCTTCTAAAATCTTTTTCTTTACATAAAAAGAGGTATTTAACCAATAACCACGAGAAAAAATATAACTATAATTTCCTTTTCTTTCTTTAAATAATTTCAAAAGATAGTATCGATTGATATCAACTAATATCACCATACTATCAGAATAATAAGGAAAAATTTGACGAGTTCCCGAGGAAACAGGAACCTCAGTAAAATCAATAGGAATGGTCAGGTCTATTAAAGACATCAAATATCTCCTTTTCTAAATCATTTACACCAAGCAAAGGAAATTTACTTTGAAGATAATGAATAACTTTTTTATCCTTATAGGGTTTAAAAATCATTTCTTTTACTTCTTCTTTAGAAAGAGCTTTGCCATTACGATCAATCAACTTTTTTTCTTTTTCTAAATCATCTACTAAATTATTTAAACATTCATGAAGATGCTCTAAAGACCAATTCCATGTATACGCTTTATCATCTTTAACTCCCATCTCTACTTCAATTTCTGGCTCTATATTAAAACTAAAACCAAACTTATCCTTATAATCTTGAGCTACTCCGTAGGTAGCCATATATTGCATAATATGTAAAAAAGGAAGTACCATGCAATAGGGAATTGCATAATAAGAAGCGTCATGAACAATTCTACAACATTCCGGTTTTAATTCCCAAGCTCTTTGTTCTATTCCTAACATACTAGCAATAGTTTTAAATTCTTTATAATAAGTCATTAAAGAAAGACGTGAGGCTTTTACCGCAATTTCAGAAGCAAAGCCTTGAATAGGAGCATTTGAACCTCTTCGAATTTGTTTAGCAATACCGGATTTATCGGAAATAAATACTGAAGGCAAATGACGAATACGACCGATCGGAGAATATACATAACCTCTTTTTTCGGCAGAATGTTTCATATAATCTGACCATTTTTTACCTTTAGTAAAAATGGAAAACATTTTATCAATAATATGTTGAGCGTAATCAGTCTTGTCTTCTTTAACTAATTTATCTAAATCCTTTTTAAGGATATTAAGTTCTTTTTCAAAAGGTTGCCTTTCCTTGGGATTTTGCAAATTATCAAGCTTAAAAAATAATTCCTTAATTTTCTTTCTTAATGCAGAAATATCCGGTTGTTTAGTATCTTCTCCAAGGGTTTTTGCTCCCTTGCCATAAAGAGTTCCGAAAACAACCGCTTTAATAGCGTGTCTTAAAGGATCTTTCTTATCAATAACTTTATTAAAGAAAAGTTTTACATTAAGAATATGAACGTCACCTTTCTTTTTAACATTATCTAAATTTTCAGGGGAGGGATCTTTTATAAAAATCTTTCTTAAAGTCTGACCTTGTCGGAAGGTATCCGCAATTTTAGCATCGTGAGAAACAATACCCCAAGTGCGAACTTCCTGAGCACTGTAATCGTAATGCAATAAAATACATCCGGGAGGTGCTGAGAATACTCGCTTTAAAATATCACTTATATCAGAATGCTGTGGAATAGTTTGAAGAGAAGGATTTCTAGAAGCCAAACGACCGGTAGTTACATTATAAAAAGCATAGTCGGGACGAAGCTTATGATCAAGAATACAATCCGGATTCGAAGAGAGTAGAGAAAACCAACTCTTTAAATAAGAGGTTCGTACTTTATTAATTTTTTGATATTCTTTAAACAAGGAAACAATACGGTTAGTATTTTCATATTGTGCTATGAAAAGTTTATCTACAGCAGGGGCTCCCGTGGAAGTTTCGGACACTGGTTTCATTTTCATAATATCAAAAAATAATGTTGATTTATGAATTGGCTTGGTCCAAGAAAAAACCCATTTTTTAAGCTTATTACCAAAAAGATTTCCGGAATTAAAACCTAGCTGCTTACAAAGAAAATCATTTGCTTCTTCAACTTCCGGTTGGATTCTTAAATCAGTTTCAACATCTGATAATTTTTCCAAAATAGGAGATTTATTAGAAAGAAGGAAAGAAAGATTTTTCAAATCAATAAAACTTCCATCTTGTCGTAACTGAGACAAGGTATGAACTGTATCACTCATTTGATAAAGCATATGCTTCATAAAAGCTTCTTTATAATTCTTATCCCCTATGAACATATGAGAAGCTCTTTTAATCTGCATTTTTCTAAGACCTAAAAGAGAAACTACGTCCATACAACCGTAAGAAACAAAATCTTTATCTTTGGGAGAAATATCTCCAGCAGTATTACGATCTTCCTTAGTAAATCCGGAATCTCTAAAATAAAAATCATTATTATAACGACATAAGGTAGCTCTTAAGTTACCCTGATTAGCCTTAGTTTTATCAGAACGATAACTTCCAATAGCATCACTTAGGTCATTAACATTTTCATCTAACAAATGTTCTCCCGCCATAATTTCCCACACTCTTTTGCCAACAATAGGGAGTTTGAGAGCTTGACGAATAACATAAAGATCAAAAGCGCCGTTATAGGTTACAAGGGTAGGGCCCGAGGAAGAAGCAAAGAATTTTCTAAGTCTTTTTTTGAAATACCTTAATTCCTCAGAAGTCCAAGGAGTTTGTGGATGGTCTAAAGCTAATAAAAAACCTTTATTAGGTTGAGAGTTTCCAGCAAATTGAATAGTATAAATAGCGTTTGACAATACAGTCAAATTTCGAGTCTCAGTATCTAAAGCAACATAATCCTGAGTCTCAAGATAGTTCATAAGATTATCAAATTTTTCAACGGAATCTATATAATTTGGTGAAAGTGGAAGACCTTCTAACGAATACGGATTTTGTCCTTGCATTAGATTAGCAATATGATTAAACATAAAACCAATAGTGTTAGAAATATTACTGCCCGGTTTTTTATTTTGATCTGCTATGATTTGATAAAGGTCTAAAGAACCACAATATTTGATTCCCTTTTTTTCAAAAATCCAACCCAGCTTATGTCTCTGATGATCGACCTCAGGAAACATGCATTCAAAGGCTAAAGGAGATAGTACCATTACGTGAGTAGGAGCCAGCTCTTTAATAAGAGCTTTAATTCTTCCTACAAACTCATTTTCTTTATCTGATTTTGCCGTTCCTTCTAATTGATAGTGTTTACTTGCTAAAAAATTAACACAAGCATAAGAAAAAGAAGGGTAATCGGCTCCCCGATCATCTAAAAGTTCTCTCGCTTTCTTTAAAGAAGAAATAAGGGGTTCTCTTGTTTCAGTACAGCTTAGTAAAGAATTATTTCTTAAGTCAACTGAAGGAATATGACCAAGGATAATAAGAAAACGGTTTTTAGATTTTTCGTAACCATAATCCTTAAAGCATTTGATTTTATAGGCGTTTTTAATATTACCAGAAAAATAAAAGGAACTTTCTAACACTTTTTAACCTCTTGTTTGTTTATCCTTATTTACATTTTGATAGGCTTGATATTTTGTTGTCCATTCTTCAGTAAATTCCTTATCTATCTTCCATTTAGCAGAAAATTCCTTAATATGCTTTTGTTTTTCCAAAGTTATTTTTTTAGAAATCTCCTCTCTTTCTCTCTTTAAGGCAAGGATTTTAGCTTCATTAGAGGATCTTTTAATAATTCCAAAAATAGAACAATACCGGCTATTTAATTCTCTAACAAAGGATTTTAAAAAATAATTCTTTACTTTAAAGTCTAGAGTCTCACGGCGTAATTTTGCCCTAGCCTTGACGTAATCCCGCTGATGGTATTCACGATCATAAGCCTTTAATTTTTCTATATATTTTTTAGAAGAGCATCTTGCTATTAGAGTACTCACGGTACATCCAAAGTATTCAGGATCTAAAATATTTTCTTTGGAAATATTCAAATATAAACCTATAGTTTCTACGATACGTTCGGCCATCTCTTTAGTAGCTACAATAAGTAAAGGCTTAGAATTGCTTGAAGAGTCTCTTACTGAGCATCTTAATAAAGTCTGAATTGCTGTTCCCACTAAGGTGTCCAATTCAGCATCATAGGAAGGACAAAATTGAATAAACCATCTTCTAAGAAGAGGATGGAGACGATTTGAAGAAAGAAAACAGGCTACATCCGTTGATTTATAACAATCCAATCCTCGAATGTCTCCTGAAATATTCACAGCATATTTTTTAACTTTATCACTTACTAAAGAGTCATAAAGAATCCCTTTATCCTCGTCTGAAAAACACCAATTTAAAATACGATGCTTGTTTATATTTATAAGAATAAACTTAGAATTTTTTAAGCAATTATTTTTAGGATCATTAATCCATTTATGAGCTATTGCACAACTCTTTCTTGTTAAATAATCCAAAGGACTATAGGGGATTTTTTCATTATCTTTTGTTTTACAAAGACAATTGGAAATTACTTTTTGTTGATAATTTTTTAAACGCTCTATTTCTTGTTCAGAAAAATACTTTCCGTAAAGAAAAAAATTACTTTTAATTAAAGTACTTATTTGGGAATATATCGGATGTTCACTAGCGGGAGCAAATTTTTCTCCTAACATATCATACATGAGATTAGAATACCTTCTTACTGTATCAAGATTCTTTTGAGGAACAATAACTCCATCTATTTTTTCTTTTGAAATATTATTAGTTAATAGATAAGTAAAATAGGTTTGATCAAACCGTTTTTTCATTTGCTCTTTTCGCTTTGGGGAAATGATTTTGTTGGTAATATCTATTAAATATATAGAAGGAATTTCTCCCAATAAATCCTGCTGCTCTTGGGTAAGAGAATTTTTATGACTACATAATTTCAACAAATGGTAAAACTGAGAGCTTTTAAACATTGCGGAAAGAAGGACAAAACTTTTCCATCCAGATAAAAAAGAAAAAGGAGTCATAATAGATTGTATAGTAAATTCTCCTTCTTCCACATCTCCGTTCATAGTAATATAGGCATAAGTTTTTCTATTACCAATGTTTCTTAACTTAATATTACTCATTCCGGAAACTCTAACAAGCTTTCTAGTTATTTTCTTTCCTAAATAACCGCGACATTTCTTCAAAATTTCCGGAGTAATAACAACCGGATAATACTTTCCGGTATTAATGGTTTTTTCACCCAAACCAAAGATAGCTAAAATATTTTTTAAAGTAAGTTCTCCATTGATAGGAATAGAAAGTTTATTCATTTGACAGTCTCGGGCTTCGTCAATGAACAAACGCATGTCTTCTCGTCTAGGAAAGAAATCTCTGTTAAATATAGGATGATTTTGATTATTCCAAAGATTGCTATGAGTTATTAAAATAATATCTCCTTCAGCAACAAAACCATCATCAAAAGGAGAATCACTTCCGGATCGGTTACCTGCAACAGTACAATATAGGTTTTGTTTAGCGGAAACTCTAAAAATCTCTTCTTCTTTAATATAGTGAATATGTTTAGGACTTACTCCCGCTTTCACTAAACGTTTAAAAACTTCTCCAAGTAATTTGTGAGTAGGAGCAGAATAGATGCAAACGCTATCTTTCTTTTTATGATAAAGCGCCATGCTCTTGATTGCCCAATAAGTTTTACCGTAGCCCGGAAGGCAATCAGCAAAATAAATTTTTGAAGACATTTGAAATACCAATATAAGATTTGGATTGATTATAACCTCAGTAGAAAGTATTTACAACATACTAAAAATTTTTAATGTTTCAAAGCACAAAAAAGTGTCATTTTCGATAGAAAAACGATACTCTTTTAGTAAAAAATTTTTCGAGCGGTGCAAAAACATAGCATATTTGCAACCGAAAATAAACGTGAAAATCAGGTATTAATAATGTAAAACTAATCGCGATTCCTTACCCCCTAAAGAAATAAAAATCGTTGCATTTTCATAGCAAAAACGGTACCAAAATTTAGTTACCTTACTAAACAAAAGAGCACCTATTTTAGTGCTCTTTTTAAAAATCACGTGGTTTTTGTAGGCAAAAACGAAAAAATTTTTTCCGAGCAAATTGCGCATAACTGCAACTATCTGTAAAACGGACATCTTTTTTATAGTAAAAATGCAACGGAAATCGCAACTTTTGAGAGCAGATTTTCATGAAAAAACTGTAAAAATTCACCAAAATTCAAAAAACCGCATTTGCTTGCAATAAAACACACGAAATCACGATTTCAGGGGGTAGCTAACTGCTAGGGGAGAAAAAAGGGTGATCCTAAAACTAATTTCGCGATTTTTAAAAATTTTGCATTTGCTTGCAATAAAACACACGAAAATTTGAATTTCGGATTAGTTTTCGTACTAAAAATATAATAACTGTATCAACTTGAAAAGCAAAGCTTGTCAAGTCTTAATTTTTATAAAAAATTCATCCTGACAAGAAGAAAAAAGCTTTCAAGCTTTTTGCAAAGCTTGTCAGGATGTTTTACGAAGTAAACCCTAGAATCAATCCCAATCCTAAATTAGAAAGACCCTAAAAGCTTGAAAGCTTGAAAATCAAGTTGAACAAAGTTCGCTGATGCGAACAGGTTTTTGGAAACCTTTGGAAATCTAGAGTATCTTTGAGATCCTATCTTTCAAAAAGGAACCTTTGTATCTTTTGGATACTTTCCTCAGGTTGGGATTTGGGATTTGGAACTAAGATAAAAATGGAAACATTTCCAGGAGCTTTAGCTCCTTCCAAAGTTCCCAATCCTGACATCAACCTCCGGCTAAAGCCTTCGGTTGCCTAGAAAATTAAAAATTCTCTTTATCTTAAGGTCTAGAATAGCTCTAAAACTAAAATAGAGAGACTCTAAGGCCCGTTTGTCTTTTGGATAATATAGTTACCTGCCTAGCTACAAAAATCGCGTATAACGCGATTTTGATAGCTTTATGAGGATTTCTTGTTTTCTATTGGAAAACCCTAATTTTCCTTTGTATCAAAAAGATACTATGGTACCTGAGAATAAAAATGGATCTTATCCTTCAAAAAGGAACTTTTGTATCTTTTGAATACCATGCTTTAACAATACTAGGTTAAGACCCAAACGAGAATGAGAATCTTTTCTTTTTTATCCTTAGTATCAAAAAGGTACTAAAGGAAAAATTTTTAGAAAGAGATTTTTAAGAGAAGAGTCTTTTTGCAAAATTTCTTTTTAAAAGTGTAAAATATTTGAAACTTTTTATAAAAAGAGGAAAATTCATGGAAGCAATAGGCATTGGAGATTTGCATTTATCTTCTTTTAATGGTCACGGCGGTTGGTCAAAATATACCGATGGAAATTCAGATACTCTAATTTTGAAAGAAGCTCAAAAGGCCGTTGATTTTGCCCGTGATCAAAATATTTTTAATATATTTCTTTATGGAGATATTTGCGATTCTCCAAAGATGAGTTACAAAGCTCACCTTGCCTTATACGATTTCTTTTCTCAGAATGTGGATATGAAGTTTTATGTTATTTTGGGAAATCATGATCGACTTGCTTCCAATGAATCCTACGGTTCTTCGTGTGATCTTTTGGAAAAATTTTCGCTTTCTAATGTTGAGATTTTTTCCAAACCTACTCTTAAGAAAATTGACGGAGCTTATGTCAATTTTCTTCCATTCCCTTACAGTGATTGGAAAGATGCTTTAAATGTATGTCATATTGATGTTAAGGGAAGCACTATGGATAGCGGCAGGCCTTCACAATCCGAAATTGACCCGAAAGATTATGTAATAGTTGCCGGTCATATTCATACTGCTGGTAGTTTTAAGAAAGTTTTTTATTCCGGTACTTTGTATCAAACCAATTTTGGAGAATCCGAAGAAAAGTATTTTCATAGGATTTATTACAAAGATTCCAAAAACTTTGAAATAGATTTAATACCTAATACTCCTGCGATTCAATTACATACTATTACTGTAAATAGTTCAAAAGATTTGGAGAATTTACCAAGTTCTCCCAATCACGTTTATCGTCTTTTAATAAACGATGGTTGTGATATTTCTCCTCATTCTTATGCTCATTTAAATGTAGCGGTAGTAAAATCATTTATGAGTCGTAAGGACTTAAAAGAAATTCTTAATTCCGATTTAGAATATGTTTCTACCTCTGATATTAATACTGAGGAAATTTTTGAAGAGATTTTATCTAAATACGAATTAAGCGATGAAGAAAAAGAAAATATCAGGAATGTTCGATTAAAGGTATTAAGTAAATAATGCTAGTGTGTGGTATTGTAAAGAAAGAGTTGGATTTGGATAAATGCTTTGTAGAAAATTGTATGTGGCGAGATAAAAATCATAATTGCCGTTATACAGATAAACCTTTGTCCGTTGAGGAATTTTGCAAACTTATGGAAATTCCAGTTCCTTCTCAAAAAGAATTGAAAGAACGACAAAAGAAATTACAAAAACTTTTGTCAGATATTAACTAACTCCTAAAAGGAAAATATGAAACTAACTGCTCTCACTATTCAACAAATTGAAGACCTTGGTAAAGGTCCTCTTTATGTTTTAAATAATACCGGTAACGCTCCCGGAACAAAATCCGGCAATGTTCTTTTAGCTATTCCAAGATTAACCGGCAATGGTAATCCTATTATGTTGCGGATTCCCGCTACTTGGCTTCCAATTGAAGTAACTTCTCAAATTGCTTATAGTCAGCTGGTTCCTACTCACGAATTTAGAAATGCTATTAACAATAATTGGATTATTCCAATTTCTCGGGAATATGCCGAACATCTTTTAAATAAACCGGGTGCTCAAGAAGAAAAAGAACGTTTGGAAGAGGAGTATAAAGCTGCTATTAATGCCGGCCCCGCTCGTGGTATGAGTGAAGAAGAAACTATGCAGATTGATGACGGAGCTTCTTCCACTAATACTTTTGTAAACCAAATTGATGGTTTTGAGCCTTCTTTTATTGCTAAAGTAAACCGTTGGATAGCGATGGAAGATATTGCAGTTTTAAATGAATTGCGTAGTATGGGAAGAATTAAGAGAAGTCAACTTAATTACATTCTTTCCCGTCTTAAAAATCATCCTAAAACTTGTGCTTCTATCGAAAAAATTCTTAAAAAATGATTTTGCCTGTTAATATAAAAAGAGCGGATAATTCTTTTTATGTAGATCCGCCTACTTATTCTACTGTTGGTTCCGGATGTTTTGATATTCGTTCGGCAGAAACTAAAATTATTCAGCCCTCTTCTCAAGAGGTTTTTAAAACAGGTTGGTGTTTTGAAATTCCAGATGGTTACGTAATGCTTTGTTTTGGTCGTAGTGGTTTAGGTGTTAAACATGGTATTTCTCCAACTAATTGTGTAGGAGTTATTGATTCAGATTATCGGGGAGAAGTAGTTTGTCCTCTTTATAATCATTTTGATACTCCTTATGAAGTTAAGGTAGGAGATCGAATTATGCAAGGCATTATTGTTCCTTATCCAAAATGCATTTTTGTAGAAAAAGAAGTTCTTTCTGAAACCTCTCGGGGTTCAGGAGGTCTTGGTAGTACTGGAATTTAAAAATGGCTTCTAAGAGAATCGTTCTTTTAACCGGTTTGGAATTTGCTTATCTTCGTCGCTTTATGCATTCCTTTGAAAGTGAAAAAATTCGCTTTCCCGGAAAATGTTTTTTGAAAAAATTTAGTGAATCGGATTATAATGAGTTTCCGGAATTACAAAATCTTAATTCGAAAAAGGTTTATATCCTTCATGGAGATGAAGAAAAGCTTCCTCTTTGTCACAGTATTATTCAGAGATGGAAAAAAGAGTATACTCGACCGGGAGCGGATGTTACGCAATATGTTTCTCCGGATTATACAAATATAGCTTATATTGATGGTAAATTAATTCGTGTTTACCATAAACAGGCTTCTCAAAGTAAGCTTAAGAATTTGGAAAACAAATGGAAAAGAAGATAGTTTATAAACAATTGATTTTTTGTTTTGGACCTTGTCTTTCTTTGGTTTCTCAGTTGGAAAAAGCAGTAACTTTTTACTCTAAGTTTTTTCCTAAAGAGATTGAACTCTTGAAAGAATATAAAGGTCTTTTAAACATTAAAAAATCTTCTACTTCTATTCCCAATACTGCCGGTATTGTTTTAGGATTGTTAGAGTTTGATAGTGCTAAGAAATTGGCCTGCAAACGACTTTATCAACAGCTGGCCAGTAAATTGCATCCGGATAAAAAGGGCGGTTCTCAAGAATTATTTGATTTTTGTACACGGGCTTATAAGTCCGGAGATAGAAATACTTTAGAAGAAGTATTAAAATACTTAAATTCAGAGCAGGAGAAAAAAGATTTGCAAAAACTTGTTTCTTTTGCTACAAAAAGGGCTAATATATTAATAGAGTATTTCAAATCATTACCGGTTTTTAAACTTTTAGAGTTTGATGTATATGCCGGTCAAGCCGGCACTAATCAAGAAGCAAAAGAGTTTATGAAACTTCTTTTGGATAATGCAATAAATGAGGCAAGACATCGCCTCTTGGAGAAAAAATGAACAAAGTAACAACTAAACCCACTGCAAATAAATCTTATATTCCCCCTTCGGGGTTTGTTCCCTTTACGGCAGAGCTTATTATTTCCACGGATAAAGATGGATTAATTTGCTCTTCGAGGGCAAGAATGAAAAGATATTTTTCAGGTAATTTGGAAAAGGATAGGCAGAATCCCTTAAAGTTTGAAAATTTGGGAGATTATGATCCTAAGACTTTATGGAATACCGTTATTCGTTTTGCTATGGGAACTTACTCAAGTAATGTTACTAAGAGACTTCCGCCAAATCAAGTTTTCAGAATTGATTTCAGAGTAGGTGTTAGAAACAATACTTTGAAAACTTCTTTCAAACGTGTTGATCTATTACTTTTGAGTAAAAAGAAGATTGTTCCCTTGACTAGAGACCGAATTGAATATAAGATTTTGAGAAAGGCAAATCGGTTGTTAGCAGGTGCTTTTGAAACTATTTTGCCTCCTAAAGAATATTCAGAAGAAGAAACTTATTATCGTAAATTGGAAGCTTCAAAGAAAGGTTTTTGTAGAGCTCCCAGAAAACCAAAAACTTTGCAGGAATAATTATGAAGATTATTGTACTTAGCAGTGGTGGTTTGGATAGCACAGTATGTGTAGCTAAGGCAGTCGAAAGAGTAGGTAATGAAAACGTTATTACTGTTTCTTTTGATTATGGTCAGAAGCATTCAAAGGAATTACAATGTGCTGATAAGGTAGCACAACATTATGGTCTTAAGCATTATGTCCTTAATTTGAAGGATATTTTGAAATATAGTAACTGCTCTCTATTAAAAAATAGCTCTCAGGAAATTATTCACGAAAGTTATGCAGACCAAATTGAGAAAAATGGTGAAGGAATGGTTTCAACCTATGTTCCTTTCCGTAATGGTTTAATGCTTTCGGCAGTTGCTTCCTTGGCTCAATCTCTCTTCTTAGAAGAGCAGGTTCTTATTTATTATGGAGCTCATGCTGATGATGCTGCCGGATGTGCTTATGCTGATTGCTCTCAGGAATTTGTAAATGCTATTAACAAAGCTATCCAAATTGGTACTTACAATTTGGTTTCTTTGGAAGGCCCTTTAGTTACATTAACTAAAGCTCAAGTAGTCAAGGAAGGTATTCGTCTCAATGTGCCTTTCGAATTAACTTGGTCGTGTTATGAAGGTGGAGAAAAAGCTTGCGGTACCTGCGGTACCTGTATTGATCGTTTAGCTGCCTTTGCTGCTAATAACATTAAAGATCCTATTTCTTATATCTAAAAAGGAAAAAATATGATTTCACATCGCATTTGTTTTACTCTTACTAAAAAGATTGTTGGTAAATCTCTTGAAGTAACTTCTGATTATATCAACGTCGATGGTTTTGTAATCCCTCGTTCTCAAGCTCTTGCTATTCTTAACAATAGTGTTGTTATTTATCAGGACAAGGTAATTCTTGATAAAGAGGTTTCCGGTACTTGTGATGACAAGTTTGGCTTCTCTTATGTTTTGGAATCCGGATCTACCATTACTCCGTTGAGCAATTCTTTCCTTGAAATGGTTTCCGTTACAGTGCCGGATACTCAGGAAACAGTAGAAGTTGCAGAAATGGAAGAAGGCAAGGACGCTCCGGCTCCGATTGCTGAAGTTGCTCCGAAAAAACGAGGTCGTAAACCCAAAACAACTACTACAGCTTCTCAAGCGGTAGAGGAAGCTCCTGTTAAGGAGGAAGTTCCCGAGTTTGTTGAAGAAGATCAAGAGGATGATGAACTAGAAAATCTTAAGGTCGAAGATGACGAATCTGAAGAAGGTGAAGATGAAGTCATTGAAGATATTGAGCTTGAGGAAGAAGATTCTGACGAGGAGGAACTTGCTGAAGAACCTGAAGAAGCCGAAGAAGATGAGGTTGATGCAGATGCTGAAGAGTCTTCTGAATTAGAAGAATTTGAAGATGGTGAAGATGAAGATACCGAAGATAGTTTGGAGGACGAAGATGAATTGGAAGATGAAATTTTCCAATTAGATGATGAATAATTTTTAATAGTTGGGAGAGGAATATTCCTCTCCCAAATTTGAATATGGAAGCATTAAGATTACCTTACCGAAAATGCAAATTTTGTCAGCATATGGACAGTGCTGAGAAAATGCGGTATACTTGTTATAATGATAAATGTCCTGCTCAAGAAGTAGTAATAGTTATTGAAGATAAGATTTATCGCATTGTTCAGGAAATTCTCGAAGCTAGGGAAAACAGAGATTTAGAGAAAGAAGCCCGATGTTTAAAAGCGGTTTCTAAAATGAGTGATGCGTTTAAACAAAGATTTTTTGTTTTATTAGATAGCAAAAGAAAATGAATAAAATAACCTTAGTTTGTACAAACAACAAATATTTAATTCCTTATACTCCGGAGGACTATATTTTCTTGGCTAAAAAAGGTATTCGAACTACTAGAGTCTCAAAAAATTTTTTACCAACATTAAAATATATTTGTCAGGGAACTGAGGTTAAAGAGATTTTATGGAAAGATATTTTTTTAAAAGCTATTGATAAAACAAAAAACTTTTGGATAAAACGCGATAAATGTACTTTTGGTTATGAGAAGGATAATTTCAAATTATCTGGCCCTAAAACTGAAGAAAACAAAAAAGCTCTTTCTAACATAGAAATTTCTTGGAGAAAATTTTTTAATCGTTGGGGTTTAAATAGTGAGTTTCTCTTTTCCGAAACTACTAATAAAGTTACTTTATCTGTGATCTTTGAATTTTCAGAGGATAGAATGCCGGAAATTTCTCTTGAAGGAGAAGATGTTTCTATTGAGCCGGCTATTTTAGAATTTCCTTTTACTCGTTTTAAACTTTCTTTAGGTGAAAGGTATTTTGAACTTACTCAAGAAGATAAAGTTGGTGGTAATTGGATTTATACCAAAACTTACCGTGTTTTTTATGGCGAAGTAAAAAATCTTCATTTTATTGAAACCCTTTTTGATGTTCTAAACCATGAAGTACGATAGTAATGATATTCAAACTTTACGTTTTCCGGATTCAATTCGCAACAACGTGTCTATGTATTTGGGGAGTACCGACGAACATGGACGTTGGTTAATTGCCCGTGAACTTTTGGACAATGGTTTGGACGAAGCTTTAGCCGGAAGAAATAAAGGAAATTTTTTTGTAGAAGACCCCCATGGCAGCTATTGGGTTATGGATTTCGGAGCTGGTATTCCTCAAGGTTCTAAAACTTTTGAGATCAATGTAAACGGGAAAGTAATTAAAAATACTATACCAACTATGCAAGCTATTTTTACCGAAATGCATACTTCCGGTAAATTCAAAAGCGATGCTTATCAAAATAGTGTAGGTTGTTTTGTTGGGGATACTTACGTTACGTTATGTGATGGTAATGCAATAAGGATAGAAGAGCTTTATAGAGCATGGGAAAAAGGACAAAGAGAATTTTATTTACCGTCAGTTTCTCCTGAGACAGGCAAATCCCTTTATAAGGATAAAATAACCCATGTGCAGTTGTCTAAATACACGAAGGAATTAATTTGTATTGAAATAGATGGGTACGTACAAATAACTTGTACTCCTGATCATCCGTTTTATAACGTAGATTTAAAGAAAGTAAAAGCAGAAGATTTAAAAGTAGATGATGAGTTGTTTGATACTACTTTTAAGGATAAATTCTATGGTGGCCCTAAAGTTACCAACATTACTAAAATGTCTCTTGCTGTTGCCGTTCCTGTTTATGGAATTACGGTAGAAACCAATCATACATATATGGTAGGTGGTAATATTTTAGTAAGTAACACGCATGGAGTGGGTGCTAAGGGAACAAACGCTACTTCAGAATTTTTTGAAGTATATACTTACTTTCAAAATGAATGGTATTCTATAAAGTTTAAAAAAGGAATTTTAACTTCTCCTGTTACTAAACTATCGGAGCCTCCTAAAGGGCCTTTTGGAATTACTCTTAAGAAGGGTACTTGTATTCATTTCAAACCGGACGCTACTATTTTTGGAGGTAGCTCTATTTCTCTTGATCATGTAAGACAATGGGCGGAAATTACTTCTTATCTTACTCCTGGTTTTTCCGTAATGGTAGTAGAGAAAGATAAAAGTAAGACCCGTTATTTTTCTAAAGAAGGCCCTAAAGAGTATGTCAATAAACTTCTCAGTTCTTTAAAAGGAACTGCAGAAAAAATTTATTTTGAACATCATAGTGATCTTTGTGATATCGTTATAGCTTTTTCGGATGTTGAGAATTGTAATGTAAGAGGTTACACTAATGGTTTATATAATAGTGAGGGCGGTAAGCACGTTGATTCTATTATTTCTTGCTTATATGATTCTGCAAAGAAATATATAAAATCTAAACAGTCTTTTTCTATTTATAATTTCAAAGAAGGGCTTGTAGGTCTTGTGAATATAAAACTCCATAAAGCAGAGTTTTCTTCTCAGGATAAAAGTCGGTTAACCGATTCTCGTGCAGGGGATTCTTTTAAAGAGATTTTACAAAAAGAGACTGATAAATTTTTTGCTACCAATAAGCCATTAGCTTTACGTTTGTGTGAAAAAGCCTCTAAACTTTCTCAATTGATGGATCAGTTTAAGGCTTCTAAGAAAGTAGTCACCGCTTTAAATAATGTTAAGAGAAAGGGTTTACCTTCTAAGTATGCTCCCTACGATTCTCGAACAAAAATTGAGGACAGGGAGCTTTTAATTGTAGAAGGCAATTCTGCTGGTGGTGGTATTCGAGAAGAAAGAATGCCTTGGCAGTCTCTTTTGCCTTTACGTGGTAAAATTTTAAATGTAAAACGTTCCGGTAAAAATGAAAAAGCATTAGAAAGTGAAGAAATTATTAACATTCTTGGGGCTATTGGTTATGATCCGAAAGCTTCTGATCCCCTATCTAAGTTGCAAGTTAGCAAGGTTATTTGCTTAGCCGATGCTGACCCTGATGGGCCTGTTTCAGCGGATACTCTTGTTTATACTAATAAAGGCCAACTGACTATAAAGGAAATTACTAAAGAATGGGAAAAAGGTATTAATTACTATTCTTTTGATCGCTTGCGAGTTTATGCTTATGATGAAGAAAAAAGGGAAACTATTTTAACAGATATCAATTGGGCAGGTATTACTTGCACTCGTACAATTGAGTATGAAATAACCTTTTCAAATGGTTTTACCGTAGAATGTACTGATTCTCATAAATGGGCTATTTATAATGAGGATAAATGTTCTATTGAATATGTTCGTACGGATTCCTTAGAACTTGGCGATAGTATCGTAGGATTATCTAGTGATGAAAATACTTGTTTTACCATCAATAGTATTACTAAAAAAATACTTCCAAGGGAAAAGAATTTTTATTGCCTAGATATTTGTGGATTGCATAACTTTTATGTAGCTGATACTCTTGGTAATAAATATTTATGTCATAATTGTCATATTAATGCATTGCTTCTTACTTTATTTCATACTTATTTGCCAGAAATGTTTGATAGAGGTATGATCTATGTAGCGGACATGCCTGAGTTTTATTCCATTTATAAAGATAAATTTTTCTCAGGAAATACGTTAAGTGAAGTAAGGGCTAAAATGAACGAAGCTAAAGTCCCAAACTCTGTCGAAATCAATCATATTAAAGGTTGGGGAGAAATTGACGCTTGTCTTATGAAGATATTGGCTATCGATCCTAATACTCGTAAGTTAATTAGGATTCAAGCAGTCACTAAAAATCAGGAGACTGTTTTTAATAAGTTAATGACAGATGATGTAGAATTTAGAAAAGAGTTGTTAGGTCTTGCAAAAGAGGTTTAAAATGAAAGAACAAGAGAACCGTTTATTAAAATATCATAGTTTAACTTACCGGGAGTCTTTGTATTTTGTAGGTAAGGAACTTATTGCTCTCATTCTTAATAAAACTAGTGGTTTTGAGGATGATAGAGTTTTCCATTTACGTAATGTGATGTCTTCCCTGAAATGTTATTTTTCTACAGATTCATTGGAAGTTTTACATAAGCAAGTTAAGGAAACACTTAATCCTAAGGCCTCTCGTCCTTCATTTGGTAAACTTCGTCTCAGTAAAGACGGTATTACATTATACGGTGGAGATTTTTCTCCTGTTTTTTCTTATTATCGAAGTAGACTTCCTTATTGGCTTGAAGAAAGTCGTTTCCTTGTTAAAAATATTAATTATAAAGATTCAATTGAAATATTCTTAGATAAATATCGTCAGGCAACAAAAACCGTTTCTAAATATGGAAATTTTCAAAACGACCTTGCGGATTTTCGTAGAGAGCAATTAGAATGGTTATATAATTTATTAGATGTATTATCTAATGCTTATTATATTCAGTCTTGTAAATACAGTAGTCTTGAAGATCCTTGGACATTTAGATATTATGAACTCATTGAGATGTATAATCAATTATCTGAAATGGAAGGATTTAAACCAAAAACTAAAGTTGGTCGATATAATATGGAAACGGAAGATGAAAATGATCCTTCCTATCCTTTCCATGAAGCCACCTTTGTAGATATGGAAGAAGTTATTCATATCCTTGAGCTTATAGTAATTCGTTGGTTACATTATTCGGATTCTTTTAGTATTAACGCTTCTGATATTAGAACTTTGGTTTTTTGGGCTATGGAAGCGATCGAAAAACGTATCTTAAAATAAAATGCCTACATACTCTTTTAAATGCCCCAAGTGTCATAAGGTTTATGATCTTAGACTTCATATAAGTGAACGTAACGATCCTCAGTCGTGTCCAAACTGTAAAGTTAAAATGGATAAGCAATTATCCTGTGTTAGAGCTTTTGAAATTAATGGGGTAGAGGCAACCGCTTCTATGGGTAAATGGCACGATAAGAGTACTTTTCGGGGATAGTTATGGTAAGAAAACCCTTAACCGGAAAACAAGAAGATAAATATATTACAGAAGCTAATATTGCAGATTTCGGTATTGAATGTATTAAAGAGTATGCTACCGAAGTAAATTTGGATAGAGCGGTTCCTGATATTTATGATGGTTTTAAACCGGTTCAACGTCGTATTATTTGGGCAATGAGTTTTCAAAAAAGGGGAGAATTAGTTAAGACTGCTCGTGTTGCAGGTGATGTTGTAGGTAAATATCACCCTCACGGAGATGCGGGAGTAGCGGGTTCTATTGAAACCTTGGTCCACCAAAACACTCCCTTAGTTCAAGGAACTGGTAATTGGGGAGGCTTATTAGACCCTTGCGCCGCTCCCCGTTATACTAATTGTTCCCTTTCAAATTTTGGATGGGATTGTCTAGATCCAAATTATGTCGCCGTTATTGATTTAGTTCCTAATTATGATGGCAAAGATAAGGAACCGGTTACTCTTCCTGTTAAACTACCTGTAGTTCTCTTAAATGGTTCTGATGGTATTGGGGTAGGGATTACTACTAAACTTCCTACTTTTACTGCTGAGTCTGTGGTAGAAGTTCTTATAGCTATGTTTCAAGGTAAAAAAATTAACTATGAATATTTAGCTAAAACTTTAAAACCTTCTTTGCTTTGGGGTGGGGCTTTAGTTAATAATGCTCAAAATAGACAGGAATGGCTTAACCTTATGAAAACTGGTCGGGGCCGTATAGAATACTTTTCCCCGCTTGAGGTTGATGAAAAAACTCGATCTATTAAGATTTCAGAATGGCCTCCCGGACTTAATCCGGAAACTTTCATAAAACGGGTTAGAGCAATTCCGCAATGTGCTAGGGCCTTTAATTCAAAAGGTTCTCTTACGTTTACTATAGAAGCTCGTAGGGATTGTAACGGAGAGAATTTTAAGACCTTTGTTTCCAAAATTGAGAAACTTACTCATGTTCGTCAGAGTTATCGAATGAACGTAACTTATCGTGTTGCCAATATGGAAGACGGGGTTACTACATTTGATACTAAATTCCTTTCCTTAGGGGTAGGTAAACTTTTGGTTCAGTGGTCCAAATTGAGACTATCTCTAGAAGCTAAATCTTTGGATTATAGGATCGCAAAACAGCAGGCTTTGGTAGATCGAAGCAAACTGTTAATTTTTGCTTGTAACCACCTTAAAACCATTTTTGAATCTCTTAAACAAAGGGACTCTCAAACCTACTTAGTAGAGCATTTAAAAATCTCCGAGGAGCAGGCAAAAATCATTTTAGAGCTCAAAGTACGTCAGCTCTCACGACTGGATAAGGAAGCATTAGAAGCCCTTTTAAAAGAGCAAATAGGGGTTTTAAACACTCTTAAAGGATGGTTGAAAAATCCTAAACCTAAAATCATTCAAGATTTTAAAGAGGCCTTAGAAAACGTCCTTAAAGATAGAGTGATTGAAGGTAAGAGAAAGACTGCAAGTTATAGTGTTCATTAAAAATAAATTTGCTTTTTCTACAAAAATGAAGTACCATAAAAGATTTTTTATGTTATAATTATCTTCATAGAAATTCATTTCATTCATTTTTAATAAAGGGAAATAAAATGGCACAAACCCCAAACATCAAAGAATTGGTTAAAGGTATTCTTTCCAAGACTTCCGAACTGCAGAAAAATGCTGCAGGCGTTGCTAAGCTTCAGGCTTCCTTAGCTAAGAAGGATGAAGCTCTAGCCCGTGAGAAAGAAAAGGCTCAGGCCGCTGTTGCTAAGGTTGAAGCTAAGTTAAATGCTAAGATTGCTAAGTTGGAAGAAAAACTTGCTCAGCTTAAGGGTACTGCCCCTAAGGCTCCGAAAACTCCGAAACAGCCTAAGGTTGAAATGGAAAAACCAGCAGAAGCTAAGAAACCCCGTGGTCGTAAACCTAAGGTTGAAGCTGTCGCTGTTCCGGCTGAACCGAAAAAGCCTCGTGGTCGTAAGCCTAAAGTGACTGCTGAAGCTCCCACTCCTGTGGCTAAAGCACCTAAGACTCCTAAACAGGCTAAGGTTGCTAAACCCAAGGTCACAGCTGCCCCCGCTGATGACTTCGACGCTCTTGGACTTTAATTTTTGTTCGAAGTTGATTAAGGGCTCTATAATATTATAGAGCCCTTTTTGTTTGCCTTGAAACTGTAAATAAGGGATGAAAATTTAATTAAAATATAAAAGGCTAGGTATGCAGAAATTTGAGTATGATCCTACGAGTTTAAACGACTGTTCTCCCTCTAAAAAAGTAAAGGTTTTGAAGTTGGTTAAACAAATTAACCTATTGCAGGCTTTATTTCAGTATACAGAAACTTTAGCGGAAGATTTTAAGAAAGTTTCTCTTTCCAATATTCAAGAAAGTTTGGAAATTCTTTTTACTTGTTTAGAAAATCTAAAAAAGGTAGAGCGACCAATCGGTTTTAAAAAAGAATGTTCCAAATTACATAATGAGCTTATTTCTTTAAAAGAAGGTTTGCAAGAAGAGCTTATTCAGGAGGAGGATCTTGAACTTTATTCTCTTAAACCCTTACAGGAAAATATTCTTCTTAAACTTTCTTCGGCTAAAAAAAGATTCAATACTCTTTTTTCTCAAGAAAGTAAGGATACTCAATTTGTTCATACCGAAGAAAGTAAAGAGCTTATTAAAAAGGCTAAAGAGTATAATGTTACTATAGGAAAAGCCTCTGTGATTCCTATTGGTAATTTTGATATTTTCTTAGCACAGGAATATTTTGATACTGAAGTTTTTCAGGGTTATGTTATTTTCAAGAATCAGATGGTTATTGGGATAAAACGTAACGAAGAGAAAATAAGTATTCAAAAGGTCTTAGAAAATCTTAATGAAGGAAGTAATGCCAATTATATGCTTATAAGTAATAAACCTTATCTTTCTAAAGAAACCGGTTTTAATATTTCTTGGTATTGGGTAATTCCTGAAAAAGATGTTAAAAAATTTGCTCATCTTTTTAAACAATCTTCAAATAATATCTCCTTCAATAGTTGGGGCATTTCCATATGATGAATGTTACGCAAACTATCTGTCTTCCTACAGAAGATACTTTAGAACAATTAAAAGGTATTTTTTCTACTTGTCCTTTTGCTATAAATTTTGATTCTTTTTATGTAGAGCTTAATACTTGTAAAGCCGATCAGGTAGTAAGAGTGGAACCTAATAGAGTTTTTGAGGCTCTTCCTGTTCAAATTGAAGGAGACCGTTTTAAAGGGCTTGTTAAAGCGTACGATCCTTATCTCTCAAGGACTTCTCTTTATCTTCCGCTTACTTCTCCTGAGCTTTACTCTTATGCTTTGAATTTAAGAAAAGAAAATGGTACTATGTTTCATCCAATTCCTTTGTTGTATATAAACATAGTTCCTTATTATCATAATCGTTCCAATTACAATATTTTTGTAAATAGCATTTCTGATTTCTTTGTAAATGCTCAGCCGGTTTTAACATTTTCCGGTATGATGATAAGAAGTTTGGATTTGGATTATGCCAATGATATTGGCTATTACGATGTGAATAATTGCGTTTAGTAAATGTCAGAAAACTTTATATTTCAAAGTATTTTGTTAGACCATTGCTGGGTATGCGGTAAGAGATTTACTAATTCTTGTCCTCCCGGCCTTGCTAATAGAGAGGATCATCATATTATTCCTAGAGCTTATGGAGGTACTGATGGTCCTCAGGTTTCTTTATGTGATGGGTGCCATACTAAGGTTCATAAGATTCAAAATTGTTTGTTATCAAAAAAATCTTATTATGAATTTGTTAAAGGGTTTGATTCCCAAAATGTTCGTAAATTAGTTTATTTAGGAACCTGTGCAGCTAATGCTTATTTAGCTACTAAAAAAGATCCTAATAAGAAAACCCTTATTACTTTTTCTATCGGGGGAGATAGGGTAAAAAAGTTAGAGGCTTTAAAAAAAGCAATACCTAACCTAAATTCAAGGGCTTCTATCTATAATTATGCTTTAGATTTGTTATATGCCAAATATTTTGGAAATCTTAAGTAAAAAAGCCCTAATAGGCTTTTATTATTAAGGGTTTTTCTCTAATGATATTAGGGGATAAAATATGGATTTCTTTAAAAGAGCTTTTATTTATCTATTAAAAGGGTTATAATCTTCTTTATAGACGATCTGCTCAAGAGAATTTCCATGGAAAAAAGAGAAACCCAATCTTTCAAAAATATACCCATAATTCAAGTACTTAATATGAAATGTGGGGAATGTCTTCATTTTAAAAAATTACCTAAGGGAGAAGCCCCTTGTTCTTCTCAAGGAGTACGTCAATTTGCTTCCGCCCCTTCTCAATGTTTCCAACCGGATTATTCTCAGTTAATTAAAAATACTGATCAATTTGCTATATTTGCTTCCCTTTTAGAATCGTTTTCCCCAAAGCAAATTAAATTAGCTGTAGCTATTTTATTGAATGCTCATAAGACTAAAGATAAAAAATTTCCTTTTGGCTCTAAGGTTTATATAAAAGTAGGTGATGATTATATAGGAAATTATTTATCTGCTTATGTTTTAGGTTATACCAATAATGGCCAAGCGGTTATTTCCGGTTCTCCCTTGTCTTCTTCACGTGGTAAAAATTTTCTTGGTTTTGTTGATGTTAATTCTTGTTTATCTTTTAAAGATTGGGAGATCAAGAAAAAACAGTTAATTGCTGTTGGACGTATTTATGATCCTAAAGCCATGAATAAAAAGATTCTTACGTCCATTGATAATTATGAACCCGAAATTCCTACTTTAGATAATGCTCCTAAGGAATGGAAAGAAAAGAAAAAAGTCAAAGATATTTACGATAAAATCACTCAATCTTATAGCGTTTAAAATCATGCTTAAAGAAATGCTGGAAATTTCCGATGATGAAAAAATACAGAAAACTATAAATAGCATATTTGCTTATTTATTTAGTAATATTAAAAAGAGTGATTTAAAAAAATGTTTTTCTAAAGAAGAAAATAAATTAATTGATAGCCGTTTTTTACAAAATGGGTATATTCTTAAAAATTGTAAACTTTATATTCATAATAAATTAAAAGGAAGAAAGTGTGATTTATTAGGGGTATGTCCCGAAGATATTCCCATTTTAAATAAAGTTTCTATCAATTTAGTAAAACCCCATTGCAAGCCTCTTACTATCAAGGGGATGGATAAACTTTTAAGTGCCTTACATTCTAAATATTTTCAAGATTATATTAATAAATACGTTAATAAAAAGCTTATTTTTTTGACAAGATCTTATGGAGTTTCTAAAAGTGAATTAGTGTCAGAGCTTCAGTTTGCTGGTATTTACGCTATTTATAAAAAATATCCTTATTTTGTTTCGGAATTACATGCTTTAAATATTGCTAAAAGTGCTATTCATAATCGAGGAATAAATCTTATTACTTTTTATACTCGTAAAAAAAGACAGTCTTTGATTTGCAATCCTAATGGATTTGCTGCTGTTTGTTGTAATGTTGATAATTTACCTATTTCTTCTTCTGATGAAGAAATTAGAGATAAGAGAGATACTATTATAACTCTTTCTAATATTCAGAAAAAGATAGACAGAAAAGGGCAAATTTTTATAAATTTATTCTTGGGTAATTACGATAAAAAGTTTTCTTCTTATCTTAATATGAATAACAGCGATTATTACCATAATCATACGGAAAAACAGTACTTGAGTAGACTTTGCAAATATCTCAATATTGATAAAGAACATGTAAATGATTATTTATTAAGTTTTCAAAAATATTTATGACTCGGGATGAACTAGAACAAAAGAGAATATCTCTTTCTTATAAAATAGCTTTATGCCATGATTCTCTTCAAAGAGAACGTTTGCAAAAAAAATTAAGCAAACTTATTAAAATATTAGAACAGGAAGATATAAAAGAGTATAATCAATTAGGAGATGTTACTATCTCCGATTTAAATATTTATGATTTAACCATACCAAAGGAAAGATAAATATGAATAAACTCACTGCAACTCGTTACCATGATTTTAGTTATGGCCATAGAGTAGTTGGTCATGAAGGAAAATGCAGAAATCTTCATGGTCATAATGGTAGAGTAACTTTTTATATCTCTGCTCCCACAACCGACTCTGTTGGTCGAGTAATTGATTTTAGTGTTATTAAAAGTATTCTTTGTGAATGGTTGGAAAGGAATTGGGATCATCGTTTTTTAGTATGGGAAAAGGATCCTTTGAAAGATGCTTTGATTTCTCTTGACAAGACGGTAGTAGTAGTTCCTTTTAATCCTACTGCTGAAAATTTAGCCAGTTATTTATTAGAGGAAGTTGGTCCAAAGTTTTTACCAAAAGAGGTTGTATTAGAACGAGTAAGTTTTGAAGAAACTCGTAAGTGCAGTGCTACTGTTTCTTTACCTAGTTACTTTTGTAAATGCTAAAAGAGTTTACTCAGTTTGATATTAGCACGGTTTTTAAAGGGGAATATTTTTCTTCGGAAAAAGAAATTGTTCAATTTTTGAAAAAGAAATCTATTCCTTACCGAGAAACCGTTTATATTTGGAAAGGCAATACTTCCAAAAATTATGATACTTTTAAAAAATCCCTTCAATGTCTTCTTATTGACAAAGATGGTGATATTCGAAAATTAACCAAAGAATTAGGTCTCAAACAACAAACTACCTTGCGTAAAGTAATTAACGAAGGTAATTTTAGTCATCCCCTTTTCTATGAGATGGAAAAATTCTTTGATGTTAGGTTTATATTGGGATTCACGCTATGGATATCCTGAAAGCAAAAAATCTTTATATGAGAGCAAAAGAGGCCTACTATAATAGTGGTGACTCTATTATGCCGGATGAAGAGTTTGATAAGTTAGAAGATTTTTTGAAAGAAAAATGTCCTGATTGGATTGGTTTGAAAAAAACGGGTATTAAAGTAGGTAAAAAAACTGAGGTTGTTTTACCCCATTTTATGCCTTCTTTAAACAAATATTATCCTGAAGAGATTGAAAAATATTGGAAGAAAAATCTTTCGGAAAAGTATCTTTATATGGCTAAATTAGATGGCAGTAGTGTATTGCTTAGATATAAAGATGGTAATCCTATACAACTTATTACTAGGGGAGATGGAGAAAAAGGAAAAGATATTTCTTTTTTTCTACCTTTTTTAAAACAACTTCCTAGAAATATTTCCAATAAAAAAGATCTTTGCTTTAGATGTGAAGCCATTGTTTCTAAAGAAACTTTCAAAAAATGGGATCAAGAATTTCAATCTAATCGCAATATGGTTTCCGGTATTTTAAACCGTACTGATATTCATCCTTGCATTCATGATATTGATTTTGTGGTTTTAGGAGAATTTTCTAAAAATATTATAGAAGGTTTGAAAGAGGCTAAAGCTGCTGGTTTAAAAATTGTTCGATGCTCTGTAGGTAAGGCCGGTTTAGAAGAAAATTATTTGAAGAAAATTCGTGATTATAAATATGAAGCCGATGGTGTAGTTATTGCTCCCATTTCCTTTTATTATGATTATGAAAATTCAGATAAACCAAAGAATATTGTAGCTTATAAAGAGAATTTAAAAACTTGTGAGGTTTCTGCTACTGTTAGGAGAATTGTTTACCAAGTTTCCCATACCGGTAGAATCATTCCCAAGGTAGAGATTGAGCCAGTTCAATTGCAAGGAGTGACGGTTAAGTATGCTACTTGTCATAATGCTCAGTGGATGATTGAACGAAAAATTGGTCCAAAAGCTATTATTTCTATAGTACGTTCCGGAGAAGTTATCCCTAAAATTGTAGGAGTGCAAAAGCAAGGACAATTACAGTATCCTTCTATTCCTTATAGAATGGAAGGGGTTCATTTTGTTTCTGTTGAAAAAACTGACGAACAAAAGATTGAAGAAATTACTCGTTTTATAAAACTACTCGGCTCTAAGAATATTGCTTCGAGTTCTGTAGCGACTCTTTATAACAAAGGTATTAAATCTATTTCCGGCCTTCTTTATAATTTAACTAAAGAAGATTTTCCTCAAAAATTACAAAAGGTTTTCGGTAAGGTTAAAGGACAGAATATTTTTGAAAGCCTTCACTCTATTATATTAGAGCATCATTCTTTGCTTACTTTGATGGTAGCTTCAAATTGTTTCGATGCCGGTATTGGTATTAGAAAATTACAGAATGCGGTTGATAACGGAGTTGATTTTGTAGAATCCCTTACTCATAAAAAACCAATGGAATATTTTTTAGGAGAAGGCATTCAGGAAGCCACTGCTCAACAAATTGCGGATGGTTTGGAAAACTTTTCTCAATGGTATGAGAAGAATAAAAAGTATTTTGATAGCTTTATAAAACCCTCCCCTAATGTTAAGAAAGAAGGGATTCTTTCTAATCAGAGAATTACTTTTACCGGTTATCGCGACAAAGAACAAGAGCAAAAGATTATTGAGTTGGGCGGAGAGATTGTCAATTTCTCTTCTAAAACTACTTATCTCTTATATAAAGAGAATAAGAAATCTAGTAAAGTGGCTAAGGCGGGAGCTCGGGCAATTACTTGGGAAAAATTCTGTGAAGTATTTAATTTGTCTTGCTAAGAAATTTTTGGTATAATAACCTTGTTAGATAAATTTTTAACAGGAGAGTTTAAAAATGATAAACCAAGACGTCAAATCTCGAGTATTAAGAGAGTTTCTTGGTACTTTACCAAATCCCGTAGCTCCTTTTGCAAAAAAGGAACTCTATGATTTTTTTGAATTTCATAGAATTAACCGAAACATTGCTCGTAAGTTTATTTACTCTCTAATAAAACGAGGGTATGCTAAACCGGTTGAAGAAGGGAAGGTAATTCTTGAAACATTTTTTTATTATTACCTTTTCTGTCATTACGATAATGATAATTCCCTTTCAGTAAGAGATTTCCCCTATTGTTCTAAATTTGCTAATAGTAGAGAATATGAAGCTCTTTATTGTCAACTTATAGATACTTTTGATTCTATTAGAAATTATCAAGCTTGTGTAGAAGGAGTTCTTATAGAAATGGTTTCAAATCAACGAAGTTCCGAAGCTCTTTCAAAAGTCTTTGAAAGAGGCAAAGAGTGTAAAAAAGAGATAAAGAAATTATTTAAGCTTCTTAAAAAAGAAGAAAATTTTTAAAAGTGTAAATAATAGCAAAATGCCGAGGTGGCGAAATAGGTAGACGCAAGGGACTTGGTTTAATTTAACTTTTACTCCAAAATTTGATTTTATAAAATCAAATTAGGGGTTAGTTAAATGAAAACCTGTTGTATTGATGGATGTAATTGTGAAGCTGATTTAGGAAGAAGGTACTGTCATAAGCATTTTCTTCAAAGAAAAGCCATACAGCGAAAAGCTAAAAAAGCTCTAGGGCTTAAAGTAGGAACAAGGTATAAGCGTATATGCTGTAATTGTGGTAAAGAATACTTTGGTTTTAAAAAAGATTCTTTATTTTGTTCTAGAGAGTGTTTTATTAGTTTTAATCGTAAACAAAAGAATCAATATGTTTATGATTCAAAAAATTATAAAAACAATATTTGGCAGCATCGTAATATTGCGGAAAAAGTCTTGGGTAAAAAACTAAATACAAGTCAGGTAGTTCATCATTTAGATGGTAATCCAAAAAATAATGAATTAACTAATTTAGTAGTTATGTCAAGACAAGCTCATGTGAAATTACATTCATTTTTAAACAGGCAACGAGCCTTATTAGAGCGATCTAATAAAGGAAATGCAGAGAATTGCTGGAATAACCTTATAGTTCCCATGACTACAACATGGTTGGAAACGGCGAATGTGAAAGTTCAAAAACTATGGGAAATTGGTCAATCAGCAGCCGAGCTTCAAAAATGAAGAAGGTTCAGAGACTATGCACTGCACATCTCTAGTAGATGAAGATATAGTCCAGACTACAACAAAGAAATTTGGCTTAGGAAACTAAGAGTAGTAAGAAAATCCCTCGGATTTTATCCATACGGGTTCGATTCCCGTCCTCGGCACCATTATAAGGGAAGCAATTATGATTGAATCACAAGATGCTGTTATTGACGAAGGTGTTTTTCAAAGAGTAATTGACGGCGAAGAATTGCCAGTAGCTGAAGCAATTGCTAATAAAATTGCTATTTTAAAAGATTTTTCTGCAGATAGAAAAGGAGAAGTTTCTTCTGCTGTTATTTTAGACCGCTTGCAAAATGATGAGAGGCGTGAAAATTTTTTAAAAGAAGTAGAAAAACTTCGATTTTTAGTTGATTATTTTTCGATTAGGTAGTATAATTATTTTAACAGTTAAGGGAGATTAGCTTAATGGTAAAGGGAACGGCTTATACCCGTTTAAAGCGGAGCCTAGATAAGACTCTGTTACTGGTTCGAGTCCAGTATCTCCCACCAAAATTTTCCTGCAACGAAGTTTGTGCGACTTTTGGGGGTTGTAGGAAAGTAGCAAGACGATAGCTTAAAATGTCTGACGGTGTGAAAGAACACGGACAAGAGGCAAAGACCCTTGACTTTAATTCAAGATGATTATGACTGCTAGGAAAGACTAGCATCATAGAATCTTAGTTTATTTAAAATAATATCAAATTTTTTGGTAAAGAAATCGATAAAAATTCGATAGATTCTGTTAAGTGAAGCCTTCAAGGAGTCACGCGTTCTATATCTGAAGATATAGTTATTAGCTAGAATGTTAACCGGAGGGAATATTGGTGACATCCAAGAACATTGTCCTAGAGAAATGCTTGTATTTTGCTGTTGCATATAAACTTCTAAGCAAGTTAGAATGTCAAGGGTCGGAATATATAGAAATATCCAAGAGCATTGTTCCAGCGTATTAAGCTGATATTTTCCCGTTGCATATAAGCTTCGTTGATCGTTTGGAAGTTTTTAGAAAGTGTACTGATTGGGAAGTAACGTATATAAGAGTTCGAATCTCTTCTTTCTGGTACTTTTGAATATTCAACATTTGGTTTCGACAGGAAGTGACTAACTTATTGTAGAAACCTATCTTTGGGATGGTAAGATGAAATCCTTCTAGAGCTGCCTAGATTATTAGTAGCCTCGTCCCTTTGCTATGTTAAAGCGAGATGTGGTATAACCACATAAAATGATAACATAGAAGTTGGAGTTTAGCCGGCTGCTCCAGCGAATTATGCTAGTGAACTAGCTGTGATCCGAAACTGATGGTAAAAGACATAGGACGAGAATATATCCGAGTTCCCGAGAAGTGTGGGAAAAACCTCTATAGACTATTAAGGTTCAAAGGTTTGGAAATAGTCTACTCTATTTAGGGAAAGTATAAATAGCATTGATTGTTAGAAAAGATTAACATAGTTACGAGAATCTTAGTTTAATAGGCTTAGAATTTGTAATAGCGTGCACTTTTTAGCCTTGGGCAAAAACGCTACCCATGCTATATAGAAATTAGGTAGAGTTTGCGGTTCGAGGCCGCAAGATTCTCAACAATTTTCTTTTTGAGATTTAGAAAAATCTTTTATATGAATTATTACGCTAGGCATGTAATAAATATTCCTGATTTAAGTCACGGAGAAAGGCTGTATTTATTATTAGCATATGATGCTTGTGATGAAGAGTATCAATATTATCAGGAAATTGTAAGATGTGTTTTTCCTCGATCTTCTATAGGGAGAATAGAAAATAGTTTGGCTAAGAAGGGTCATATTTCTACAGTGGCTTATATAAACAAAAGAAAGCTTCTTCGATTAAACTATAAAAATATTCCTAAAATACTTGAAAATAAATGAAATTTCTTATATACTTTTAATAGGAAAATAATTAAAATCTGTAGTAACTAATATACATAACATTCTCTCTCAGTTGCCTTTGGTAAAATTCACCAATCTCCAAACTACAGTCGTTCCCTATATGCCTTGTATATGTATGATAGGGGTTTCTTAGAATTTTTTAATTTGGAAAGAACTACCGGATATTTGATTCCGGCAAATAGAAGTTTAGGAAGAGCGTTAGCTTCAAAGGGCCTAGCGATAGATTGCTTGCTAGAGTAAGCATGTTATGAAATATAGGTTTCATGGACTTATGAGTAATAATATGTTCTAGATCTATCAACGAAAAATCTTAGAAACGAGGCGTCCATGAAACGCCTACAATTCTATGCTTTTGGTTCTTTCCAAATTAAAAATTTTTTATGAAGAAATCTCTTATGAAAGATCCTTTTTGGATGATTACTATTACGTGGATTTTTGCTATTGCTGTCACAGTAATTTTCCTCATTTCCCTAGGATAATATAATGGACGTATATACAAAATATGTCATGAATATTCCAAATATAACTTATTCCGACAAATGTTATTTAATATTGGCCTACGACCAATGCAGTGAAGAGTTTGTTTATAAAGCTTTTGATGTTCGAAAACATTTTCCTCCTGAATCCTACCGTCGTATTGAAAAAAGATTGTTAGAAAATAATCTTATTTACAAATACCCTAAAGGAAAAGGTAATTTCAGACTTAACTATGTTTGGAAAGATATGTATGCTCCAAAGGTATTAAAATGAATTTTGATAACATGGATTTAGGCGGAATAGATTTTTTAATTTCCTTTTTTAAAAAGCAAGGTTTTTCTATTTCAAATTTCGAGGTTGAGGATGATCAAATTTCTTTCGTGATTTCTAATCATGGAAAACGTATTCGCGTAGAAGTTTCTTGTGATGGTACCTCTCCCGGTAGTTCAGTAGAAGAAATCGAATCTGCTTTGGAGTATTTGAAAAAATGAATTGTGAAAAAGAGATTGCCAATATTGCTATAGAGCAAATAAAAGAAGCGAAAGAAGAGCTTGAGAAATTTATAAACTCTTTTCCTGCTTTAGATATTAATGCCTTAGAAATTTCCGGAGACCGTTTGGAAAAGGCTTCAAAGATTGTTGAACTTTTAAAAGAGTTTTGTGGATAGGTGAGTTTATGGAAGTTTGTGAAATCTCTAAAAGATATATTTCAACGTTACGAGATCTCATTGATGAATGGGATTGTGATTTACAAGATGCTCTTACCGAAGGCAAGATTTCTAAAGAAGAGTATGATAAGGAATTAGAAAAAATTAACGAAATTTATGATGTAATTGAAAGCTAACGTTTAATCCTGTTGAAAATTTTTTAGGACAAGTTCTCTCTGACTTGTCCTTTTCTTTTTTATGTATTATAATAAAGCATTAAAGTTAATTTTTAACAGGAGAATATTGATGAGCCACAAATCTTTTATATCTGAGAAACAAGTAACTCAGTTTATTGTTAATTCCTACGATTTTAAAACTAAGGAAGTTCATAAACTAGGTTTTGGTGCAAGGAGCTCGCTTTATTTGCTTAGAGAAAAACCCCAAGTTCCTTTTAGTGTTTATTATCTCTTTAGAGATTGTTCTAATGGAACAACTAAAAGAATTTTTTTAGGATATTATTCCTCTGAAGAGCTTGAAACTTATCCGAATTTTTCCTATCCTTTCCCATCAGGGGATGTGGTTGATTATCACGATGTATGCCTTGCTAAAAATTTTCTTGGCTCTTGTGATTCTTATCGAAAAATTACTGATGCTATTTATAACTGTGGCATTAAAAAACCTGCTTGGAAAGATTTGATGAATTATATTAGAGAGAAAAATACGATTTCTTTTTCTTCGACTAAAGAGGTGATTAAGGTAGCACAAAAACCTATCATCAAAGCACAAGAAAAACCAATTAATGTAGAAGAGAAAGCGACTAAAACAGAAACGAAAAAGCCAGATAGAAAGAAAATGCTCGAAACTAAATTACGTCTTATTGATCTGCAGATTGAGCGAGAAAAAATTCTTCAAGAGTTAGATAACCTTTAATCTTTAAAGCCCTCTTTTTTGTATGACAAAATTTGAAATAGTTTCCGACTTACATTTAGATCATTTTCAGGGCAGTGGTGACAAAGGATTGGAGTTTTTAGAAAATCTTTTTAAAAATCCTCACGCTCCTAACCTTTTAATAGCAGGAGATCTAGGATTTCAGAATGATTTTTATACTTCTTATTTTTTCACATTAGTAAAACGAAAATATGAGAAGATTGTTTGTGTTTTAGGAAATCATGATTATTGGAATTATTCATTGAATGCTCCAAAAATTTGGAAACAGAGGTATCAAAAAGATAATATTTTTATATTGGAAAAAGAGTCTCTTTTAATAGAAAATGTAAATATTTTTGGAACTACCTTATGGAGTAAGCTAGATCCCTTGAATGTACCTGCTATATACTCAATGATCAAGGATTTCAAATTCATTGAAGAGTTTTCTGATTATCAGAATTATTGTAAAGCTTACGAAGAGAGTTTAACTGCTTTAAAAATGTTTTGTAAAAAACCCTGTTTAATAATTACTCATCATAGCCCGATTTTTCTTAATAACAGATATAAAAATTCTATTTTAGAAAGTGCTTTTTGCAATTCTTTAGAAAATCTAGTTTTAGAAAGCAATATAAAGGCATGGATCTTTGGTCATGTGCATGAAAAAATTGATACGTTTATAGGAAAGACTCGTTTAGTGAATAATTCTTTCGGTTATTTTTGGCAAAATAAAGTGACTGATTTTAAACTAAAAGAAATAGAAATATGGTAAAATATTGGATAGCAACCGTTTTGGAAGTTCCTAGAGATTTTAAACGTATAGGACCTTCTTTACTGGATAAATATGTGGAGACTTATTTTAGGGTTACAGGGGATATTCCTTTAGATAAGGAATTATTTAAAAAAACGCTTTTTGAAAATCTTCGTCTTTTAAGTTCAGAATTTAATCAACAGTTGTTAACTTATAGAAATCTCCGTTATCAACGATCTACCGGTATTCTAGTATTATCTGTAATTCCCTTATCTTCTGACCTTACACCGTTCCAACAAGAAATAGCTAAAACTTTCTGTGAAGAATTTATAAAAATTCCAAATATTTTCGGTTCAGGGGTTGTTTTTGAGTAAAATTGTGGTATAATATACTTAATTAGGTTGTTAAATCTTTTATAGCAGGTCATCCGAAAAGATGAAAGGATTATGATCTCCTGTTAATATTCTCCATTATTTCATAATCTCTTATTTGCTATGCCCCTGTTGATACTTATGTCAACAGGGTTATTTTTTGCTCTAATAAAGGTTAGAAATATTGTGTTATAATATAAATAGCTAGATTATAGAGAAAAAATATGAATGTTACCCTGTATCCTGTCTTTTCATTAGATTTTTCTAAAATTATCACAACAATGTATTGTGAAAGTCATACTGACGAAAATTTGCTCACTCTTACTAGCATTGTAATTGTTAAGCAACCAGGAGAAGACTGTTATCGATTATACAGAATTGTTAAATCTTTTTCTCTTTCTGATGCATATGATGATGAAAGAGTTTATGAGCTCTATGAACAAGAAACTTTACTTGATGAAATTTGGGTTACTGAAAAAGATAAACCTTTCCTTTTTCCAATAAACAAAAGTTTAGATTTTATCAAGAAAAGTAAAAAATTCAAAGAAATTGTAAAAGCTGTTATTAATTATTAAAAGTTTTTTCTTAGTTTTCTTTGAATTTTATAAAAGGAAAATATAAAATCATATATTTATGAAAAGGATAAAACGAGATACTTATAATTCAGGAGTAAAAAACGGATGGTTTTCTATTAGAGAAAAAGTTTTAATAAGAGACAATTATAAATGTGTCTTTTGCGGGAAACGGGCTAATGAAGTACATCACATTATTCCTCTTTCCCGAGGAGGAACTACCTCTATGTCTAATTTAGTTTCCCTCTGTTTCTCCTGTCACAATAAGCGACATAGACATTTATACAGGAAAAGAAGATGACCTCAGAAGAATTAATTTGTTTTCTTGATGATTATTTGAAGTTGGTTCCTAGTGCTACTACAGAACAGTTGAGTCATTTAGGTAAAGCTTTAGGTTTAAATAATACTCCGGTTTTTGCAAAAGTTATTAAAAGAACTTCTGTAGAGTTACGAGCATTAACTCAAGATCAAAAAGTTTTGGTTAATGATTATGATAAAACAGAGATCCCTACAGATTCTCTCCTTATTTTAGATGGGGATCAAGATTCTCCTGATTTTAATGATTCTAATGTTTTAGATATGGATGGATCTGAAGATTCTGAGGAAGATGAATATGATAAAAAGGCGCTAACGCAATATGGAATTTAAATTATGGCAAAACAAGAGCTCGGAAGTCCTTTTCTTTTAAACTTAGGATTATCTATTCAACAGCAAAATTCTTATCCTACTGAAGAAAATTATCCTAGTAAATTTTCTCCAAATGCTTTGAATGAATGGAAAGAAAGTTTAATTTTTTCTAAAAATCTTTCTCCTGTGGAAGCATGGGGTAAGGTTATAGGAGAATTTTTTAAAAAATGTTCCGACAATAATAAATTCCCTTTTAGTGTTTCTCGAGAGAATACTAATAGCCAAGTGGTAGAGCTTTTATCTTCAAAAAGAGCTCAAGCTATTGCTAAATTGGATAACCTTATTGAGAGTATTAAAAATCCTCATAATTCGAAAGTTGAAATTAATTTTCCAGATACTTTAGGATTTAATCTTCGTAATACGGTAGAATGTTATTTTGAAAAGCAAGATAGAGAAGATCCTACTTTTTTGGAGATTTTTGCTCAAAAAAATGATTTTGTTAAGAGTTATGAGGGTTATAATCTTACTTTGAATGATGGGGTAATTCTTATTCTAGAACCTGTTTCTAATAATCGAATAAGAATAGGTTATTGTATTTCAATACCATTATTACCCTTTTTACCTGACCCTATTCCTAGTAAAACATCCCTTAAACGGTTTATATATGGTATAATATTAGAACCAATGTTAAAAATGAATCCTTGTAAGATTTTTTCTCAACTATGAGTTTTAATATTTTATATTCTAATAAAAAATTTTCTTTAAATAAAAGAAGTAATTTATCTTTTATTTTAGCTGATATCCTTTATAGTCTTATTTCTCCTAGAGGATTAGGCTTTGATTACACAAAGGCCGACAAGCAAACCTTGAAGGCCTTTTTTAATTTTTTTGAAAAAGCTACTTCTTTTGTTAAAAAAGAAGGGGAGGGAGTGTTATATCGTATATCTTTTTCCATAGAAGATTTGTCTCATATTCTTTTATCTTCCCAAGATTTTTTCAATTATGATTTACCGGAAACTAAACGAGATGCTCTAAGGGAAACCTATTTTGCTATAAAAAAAGATATTGAAAATTTTCAACAAAAAAACCCTCTTCCTTGTTCTTTTAAAGAGTCTCCTTGTTTTTTACCTAAAAATTTCGAAGAAACTTATCGAGGAGTATTTTTTGAAGAAAAACGGTTTTATTTTGAATTTTTTATTTCTCCTAAAATCTGCGAGAAAATTAGTTCATTATCTTATTCGGTAATGAGGGAAGTAGACCTTTGGAATATTCTTAGTTTTTGGCAAAAGTCTTGCTTTTTTAAAAAACTTAAAGCATATTCTCCTCTTTGTCAAATATTAGATAATATCAAAGGGAGTAAACCTACTTGCTTGAATGAAGATAATCTTTGTCTTTCTGATTTAGGAGAAATTTACTATATTCCTAGTAAGGTTAATAAAGTAGATTGGTATGATAATGAGTTTCGAGTTTCCAGTCCTTTAGGTTTTACCAAATTTACTTTTAATGATGATATTAGTGATCGAATTATTTTAACTGATTGGAAAAATAATATTCTTTCCTATACTCAAGGTCAAGGAGATCTTGAGATTTTAGATCTCTCTAATTTTCGTAAATTAACCCCTGCTCACGTTAAAAACATATTTGAAAGAGTTGAAGTTAATCCTGATTTTTTACTTTCTTTAGATCTTTTTATAAAAAATGTATGTCCTGATGCTTTTAATATAGATATAGATTATGAGGAAGTTTTTGGATGGGCTTGCTTAGGAGATAAAAAAGAAAAGCTTTTTAATCATTTTAAACTTCTTCGACAAAATAAAAATAACTATGGCCATGGTTTTGTTGAAGATGCTATGTTTTGTATTGAAGTATATACTCCAAGTCTTAAAGAAAGGTTTTGGAAATTTGGAAAGGTTTTTTCTTTAAAAGAGATAAATGAAGCTAATCCTTTGCTTAAATACTACTTTCCTATTTTTAGAAAGTTTATTAAGATAATAGAAGAAGATTATACTCGATTAGAGATTAGTTATTATATTCCTAGAGTATTGAGAATGTATGGACTCATTAAAGCGATAGTAAAATACAATTCTCTTTCCTCTAATTTGAATGAATTGGTTGAGCAAGAACGAAAACATGCTCTTAATCAAAATATAGAAAAAGATTGGAAAGTTCCTTCCATTCCTTTGATTAGTGATTCTATTGGGTTATTACCCCATCAAAGGAAAATTCTTAATATTATGAAAGAAAATCCTAAATACGCTATTTTTCCGGTTAGTGCAGGGGGAGGTAAATCCCTATTAGCTATTTTGGATATCCTTACTAATCTCAAACAAAATAAATCTTTTCCTTATCTTATTATATGTCCTACTCACTTGGTGGGTCAATATGTAAAAGAAGTTGTTTATTTTACTCATGGTAAATTAAACGTAATTCCCCTAACGACTTCTGTTGTGCAGACTCAAGAGTTAGATCGCTTAAGAGATGTTATTTCGCAAGCTCCTATTAACACAGTAGTTATAGCTTCTTATGACGTTTTAAAATATCGGGCACAAGTTTGTGGTTATGGTAATTACGAAATTAACATTTTTCCAATTCAAGAATTTTTAAAATCTTTTTCTTTTCAATATTGCCTTTTAGACGAATCTCAAACTATTAAAAATTTTACTTCTTTACGGTCAAAAGCTGTGAGAGGTTTAGTAACTTCGATACCAAAAGTTCGTTTAGCCTCTGGTACTATGGCTCATAATACCATTGCTGATTTAGTTTCTCAAATAGGTATTTTAGATCCTTCTATTTTTGGAAGTTTAAAAGATTTTACCAGTATTTATCAGCTGCCTAAAGGTGGATGGAAAATCGGAACTGAAGCTTTGGTAATGAAATCCATTAGTCGTAATATAGTAGTTGGAAAAGCTTTACGTAAAGAATGGGCAGCTTTATTACCTCCAAAATATGAAAAAATTCATGTAGTTTCTTTAACCGAAAAACAGCAGGAGTTATATCGGGTTTTATTAGGAGAAGTTTTAGAAGAAATTCAGAGTAATAAAGCTTTGATGCAAAAACTTCGCCAATATAAAGAATCTACTGAAGAAAACCTTTCAGAGGTGGAAGAAACCGGAGACGAGGATACCCTAGCTTCAATGTTAGCAGTTTATTTGCAAAAGCTTGAAATTTTTACGGCAGCTCCTTACGAAACTAATATTGGAAAAATATTGCAAGGAGAGGATCGAATTTCTCCCAAGGTTAGAAAAGTTCTTGATATTGTTAAGGATCATATTGAAGAAGATATTCCGGGGAAAATAATTATCTATTGTCAAAATATTGCCGTAGCTGAAGCAATTTATAAAGCGTCAAAATTACCTGAATATAATTTGCAAGAAAGTGGTATTTTATATAAGGCCGCAGAAAAGTATATTCATATAGATAAATTTGAAAAAGAGGATTCTAAAAAATGGATGGTAGGAGTTGAAACTTCAATGAATACCGGTTTGAATCTTCAAATGGCTTCTCGTTTAATTCGTATTCAATACACATGGACTCCCGGTTCTTTAGAGCAGGGTAATTCTCGTATTAATCGTCCTCAGCTTAAAAAATCTGAAGAGCGTGCTAATATATATTTTGATTGGATTGTAGCCTCTCGTACTGTTGATATTTGTAAAATGGCTCGTTTGGTAGCTAAGCTTATAAGTGTTAGTAAATTCGATAATTCTCACAATCAGGATTATTTGAATTTACCAAATCTTGCTCCTATTCCCATGACATTAGAACATATTCGCAAAGAAATGGAGCAGGAATATTTGACTCCTTATATGGAAGCTTATAGTAGTTATAACAAACTAATCAATAGAGAATATAAAGAGTATAGAAAAAAACATCCTAGTGAATTGGATGAATTTGGTAATATAAAACTTACTCCTGTACCAGTAAATGATAATATTAGCAATTGCTTTTATATAGAAACTCCTTTTGTAGAAAATATGGATATATACAAAGCGGAGGAATTACGTTTAGTAAGAGCAGACGAGGAAGAAAACCTTTTAGAAAATCAGGCTGTTTATACTGAGTTTGGATGTGGTCTTATTAAGAAAATTAATAAAGGTGGTATTCAGGTGGATTTAGGTTTTAAAACAATGTCTTTTTCTCCTAATAAAATCTTCACATCTCACACTACTAATACTTCGTTTTTGAGAAAAGAGATTGAAAAGAGAATAGGACTACCTTATAAACCTATTTTACGAAAGAGAAAAATAGTAGAGAAGAAAGCTAATTCTTTTATTTTAAAACCTTTTATTCTTAATAATCGTTTCTTCCTAGAGTATCCCTGTTCAGGTTATTACGAAAATAAAATGGTTTTACAGAATTTAGGTTTTAATTATTTGGATGTAGGATATGTATGTCCTTTTAATGCTCAAAATATTAAAATCTTGATGGCAGAATTAAAGACCCCTTTGTATCAGGAAATTTTCAATGTAGAAAATATTCGTAAGCTATTACCTTCATGGAAAGCTCTTTATAAGATTTCTAAAGAGTCTTTTTCTCAAAAGACTATTGACAGCATTAAAAAATATCCTTCTTTTGAACCAAGTAAAAAGTTGGATATTCAGGTTATTCTTATTAATAAGAAATATTATTTCCAAATAATTCCGGAAGGGATTAATAAAAAGTTTTTAAAAACTACTACCTTGCCTTTTAAACCAGCTATTAAGCTTTTAATTAAAAATTTTGAGAAGGTAGAGGATGTAAAATCTTTTTTAAAAATTCATTCCCTTAGTGCTGTGGAATATGAAGAATATCAAAATTTTATGTTTAGTAATCCTGAAGTTTAATTAATTACAACGAGGTTTTTATGAAACTAACAGACGTAAAAGCGGCTGCCAAGGCTGCAGGATATCAGGTAAGTTCCGGTACTGACGTTCTTCCTGAGGATTATCCTTTTTTAAGAGCTTATCTTAATATTGAGAAAAATATTCCTTTCCCTCAGTTTGATGCTAATTTTTTAGCAGAGCATTTACCAGAGGAAGAAAAAGATCCTTCTGAGGAACCTCCTAAAGAACCTGAACCCACTATTCCTCCAGAAGGGGAAGATGAGGGAGACGGCGAAGAAGATCAAGAAAACTAATAAAACAACCTCTGACATAGTTTCAGAGGTTTTTAATGAAGGAAAATAAAATGGCCGTATTAATTGGCAATGGCATGTATCATATAAGACATAGGGGAGCTTCCGGCCCTTTAGGTCTTTCTTACCCTCAGGTTTCTGAACCTTTGAGTTATTGTCAAGTTGTTGGGGAAAAAGCAGGAGACGTTGCTTATATTAAAGCGACAGATTATTTAACCGGTAAGTTTGATCAATGTACCTATGCTCAAGCCGTGGGAGCTTCTGTAACCGTAGAATTTACTCTTCAAAATGAAGCTAGAGCTTCTGATCCGGACGAAGAGGTTCAAAAAACAATTGCTTGGGTTAATAAAACTACTATTGATGAAGGAGCAATCGTTGCTCTAGATCCTATTGCCTGTTGTTGCATGAAAGTTACTTTTTCTGCTCCCGGAACTTTATATGTTATAACGAGATAAAAATGTTTGAAATTCGTTCGACTGCTACTGCAGAAACAAGTTTATCAAAAGATTCACAAGAAATTAAATCATTGGATTTATCTTGGTTTCCTTTAGCTGCGGAAGCTTATTGTATTTCTAAAGATCTCAATGATTATTTCTTTGTTTCTACTTTAATTTGCCCTTCCGATCTTCCCAATCGTAATGGAATTGCTTTTCCTTTGGAAGAGTTAATTCGTTTTATGCCTCCTCCTAATAATAGAATGGCTTATAAAGGTTGGGCGGGAGCCCCTGTGTTTTATAACCATTGCTTTACAAAGGAAACCTTAATTTCTACTCCTACTGGACTTAAGCAAATAGCGAAAATAAAAGTAGGTGATGAAGTTTATACGAGATCTAAACGGGTTAAAAAAGTAACACGAATTTTTAAAAACAGAGACAAAGAAACCTATATGATAGATGCATTAGGTTTGATACAGCCTCTGTGTGTTACTGGAAATCATCCGTTATGGGTCGTTGATTCTAGACAATTGAAATATAGTCCAGAAATAGCAAAAAAAGTTATTTCTGCAAAAATAGAATTGAAGGAAGATGGCAAATATAAAAATAGCCATGATCCAATGATTGCATTAAAAAAGAAAACGGGTCTCACTACTAGTGAAATAAATTCGTGCTCTTGCATTAAATCTTCCTCACGCACTTATTTAATAGATTCAGATATTAAGCTGCATCCCCATTATAGACCCGTAACAGATGTTTATCCGGGTGATTACTTAGTATCTCCAATTTTGATTGGCGGTAATGTTTCTGTTGATGAAGATTTGGCCTTTTTGTTAGGGGCTTATACCGCAGAAGGTAATATTTGTCCTAGTGGAAAAGCTCCTTATGAAAAACTTGAAGGTGTTTGTCTTACAATTAATTATGCAGAAACTAATTTTGAGTCCCGCATAAAAGAGTGTTGTGATAATTTAGGATATTTATGTAAGTCTTTTAGAAATAAAAGTACTAATACTTGTACCATTAGGATTTATTCAAGAAAATTTGCACAATTCTGTTACGATAACATAGGATGTTATTCTTTTAAGAAGCAATTAAAAGGTGAAGTCCGAACTTGGGATAAAGACGGTATTTTGAATTTTCTTGCTGGTTATATAAGTGGAGATGGATGTCTTAAAGGTCAAAGACTTAAATGTAGTACTACTTCTGTTAATTTAGCTCTTGACTTACAGCACGCTTTTGGTTTTATAGGTGCTCCTGCTACTGCTAACGGTAGCGAAAATTGGCCTTCTGTTTATACAGATAAGCGCTATTTACGCTATTTTAGATTATTTGACGAAACGTCTATAAAACGCAATGGGGAATTGAGAAAAAATAAAGGAGGCAAGCCTAGTAGAGGCATATATAACTTTTACGAGATTGGTTGTTCTTTTCATGTAATGCCCGAAGAATTATTTAATAAGATAAAAAAACAATATTCTTTTAACTTTAGGCAAGTTAAGCATAAGGAATTAGGTCCTCGTATTTTAGTCAGAAGCGGCTATTTATTATTTCCTATTGCGACAAAAATTATTAATCCAAAACGGGAAACTGTTTATAATTTAGAAGTTGAAGAGGAACATAATTATATTGCTAATAGCGTTGTAGCACATAATTGCAACGAAGATCCTACCAAAGCTCATGGGGTGATTTTAGATGTTTCTCTAAGACGTATTGAAGGATATAACGGAAATAGACTTTGTAAAGTAACCGGTATTTTAGCAATTGATAAAACAAAATATCCGGAAATTGCTGAGAAAGTCATGTCTGGAGAAATTAATACATATTCTATGGGGGCGGAAGCCTATTATTTCACTTGCTCGTATTGCGGTGAAATTTGTGACGATAAGCATTGTTGCTCTCATATTTCCAGTATTAACGATGTTAATTTTAGAACAGTAAAAGATTATGAAGGAAATACGCATTTAGTATTTTTAAACGCTCATGCGTTATCTCCTATCGAAACTTCTATTGTTCCCGATCCTGCTTGGGCTCCCGCACAATCAGATAATGTTATTTTATAAAGGATTTAAATATGGCTTTTGATATTAATGTATTAAAAGATGATTTTAAATACATAGCTAAAAGAGCGGGTTTTATTCTTGATTATTTTAATTTCGATGATTCGAATGAGCAAGAGGAATATCTTGAGGCAACTCTTAAAGACAAGAATATTAGCTTTGCTGTACGAGTAGAAAATCCCGATATTATTTCCGCTGGTGAAATTGAGTTTGTTAGTGATGAATTTGCTTTTGTTACCAGTGATGATTGCTTTGAAATATTGGTTAAAGAATTTCAGAAAGCAGATAAATTTATAAAATATCTCTCCAAAGAATTTAACCTAGAAGATTATCGACTGGAATTTGAAGAATAATTTCAAATCACTTTTCTTAATTTAATGATAAGAAAAGTAATAATTTTTTAAAATTTTTTAAGGAATTTAAAATGGATTTGGATATTCAAACTTTGGCAGATGATATAGACGATATTGCTAGTCGCTTTAACTTTATTCTTACTAGTGAACCGGAATTAGATGATATGACTGAGGATTTTATAGTTTTTACTATAGAAGACGTACATCATCATTTTGCCTTTGAAATAGGTTTAGGTCTTAATGGAAAAATTGCTGGTATTATTCCTATGTTCTTAATAGGAGATGATGAAGCCTTTTATGAGAATATTTTTGATGACCTTATTAAAATCCTTACTAACGCAAAGAAATTTGTTAAGACTCTCACTAAAGGAATAAAAGTATCACAATATAGAGTGTATACTGATTAATTCTAAATCACAACCCTTAATTTAATGATAAGAAAAGTAAAAATTTTTCTATTTCTTTAAGGAATTTTTAAATGAGAAAAAGCAGAAAACAAATTCTGCGAGCTGCACTTACTCATATTAGTAATGAAGAGAAAGTGAAAATCGTAGACTCAGACGTGAAAGTCAAAAATAGTATGCTTCCTTCTGCTATTTCCGCTCCTGAGAAAGACGAGGAACCTTTAAACACTCATTTTTCTGTTGCAGTTAAAGCGGCTATTAAAAACGTTTTAGCGGGTACTGATGGAATTTTCATGCATAAATCCATTGCGGAAAATGAACAAGGTGATGCTGAAGAAGTGGAACAGGCCGAAGAGGTAGAAATTGCAGAAGATAATACGGAATCCAAAGATAAAGCTCCTATCGCGGATGATGAAGTTCCTAAGACGGAGGAGGCGGATTTGGATTCTGGAGATAGTGCCGAAGTAGATATTGATCTTGAAAGCGGTGTTGATGATGAGGAATTACAGGAAACAGAAGAACCTGTTACTGAGGAGGCCTCTCTTGAAGATAATGCCTTGGAAGATATTGATCCTCAGGTAGCTCCTGAAACTCTTCAAAATGCTCAGGAACCTGCTGTTTTGGAAGATGAATCTATTGATATTGTAGATGCTGATAATATGGATGATCAGGCCATCGAAGATATCGAATTTGTAGTTTCCGGCACTTCCTTACACGCTATTAAAGCAAATCGTATTATTGCAACTCTTACAAAGAGAAATGCTATTAAAGCTAAAGTAGCGGATACTTATACTACAGATAATTTCTGTGATGCCGTTCAATTCGAATGTGGCAAGGTGGGTTTGCGTGCTGGTCTTAAATCTTGTGGTTTTACCCTTGCTTCTATTAAGGTAAAAGGAAATACTGCTTTTACTAATAAGGTGGAAGCTAAAACAAAAGAAATCAAGGCTTCCTATGAGGCGGAGAAAAAGAAATCTCTCGAATCTTGGAAACAATGTTTAGCTTTAGCTTGTGAGGGTATTAATCGTAATGCTTTCAAGGGATACAAGAATCCAGTTAGAACGGAATTAGCTGCTTCTTTAAATGCTGCTGGAATTACTAACGCAAACAAAGTAATTCGCTCTGTTTTCGCTTCCAAGGGTTCTGAGCTTATGCAGCAAATTGTTGCTTTGGCAACTAAATTGCAGGCCCAACCGGAAGAAGTTAGAGATAATTTAGCAGAACAGTTGGATATGACTGTAGAGCCCGAACTTGAAGCCGATATGGATTCTGATTTTTTAGGTGATGAAGTTATTGAATCCGCTGAAGAAGAGGAAGATTATGTTCCTAGTTTGGAGGCTTCCCTTTTGAATCCTTTACGTAAAGCTTCCGGTAAACAGGTAAAAGCCTCTAATAATGAACGAGAATTTTTATCAAGTCTCGAAAAAAGTTTTAATCTTTATTAATTAACTCGGAGATACTAATGCTCTATATTGATACACGAATCGTTGACAGTTCCGAGGCTATTTTAGCTGAAGGTGCACAAGTCACTCAAGAAGGTCAGGCGATGGTCGCTGTCCCCGGTAAAGGAATTTCTCCTTCTACTGGTGCGGCAAATGAAATTTTTGCTGGTTTTGCCATGAACCAGCTTTGTGGTATTCCTGTTTTGGAACCTTATGGTATTGCCGTTGAAGAATTTTTGGTAGATTCTTCTGCTAAAGTTACTGTTCAGTTTGCTCCTATTAGCAACTCTGTTGCTTTGATCAATCTGGAAACAGATGCAGCGATTGCTTCCCCCACAGTTACCGGTAAAACTATTGCTGCTACTGCAATGACCGCGGGTATGAAAGTTAAAGTTGTTTATCGATACGCTCTTACTAACATTCAGGCTCGTGCTATGATGGGTGATGCTCAGCCGGGCGGCCCTGCAGGTGCTATCGTTGGTCAGTGCGGTCTTGCAAAACGCGGTGTTATTTATACAAGTTGTTTTGATACTTCCGTTAATTGGGCTGCCGCTACTGCTATTAAGCTAGCTGAAGGTGGTTTTGTTACCGATCAGTCCGGTACAGGTACCGCTCTTGCAGGTGCTTATGTTGTTAAAGTCCCGACCGCTGAAATTCCGTTCCTTGGCATTGAGTTCAGCGCTGCCTAATTTTTGGAGAGAAAATAATGAAATATTCTGTTAAAGCTTCTCGTCAACCGAGTCTGGCAGTTCCCGCCACTCAATTCACATTACCGGGCGAAGCTTCCCCGATGGTTGGTCGCAATGGTGAAATTAATGCTTCTAGCAATCGTGATCTTCTTAAGCGTTCCTGTCAATTTATGATGGCCAATTCTGAAGGTCTTTTAAGACCAGAAGAAGTTGTTGCTCAGAATCAACGTATGCAGGCCGACGCTAAGATTCATGGTCAGGCTATCAGTGCCGCTTTTAATGATGGTGATACCCATCGTATTCTTGGCGAAGTTATGGCAGATTCCCTTTTTAAAACTGCCAATCGTCAGGGTTTTATGCGTAAATTCCTTGCAAACGTGGAAGTCAAACAGGGTGCTATTCCTCGCTTCCCGCTTCGCATGAAGAATGTTACAGCAGTGTGGTCTACTTCTCCGACTCGCATTGCTACTCAAGTTACTCGCGATCCTTGGTTCACTCCTCCGGAATTTCAGATTGTTGCTCGTCCGTTTGTGACCCGCAACGAAATCAACCAGTCTTCCGGTGACGTCCTTCAGGAAAAATTTGTTGAAGCTACTGAAGCCCTGATGGTTAAAGAAGACCGTCATTGGTACAATCAGGTTAACGCTCTTGTTGGTGTTGATAACAAACTTAACAACTTCGGTACCGGTCTTACTCCGATGGGTATTATGCAGGTTCAGTCTCAGGTTACTCGTTGGGGTCTGAAGGCTGCCCACGTTCTTTTGGCTTCCGACCTCTTTATTGATATCGTTGGTAACGCTGAATTTGGTTCCATCATCGATCCGGTCGCTCGTCACGAATTGTTGTTAACCGGCCAGCTCGGTACTATCTATGGTATGTTGGTTACTTCCGACGCCTATCGCTTCCCTGAACATAAGGTTCTTAACCGCGGTGAGTTCTTCGTTATTTCCGATCCTCTTACTCACGGTGCTTATTCTGACCGTAATGGTATTACTTCCGAACCGATTTCTATCACTACGGAAAATATTCCGGGTCGTGGTTGGGTCATGGAAGAAAGCATGGCTATCGCTGTTTGCAACAGTCTCTCTGTTGCTAAGGGTGTCCGTCTCTAATCTTTTGAAGGGGATTCTTCCCCTTCCTTTACAAGGAATTTATAATGGCAAAATTCGTTTACGCAAAAAGCTTAGACCATGCTCTTCTTGGTCTTTCCTATTTCTACAGTGCTAAGAATGCTAAGAGTCTTTCCGCTGCTAAAAAGCTTATCGCTAAAGGCATTAAAGCAATGACTCAGGCTTCCAGCTCTCCTGATGCTATTTCCGGTATTCGTACTTTGGAAGCATGTCTCGCCGCTACTGGTCCTAATCCAAAGGTTATTCGTGCTAAGAAACTTAAAGCGGAAGATCTTGATGTCGAATTGGATGCTCAGGACGAAGAGGATGAAGAAGATGTAGGTATTGAAGTTGATGAGGTAGAAGAACCCGCTGAAGTTGAAAGTGAAGCCGAAATAGAAGAAGTTGATGATATCAATGAAGCTGTTGAAGCTTCTCTTCGCACTATTCGCGCTAAAGCAAAAGCTAGTCGCGCTATTCGTGCCCGTCGTAATCTCCGTGCAAGTGCTCGTAAATAATTTGTAGTTCTCCTAGCGAAGTGAGGGTAAGGGAATTAAAAACCCTTACCCTTTTTTATTATGAAAAAAGTAGATCGAGTAGAACCCATTGAGGAATTTGTTTTTAAAGGTTTTCAAAATCAATTTCGAAATGTTTTTGAATGTCCTGTGACTATTACTAATTCTTCTGATCCTATTCAAATTATAAAGAGAAAAGAAAAGGAAAGAGGAAAAGAAATATCTTATCCCTATGCTTTTATAAGTGTTGCTAATATTGCCTTTGGAGATAATTTAACTTCTCATAGATTATCAAGAGTTGGAATAACCTCTCCGGTTAAAGGATCTTCTGAAAATCTTGCTAATCGAATACAATGTGTTCCTGTTAATTTTGAAATAAATATTCGTTATTACACGAATTGTTTGATGGGAGCTCCCGGTAGTGTTTTAAGTTTTGCTTCTAAATGGATAAGTGCTCAACGCTTAGGAAAATTAAAATACGATATTGTATATTCAGATATTCCTTTTTCTATAGTACCATTTTTAGAAGAATCTTTAAATATTCCTACCAGAGAAGAAATAACGGATAATGTAGCACATTATGAAGTTGAGGGATCTCTTACTTTAAAAGGTTATATAAGTATTTCTGACACTATGAGCACTCTACCGGTAAATGTGGAAACAAATTTCTCTGCCGCAGTTGGGGATATTTTAGAAGATGGAAGTATTGTTGCCGGACATACTTTTATGGAATTTAAGAAATAATTTTAGAAAAATTTTCGATATTTTCTAAATTTAATAATAAGAAATTTAAAAAAAGGAATTACCATGAGTATTGTTATAAATCGTGGGCAAGACGCTTTAAGCGTTGAAATTATTAACGCACAGGGTAAAAAAGATTTTGTTTTTGTACAGGGAAGAGGAAAAGTAACTCTACCTAAGGACTGCAAAGTTTCTAAAAATTACCTTATTCGTAATCCTCAAGTTATTGTGAGATAATATATGCCGATTATTAAGTCTCAACCTTCAGGTGTTTATACTACAGAAATTGACTTATCTCAAGTCATTACTTCTGCGTCATCTTCTGTAGCTGCACAAGTTATTGTTTCTCGTCAAGGATCTACCGAACCTAAATTCTTTTCAAATGGAGATGACTATTTAGCGGAATATGGTAATCCGGATGCTCAAATTTCTTTTGATACTTATTGTGGATTAGACTACTTTAGAGAAGGCAATCAGTTATGGGCTGTCCGCGTAGCTGGAGAAGGTGCTTTAACATCTTGCGTCGCTCTTTGCATGGACAAAAGCAGAGCAGTTTCTTTAGTACCTGTTGAACAAGGTGTTGCCGATCCAAATAATATTGATTGGGAAATGCTTTTAGGAAGTGATACTTTGACTCCTGTAGCTTTATTTTATGCAAATAAAGGACCGGGGTCTTACGGAGATCGTTTAGCTATCGGCATCCAATCTGCAAATGCTTCTCCTTTTAAACCGGAAGATCTTTCTGTAGATACTACTAATGAAGGGTATTTACCTGCTGGTACCTATCAATATCAGGTTTCGAAAGTTTTACAGGGTGGTGGAGAAACTTTAGTTTCTAATCCAATTGAAGTTGTAATAGCTTCTAGTGATCAAACTAATTCTGTTACTTTATCTTTTGAGCAAGATCCTCTTGCAATTGGTTATAAGGTTTATGGAAGAACAAAGGAAGCTCTTGGCCTTCTAGCAACTCTAGGCTCTGCTGAAACTACTTTCATCGATGATGGTACCTTAGAACCGGATACTTCTGCTAAACCTATTACTAATCCAAATAACGTTATTTCTGCCTCTAATGAATTTACGGTAAGAATTTTTGATTTGGATTATAATACTTCTACTCCGGTTGAAGAATTTGTATGTACTTTACAAGAAGCCGTAGATTCTTCCGGCATTGCCTCTGAATTAACTTCTCGTATCAATCCTTATTCTAAATATATTAAAGCTGCGTCTAATGTTGTAAGTTTGGATGTTATTCCTGAAATAACTAATTTAGCCCGTACTGCTATGGCCGGCGGTGATTCCGGAGCTGCTCCTACCGCATATGATGTAGCTAGAATGTGGTCTACCTTTGAAAATCGCCAACTTTACTCTATTAATATATTAATTAATGGTGGTAAAGCAAATCCTATTGTTCAGAAAGCTATGATTGAATTAGCTGAAAAACGAGGGGATTGCGTTGCAATGTTAGATGTTCCTTCTGCATCTCAAGAAGCTCAAGCGGCGGTTGATTATCGTAATTTAGAATTAAATGCAAATACCTCTTATGCAGGTCTTTTCTGCCCCGATGTTTTAGAAGCGGATGTTATTAATGGTAAACAGCAATACGTTCCTTTCAGTGGCTGGGCGGCCGCTTTGTGTGCAAGAACAGATAATGTAGCAAACGCTTCTTATTCTATTGCTGGTTTAAATCGTGGTTTATTAAATGTTTTGAAAACAAGATATACCTACGATGATGGCAAGGCTAGCTTGTTATTTGCCGCTCAGGTTAATTATACTCGTACCTTTGTAGGTGCTGGTATTGCTTTGTGGGAACAAAAGACTCTTCAAACTAAAGATTCTGCGTTATCTTGGATTTCTGTTCGTCGTATTATAAATGTGATTAAAACGGCTTTACAGGATTATTTGATTTATCAAGTACAAGAACCAAACGACGATTATACTGCGAGAGCTATTGAGTCTTCTGTAAGTGATTACCTTAGTAATATGCAGGCTGCAAGAGCAATTTCAGGATTTACTGTTTCTACTAAGACTTCTGCCGCTGAAATCAATTCCGGTATTAGAAATGTTATTGTAGTAATTATTCCTATGATTCCTATTTCTCAGATTCAACTACAAGTGGTTATTTCTAAACAAGGTGTTGATTTCTCAGAAGTACTTTCTCAGGTAGGCGGTTAATAGAAAATTTAATGTTATACATTTAAAAAGGGCCGACCTATGGCAAGAACTTCATTACAAGATGTCGCAGGATTACGAGATCCTGCACAAACATGGAATTTTGATTTATTTTTTGATAGACTTCCTAGCGGAGTTTCCGGCAATTTAAGAGATTTGACTTTTCGAGTTAAAACTACTCAGTTTCCGGGAGCGAACTTAGATGCTGTAGAAGTCGAATTGCATGGGGTTAAATTAGTATTTGCAGGACGAGCTACCTATGATCATGAATTTACTGTGACTTTCTATGAAGGGGTAGATTGGTCTGTGCGTAATGCTTTTTATTCTTGGCGAGAACTTATGCGTTCTTGGCAAAATAATTCAGGTAGTACTTCTGATCTTTATAAATCCTCCTGCACTCTTAGTTTATATGATGATTTTCCTAACGAAAGTAAAACCATCAAATTAGCAGGTGTTTGGCCAAAAACAATTGACTCAGTAGACCTCGATGGTGGTGAAAGTGCAGCCGTTATGATGTCAGTTACTTTTAGTTTTGATTATATTGAGGAATAACAAATATGAAATCTTATGATTTAAGAAGCCTCGTAAACACGGTAGCAATCACTGATTATACGATGGTTTCTCCTTCTTTAGCTCGTGTAATAATTTCTTACACAGGTTCTCCAGATAAAAGTTTTATTAACAATACTCTTGTTAAAAAATTTAAAGGATTAGCTGCTCCTGTAGAAGCTTCTTTCCGCTCTTTAGATAGTAATTCTGCAGTTGGTTACGTTCATTTAAATCGTGAAGTTCGTGCAACTAATGAAAAACAAATTCGAGCTGGTTATAAAGTTCTTTCAAAGAATATTTTGATGTCTAACGAGGATGATTCTTTGTGGGAAGTTAAAAAAGGAGCGGGTAGTATTTATTTAGCTCGTCACGGGGAAGAAGATTTATCTTCCATTGTTCAATCTACTCTTTCTCATAATTCTACTGCTCCTCGTTTTGGATTGGTCGCTTCTGTAATGCCCCAACCTAAAGAGTTAGCAGCCTACGTTACTAACACAGGTGACATGGATTATGGTTTTGTAACAAAAGTAGGGACTAAAAAAGTGGCTATTGTTTCTAGAGCTACCGGTAAACCGGTCATTATGAATTCGGATCGAATTGTTGCTTCTTATGAAGCGGAAATTCCTGCAATTATGGATAAGAAAATTCGTAAAAAATTAATTGCGGAAACTACGGACGAAGCTAAAGCTACGATGGAAGATTATTATCGGGAGCTTTATGGTTATGATCCTAATTACATGAATGAAGTAATTAAGTCTATTGAAGAAATGTCTTTTATTTAAAAAGGTAATAATATGCTAATTATTGCGGATGTGATGGAGGCCAGTCATTTTCGGGGATTGGTTCAGGCTCTGAAAATGAAAGGCTCTTTTACAAAGAATAGTGCCTTCATGTCAAAATTAGTCTACGATCCGGAAGGATATAAACAGCAAGCTATAGATTATCTTCAAAATTTACCTCAATTACAATTCAAAGTAATTAAAGAAGTTGACCGTAGTATGTCCGGTTTATATGTTTCCAGTACTTATTTGCAGGATGCGGATGAAGATAATTTAGTAATTGTTACAGTCTCCGCTTCTAAGAGTCCCGCAGTTACAAGTATCTCTGTTTTAAGTCTTGCTATGTAATTCTTTTTAGAAGACTAAGAGAATATGAAATTGAACAATGGGATAGGGAATAGGTAAATATTCTTTGAATAAAAAAAGGCTCCTTGACGGAGCCTTTTGTTTTATATATACATTGCTTTTTTAATTCTTTGTTCTTTTTCGTAATCCTCTCTACACTCAGGGGAGCAAAATAATTGCTTTTTGATTTTGCATTTATTTCCACAATATAAGCAATATCCTGTACGTTCAATTTCTTCTTGGGAAGCTTTTTTTGTTTCCGATATTTCGGAATTTAAAATAAGCTCTGCCTGTAGATTAGCTCTATCAATATCGTCCATGAGATTATCCTAATATTTCTTTTGCTTTATTCCAATATAATAGTCTATTGTTTACGGTAGAAGTACTACCGTTTATTTTTTTAGTAATTTCAGTAATGTTGTTTTCATATCGGGATAGGTTATTAACATTCCAAAACCATAAAGCAGTATCAAATGCATAAAAACACTCTTCCACTAATTCAGGTTCTTCCTTTAACCTATTATCTTGATATAAAGATATAGAAGCGTTTAAATAATTATTTTTAAAAGTGAGATGAAAAGCTCCTCTTCCTCTATAACGAAATCCATCTCCGCTTTCTTCTGATCCATTACCTCCTCGATTAGCGTAAACAAAATTGGCTAATTTTTGGGGATTCTTAGTATAAAGATCAGCATTTCTTTTTCCTGAAATCGGAGTTCCTACATAAAACCTAGAAGGCCAAACGCTTTTAATTCTTTCCGCTGAAGTATAATATAAATTTTCTACAAATTTACAATAACACTGTGTTTCAAAAGCGCTTTGAGCTACAAACATTAAAAAACTATTTTTTGATAGTTTTTGATTAATATTATTTAAAGTTTGTGTTAATTGAGGTATAGAATAAAAGGGTTCTCCCTTTAAACCTATTGCTCGAAGATAATTATATAAACTATTTTCTGTCATCATTTATTACTGTAGTAATTCTGTTATGTTCATTTTCTTCTTCGTTTTTATCTTTGACCTGAATAACCCCTATAATGATGGATACCATCATTTGTTTTAAGGGATTAGGCCGGGAAATCATTTTTCCTTTAATAATGTAACTACCTTTTGGTAGTCTTGGAATGGTTACTCTTTCTTGACGAATACTTGAATTGTTTTCTGTATCTAAAGTCACCTTAGTATATTCATATACTGTTTCTCCTTTTCTATTTTCTATCCATTGATGGTATTCGGCTTTTCCTGTACCGGTTATTAAAATATTAGGATGATAAATATCCCCTTCTGAGGAGACGATATGTGGCTTTACACTAGAGTTTGTAATAGAATAAAAGAATTGGGATTGTGCTAGCCAAAAAGTACATATTCCTATCATAGAGGCTATAACAAAGAGGCAAACTAAACCCCAAATACCATTAACAACTAACAGAGTTTTTCTATAATTAGCTTTAAATGTGGGAGAGAACATTATGTTTTCCTTATTTATCATTATCTAAGGGTAATTTTTGAGAAGTTTTAGGGACTTTAGCTAGCATTAGAATAGTTCCTCTGATAATTGTTTCTATTTCTTCCCATGCCCGTGCACCCATAGTACCGGCAATAGCAATAGTTACAGCATTAAGAGGAATTTTTACTTTGTAATTTTCACAAATCCAAAAAGCCATTAGTCCTGAAAAACCTCCGGTTAAAATATCTCTAAGCAATAATAACAGTGAAAATTGCTTTGTAATAGCAGTATAGTTTATGTTTTTAACCATCCCTGCCGCAGAGGCCAGTCCTATCACCCATATATAGGTTTCAATAGGATAACCGAAAGGTGTTCCAAAATCCATTTTTTATTTCCTAATATAATTATGTCTACGGTTTTCGTTATTGATGGTAATTGGTATCTTCATAGATGTTTTTTTACAGTGAAAACAAATTATGACTTTTCACAAAAACTTTGTCTTTCCTTTCTTTCCTTAGCCTGTAAAGATGCTTTAGCGGTTAAAGCTTCTCATCTTTTAATAGCTTTTGATGGGCCTCGCGTATTTCGTTACAAAAAAGATCCTTTATATAAAGCTAATAGATCAGAACATTCTTCTGTTAATTCAATGGGAATTTCTTCTTCAGAAATTTATAAATATTTACCGGATCTTTTTTGTTTGCTTACTGAATTAGGTATTTGCTACTGTCAACCGGAAATTTTTGAAGCCGATGATGTAGCGTGTTCTGCTGCCTATAAATATTCAAAAGTAATTGTTGGGACTAAGGATAAAGATTCTTTCCAATATCTTTCTGATAAAGTTTCTCTTTATGATTCTTCTTTTAAAAAAGGAGGTAAACCCTTCCCTCGGTTTATAACTTATAAAGATGCGGAAAAATTAAAAGGAATTTCTATTTCTAAAATGGTAAAATATCAAACTTTAGTAGGAGATAAAATTGATAATATTCCTTCAATTTTATCCCCTATTAAAACTAAAAACCTCTTAAATAAATATGGTTCTATTAAAAATATTTTAAAAGAATGTCCAGATCAAAAGGTTATATCCTCTTTAAAAACTAACATACCTAGATTACTTTTAAATAAAGAGCTAGTTACTTTAAGAAAGGATGTTCCTTTACCCGAACTTTCTTCTCTTAAGCTGGAAAAGAAAATTTTAGATGTTTTTCTAAAATCTCGTTTGCCAAAATCTTATTTTGATTATTTGGATTTTATTTATCCAAATACTCCTTCTTTATTTGGGTAAAAGTATTTCCATGTATAACTTGCTCCGCACCAAGAATACATTAAATAAAAAATTGAATTTAAAGTTAATGATATTCCTAATAGAAAAACAATTGTTGAAAATACCGATATCAGAATAATTCCAATAAGCAGAAGAGAGGTCATTACGATATGGACAAGCATTTTAAAAAGTTCCACCGTCAATAAAGGTTAAAGGATGTGATTTTCCGGATTCATCCATGTAAATAAGCCCTTTTTGGAATTTATTATTTTCCATAGGTTTATCTACTTTATAATTGCTTTTGATGTCTTTAAATTTTAACCAACGACTATTTAAAGAAACAATTAAATCACCTATATGAAGATCTGATAGATCATCTAAAGTACTTTCAAAATTTTTAGTAACTTCTAAAACAAACCCGGAAGCATCCTGAACAGTATAGCTTATTTCTTCAACCTCTTCTCCGTCTTCATTTAATGAAGTTTCTCTTTCCGGAATAGAAATTCTACCATTATCCAATAAAGTATATTCACTATCTCCGTTAACTTCATTATTTTGAGGATCATAGGTTCCTATATAATAAAAGGTACCTAATGGAAGCTGCCTCATTTCTATGCGAGCATATTTCCAGCCAACTTCTTTTTTCTCTTCCGGAGTAAGATCTTCATCTTCATTTTCAGTAAGACCGGGGAAACCTCCTTCGGTATTTATATATCCTCTAAGGATATTAAAAAGATCATCTCCATTGAAGACAACGTCTCCGGTTTTTCCAAGTACGCTGGTAACATTCGCTGATAAAATTCCAGTGTCTTCCGTGATAGAAAGACCGTTTCCTACACATATAGCTCCTAAGAACTGAGAGGTTGCTATTGGTAAGGTACTACCGGTTAATACCATAGTCCACGGAGTCCATGAAGTCCCGTTAAAACTTCTAATATAACCAACTTCTGAGGAAGTTATCCTTTGGATAACCTCTCCTCCAATTTGATTACGATACATTGGAACAACTTCCAAGGTAAAATAATTATTTGTAATTGGAGTATTAAAAATTAATGGAGCTGTTTCTTTAGGAGCATAAAAAAGACCAGCAGAAGTAAAATTATTCAAATCATTATTTACTTCCAATAAAATAGGGTTAATAAGACCTACTATTTCTTCATTAAAGTTGATTTGAATATTGTTGTTTTCATCAGGTGCTTTTCCATTAATAGTGGCTATAGGATTTATTTTTAAATCGACGAGACCGGAAGCATCTATAGTTACAACACTTCCTTCTTTTGGTCTAACTCCACCTAAAGTGCTGAAAGTAGCAACAGGTAATGTATATTTATTATATAGATCCTCGTAATTATTAGTTTCTGCAACTTTTGCCATCCAAGGAAAATCTTTTCTTACAAGATTTACTTCTCCAGTATGGCCATTTACAGAAAGTACAGGAAAATCTACATCTACTACTCCTTGAGGATTAATAGAAAGACCTTCTCCCGGAATAATGGCACCTAAACTATCTTTAGTAGCTATAGGAAAAATAGTATCTGCTATAGATAAAGAAGTACGTCCAAAAATGGCAAAAGTATCCCCTTCATACGGGGGTCTTGCGATAGGAGTTGCAAAACTAACCGTAGCCTTATTTTCAGAAATAACTGTAGATTTAATATTGCGGCAACAGCTAAACAAAGGCCCCGAAGTAAATTCTAGAATTAATTCCCCAAAATATCGAGGAATAATGTCGTTTAGTTGTTCTAAAGTAAATTCTGAAACATCAAAAACAATAGCGGTTGGCTGAGCTTCTAATATTTTAAGATTAAAAGCAGTATTTTTGAGTTGATAAACATCAAAATTCCATAATCCTTGACGAGTAGTATAAGCTAAAATAGCTGAAGTATTTGTACTTTCCTTACTCGGAGGACAAACTACATACATATTGGAAGTAGTTTGAGAAACCGGATATAATAAATCTATTGAATCAACTATAGGAACCGATAAAGGATTGGAAGAAGCTAAATCATCTGTCCACATCACGAAATTACCATCTACCATAGAAAGGAATACTTCTATAACGACGGAATTTCCTACTTCTCGGGATTCATATTTTTCTTTGATGATAGGATTGGAAGCTACACAAATAGCTACACATTTATTAGAATCATCAAAAAGAGACATTTCACCGAAAGAGAAGCTTTGAACTTCGTAATCTAAGGCAATTCTATATTTAACGGTATTTCCATTGACCGGAACATATTCGGTCGGGCTACCCTCATATTGTAAATTACCTAATATATCGGTAGCATCGAGTTTTGGAGTATATCCAAAACTTGAGCCTAATTTATACTTTGTTAATTCAAAAGGTAATGAGGTTTCTTTAAGTCGAGAAACCCCATAATCTGTAATTTGAACAATCATAATTTTTTCCTATTTTGTATTAAATTTATCATGAATGCAGAGGAGTTTAAGACTTTTCTTTATAAACAAGGGCAAAAACTATTTAGAGGTTATGAGTTTTCTTCTCCTAATAAAAGCCGGATTTTAGAATTACACCCTTCTGAGCTCCCTTTTTGCGGTTATCGTTTTATGCTTACTTGGCTTCAATATCGAGGAAATATTCCTTGTAATTTTGCCAATGCTTTAACTCTTAGCACTGGTACTTTATTTCATGAAATAATTGAACGGTATATGGCAGAGAATTGCGAATATCTTTTTGGTAATTGGAAATGCAAAAAATGTGGTAAAGAGTTTTTTCTGCAAACCAAACCCGAGGATTGTTGCGGAGAGTTGGAATATTTAGAAATACCTATTAACTATAAAAATGTCGTTGGTCATATAGACACTGTTTTAAAAGTAAAAGACAAGTACTGGATAGTAGATTATAAAACAACTTCTAAAGAAAAGCTACCAGATAAGGCTAAAGACCCCGGAATGCAGTACAAAATGCAAATATTAACCTATGCTTATTGTTTAGAAAAACAGTATAATATAGCTGTAGAAGGTGTTTCTCTTTTGTTCTTTGCCAAAGAATCTCCCTCTATCGAAAACATTGCTATCTATGCTAGGGAGTTTTCCGACAAAGATAGAAAGAAAATAAGGAAATGCTTGTTAAAGTTTTTAAAAATGAAACAAAAGGTTTTAAATGTAAAAACTTATGAAGAGTTTTTAGCTCTTAATTTGCCTAAATGCTCTAATCCTTATTGTTCTGTTTGCAGAGAAGATAAGAGTTTAGAAGGTTTGTGGAATGAAAAATATCTTCCTATTTCGGAGAAAATATGAGTACCTCAATTACTGTTTCAAAAACTATCCAAGTCAAACAATTCGAACCTTTAACGGTTACCATTACAAGAACTCTCGATGATAGTAGCGATACTTTAGAGAATAGAAAAAAGCTTTATAGTACGGTAGGGGCGCAGGTTAAAAAAGTTCTTGATTTAGAAACTAGAAGATACGGGGAGAAATAAATGCCAGCATGGTTAGTTTGGTACAGTGGAACGTACACCGAAATAAAAATGTTTTTTGGTATTTTAGCGGGTATATCAATTGTTCTTACATTAGTTAATATTGCTAGTGTTTATACACGTATTTCTAAGGGTACTATTCTACTGTATATCATGGGGTGTATTGCTCTTCTTGGCTTAGCTTTTCTTTTACCTGATGGTAGAACAGCAATTTCTATGTATAATGCTTTTTAGGAAAATTATGCTAACTGATGCTTCCTATTTCGGAGATAAAACTATGCAGTTAATTTATGCAGGTTATGAAGAAGTCGTTGGTATTTATCGTATTAAAGTAGAATACGGTAATTTTAAAAACGATTATAGGGGATGTTGGTCTCAATCGTTTGTTGGCTATTATTGTAATGCGGATGAACCTTATGAGGATGACAGATATGGTTATCCCTTCATCCGTCTTACGCATTCTACTGCTCATTCAGATAACGATGAGCCTATTCCTATAACTGAAGAACAGGCTCATAAAGATATTCAAAATATTTATCATGAATTGACTCTTACAAGAGAGGAAGCAGAAGAAAGGCGAAGAATTTCTAATGAAATTAAAGAGCGTGTTAAAAACGAACTAAAATGTAATAAGGAGAAAAAATGAGCGATACTGCATTACACACAAAATATAGACCTACATCCTTAGATAAACTTATTGGCCACGAAGAAGCGGTTACTCGAATGAAAGGAATGATTAGCTCAGGCAAAATCCCTTCTGCTATTTTAATTACCGGTCCTACCTCTGTTGGTAAAACAACTATTGCTAGAGCGTTTGTTTCCGATTTAAATGGATCTCCTGATTTTATTAAATCCCCTGATTATAGAGAAATTAACGTAGCCGATCAAAGGGGTATTGATGATATTCGTGACTTGGTAAGACTTTCTAAATTACGACCTATGGTTGGAAAGAAAAAAGTCTTCCTTTTGGACGAATGCCAAGCCCTTGCATCTTCTCCGGCCGCGGCTGCCTGCTTGCTGAAGCCTTTGGAGGAATCTTCAAAAGACACTCTTTGGATTCTTTGTAGTATGGACCCTTCCAAGTTTAATTCTGGAAACGGAAGAGCTATTAAAAATCGATGTGTTCAGTTTGTTTTAGAACCCCATACTAATAAAGACCTTTTTAAACAAGCTATGCGTATTATTCGAGGTGAGAAAATGAATTATCTTCTCACTGAGGATAAAAGTCTTATTAAAACTTTAATAAAGAACGCTAATTTTGAAATGCGTACGTTAGCCCAGATTTTAGAAGCTTGTCAGCAGTATTATGAAGGACTTTCGGAAAAACCGGAAACTCTTTCAGTGGAAAATATTGCTAAAGTTCTTTCTACTATTCAGGCTTCTGATGATCGTTTAGCTTATGAGTATTTAGTTGGTATTTATAAAGAACAATATAAGCAAGCGGTTAAAGCTGTTTTAAATTGCTCCGATGGTATGGCGCTTTTAAATAAAGTTGTTTATATGAGCAATTATATTCTTAATAGTGCTGTTTTGAATGGCGAAAGAAATTCCAAGGTTTGGGGAACTCCTATTTATAGAGAAGCTCAAAAAGCAATAGGTAGCGTTAGTTTAGGTGAGATTGCCGATGTCAATACCCAACTTATTCATCTTAAATCAGAAGCTATGCAGTTTAATACCTCCGTAGATATGTTAATGAGTGCTTATGCTTATGAAATGATCAAACGTTTACAAGGTTTAAGAAAATGACAACAGACAATATTCATCCCTCTCATTATATTTCTAATTCTATTACAATAGAACCAATTGATCTTTTTCCTTTTTTTAAGAGTGGTTGTGTTTCAAATTTCTTTAAATATGTGGTAAGATATAAAGATAAAGGTAAGCCTTATGAAGATCTAAAAAAGGCGTGCTATTATTACGATTACATGATTTCATACAATGATTATCCTGATTCTAACTGTAAATCTTTATTAATTCTTTATTGTTTAAAATCTAATAATGATTTGTTACGTGTTCCTAATATTTTGGATCTTACTGTTCCCGGAATACTATCAGGAATTTATGAAAACGTATGTGATAAGATTGAATTTTTAGAGAATTTACATGAATCTGGAAAAAATTGCTGTTAAAGGAATCGGACCCTTTTCAGAAAGCGTTTCTTTTAAAATACCAAAAGGGCTTTCCGTAATTTATGGATTAAATAGATCCGCCGGTAAAAATTCTAAAAATTCAAATTGGTGTGGTAAGTCCTTATTCTTTTCTACTATCCCTGAAGTTTTATATGATGAGCCTATAGTTGGTACTAAACAGGATAAGATTAAGAAAGGTTTACAAGGGTTAGTAATATCCCATAACAATAAAACTCTTAAAATTATCCAAAAGAATAATAAACTTTCTCTTTCGGTAAACGGAGAAAAACAGGATTTATTTACTAAGACTAAAGCTAAAGAAATTATTCAATCCTTTTGGCCTTTGTCTCAAGAGGAATATGAGACTTTTGTTCATTTAGATTCTCGTATTCCCCATCCTCTTGTTATGGGAAGTACTGCGGATCGTAAAAATTTCTTTTCCTCTTTTTTTGGTTTAGATAAAATTGATGCTGAAAGGAAATTGTATCAAGAAGCTTTAAGAGAGTTATCGAGAGTTAAAGCGGCTTATCAGGAAGTTAAAGCTACATATGTTCTTCTTAAAAAGGATTTTATTTCCAAAGAAGAAATTCAGAAAATGCTTTCTGAAAAAACATCTCTCGAAAAGGAATATGAAGCTTTAAGAAAAGAGTTTATTAAAGCTCAGGAAAAGCAAAGGCTTTTGGATATTATTAAAACTATAAAAGATAAAATTCCTATTTTAGAGAAGAAAGGAATTTTTTCTCAGGAAGATTTAGTTGCTAAAATTTCTCAAATTGAAATAAAGATAGAGGAAGTTTCCGAAAATATTGAAAAGGTTAGGAATTATAAATATTATAAAAAGAGCTTAGCTAAGTATAACGAGATTTATAATCAACTTTCTGAATTGGCCAAAAACACTTCTGAGAATAAACTCAAAGAAGGAAATTCACGGTATCAAAAAGCTCTTTCCCAAAAGGATATTCTTTCTAATAAATTAAGAGTTTTACAGAAAACAGAAAAACCTGTAGAAATTGAAGATCCATGTTTTGATTATGGTGAATTAGTTGAGCAAAAGAATTTACTTTCTCATCAATTAAAGCATGCTAAAACTTTTAAAACAGGAGTATGTCCTACTTGTGGGCAGTCCGTTAAAATAAAAGATCCTAGTGTTTTAGAAAAGCAATTAAAGGAAGTTTCTGAAAATCTTAATAAGGTAAAAGAGTACAAAAATTACTTAGAAGAAAAAGAACAATACGAAGCAATTATTAAACAATGTAAGGATTTAGAAGAACAATTAAATGAGCAAATTGTTTTAGTAAATAAATATAAAAAATATTCTGAAGCTTATAAGGAAATTTTAGATCTCCCTACTAAACCAGAAGAAATGTCTTTTGATTTAGAGTCGGATGATATTGAAATCTATAATACTCAAAAGAATAAGTTGGAAAAACAGTTAGGTTTTTATAATAGTATTAAACCTTATATGCGTAGAATAGAGGATTATCGTAATTTAGAAGATAAAGAGTATCCTAAACTAGATATTACAAGTGTAAATAAAGTTTCAGATAAAATAGCGGTTTTAAATACTAAAATTAACTTTGCTAAGGATAATGCAGAGAAATTACAAATTATTAAAAAACGTCTTATAGAAATGAAAAACAAATTAAAAGACGAAAAAGCTTTGCAAGTTCTCTCTGATATTTATTCAGACAAGCAAATTAAAAAACAGGTTATTCAAATTATTGGTAATCGTTTAATGGGATTGGTTAATAAATATGCCGCCATTGTTTTTAATGAAGATTACCGCTTTGAATTAGTTTGGGATACACAAATTCATTTAATTTGTAAACGTAGAGCAGGAGAAAATCTTTTAGTTTCCGACGTGAGAAAATTATCAGGAGCAGAATCTAAACTCTTTACTATAATATTGGTACTTTCTTTACTTTCATTTGTTCCTAAAGAAAAAAGACCCAATGTAATGATTTTAGATGAACCTACGGCTAATTTTTCTTCCGAAACTACTAGATGCTTCCAAGATCTTTTGAAATTGCTTTCTCAACTTATAGAAAGTATTGTAATAATAACTCCCAGATCTGAGGATATTTATGAAGGCTCACGCTGCTTTACTGTTTTACGAGAAGGTACTTCTAAAATAGTACCAGGTCATCCGGATACATTATGAAAGGTTTGTTTGGAATTTATCATAAGTCGATTACAGAAATATCTAGGGAACTTTCTAATTTAGGATACTCACATACTTTATTAGGAAAACTTCCTAAAGACTATATGGAAATAAAGGGAGTAAAAGAACCTCCTTATAAAATATATTTAGTTGATGGTTTTGGTAGAATTTCCAGATTTTTAAAAAATTCTATAGTTATTGTTATAGAAAGTAAAGAAAATCTTTTGCAAAGTAACTGTGATAAACTATTATGGCCGGGAGTTAAATTAAGAGTTGCTTTGAAAAAAATGCTTAAACTTCCTTTTGATAAAAGAATAGAGTTAATTATAACCCCTCCTACTTTATCTCAGGTTATTGAAACAGCTACTTCCTATTCTTTTTTAAATACTCTTCAAGCGGTTATTTATAAAATAACTCCTTATACTTTTAAAAAGAAAGTACAACAGGCTGTAATTAGTTATTTTTATGGAAGTTTACCTAAACTTCGATTAGAAGAATTGTTGTCTCAAAACGAAAAATTAAAAGAATTAAAAGATAAATGTTTTTCTAAAGAAGGTTCTAACTTTAAAAATGCTATTAAACTATATCATAAAACTTTAGACGAAAAGAAGGTATCTGAAATTACGGGATTTGCTACTTTTGAAATTCTTTATGTGATTAAATCTCATGAAAAAGATGTTGAAATTATGGAAAAGATTCGACAAGGTATCCCTATTCCTAAGGCTGGAAGGAAGCCTAAAAAAGTAAGTCCTCTTTTACAAAAGTTAAAGAATAGAAAATCTCCTAAATTATATGGAAAAAATGTTGAATAGTTTTTATAAATTAACTTTACCTATTGGAGTCTTCTACGTAGATTCTACTGCTTTAATTTACGAGGATGAAGAATTTCGTGTTCCTTTTCGTAGTAAATCTATTATAATAAATAACAGGAAATATGAAATCCTTTCCGTAGATTTTGAGAAATATTCTCCCTGTGAAGCTCAACAAATTCGTAAATCACCTCAATATTTGGGAGAAAAGGATTTCGTAGGTAAATTTACTTATGGTAATTTTTGTCCTAACCTTGTTCATATAAAATGCAATTAAGTCAACCCCTTTGTCAAAGCGTTCTTCCTATTCTTACAAAAGAAACCGGTCGAATGCATGGAGTTATATTAATTCCTAATCAGGTATTTCGAGGAGATAGAGAGGTAGAAGTTTCTCCCGGAAAATTTTTAAAAGCTACTGTAGTAAAAGGTTTTCCTTCTTCTGAAAGATTGGGTCATAATGAGTTTATGGCTTTAGTATTTCCTTTATCGGAAGAAAGAAAGCGACCGTGGTTAGGTTATTCAATGTTTTTGTCCTCAGAGGACATTGGAGCAATGTCCGAGTGGTATTGTTGGATTTTTAAACAAGGTATTAAATCCTATTTAGGAAACGGAGCTCAGCAAATTCGGGATGGTATTTGGTCTTCACAAGAGACTGCTTGGGATCCCGATAATCCAAATGATCTTAATAATCCTGCTATTAATATAGCAAATCGTCCCGATATTGGTTACGGTTCTGAGGATTGGGGTAATTTTGATATTCCTGAAATTCCTGACAATCCAAATACTAAAAATCTTAAATGGAACTTTAAAGTCGAAAGAGTTCGTTTTGAAAGTTGTTCCTATTTGGATGTGGATATTTTAGAAATTTTCCGGGATTCTTTAAAATATTATAAGTTACCGAGCGATACTCCTAAGAACATTATTGTAAAAGATAAACCTAAGAATTTTAGGGTAGGATTTCTTTATAATGTTTCTGAACCAAACAACCATAATATACCAACGATAGTTCGTTTCTTACATGCAGGTTGTATCAAAAAAGGTTCCTATGATTTTAGGTTTTTAGTACAAGGTAATTTAGGTTATAATATAGATATTTCTTTAGAGATTGTTTAAAATGAAGATCAAAATACAAGGCTCCGTTCTTTCTAATATTCTTAAAAATATTTCTCGTATTGCTCCTCCTCTTAATAACGCTTTAACTCTTAAGGTAGAGAAGAATAAATTTTCTTTAATTGCTATTAATGAAGTAGCCCGTTGTTTTTATTCTGTTCCTACTGAGAGTATTGAGGGAGAAGGAAGTGTTTGTGTTTCTATTGAAGCTTTAAAAAGTGCTATTGCTGGCCGTAAAGAGCTTACTTTATATGAGCAAGAAGGTGTTCTAAAAATTGTTTCCGGTAATTTTAAAATTAATTTAGCTACTCAAGAAATTATTTCTTATGAATTTGAAGAAGAGGAAAATGTAAAAACTCAGAGTTGGCAAGTAACAACGGAACAAGCTTCTTGGCTTAAACAAGCGGTAACTAACGTAGCTTTAACTCCTACCGCTATTATGGAAAATCCGCCTCTTGTAGTAAAATTGAGTAGTAAAAATGCTTTTGTATGTTGTTATTCAAGTGACCATTTAGCTTTTGCTTTAACAAAAGAAATTACGGGAAATCTAGAATTATCTATCCCCTGTGAAACCTTTATGAATGTTTTAGAAGTATTTTCTAAACAGAATTTTACCTTGTCAAAAAGTGATACTAAGCTTACAGTTTCTAATGAATTATGTGAAGTATCGGTTTCTCTACCTTCTCAGGAATATCTACCAAGTCAGATTATTATTGATAAAGTTAAAGAAGTTCATAAAGCTCAGGGGACTTCTCTTTCTTTCAAGAAAGAGGATTTGTTAGCTTATTTTACTAATGCTAAGGCTTTACAGACTAAAGAAAGAGGTTCCATTATTTTTAAAGGAAATTCTAAGAAAATTGTTTTAGAAATTCGAACCTTCGCCGGTCATTGTGAAAATATTTTTAATGGTAATTATGAAAATGTTAATTTTGGTTTAGATCAGCTTTATTTTGAAGAAGCTGTAGCTAAATGTGGAGAGGAGGTTTCGTTGAAATGGGTCAACGACGAAATTCAATACGTATACATTCGAACAAAAAATTCTTACTATCTTCTGTCAACTCTCCAAAACATTTAATTATTCCTTTGAAGAGTGGAATTTTTGCAAAATTTTTTGAAGGATATCTTTTACCTCTTAAGGATTTGGATGTTACAGATTCTATTTATTTAGAGAAAGTATTTTTTAATAATCCTGCTATTACTATATATACGGTCAAACAAAAAAATTTAGAGGAAGAGGTAGGTTATTTCTTTATAGTTTCTCTTTCCGTTCGTTGTGAAGGAGGATATTTATTATCGTATATAAAACAAAATGCGGGTAAAGTGCAGAAAGGGACTCGCTTATTGAAAACAGAGTACCTTACTCTTTATAATTTTCCTAATGGTGGAGTTATGGCGATTTCTCCTAAAATAGCTCCGTGGTTAGAACATGTTTTTGAGACTCAATAAAATGTCAGAAGAATTACGTAATAAGATTAAGGAAGATGAAAAATATAAAAAATTTAAAAACGCTTTTCTTAAAGAATATAAAAAGATTGATTTAGAAGTTGATAAAGACCAACTTATCAATTTACAGAGTACTCGTCTTTCCCGTACTCTTTACGGCAAAAAAGAAATGTACTCTGCAAATTCTCTTATGGAAGCTTCCTTGCAGGATTTAGCTGCCCGTTCTCGTATGGTAGAAATCCGAGTTCAATTGTCAAGAAGATTAGCGTTATTGGAAGCTTTAATTAGTTCTATTTCTAAACATATTTATAGTAATTATTTGGTTATAGAGCCTTCATTAAAAACGGAGGCTCAAAAAAATAATTTCATTTCGGATTTTTTAGCCGTATATAAAGAGTATGTTAAGAAAGGTACTCCCATTGTAGAGATGGCGGATGCTTTTATTAAAGATATCGATCAAGCCGGTTTTTCCCTTCGTAATATGATGGATTGTTTAAAATTATTAAGTGAAACAAAAGGAAAAATAATATAATGTACGAATTTGTTAAATTAAGAGTTCCGGACAGTAACGACAATAATTATTTTTGTTTAAATCTTTCTAAACAAAATCCTTATTTAATTGGATATTTTAGTAAGGGTTTTTTATCCTTTGGTAATATCGAAAATGAAAAAGATCTTCGATATTTGCTGAATTGTATTTGTACCAAGCAATTTCAATATAGTACCTTTGTTTTACCTAAAGCTCGATCTACTCAAAGACTTATTTCTACTTGGCCAGATGAATTTAGTAAATTTACTGTAAATGGAGTTTTAACAAACGTCATTGATGATTTTGGGAATAATTGTAATACTCTTTATTTTGATGGTATCAAAGCGGTCAATAAAATAATAGAATCTAATGTAGATTTAGAAATAACTATTTCAAAAAAATGAAAGATATAAAAGTATGGTTAAGGGAAGCTTTTTATATTCGCAAAGATTCTCTTGACCTTGAAACTCAAAATCTTTTAAGAAAACAATTTTCTTTTTATTTCTTTGAGGAAAAAGCTTGTGAGCAATGTGAAGAAAAGATTTTTCGAAGAAATGAAAAGACCGGAAAGGTTTGTGAAAGATGTCAGGAATGTGCAGCCTTTTTAGGAGGGGCAGAGTTATCTAAGTCTCTCGTTATAGGTAATCATAAATATCTTTCTGTACCTTCCGGCTCCGGTCGTATTTTAGCTAAAATACTAAAAGAAAAATATCATCCTATTCTTAAAAGTTTAGCTAAGGATAATCCTATTGAGTCAATAGAGTTTTATGGAAAGCTAAGGGATTATCAAAAAGAAGCTTGCGAGGCCGTTTATAAAAAGAAAAGGGGGGTAATATGTTTACCCCCCCGCAGTGGGAAAACGCTTTTGGCGGTCGCCGCTATTTGTCATATTCAGCAAAAGACTATGATATTAGCGTCTCAACGGGAATGGTTATTAGGCTTTCAAGAAACGTTTTTAGGTTCTGCTACTCAACAGGGATTTACCAAATTAGATAAAGAAAGAATAGGTTTTTGTAAAACTTATGAAGATTTCAAGAAATATGATATTTGCCTAGTAACGGTACAATCTCTCCATAGTGAACGAGGACAAGTTCTTCTTAAGAAAATAAGAAGCATGTTTGGTTGTGTAGTTATTGATGAAGTTCATGGAGGAGCTGCACCTAAGTATATTCAGGTATTAAGTCAAATAAATTGCAAATATAAAATAGGGCTTTCCGGAACTCCTGATCGTAAGGATGGCAAATACGTTTTAGTAGAGCATGTAGTTGGCCCTGTTATTTTTGAAACTAAAGTCAAACAATTGGTTCCTCAGGTTCTTTTAACGCGTACTAATTTTTCTAAAGCAAGCTCTAGTACCGGAATTTGGGCATACATTGTTGGACCTTTAGAGAAAGATAAGAATAGGCAGAAGCTTATTGCTAAGATTGCTTTAGAAGATATTAAAAAAGGTCATATGATTTTAATTCCTTATTCTGGAGTTAAAGCTATTTTATCTCAGGTTGAGATTATTAACAAAATGGCCGGAAAGGAAGTTGCTAAAGCTTTCTATGGTAGTGTTAAAAAGAAAGAAAGAGATAAAATCATTGAAGATGCCCGCAATTACAAGCTTCCTATCATTGTAGGAAATATAAAGTTGCTTTCTACCGGAATTAATATTCCCCGTGCATCAGAAATTATTGATTCTTCTATTCAAGCAAATATTCCGAATGCTCGTCAAAGATTTGCCAGAATATTAACTCCATGGGAGGACAAACCTCAACCGGTTATTAGGCTGCTGTTAGATGATTATAATGTTAAACGTAGTTGTTTAAGGATGGAATTTTGGCAAGCTTTGATGCCTTATTTCCATCCCAAAATAGCTACAGGAGATATGAAAATATTAAAAGATTATTTTTCTAACAAACAGCCTTTTAAAATTACTTTAGGAAGAGATTAAAGAATTTTCTTCTCTTTGAATAATTGTACGAAATACTCAAGGGAATACTCCCACCAGTTTTTTGGTAGCAAAACGAAATGCCAAATATGATTAGGAAGTTTATTACATACTACCCATCGTACGATAACTCCTGTATTAATATTTGCTCGTTTTGCTTTTTCTTTTATTTTTTTAAGTTTTTCCTCGGAATATTCCGTTTCAATTGAAGTACCGAAAAAGGTATAGGGACTTTTAACCTCTATATAAATATCTTTATCCTTTAAATAAAAATCAGGAAAAGTTTTAATTTTTTCAAATATAAAATCATCGTATTCCGGATCATATTGTGAAATGATATTTTTTCGATCATATCCTTTGGTAATTACTAACCATTTAGCAAATTCATATTCATTTTTAGACTGACACTCAATCTCTTTACCTGCAATAGTATAAATCTTGCTTCTAGCAAAAGAAATATTACCTTCAGCTCTTCTTTTTAATATTTTTTCTCTAAGATTTTTTCTAGCGCTGTCCAGTTTAGAATAATTGCTAACTCCATATTTTGCCAAACAAGTTTTTCTCCTTTTTTCCAAGGTTTTCCTTTTATCCTCTTGTGATCTATTTTTAAGATTTTCTATTATGCGCTTTTTAATTTCCTTATTTTGTCCCGGTATTTCTGTTCCATAGCGCTCTAGGCAAGTTTTTCTACGTTTAGCTAACATTTCTTTTCTAGTTTCGCTTCCTAGAGAATAATTTTTCTTAAAAGTATCCGTTCCTTTTTGTTTAATTTTTTTATTTTGAGTACAGTTTTCTACTCCATAGCGTTCTTTCATAGTTTTTCGTACTTTTTCTGCTAATTGCTTATTTGCTAAAGTACCTCTTACTCCATATCGTTTCAACATGGTTTGTGTAGCTTTTTCTTTAATCCTTTTCTTTTCTTCCTCTGATAATTGTTTAAGGCCTTCTGTTCCTGCATGAGCAGAGTAAGCTCTTTTACATTCAATAGAGCAATATGGGTATAAAGGAGTTTTTAATAAATTTTTACTTTTTGGTATATAAAAAGCTTTTGCCTGTTTACCACAGTTTTTGCAAGGAAATCCCCAATATAAAATATCATAAGCTATTTGCCTGTCTTTTTGATACTGTTCAGACTTTTTATAAAGTCTTCTTTTAGGGTTTTTGCAGTAAAGGTATTCTATATAGAATAAATATCGACATAATTCTTTAAATTCATTTTTATATTTTTTGATAAATTGAAAAATTAGTTCTTGTTTTTCTGTATAATTTGCTTTGTTACATTTTTCTCTTAAGTTATGTAGATCTATTAATTTTTCAAACATGTTTTTTACCCTTTAATTTGTTAGAAATTTTTTTAGCCACCTCTTTATTAGAAGCGGGAGAAATACATCCATATCGTTCTTGGTTAGTTTTTTGAACTTTTGCCTTGAGTAGAGGACACTGCAATGTAGTAGGGGCTCCGTATTTTTTAATCATAGTGTTATGAATTTTTTTAAGTCTTTCCTCTTCTTTTTGCCTTGTTTTTTCTGTATGATATTTTTTAGCTCCATACTTACCTAAACAGGAACAGGAGCAAGTAAGTTTTTTTGAAAAGATGAAGCTCAAATTACTTTTCCCTTCATTTTCATGAATCAGAATTGCTTTCCCACAAACAATACATTTGCGATATTTAGAGGCTTCTAACTCTATTTCTTTTACTAAGGTTTGATAGTGAATGCTTTCGATGTATCTTTTGTAAATAATATACTGAGGACTTAACAATCCTCTAATTTTAAGAAATTTTCGAAAAGCCGGAGAAAGGTATTTGTTATATTTTTCCAGTATGTATAATATAGAATCTTTTTTATACCGTCTCTTATTTCTTAAGGGAGGAATATACTCAAGCATTTTCTTAAAAAGGATTTTATCATTTTTTGTAAGAATCATGATAGTTCACCTATCTATAAAATGGACTCAATATAAAATTAACCATTCATATAAGGATAAAATATAACTATCCAGCTTCTTTGCAGAAGGTTTATTGTGAGGTACTTGATAAATTGTTTAAAATGAAATATAATAAAGTATTGGTCAATGGGAGCGAACTTACTTTGTCAAGCAATCTTCCCAACGCTAAACAACGCTTTGCCAGAATATTAACTCCTTGGGAAAAACCTAATCCTATTATTCGTTATTTTTTAGATGATTATAAGGTTAGGGTAAATTGCATGAAAGCAGAGTTTTGGAATGTATTATGGAGAGACTTTCATCCTAAAATAAGCGAAATCGATTATAATATTCTAAAGAAATATTTTTCTAACAAGAAAGATTTTGAAATTACATTAGGTAGATATGACTAATAATATTCGGGTAATCGAGAAAAAGAATATCAAAATAGCATTACCTAATTCACCTGCTTTAAAGAGTATTATTCCGGGGTTTACTTGGTCTCAAAGACCATTTGACTTTCGTCCTAAAACTTTTTATTTAGATCATCCTTCATTAGATACCAGTAAGTTTTTTGAAAAAGACCTTCAAATAAACTCTTTAGATAATTGGAACAAAGATTGTGGAGTACCTCGAATATATGTATGTACTTCATCTCCCGAAGATTTGGCTGCTCGATATTTTGCGGCATACCTTGTAAATATATTTATAAATAAAAATAGAGGAAGCAGTGTAGTTTGGAAGGAATCCTCTAATTTGGAAAATATTTATTCTCCCTCCCTTTTAGTATTATCGGGTCTTTGCATAGAAAGCTCTAAATATCGTTTTGAAAAGGTTAGAGATTTGGTTGTTAAGTATTATAATATTCCCCGTATTATTGTAGGAGCAGGTACTGATCCAATCACCTTTGCAAAGGCCTATCTCAGAATCCCTGTCAATGGGATTTTCTATAAAACCGAAAATATTTGTTCCATATCTAATGAAGTTATTTAAATGGCAAAAATTGTAAGTATCAAAGCTGAGGTTGCTGTTCTTAGAGGCCTATGTTCCAAGGAGAAATCTATAAGCGGCACTTTACTCTCGATGATAGATGAATCTTATTTTTCTCATCCTATTTCAAAGCAAACGTTTTTTACTATTAAAACCATTATTGAAAATTCCGGAGAAGCTCCCTCTTATTCAAATCTAATTAATGATCCTGAAGTTTCTAAGGAAATAAAAGAATTTATTAGTCAAGGTCAAGATGTTATTAATACTACGGAAAATGCTCGTAAGGCTGTAGGTATTTTAAATAAATATAGACAACTAAGAGGCTTATTTGATCTTGCTAAAAATATTTCTGAACAGTTAGATCAAGATAATAAGGGTATTCAATTAGATAATCTTTTAGAAAAAACTGCTCAGGATATTTCTATAATTCGTTCTAATAAATCTACCAAAGATAGTTTTTTAAATTTCGGTAAAGGAAACAATTCTAAAAAATTTGTTCATTCTCTTTTATTTGATGATCAAACAGATGCTTTAATTCCTACCGGATATGAAGCCTTTGATAGTGTTTCCGGGGGTTTGCCAAGACAAGGTTTAGTGACGATAGGTGCAAATTCCGGTATGGGTAAATCTCTTTTAGCAGGAGACTTGGCTATTAAAATGGCCAGTAAAGGATATAAAGTTGTGGTTGTTCCTCTTGAAATGAGTAAACAGGAAATGACTTATCGTATTATGGCCAATGTATGTGATGTTCCTTTAAGTAACTTAATTCAAGGAAAGCTTTCGCAAGAAGAAAAAGAGAGTTGCCAAAATAAATATTTAGAATGGACAAAAGAACTGAAAGAGCTTGGAGGTCGATTAACCGTATTTAAACCTAATGAAGATGTAGATATTGGAGAAATTTTTGCAGCGGTTACTTCTTTAAATCCGGATGTTTGTATAGTAGATTATATTTCTTTGTTAAAAGGTTTAGATGGAGACGATCAATGGTTGCGTTTAGGAGCAATTGCTCGTCAGGCGAAAATTAATGCAGATAATGAAAAGAGAGTAAATATTTTGTTGTGCCAAGTTAATGAAGATGGTAGCATTCGTTATGCTAAATCTATTTCGGAACATTGTGTAGTTGGAAGTACTTTAGTTGATACTGATCATGGAAAAATTCGTATAGATAGTTTATTACCTCCGGTTCCCCAAGATAGTGAACCTTTTAGTAAAAGTGTTAGAGGAATAAAGGTTTTTATTAAAGGAAAATATCGAGAAATTTCTCATGTCCATTATAATGGTATTAGAGAGGTTTACAAAGTTGTTTTAAAAAATGGTAGTAAAATAACATGTACCGCCTCTCATAAATTTTTAGCAAAAGGAAAAAAAGGAGTTGAATGGATTGCCTTAGGAAATCTTAAAGAAAATGATCTTCTTACTGTTTCTAATGGAAAGTTAGTTGCTATTGAAACTATTAAAGCAGTAGGACAGCATCCGGTTTTTGATATTACCGTTCCTAAGGTCAATGCCTACATTGCTAATGATATTATTTGTCATAATAGTAATGTAAGTTGGATTTGGACGGGTAATCAGGAAACCAAAGAAAGTGGTATTATTAAGATTGATCAACCTAAATCACGTAATGCTCAAGCTTTTCCTTTCTTGCTTAAATTTAACTATGCTAAAATGAGAGTAGAAGATATGCCTCAAGACTCTTTAGATATGGAGGTTAGTAATAAGAGGAGGAGACCTGAAAAGGATTTAACCTCAGATATTTAAAAAATTTTATTTCATAATTATTTTTTTGAAAGAAATTATGAAAATAAAAAGCATGCCTCAACTCATGAATCCTCAGGAACAGGATCGTGAGATTGAAGTTTTTAGAAGATTATCTTTAGGCCCTAGGGCATATGAAGAGTATTATCCCTACAATAACAATACCGAACTGGCTTTTACAATAGGAGGACAGGACGTTTATGTACAAAAAGGATATTCCGATACCACTTTTTTATGCTTTGATAATAATGATCCTTATATTTCTGATAAGATTGTTTTTAATTCAATATTAAGAAATATTGAACCTAGAAACGATATGTATCGTAAGAATGGGCTTTGTCAGTCTCTTATTGTTAAGGAAAATTCTTTAAATATTCCAAATTTTGGAGTGAATTTTTTAATGAAGCTATTGAAAGAGGATTATATCGACACCTTTTTAGCTTCGGATCTTTTGCAAAGCTCTTTTGGAGTTCGTCTTTGGGAAAAATTATTAGTACGAGCTAAAAAAGAAGGATATTTTTGTTTTTATGGATTATCTGCTCCTAAATATCCTAAATTTATGGTTTTTCTAACTAGTCCGGAAGACGCAAAATATTATTCTAAATATATTGTAGGGCCTACTACAGGGTATCGCACTCGTAGTGCAGTTATTGTACAAAAAGGAGCCCGACTTAAAAATATTCTTAATTATAAGAAAGAAACTGATATTTATTATGTTTCCTGCAGGCAGGCAATTGAAATGGGTTTCTTTAGCGCTCCCCGAGATTTAACCGAGGATGAAATTCTTTTATTTAGTAAAAATATAAAAGAATAGAGATTTTTAAAATATATTAATTTTTTGCGAAAATATTATGACAGTTAAAAACCTTGAAGGTAGTTTACAAAATTTAGCTAACACTTCTATAGATATTACCGAAGCTTTAGAAGAAAGAGGTGAGAATATTACAGGTCTTTCTCAGGCAGGAGACGCCATTAGAAGAATTTCTGCAGGTGAAGGTGATGGTATCACCGTAGAAAGTGGTAATCTTCAAAAAGCTATTGCCTACGATGTTGCTATCGATGGTGATTTAGATGATTTAGCTTCGGAACGTGGACAGATTGGAGATATTCCAACTATTACGGATTTAAACGTTACAAAAACAGGAACTTATTTTGTAGAAAACGTTTCCATTTTAGGAAAAACTATATCTAAGGCTATTTTATCCGTTTATAAGAACGGAGATACCGTAGTACAGTATTTACGTTGCTTAAATGATAATGGACAGGACGAAACTTATTACAGAAATTATAATGGTACTTCCTATGATAGCTGGATAAGAAAAGATATTTTAATAGATTATTATTTTCCGTCCGTTCCCACAATAGTTTCAGGCGGTATTCAAATACCAAAAGGAACTTGTATTAAGATAAATAGTAACTACGCTTATTTTTCTGAAAATACAGCAGTACCTTTAACTATTTCTACTGCCGATAGAGCAGGTAAAGATATTTATATTTGGGTAGGATATTCTTCAACGGGTGAATTAATATACGCATTATCTTTATCCTCTATTTTACCTAGTGATTTTTCGGAAGGAAAGCTAATAGGAGGTTTCCACTGCTTATGCGCTGACGTAGGAACTATCTCAGGACACCCATTATCAGGTTATAACAAGGGTGATATTATTCCAAACTCTATTTGGACATTATCACATCGTCCTATTTCTGATCCCGAGGGCATGGTGTGGGTTCCCGAAATCAATAAATGGGTAGATATTTATTTGCCGTCTTGGAATGGAAATAAACTTATTTCTAAATATCAAGGTGTTATTGCTGGCGGAGCTTCTTCTCCTTCTTTTAACGGAAGTAAATTTGCAGAATATGCCGGTAAAGCTAAGAAAGAATTAATTAGCTATGATGAATTTACTGTAGTTGCTAAAGGCAGTAATGAAGGTACTTCTATTAATAGAGCTTCTGATCCTAATACGGCAGGAGGTCATGTTGATACTGCCGGACGCAGAATGATTTCTAATTATGGATTAGAAGACTGCTGTGGTGTCTTATGGCAATGGAGTAGAACATTATTTGAAGGTGGTGCTACTTCTCCTACAGCAAGCTCTGTATGGAGAAACGGCGCAGGAGAAGCTACTTATACTGAAGGTAGTATGCGATATTATTTAGATAATTACGCTTGGTATAAAGAATCTGTTTATAATCCTACTTTTGATTCTCAACAATATGGTTCTTGCGCTGGGCTTCTTCGTCGGGCTCTGCTTGGGGGCGTCTGGGGCGGTGGGTCTTATTGCGGCTCGCGGGCTGTGGCTTGCAACGATTTCTCGGCGAGCGGCTGGTCGCCCTATTCGGCTCGGTTGGTTTCGAGTCCTAGGGTCTAAAAGTTCCTCCCTACAAAAAGATGGCTCGACGGGAAGATTGGCCGATTGGAAGACTAACCGGCGAGCGGAGCTCGCTCAATCCGAGCCGTAGCGAAGCGAAGGCTGAGGGAGGCGCAAGCCTCCCAAAATTAAAAATGTAAATATTTTAAAAGTAACTTAAAGGGAATAAATATGTATATTACCTTAGAAAAATTAACTCCTTGGGATGTTATAGATCCTGAAAATCCTGAAACTCTTAATAAGTATATAAGAAGCCAAAAATTTCCTTTCAAGGAAAGAAAGGAACAACAAAATAAAACAATTTTCACTTCAAATAATGAAAATGAAAGAATAAATAAGGTATTTAAGCTAAATTCTTTAGATGAAATACCTACTCATTTATATGGTCATAAAGTTTATCTTTATTTAAAAGATTACGAAAATACAATTGTTATAAAACATCTTTTTATAAATATTATAAACGGTAAAGTATTAGCTGATTATGATATAGATAAATATCAGGTAATAGGGTATTGTGAAAATTTAGTTTTATAAAAATTTAATATTAGCTTATAAGTCATATTCTTGCAATGGGCTTCTTCGTCAGGCTCTACTTGGAGGCAACTAGGACGATAGGTCTAATTGCGGCTCACGAGCTGTGAATTGCAACAATTTCTCAGCGAACAGCTGGTCGAACAATTCAGCTCGGTTAGTTTCGATACTAAGGTTTCTGTGCCAAACCCTAGGCTGGATTTATAAGCTGTCTTACTTTATGTAGGAAAATACGTAAATGGGAGATGTTGGACTAGTAACGAAGGTGAACGTCTTTACATATTTATGAAAAGACATGGTAATTTATGGGAAAAGATTATCTCTTATGATAATTTGTATCTCGCTTTAAAGAATGCTTCTCGTGGTAAGAAAAGAAAAGCAGGTGTTAAAAAGGTTTTAAGAAATCCTGATAAAGCTGTACATAAACTGCACGATATTTTAGTAAGCGGTTTTAAAAATTCTAAGTATCGTCATAAAATAGTTTATGAACCCAAACAACGCCTTATCTATATATTGCCTTTCTTTCCTGATCGTATTGTTCACCATGCGGTTATTAATGTAGTAGAAAATATTTGGGATAATCTTTTTATTTCAGATTCTTATTCTTGTAGAAAAGATAAAGGACAACATGCCGGAAGTGAACGATGCATGGATTTTGTTAGACGGTATAAATATTGTCTTAAATGTGATATTTCAAAATTCTATCCGAGTATAAATCATGATATTTTGAAACAAATTCTAAGAAAGAAAATAAAGGATGAAAAACTTTTATCTTTGTTAGACACAATAATAGATAGTATTGAAGGTGATAAAAACGTTCCTATTGGAAATTATTTATCTCAATGGTTTGGCAATTTGTATTTAAACGAATTAGATATGTTTGTAAAACATTTTCTTCACTGTAAAGCCTATATACGATATTGCGATGATTTTGTTTTCTTTTCTAATTCTAAAGAGGAATTAAGAAGTTATCTTAATAAGATTATACCCGTTTTAAATAATTTAAAACTTGTATTATCTAAAAAAGAGATATTTCCAGTATCTCAAGGAATAGATTTTCTTGGTTATAGGCATTTTCCTAATTATATTTTAGTACGTAAATCTACTGCTAAAAGGATTCGTAAAAGAATGTCTCATATAGAAGAAAGAATTTTAAATGGTAAACTTTCTAAAGAAAGAGCAAGATCTCAAATTGCTAGTGCCGAAGGTTGGTTAAAACATGCCAATTCCTATAATTTTAAAAATACTCTTCAGTTAGATAAATTAAAAGAATTACTTTGAAAAGATTTTCAGATTTTTGTAAAGAGCGAAATTTAGAAGGAAAGAAAATACCTATAAGTAAAGTATGTTCCAAAGAAGTTGAAATACTCGCCTATAGAATTACAAAAACTAAATATTCTGATAATTGCGCTCAAATACAATTTAAATATAAAGATACGCTTTACATTACTTTTACATCCAGTAAAGTACTTATAAGGCAATTAATTCAATATAAAGAGGAATTACCCTTCGTTGCTTTTATTAAAAATGGAAAGTCAAAGGATGGAAATTCCTATTACACTTTTTCTTAATTATGGAATATCCTAGAATATTAGCAACTAAATCTGATTACGAATTTGTCAGACAAAATTTTCCTAGAAATTTATGGGAAAAAGATTTTAATAATCTTTTAGAAACCCAATATAATTGGTTTTTTGAAAGAGTATTAGAAGAGGACGAAATAATTGAACAAAATTTTGTTCAAAAAGTTCTTACTGATCCTCAAACAGGAATAAGATCCTTATATCTTTGGAAACAAGATTCTCATTGTAAACTTCTTGAATTAGGATATACTGTTGAAGAAGTAATTAGTATTCTTTCTACAGAGGAATGATATGATTGTATATAAATATGACAATAAAGAATATACTTCTTTGACTGATCTTTACAAAGTTTTACGAGAAAATAATGTTCAAATCTTTGGAATACCAGCTACTGAAGAAGAATGGCTCAGTTATGGAGTTACTTATGAGGTAGAGGATCCCTCTATTTCTTTAGAAGCAGAAAAAAGTATTAAAAAAGGTATTTTAGAACAAGCTTTTAAAGAAATTCGTAATAGTAGCAATATTTATGTAAACAGTTCTTATGGTTTTCCTATCAATGCTAATGAAACTTCTATTATTAATATAATAGGATTGATTAATGAATTGGAAGTTTCCGGAAAAGAAACAGTTGTTTTCCGAGATTTTAATAATGAATTTCATGAAGTTAATAAAGACCATTTAAAACAAATGCAAGCTGAAATTGCTAGAAGTGGTTCTGCTTATTATCTTTTAAAATGGCAATATGAAGAAAGTATTTCCAATGCTACTACAGTAAAACAAGTCAAAGATATTCAAATAAATTTTCCTAATACTATTTCTCAATAGGAAAAGAGATGACAGATACTATTATTTCTAATAATGTAAGAAAATTAAAAGTAATTGATGTTGCTATTAATGGAGATTACGAGGATCTTGCCAGCGAAAGAGGACAAATCGGTGATTTACCTTCTTTAACAAACTGTGATTTAAACACAGTTTTAACCTCTGGAAGATATTGGATAGATTCTACCGGTCAAACTAATGGGCCAACAGAAGGATTTGCCGGAGTTTTAGAAGTTTCTAGAGTAAAAGATAGCACTAATATTTATCAATTAATAAGAATTATTGATAGTACTAATAATAATACAAAAACCTATGCTCGGTTTTCCATGGATAGTGGGACTACTTGGACAGAATGGGAAGTCAATATCACTAATAACAGTGCCTTTATTACTGAGGATGTAGTTGTAGGAGGATCTTTATCTGCCGAAAGTGTTATAATAACTTCTGACGCTAGATTAAAAGAAAATCTTAAAATTCTATCAGATATTGATATTTCTTCTTTGAAAGCTTATGCCTATAATTTTAAAAATTCTAATATTGATAGAATAGGTCTTGTAGCTCAAGATGTTCAAAAAATCTGTCCACAAGCCGTTTCAGAACAAAACAATATTCTAAAAATAGATTATAACGCTATAGTTGCCTTGTTGGTAAATAAGGTTAATAATTTAGAACATAGAATCAGAGAGTTAGAAAATCATGAGTAAACTCCGAATAGATCAGGTTAATGAGGAAAGTTTACGCCTTTATAAATTCGGTAGTGATGATATTGCTTATTCCTTTGATTTGACGTTAGGTACTGTTACTGTAAACGGATCTTTACCTTCTGATTTAATTGTTTCTTCTGCTGTTTATTGTACACCTGTTACGGTTCAATGTAATACTATTAATTGTACAACAATAGATTGTACAACCATTCAATGCACGACAGTAAATTGTACAACAATAGATTGTACAACCATTCAATGCAGTGGAAGATGTACGGCTAATTGTTTAGAATGTAATAATTGCAAGCATCAATCAACTAAATGCGATTTTAACAGTAAATTATGCGTAAACTGCTATCATTGTTATGACTGTCAAAATTATACGTAATTATGTCAAAAATATCTTATGATGAAAATACAGATTCGGCTGTATTTTCTTTTGATAAAAATCAGTCTTTTAATCTTTTTCTAGCCCCGATTTCTTTTGAAGAGATAAAAGCCTCTAATACTATATCAACCATTGCTGTTCATTGCTCCGATAAACAATGTAATCAAGTTCAATGCAATCAGGTAAAATGTTCTAACGTACAATGCAATCAAGTACAGTGCTCTCAAGTTCGCTGTTCGCAGTATCGTCAATGCGTTTATGTGTACAGATATTACACTAACTGCAACTGCGATTGTAATTGCGACTGTACTTGTGGTGATAGCGATACGGATGGTTAATTATGAAGATATATAAAGGTACACCTTCTTCCGAAAATCCTGATAGTATCTATGTAGCCAATACCCTTAGGTTTGAAGAAAAATACGTCGCATTAGATAGTATTTCAGGACAAAGTGCTTTAAAATTGATTACTCTCAATAATAAAGCCTATCAAATTGATTCTTTAAAAAGTCATGAATTTTTAGCCTCGCGGTTCATTATTTGGGAATCCGAGGCTTTTACCAATAAAGTGTATTCTTTTAATTGCTGTCATCTTACAGTACCTGAATCTATGCCTAATACATGGGCTTGTAAGATAGACTACAATTCTACTTTTAGTTCTTTTATCAATAAAGTACCTTTAAAATTATCCTTGTATTTATCTATATTATCTGCTTCTAAAACTAACTTTACAGAAGAGCAAAGAGATAATTTCCTTGCAGGTACTAATCTAAATTATCCTGCTTTAGTTTCCCCTGCTGTAACTAATAAAGTAATGCCCTCTGATGGTACTGTAGCATGGTCAAACGAAAACTTTTCCATATCTGCTTCTTACAGTACCTCTGATAAGCCAATTGTTTTAACAATATCGGATAATAATCCTCAAGTTACTTTTATTGATATAAAAGGTGTATTAATATGATATATCCTGTTCTATACATTTATAATAGTGAATCAACCGAATACGACAATGTTTATCAATATTTTGTTGATGAAAACAAATTGATTATTCGAGTATGGGCTTCTTTTAATCCCGAGGATTCTACACCTCAAGCTAATCTTTCTTTAGAAGATACTTATAATACTAATATTCTTAGTGATGGTACTGAGAAAATTATTGAATACAAAGATAAATTTTGGTATTTAGCAGGAGAAAGACAGTTTGATAAAACAAAACAGAGTGATTCTCAAAAATTTGGTAAACAAATTTTGTTTGGTGTAACTAATCAGAATAATATATCTTTGGCTACAAGTATAGATACAAGATCTGATACAGCTTATTTCCAAAAACCTGCTCTTTATTTTACTTACTTTGGATTAAAACCCTTAGTTATTATTCACTCATTTACTAAAGAACAGAGTTTGACAAATTGCTGTTATACGTTATATGGTACTACACAGGAAAATGTAATTACTAATATTCCTATTTCCCATGCAGTATCGCCCGAAGAACAGATTTTAAATCACACTGAAGGTAACTACATGGATATAACTTCCTTGTATTGCATACCTGAAATAGAATCTTCGGAAGTTACTTATGGAGATTCTTTTGAACTCACTATGTCCACATGGTGTTTTAATGCTTCTATAGATACTATACGTCCGACATCTTTTGATAATGCTTATTTAGATACTTCAATTAACCGAACTATTTTTATTACGGTAATATGTGATGGGTATGCGAACACAACTTATGCCGTAAATATTGTAAACGGAATTGGGAGTATTTCTATACCTACTTCTCAATATAAAGTAGGTGATGTGCTGAGATTTAGCATGGATGTTAAATTCCCCTCTTCCTTGAATCCTGTACAAATTACCTTAATCTAATTATGCTATTTAAAATAAATGCACACACCGTAGATGGTGAAAAAGAAGTCTTTTATTACGATAATATAACAAACGCTGTAAAAAATTCTGATAAAAGGCGTTTGTATTTTTGGACAGATAAAAAGTTTGAAGGTATTAAACAGCCTTATATGGAGAAGAAAGAAGTTTTCTCTCCAAAGAACCCTCTTAAGAAACAGCGTAAGTTAAATGCTTTAAAAATTCAACTTGGTCTTAAGTGTAATTATTCTTGTGCTTATTGTTCTCAAGCCTCTAATAGATTATCAGATACTTCTAAATATCCCACCGAAGCTGATGTTGATAAATTCTTTGACATTATTGATAAACAGAATATTTTGTTGTGGGATAAGGGTAGGATTGAATTATGGGGCGGAGAGCCTTTAGTATATTACAAGGTACTAAAGTACCTAATTCCTAAACTAAGAAATCGTTGGAAAAAGGCTTTTATTAGTATAGTTACTAATGGTTCTCTTTTAGATAAGGAGAAAATAGACTTTTTCTTAAAATATAATGTTCACATTACTATTTCCCATGATGGGCCTGGTTTTCATCTTAGAAACAAAGATGACCCTATGAATGATCCTAAGATGGTAGAGATATGGAAATATCTTTTAGATAAAAGTATCGAAGCTAAAAATCCAATGGGCTTTAATGTGGTTATCTCTCCTGCTAATTATGATCTATATAAAATAGCAGAATTTTTCAAAAAGTTTGACGAAAGAGTTTCCTTTGGCTTTGAGGGTATTGTTAATTATCATAGCGATTCTCAAAGCCTAATGATCTTTGATAAACAGAAACGGGATATATTAACTCAGCAGATTTTTGAAATAATTACATCACAATGGGATAACCCTGTGTGGCATTCTATTCAGCAAAGAGCTATACGCTTATTAGAATGGTTAGTTTATGCAAAACCTGCTAATAGTATTTCTGCAAAATGTGAATCTACTAGCGATCAAGTCTTAGCAGTAACTCTAAAAGGTGATGTACTAAGTTGTCAGAATTGTGATCCTGTTGATTTTAAAATAGGTAACATAGATAATTACGATAATATTGCTAATGACGCTTTTTTACATTGGAGCTTGCGTCCTAATTGTAAAGATTGTTTTGCATTATCAGGATGCCGTGGTGGATGTCCTTATTTAGATCACAGAGAGCACCATATCACGTGTAAAAATGAACGTTTGCTATGGGGAGCTATTTTTGCAGGAGTTTGGTTCCATCTTACAGAAACTATTATTGATAATATTGAACCCTATAATGATATAGAATTCGGTGATAAGTATTATCCTAAAGAATTTTTTCATACTGTAGAACCTATCTATGACGATATAGAACAAATTGTACCGGCTATTAAAGATGATATAGAACAAATTGTATCATCTATTGATGATGGTATAATACACAGTTTACCGCCTATTAATGATGATATAGAATCATATAAAAGGAAATAAAAGTGTATTATTGGGAAAATCTTACGTATGGTGCAGGACGTTCCTACAATATAAGTCAATATAAGTTAATATAAGTTAATACCAGCTATATCTGATAGATACTTAAACAAAATTTGGAGACAAAATGCTTACAACAAATCCCATTACAGCAGATGATCTTAAAGAGCTTATTATAAGCACTATGGTTGAATATTTAAAGAATAATTCTATAACCTTGGGGGGGGGGCAAGAGTTACAGGCAATTTAACTGTTGATAATGAAATAAAAGCAAATTATATAGAAGCTCTCAACAAATTAGGTGTCAAGGACAACACGGAAGGTGGAGAAGTAATTCTCTATGGTTTAAACGATACTAAGATAACTTGTCATATAGATGTTGTACCTGATAATCGTATGCGTCTATGGGCAGAAGTTCCTGCTACTGATACAACACCTAAAACTACTTATGAGGTTGCTTATTGGGATCTTACTAAAAAGGCTACTAAAGCAAGCAATGTATAAAGGGATTATATGCAAATAAGTACACCAATTACTCTAGATCAATTAACAACATTAATTGATGAAAGAGCAGAATTAAAAGCTAATGCTTTAATTAGCAAAGCATTGGGGGGGGGCAGGTTTTAGCCTATGGCTTTATAAAGCTAACTTATACCAATATGGCCGTAACTGCTGTACAAATACTTAATAGTTACAATATAGCAAAAATAGAAGACATTAGTCAAGCAACAGATTCCCATATTACTTTTAGATTATGGTTTACTAATGCCTTATCTAATAATAACTATATACCATTAATAAGTGCAGAAGCTGGAAGTAGAGGAACAGAATTGTATGGGGTTTATGGTAAAACAGTGAATTATTTTACATTTGACTTTACTACGATTGCTTCTACTAGGCCGGGAATTACAGAAATAAATATTTTTATTTTTGGTAAATAAGATGATTACAAATACTCCTACTACTTTAGAACAACTTACCTCTCTAATAGATTCTCGTATTTCAAACTATTTGGGGGGGGGCAGAAATAAATATAGCTAATTTAAATGTGGATACTTTAAAAATTAACGGTGTATCCTTAGATACAAATACTATATTACATATAGATAGTATAGGCGATAAATATATCAGATATAGCGATGGTGTACAAATATGTTGGACAACCGTTGTTATGGACGCTCAATTAACTTCGTCTGTTGCCGCTGACAACTCACCTTCCTATTATTGTATTACTCCTTGGACTTTCCCTAAACCGTTTTGTGAACATCCTTCCGTACAAGTTACTTCTATGGATTTATTACTAGGATTGTATACAGCTTCTGCTGGAGCTAATATAAGTAATGAAAGATGCGAATTAGTAGGATGGGGAAAATCCGCAGGGAACTTTGAATGTTATGCATTAGCTATTGGTAAATGGAAAACAAATTTATAGAACTAGCAAGAGTTTGTGTTCCTCTTGGTGTTGCGTGTAATTTAAAATGTTTATATTGTTATAGAGAGTGGAATAAGCCTAAAATACCTACATTTAATTCTTTAATGCATGAGTTTTTGCAAAGCCTTAATCCTAATAAAACATTTGCTGTAGTAGCCTCCGGTGGAGAGCCTTTTCTTTATATGGATAAAATAAAAGAGCTATTTCAATATGCTAATCCTAAAATCCATAAAAAGATAATGACTAGTGGTGTTTATCTTACTCAGGATATTGTAGATTGGATTAATGATAATAAGATAGAAATTCATTTATCGTATGATGGTAAAGTATCGAAATATTTACGTGGTGTAGATATTTTAGAAGATGATAAGTTACTTTCTCTTGTAAAGCAGATTGAATGCTTACGTATAAATAGTGTTATTACAAAATATAATACCAATTGTTTAGATATTTATAAACATATTGTACGTAAACTAAAACGTGATGACTTTAGATACACCCCTAATGTAGTTTACTCTATAAATAATGAAGATCTAATTAAAGATTTTAACATAAAAGAGTATGTTGAAACTTGGAATGCGGTGTATGAAATTACTCCTAGGTATTGGGCATACAATAGAAACGGAGAAAAGCCTTCTCTCGGATTAAACATCCTTCCTAATGGTGATGTTGTGGATATGGGTTATCTCCATAAATACGGTACTGTTTTGGATAAATATGAATCTATTAAAGAAAAAGTATTAAAAGAAAAATGTGCTAGATATTGTATAAATAAAGATTGCAAAATAAGAGATAGATGTAATAGATTCATTACTTTAGCAACACCCTTTAATTGTTCTATATTAGAAGAAATATATGAATATACAAAAAGAAGTTGTACCTAGTCCCTCTGTTGAAAAACTTATGATTAAACTCGGAGGTGATTGTAATTTAAAATGCAAGCATTGTCATTGTTCTATTCCTGAGTATAAGTATAATCCTGATATTATTCGATGGATAAAAGGTTGTAATAATTTAAGAAGTATTAATTTCAACGGAGGCGAACCTCTTCTTTATCTCGATACTATTAAAGAAATAGTTAGTCACCTTAGCTTTTATAAATATATGTTTAAAACAGTGACTAATGGTACTCTCCTTGACATGGACACAATTGATTTTTTCAACGATAATTTCTTTAATGTAGTTATATCATTTGATGGTAAAGAATCAGGAAGAGATAGTGCTTATTTACCTCGATGGGAATTGGCTCGCTATTTAAGAAGTCTATCATTTAGTTGCTATACTTCGGGTTCTTTAAGCGTAAAAGATATTCAAAAAGATGTAGATACTCTTATTAAAGATTACCATTTACGTAATGTATGTAATGACGGTAGTATATGTGCGAACTTTATACATGAGATAGAGAATGCCGATGTTGCACGTACACAAGAAGATGTAGAGAAATACCTTTCTTCTATGCAAGAAACTATAGAAGAACAATTGCAATATTATTTAAAAGATAATTACTTTATAGATAAATTCACACTAAATAGATCTTTACAAAAATGGTATTTCCCTAAAACTTCTATTTATGGTGTTTCTTGTGCTTGCTCTAAAGTAGTTACATTAACGTTAGACGGACGTTTCCTAGGATGTCCTTATACAAATGAATACTATGGTGATATTTATACAGGATTTAATGTAGAAAAATTAGAGAAACAAGTACCTGATAAATGTAAACGTTGTAAGATATTTAATGTATGCAGAAACACTTGTTTTAAAAATATTACCAATCACGAATGTATTATCGCAAAACGGATGTATGCTTTCTTCAAAAACTTAGAGAAGAAGTATTCGGTAAAATTCAATGAAATATTTGAAAAGGAATATGTATGAAAAAATATATTTATAATAATACCTCTTATTTTTCATTAGCTGATTTACGCAGAGCTTTGGCTCAAGATAATAAAGCCTTTGGTAATCCAACTAGTGTAGAGGGATGGGAAGCATTAGGAGTAACAGTTGAAGACTATGAAGTTGCACCTTCTCCCACTGAGATTCAAAAGAAGCTAGTAGATGCGGTACAGGAATATATGGATAAAAAAGCTCAGGAATTAAACTATGACAATTGCTTATCTGTATGCTCTTATTTTAATAGTGGTGTAGAAAAGTTTGATAAAGAAGGTGCTGCCTTTCGTACATGGCGTTCTGCTGTATGGCAAAAATGTTATCAGGTTTTAGATGAATGTTTAGCAGGTACAAGGTCTGTTCCTACATCCCAAGAACTTATTGAAGAGTTACCTTTATTAGATATAAATTATGCAGACTAATACTCCTATTTCATTAGAAGAGCTTTCTAATTATATTTTAAATAAATGTTATCCTGTTGGTACGTATTATTGGACGGATAATCCTGCGAATCCTTCTACCCTATTGGGGGGGGGGGCAGTGGGAACAAGTAAAAGATGTTTTCATATTAGCTGCAGGTGATAAATACACTCAAGGACAAACAGGTGGTGAAGCAACCCACGTATTAACACTGCAAGAAATGCCAACTCATAATCATAAAGGCTTTTATTGGAGTTACGTAAATGAACAAGGTTGGCAAGTTGATTTAAATGTAGGCAAAATTGGTTATGGATTAACATGGCAAGGAAAAGGAGGCTCCTTAACAGAAGGAGGCGGTGCTGGAGATCCTGAAAAGAATTTACAAACAGGTACAAGAGGCGCAGGGGAAGCTCATAATAATATGCCTCCTTATCGTGTTGCTTATTGTTGGAAACGAGTACAATAAATGTTTAAATATATACCACGAAGAGTTTGTATCCCTATTGGGATGGCTTGCAATGTAAAATGTTTATATTGCATGAGAAAAGCAGGAAAGATAAGAGAACCAAAGCTAACTCCTATTATTCGTGAGTATCTACAGTGGCTTTCTCCTAAAACAACGGAAGCGGTTGTTATGAATGGAGGTGAACCACTTCTTTATATAGATAGGATAAAAGAAATACGTTCTTTAGTACATCCGAATATTCATTTTACTGTAATGACAAACGGTACTTTATTAACAGAGGAATTTGTTGATTGGTTAAATGAAAATAACGGAGAACTTCACTTTTCCCACGAAGGTATTGGAGCAAAATATTTAAAAGGCGTAGACGTATTAGAAAACCCTTATATCGTTAAGTGCTTAAACAAAGTAAAACGTATGCGTATCTATAATCTAATGGCAAGTTGTAATCCTGATGTCATGGAGAATTATAGGTACGTTATTAGTCATTTACCTAACGTCGAAAAGTTGTGTTATAATGCTTTTCCTATGTTCGCCTTTGCTGGTAATGAGCATTTAGTAAAGGACTTTGATTACGATCTTTTTCAAAAGTCTTATATGGAATTTGTTGATACAGTACCTGAACACTATAGGCACAATCCTCATCTTATTTTAAGCAGTCATAGAATGCTTGGTTTAAATGTTTTATTAGATGGTTCTGTTGCTTCTATTTCCACATTAAGAAAATACGGTACTGTTTATAATACTAAAGAGGAGATTCTTGAAAATATAAAGAAAAGCGGTGATAATGATTTTTGTGTAAATAGAAAGTGTTCTGCTAGAAATTGCTGTACTATGGCACCACAATGTGCCAACGAGTTTTCTTGTAAATGTATGGAAATAGTTAATTTTGTCAATAATGCCTATAGAAACCTATGATAACAGAAATTGATATTACTAATTTTCAAATACTATCGCCTTTAAAAGAAGATCAGGTGAAGTATATACAGAAGTTGCAAGACAAAAGACCACGAATCTCTAATAAATTTCCTACACAAATTACAGTATCTCAAGATATCGGAGTAAAAGGTAGTGTAGTCAAATACGATAATACGTTTTATATAAGTAATAGCACATATAAACTTTTACCCATTCTTTGGAAAAGTAAAAAAGAGCTTTATAAAGATATAAACTATTTATTCAAATATTCCTCTGCTGAATTTGACGATGGTTGGGAAAGTTTTTGTCAGAATCTTTATGAGAAAGTTTATTCAGATTGCATTAAAAAATCTTTCGACACGCCTGAAGTAGATTTTGCTAAAAAAATGTGCAGATCTTTTAAATGCATGAATGGTATAAATACTTTAGCAATATCTGATAAGGGTTTTCATTTATGTAAATACTCGGATGAAATAGTAGAAGGTAATATTACCGAAATTGGGGAGAAAATAGCTTTAGCTAAAGAAAATATAAAAAGCTATTGTGCAAACTGTATTTGCTTTAAGCATTGCAATATGAAGTGTGGTATTGCTAGAAAGAATACGAATGTTTGTGAAGCTATGCAAACATTATATACTTATCTGTACCAATTAGAGGAAGATATTTTTGCGCGTCTTTATATAGACTTCCCTATTAAAGATATGTATACAGAAAGTAGAGAATTTTTTGAATTAAAAGATCTATCCGTAGAAACTATATCTACTTACGCAGATAAAGACATTGTACCTTGCTTGAAATTATCTTCTAACGATTTAGATAAAATGTTATCAGAGGATAATAGGTTGTATCTAGATATGAGGGTATTGGATAAGCTGGAATTTTGGCTACCATGTACACACGAGGATGTTTATAAATATAATAAATTACTTAAAAAACTTAAATATATAAAGCCTTTTAATCTATACCCTGAAAAGGAAGATGACTATGAAATAATTCGGTTTTATATGAATAAGCAGATTAACTTTTCTCTTTTTCCTAAACAAAAATATACCAACATATATGAGTTTTGGCTATGACTTTATTTAACTTTTTCGTTAAAGTAAAAAGAACAGGCTTTTAAAAGAAATATCATGATTCAAAAGTATAAGAATATTGATATGGGAATAGAACTGCAAGAAAATTATAAATATTTATGTTTATGCCGAATTGTTTACACGGAAATGGAAATAGAGTTAGTATGGCATAACAGTGAGTGGTGTTATCCTAATACGTTTGAAAGTTTCAAACGTTATGGTAAAGTTGTGAAAATTATTAAAAATTTAGGTTTTTATGGGTATAAGGAATATTATAATTAAGCACCAATTTCCAGCAAATAAAAAAGATAGAATTTATTTTATTTCAAGGATAGTAGGTTCTTATTACGCTGCTAAAAATTATGCAGTATTCAAAGAAGTAGGCTTACCCAAATTAAATAGCTCTTATAGATTTGGATGTAAAAGAGCGGATATTCTTTGCTTCAATACCAAAGACGAAGTTATTATTTTAGAAACAAAATCTTCTTGGGAAGATTATAAGAGTGATAAAAAATGGCCTTATTATTTAGACTGGTGTAACAAATTCTATTTTGTAGCCGATAGTGAACTGGCGAATAGAATAAAAGAAGATTTAGATAATAAGGATGTTGGTATTATTAGTGTTTCAGAGGATATCTTTTTTATAAAAAATGCTCGTAAAAGGTCTCCAGAAATTCTTAAAGAAAATCTTACCAAATTACACAAAGCAATTATATTCCGAGCTTCCTCTTTTAGAGGTAATGGTTCGGTTAATATGTTTTCCCAATTCTATCCACCTAAATTCATTTCTTCTTGGGAACTGAAATCATGCAATCAGTAATTATTTATACCGATGGCGGTTATAAATCCCATGTTAAATTAGGAGCATGGGCCTGTCTTTTGATGTGTGGAGAACATTCTAAAGAATTATATGGAGTATCTCAAAATACTACTAATAACAAGATGGAATTAACTGCAGTGATTAAGGCATTACATGCTTTAAAGAAACCCTGTAAAGTAAAGCTTTACAGTGATAGTGAATACGTAGTTAAAGGAGCGACCGTTTGGATCAAGAATTGGATTGCAAATGGTTGGAAAACTAAAGATAGAAAAAAGGTTGCTAATCGGGATTTATGGGAAGAAATTCTTAAACTCTCTAAAATCCACGAAATAGAGTTTTTATGGGTAAAAGGGCATGAGAAAAATGAATATAATAATAGAGTAGATGCCTTATGTTCTATGGCAATAGAGGAATGCAGATAGTAGGAGACTGAAGGCTGTCTCCTACTAATTGGTATTTGAGCCCTTTTTACTTAATTCTTGTTGGCTTGATTGAATAGCCCCTTGGGACAGAATTAAAGACTCTTTTTGCCTTCGTATATAAAATTTTATTGATGTAGAGATAAAAACGGAATAAAATAAAAGATGATAAAAGGAGATTTTTATGACTAAGAAACAAATTAAGGCATCTCTCCCTCCGGGAGTTCTTCCTATGTCTCAAGAGCGTTCTCAAGAGATTTTAAGACACGCTAAAAATAATCCTCCAGTGAAGGTATGCAGAACAAAGGAAGAATTAGAAGGATATACTACAGATCTTCTTAAAAAATGGAAGCTTATATGAGAAATATTGTTTTTACTAAAGCTTATCAAAAAGATTTTAGACGGGTCATTCAGCAATATTCCAAAAATAAGCGAGAGGAGATTAATAAAGAATTAAACGGTATTCTTGAAAAAATTGGGAATGATACTCTGTCTGTTACAGAAAATACTTTTTATAAAGTACATGCTTTAATAGGCGATAAACTTGGAATTTGGGAATTTCACTTTAGAAATGATATTTGTGTTGAATATACAATAACAGATACAGAAATCCGAGTACTACGTATTGGAAGTCATTCTGCTATTGAATTAACTTCTATAATTGCTAAAACTTTAAAACGTTTGAATTTCTAATACTTATATTATGAAAATCATTAAAGAAAAGAAAGTTAAAAGCAATTCCTTTAATTATACTAGTCCTGAAAAGCGTAAAGAGCTTTTAAAGAATAATCCTGTTATAAAGATATATCATAACAAGAAGGAACTCAAGGATTATTTTGATACTTTAGCAAGTTTAAAATAATCTAAATATTATTAGAGGCCTTAAAGGCCTTTCTTATTTTGGAAAAATTATGAATAAATATTTAACGCCCCCCCCCCCTCATTAATACTCCAATAGCAGAAGATGGGGATTATAATATTATACCAAATAATATCAATGAAAAAGGAAAAGCTTCTCTTGAACAGGGATTTCCTGTAGAAACTTCTATTCCTTTCAATCAAGGTGGTTGTGCTCCTCGTCGGTTGGATATAAACGGTTTTTTAAATCTTCTTTCCAAGCATTTATACTGGTATCAGAGCGGTGGTTTAGCTCCCTATAGCAGGGATTTAGATTACGTTCCTGATAATTTAGTTTATCATAATGATAATATTTGGTTATGTGTTGCTAACAATGGTCCACAGAATGGTGGTATAATCGCTCCGGGAGCAAATACCAATTATTGGAAAACGTTACCGGATAAATTTGGATTAGCCTATAATTCTTCGATTAATGCCGCTACTACTAATTTGGTACGAGAAGTAACTGCTTCCGGTAATAATATTAGAGTGGTAAAGCAAAACGGTTCCGTCTCCAATTATACTATTCAAACCGGAAATTGGACTTTAGCAATGGGAGAAACAGGTTGGGCTAGGGAAAATATAACCGGTTTTACCATTCAATGGGGAAGATCCCCTAACGTAGGAACACAAAGAGTTTATTTTCCGAGAACCTTTAGATGGGCCGGAATAGTAGTAGCTACTGAAATTAGCGACCGCACTCGTTCTTTCGCTGTTAATGCTGTTGATAACAGTGGATTTAATTGGTGGCCAGGTAAGGGAGATTATTGTTATTACATTGCAACTGGTATTTCTTAATATACAAACCCTTCTTAATTAGAAGGGTTTTTATTTTTTAAATTGTCTTTGTATTTCTTATAAATCTGCTTAATCATCTCAGTATTTTTCTGAATAGCTTGTTCATTCATATAAATACCATGTTTAATATCGTCAAACATGATAGAGCGTTCGCAGTAATAATAACCTAATAAAAATCCAAAACAAATAGCAATAGCAATAGCTGTAGCTCGTCCTAATCTTATCGACCACTCATTTAATAATAATTTCATACTTTTCCTAATCGGTTGTCTATAAATTTTTTGAAATAATAAGTTAAAGTTCTTACTCCAAGATAAGCGGCCATGAAAGAAATTCCACAAGCTGCTAAAGCATTAACTTCGTAACCTTGTAATATCCAAAATACCCCTATTGCAGTAGCTCCTCCTGAAAAGGCTTCCCACAATGCCTCAAAAGCAGAAAACTCAATAGGTTTTTCTTTTCGTTTTTCTCGCCAGTCATCTACATAGCGTAAAAGACCGGCTATAAAGCCGAAAAACCTCCTACACAAACAATAAGGGTGTTAATCAAATCTGAATGCTTAATCATATTATCCTCGGGCACTTTGATATAAAATTTTTATCAAAAATATTTTAAATATCCAAGAAAACCCTTAGAATAAAAAAGGCTCTTAATTAAGAGCCTTTTAAAAACGATTTATATAACTTTGTTAAAATAAATCTGAAAGTTTTAGTAAAACTTTAGGATAAGCAGTACCATTATCGGGATTTTCGTTATAAACCATTCCCGTACTTTTTACAAAAACACCATTAATTCTTAAAACATATTTTCCTGGTTTTCTCTGATTTTCTGTATAAAGAAATTTCCATCCTTTATGATTTTTAATTCTATATTTAATTCTTTCAATATAAGTAGTATCGTCAGGTGCAAATTCGGGAAAGAAGGATTCACCAGAACTATTGTCGTAAATAGAATAAATGTACATCATTTTTAATCTCCTTATAAGTGTATTTTTATAATTACCACCATCTTCTCCTTCTTCCAACATACGAATGGGATGATGATCCACTACTACGCGATTCTCTAAACAGCCTTTCCACTTCATTATCAACTAATTTTTCAGTATCTTTATCTAAATAATTATTAAGCGTAATAATATGCTCTTTGGTTACTTGGGCAATTTTTTCACAAATACCTTTATACTTAAAATCTGTGTTTTTCTTAGTTTTCCATCCATTACGTTCGTAATAACTGAGATATTTTAATGTATTTATAACAATCTCATTATCGGTACAGATAGTTACCTCACAGGGTTCCTTTAATTTTCTAAGACCGTCTAAAACTGCTACTAAGAGGACGCTCGCAGTGGATACAATATCATATTCAAAGGTATTTGGATCATACACTTCACTTTTCTTATGACTGCCATATACGAGTGTATAAGCACAAGTACCTTTTCCGCGAAAGTTACTATATTTTCCTGCTATGTACAAAAAAACTTTTTTCATAATTCCCTCTCAACATTTTTCTCTATTATAAAATACTTTGAAAAGTTTTTCAAAGTTTGCTTTTTCTAAAAATTGTAGTATAATAAAACTATAGTAAATTTTTTTGGAGAATATTATGACAGTTTTTAATAAATTTTCTGAAGGTGTAGATACAAAGTTTGGTGAAAATACTCCCTACTCTTTTGGTGATGATTATAATGAATACAGTGAGGTAGAAAGCTCTTTGGAGCACTACAGCGATTTTGCTAAGGGTGCAGTTAATTTTCTTCAAAACAACAATGTCAACCTTCTCAATGTTCGTAGTTTTTATGTATATGGTTTAGGTAAGTTAACTACCATTAAAGCAACCGTTTCTGAAAAGAAAGAAATCAAAGAAATTGCTAATATATTAAAAGATTATTGCGAATTGAATGGTCTTAAAAATATGAGAAGTTGGAGATCGATTGGTATTTTAGAATATGCCTCTTACGTAAATCTGGATAAACGTATTCCTGATATTGACAAATATTGCGATATTAATTATCAGGAGTATGAAGACGGAGATAAGGAAGGATATGTTCTTTTAATTCATGCCGATTCTCTTAATTAAAATAAAAAAGCCTCTCTAAATTAGAGAGGCTAATTTTTTAGTAATTTCCATCACAAGGTTGGTAGCAAGTGAGTCCTAGTTTTCTCCACATGTCTACTACCGTTTTTCTATCTTCAAAAACCGCTTGAACTTTATAACGAGATTCAATTTTGTTTTTATAAATTTCTTCTTTTATGACATAGTCCGGACGATAATCTCTGTTTTTTCTCATATAAAGATTTTTAGAAATATTTACTTTTTGGGATTCCGGATCTCCATATCCTAAGTTATTAGCTAACCAATCAACAGTTTGCTCCCTATATTTTTCTGATCTTCCTGTTACAAACAGGATTTCCCCAAATCTATGCAAATAATAAATCATATCAATATTTGCTTGAATAGGACCATCTTTATCTATATCTTTATAAAAATTATCCCAATCTTTTTTATCTCCTTGGATAAAATGCAATCGATGTTCGAGATTTGCTAAGACACCATCTATATCAAAAATAAAAGCGTGTGAAAATTTCATAAGTCTTTTTTCATCCATATAGCATTTTCTAAAGGTGGGTTTTCTGAAAAGATTTTAAGTTTTTTGTATCCTAATTTATTATACCATTTTTGCATCCAAGTATTCTTTTCTACAAAAAGAATTATTGTTTTTATACTCATTTGATCTGCGACATCCTCTGCAATAGAAAGTAATTGAGTTCCTATTCCTTTATTTCTCATATTTGCATCTACCGAAAGATTAGCGATATAAAGAATTTTAGGATTATCATTATAGGTATAAAGGACTATTTTGGAAATTTCGTTTTCTAAATAAATTAAGACTTTATCTTGAGAAGTGTTATAATTAACAAAATAATCAGAAGGGACTTTGAGATTCATAATATTACTCTAAACAAAGTATATCCTAAAATTTCGTCTTAAAGTCTTCTGTATAAATAATTTCTTTAATAGGAGTTGTTTTAATTAGCTCCATACAAATAGGACAAGGTTTAGCGAGCTTAGCATTTCCTTTTCTATCAAACCGAAATATCTCTATTGAGAAAGCTTTAGATATTCTTTTACCTGCCCTTAAAATTGCAAGTACTTCCGCATGTAAATAAACCTTCTTTTCCTTTCCTACCTTCTTAGCGTATTTAGCTTGTATAGGATGTGTTTTAATATAAGAGTTATTTGCTCTTGAAATTATATGTCCACGTTTATCCCTTATAATTGCTGTAATGCAATATTTCCTTTTCATATTAAGGAATAAATACCATAGCAAATTAAAATAATACCTGAGGCCATTATCCAAAATAATAACGCTATAAAAGTAAGCATAGCTATTAATTGACTAATACCATTTTCAAAAGAATTTATTCTTGTTACACAACATAATATTATGCTTACAAACTCTATTATGAATAGAATCGAATAGCTGTATATAAATAAGTCTTTCATTTTATGATGTGGGGATTATCGGTTATTTTAGAAGGAAATAAATAAATTATTTTATTATCTTTTTCGTGCCTATATAAAACAGGTTTATTTTTATCAAAGTAAATCAAAGTAAATCAAAGTAAATTCATTTTTACCATGAAATACATCAATGTATTCCTTTTTATATTTATCTAAATTTTTAGTCGGATATACCTGTCTATGGCATTCTGTACATTCACCCAAATCTCTAGGCTCATACATATCCGATGGTATTTCTGTATTTGCATAAGCTAAAACAGGAAAAAGCAAAAGAAGAATTAGGCGCATCATATACCCTTTTATCTTACTGATTTATATAAACAAATCATAGCAAAATTACCTGCCCATTCTTTACCATCTAAAGTATAAATCTTTTGCTTATTATCTTCTACTTTGACTATAACTAAATCATACTTCTTATTTAACTTTTCTGCTCCTTGCCCTTTTAACATAACTATTAAAGGAACATAAGAAGGTAATTGATTGTTATCAACTTGTACAAAATTAGCAGAAGAAAATAGGATTAAATCTTCTTTTTTAATTTTTAATTTAATTTTTACATCACTTCCATCTAATTCTTGAAATATACTTATTTTTACATAAGCTTTTTTAGAAAATAAATCCTTTTCACTAACCGGCATAGAATCAGAATAACTATTATCAATAGTCATTATTTCTTTTTGTAATTTAGGAGAAAAACCAACTCTTAAAGTACCCTGCTTTATTTCTTCTCTTATATTTAAACTTGTTTTAATATAAGAGGCATCACTTTTCTTATAATACTTTAGACCAAAACCAATAAAACTCATAATTTTACCTTTAATGCTTCATATTCTTTAATAACGTTTTTATAAGAATCCGCTAATTGATTCAAATAACCTTCTTTCAGTTCTATTAACTTAGCTCCTCCTTTCATACATATTCACAATATCTTTATACATATTTACCTGAGATTTTAAATAGTTGGGTTCTAATTCTATTAGTTTAGCTCTTTTTTCTAAAAGATGCATAATTAGATAAAGAGAATGTGTTGCTACAAAAACTTGTATATTAGGCAAAGATAAAAATACTCTTTCCATACCTACTAGAAAAGCGCCTAAGGTATCCATAGAGTTACTATTTTCTGGCTCATCAAAAAGAACAGCACTTTCTTCCTCTTTAAGTTGACCATGTCTGCTTAAAAAATAGCTATAATATTTAGCCCGTTTTTCAGCCCCGCTTAACATGTGGTGATAATTCCAAAAACCGGCAAAATCATCAAACGTTTCGCACACAGATAAAGCCTGATCTTGGGAAAACTCATTAGGATTATAACAATAGGCTTTTGTTAATTTATCTACGCATATAGTACTTCTATCTTCCCTTAGAGAAGTACCTGTAATTAGTTTTTCGTTATGATTGCTATTATCACACCCATTTTTAAGCAATCTTAATAAACTCGTTTTACCACAGGCATTAGGGCCTATAATTACATTAAGTTTGTCAAACTCAAAAGATACATTTGTCTTCCTAGGTAATTTTTTAAAAATATGTTTATAACCGCTTTTTAAAATAAGGGATTTAATCATTTATAAGGTTCCGGTAATTTTCTAAAAGCAACTATATCATTTATAACACAAGCAATAGGCTTATCGTTAGAAAACCAACACGGAGCTAACCCTTTTGAAAAATTAGCTATTAAAATACTTCCATCTTTATGCTGTACAAGCCACGGATTATTAGAGTCAGGAGGTATAACAGTAGGATAGCCATTCCAATTATTGGGATCATAAACAGAAATAAATTGGTCTTTACCTATTGTAAAAGTAACGTTATATTTATTTGGACAAACTCTAAATAAAGTAATTCGATCTTTTTCACTACATAGAAAACTAGCTTCTATTTCGCTATCTTTAAAAAATTTATTAACAACTTCTTTTAAATCTTTATCTTTAATTATCCACATATATTTTTCGCCTTTTTAAAATAGGAAAATTATTTTAATTATTTAGGGATTTCTCTAAAAGCAATTACATCTTCCCATTTTTCTCGAGACTTAGGATCCCAATTATAAAAAGCTAAAAAAGGATCATTAAATAACTTTTTAACTTTTACCATATAAAGACCAACTTTAGGAGGATAAATTGTAGGATAACAATTCCACGCATTTTCATTATAACTGATTTTTTCAAATTCTTTCAAATTCTTTCAATAAGACATGAAATTGAATATTACAAATATTACTCCCATTATCAAAATGAACGTATTGACTTTTTTCTTTTACTGCTTCTTCACATTGTTGATCTATATAAGTCTGACTAAAGAAATAATATAAATATTTCTCTGTAATAGGATTATTAATTTTCCACATTTTCTTTATACAATTCCGGAAGTTTTTTAAATGCAATAATGTTTTGTTCAGGCTCTAATTCTCGGAGTTTTAAAAAATGCCAACCATTACCAATATCATTAACTTGATAATTTCCTAATATCGTTACTTTATGATAATAGTAAGCTACTTTCAATTCACCCTCCCTTGTTTGAACTAACCATTGAGACCATCTTTCTTTTTCATCAACCTCTGGTTCAATTTCAGGATAAGGATTCCAATCGTCCTCGTCATAAAGTTGCTCTATAGTAAGTTCTGTAAAGGGAAGACGTAATTCTGTTCCTTTCATAAATACAGGCAACTTGGGAGTAATATAATTAGAGCGGCCACTACGAACAGGATCTATGGTTATATAAGTGGCTTCAGGAAAATTTCTTTTAGTAAAGTCTACCATTAAAAAGATTTTTTCTTTATCAAAAAGACTGCAAAAGAAATTTTGGATTTTTTGATCTTTAAAACCGTATTTATATTTCATTGGAATACCTACCGGGGAGTTTTCTAAAAGCAATGACCTGAGTTAATTGATAACCACTATCTTTTTCTTTATCCGAAAACCAAAGACCTTGTCCTTTTGCCGCTTCTGCGAAAAACCAACCTACACGCAATTCATTATCTTTACATTGAACTAACCATTCTGAACAACCTTTAGTCATAGGTTTAAGCTCAGGATATGGATTCCAACTTTCTTCATCATAAATATATTCTATCTTTAAACTATCTAATGGAATATTAATTTTAGTCCCTACTGAGAAAATTTTAACCTTTGGTTCTAGATGTAAAGTACCTTCATAGCAGGGATCAATAATAACAGAATTGGCTTGAGTATATTTTTTTACAAAAAATTCAATGTATTTTGCTAATTCTTTTTTATCAAAAATACTGTAAACAGTCTTAGCAATTTTAGGATCGGCAACAACATAAGCTTTCATTTTATTCTCCGTATATTAATTTTTTAAGTTTTTCCATAGAACTTTCAAATTCTAATGCAGCGGCGCAGTTGTCGTCAACTTCCTCTATATATCTTTCTTCTTCAGAGATATGCGTGGCTTTTGGTTTATACCAATTTATCCGAAAATAAGGAGATACTGTATAAAAACAGTTATCGTTACAATCGTTTATAGAAAATTGACAATAGTGCGGGATAAGCTTTTCCTTATAAACTTCCCACAACAAATCTTTTAAAAGAAGTAAAATACTACAGGCACTATAGCTTCGGTCTGAGCAAGTTATATTGAAAAATAAATTACTACAGGTTTCTACCTCAAACCCTTCCAATCTTCCTTCTTTTTTAGAGAAAACAATTCCGGTGGGATAACCTAAATCCTCCTGTTCAATAGGTATCCATTGAGTATCCATTTTGCTGGAATAATATGGTAAAAAAGCAATATCAAAATTACTATCACCGCAAGTAAAAAGCTCTTTACACATGAAGGATTTTATAAAATCCTTAATCTCAAAAACCGCTTTATCAATATCTTCTCTTTTTAAAGGATTCAACTTCTTTTCTTTGTAAAAATTAAGAGCATAAAACCCTAAAGTTATTGTACCTGTTCCCCATGTTCCCATAATTACTCCTTCAAAGAAATGTTTTCAATTTTAGCCCGTTCTTCTAAAATCTCTTTATATGCAAGCATTACTTTTAATTGCTTTTCCAATAATTCATAAGAACAACTAGGAGTAAAATCAAGAGAATTATTACGCCATTTTTCAAGCATAGCAGCCAATTTATTAGAACGATCCTCTAATTCTTTATATTCGATATAAAACCTATCCTTGTAATTTTCAGGAATTTTAATAAAAGTTTTTAACCTTTGTCCATCTACGAGGTAACCGGGGGTACAACTGCGGTCATCACTATCTTCGTAAGACACAAAATAAAAATCTTTTAACCTTTTTTGCCAATTAGAGTCTAGATTCTCCGCTTGTTTACGTTTTCCTAACCAAGATAATAGATTATCGATATTAATATCATTAATTTTTATAGCATGCATTGGAGCGGGAATAGTATAAAGCATTTTAATATCCTAACAAAGATCTATAAAGAGAAAGAGACTTAGCCTGTAAAAGATTATCACAATACTCGTAATCCGTATTTTCTAAGACTTTTTGTGCTCTCTGTTTACTATAGAGATAAAAGCCATGATATTTGGCTATAACCTCTTCAGAAACTTCCTGATATTTATTAGTAAAATCGTAACACATAAAATCTCTAATAGAAGTATGAGGTTGAGGATAATCTACATAAAAGTTTGTCTCTATATAATTATCCGCGTGAAACAGGTCTTTTTCAACTAAACCAGTAATAGCAAGGTCTATATCCACTAAATCTCTGAAAAGATTTCTAAGCTCTTTTACTGTTTTATTTTTACAAAGCTTTTTAAAATCTTCTCCTGCTATTCCTACAAAATGCTTTAAAAATTTTCGCTTATCTCCATCTTCACATAGATAGAATAAACGACTATGCATATAATCATTATCTTCTATGATAAGGCCACATAGCCAATTAAGGATACTAACATTAGACTTTGCACATAGTCTGATAGCTTTACCAATATCGTAAGCTTCAACATCGATATTACCATCGGAGTAATTTATAAAATCCTTATACTTATTTATAAGAAAATATTTATCTATGCTTTTTTCTTTATAAATAATACGGATATCATAATCGCTGTCCTTGGAAGCGTATCCGTAAGCATGGCTTCCAAAGAGACAGGCAAATAAAACGTCTTTATTATAAGTGTCTTTAAACTTTTGAACAGCCTCAATAGCAATGGGATTATCAGTCGTTCTATAAAACATTTTACACCTCAGGAAGTTCTCTAAAAGCAATTATAGCAAATTCCGGATGCTTCCATGCATTATTTTCATAAGTCATAGAACGCATTTGTCCATCTTTATTATGGACTAAATAATGATGATTATTTTTAGGAGTCTCTTTAGGATAAGCTTTCCATAAAGATCTTTCGTATTCTTTTAAAACTTCTTTAACCGTCTTTTCAGAAATACAAATATCATTAGGTACACCGTAGGTTCTTCCCTCAATATCAATACCTAATGTGCCAAAAACAGCGTAATTAGGATTTGTTAATTTATTAACGAGAGTAAAATGAGGAACATCATTTATTATGGAAGTAGTATCTGGTACGATTTTAAGATAAGTGGGCTTTTTTAAAGCTCTATCTTCTTCGCACTTAGTGTATTTTCCATCAAAGAAAGTATCTAATTCTACACTGAGGTCGCCTAAAAAATCCCTAATAATAAAATCACCCTCGGAAAAACACTGGTACACTTTGCTATCGAGGCGATCTCTGAATTGATTACAGTATTTTGATGTAGCAGGATTCTCTACTTTAATGCAGTTAAATTCACGATTAACATTAGGGTTGTTTTTAAACCAAAGAGGCTCTTCATCTACGCCATATTGAAAAGCCTCAACATTATTATATAGCTTATAGTACATATTTGTAAATTTTTATAAAAACTATTTTTTCTTTAAACTTCTATCTCTTCATAATCTACTAATAAAACAGGTTCTTTATATTTAACCTTTTTATTTTTTATATCTCTATTACGTTCTATAGTATTTGTAATGGTGTCCATAGCCGCATGAAATTCGCTCAAACAACTATACACCTGCGTTTCTAGTTTATCTATACGATTTTTACTTGCTATAATTTCTTTTAATGCAGTGCTTTCTAAAAACTTATCTTCCCCATAAGCGTTAGAATAATAAGAGACAAGAAGAATGAGTCTTCTATATTGACTAAGAAAATCTTGTACATTATCTCCTAATTTATTGTATCTATATACACATTCTTCGTTAGTATTATTATAAAGAGTTTCCTTATAAAGCCAGCTATAATCAGTAAATCTTACAAAATAGACATCATCACTAATAGGATAGTTTACTAAAAAATAAGTCTGTTTAAGGATTTCAATAATTCTATTAGTAATATCCTGATCATAATAAATCAGTAAATATTCTTCTAATGTCTTAATATGAAAAGGTTTTGCCGGAGTTAAAATACGATCTCTAAAAAAGAGTCTTAATGCCTTTTTTGGCTTTATATTCAGTTTCTCAAACTCTTTCGCTTTAAATCTATATTCTCTGCTTTTTTGGTCAGAAATTGGTGTGTTTCTAATATCTAATTCACTATCACAAATATCATTAAGATAAGTTTCCGTTTCTATACTCCTTTCTAAATTCATCACAAATATCAAAAACTTTTTCTAATTTAGGGTCAGGAGATTTTAATTCACTTACTTTGTCTTCTACCATATCAAGAAAAGTAAAAACGGCAGCCTCACTATCAAGAAGCGATTCTACTAAATCAAACTGCGCCTGCAACTTATCATCATATAAACCGTATTCTTCTAAAATATCTACAATTCTATCTAGACTTATCATTATATTTCTCCGGTAAACTGTGAAAAGCGACTACGTTATCTAGTTTATATACATTGACTATTGCATAAAAATATTTACCCTGTAAACCCTCGTAAAACTTAGCTATGCATATATGACCCTGTTCGTCTTGAGCAAGCCATTCTTTCTTTTCATTACATTCAGGAATAATTTTAGGGTAAGGATTCCATTCTGTTTCACTGATAGGAAAGATATCAAGGTGTTTAGTAGGAATAAACAACTTATCTCCCACTATTTGTAAATTATAAAGGTTTGTTTTAATATCATCTAAATCTACAAACACACCGACATTACTGTTATTCTTATTTTCTGTAATGTACTCAAGATCCTCATTAACAGTTTCCTTAATAAGGTCATGCAAAGCATTACCAAAAAGAGTGTATAATGCTTCTTTTAAATTTTTATCATTTATCTCTACATTACAAATCATATTTAAACCTTTTCATAAGAAGATACAAATATATCATATTTGCAGGGATAGATTTCACCACTTTGATTCCGTATAATATAATCTCCTTTAGAAAATCTCATAGTACCTTCTAAGGTTTCTATAAATCCGTTTTCTTTATCGCAAAAAGAAACTCTATTATCAAACCAAGAGGGAGGCTCCTCATAACCAAATCTAAAGGCTTCTACTAAAGTCTTTTTTCTATAAAGCATTTACTCACCTATAAGAAGATATCTGTTTAAAAATCCTTCTTTTTCTTCTACCCAAAGATTACCATCAAGGTTTCTACAAATATAGTTACCAGGAGTAAAAGAAATGGTTTTACCGTCTTCATAAATAAGTCTTTGAGGAATACAAACTCGTTTACAGTTAGTAAACCATTCAGGGGTTTCGTCATATCCAAATATAAAGGCTTGAACATAAATTTTGGGACGAGCCTTTCTTTTATATATTTTATCACTCATTTCTCTATTTTACCTATTTTATAATACGCCTTAATTCTTTCTTCAAATTCATGCGGCCAAATTTGATCTATACCGTCATCCATAGTCAGACAACTTTCAAAGACAACATATAAAAACAGATGATCATCATTATCTAAAATAATATAATAATCATCTTCGTCTTTTTCAAAATCAATTTTTGGATAACCTGTTGTTAGTAGCATCTTTCTAACCTCACTAATACGCTATTAGTAGTATCTTGTTCTATGGGTTCCTGCCAATTTGGGATATCATCTTTGATAAGATCATTTAAACAGTCTGCTCTCGTTGTTTCTTCATAATAAGATAGACAACGAGAGCAGGTAACTTCATCATCTCCAAAGGAACAATAAGCATATCCATTTATACAAGAGATAATAGGTTGTTGACATACACAGCAATATAGCTGTCGATTTTTCTTAAGATTTACAGTTTTAACATTATCTGTAAACCTTATATTAGATAAATTTGTAATCATCTAAAAAGAAAAGATTTAACTTTTTGAAAGAAAGATTTTTTAACAATAATAGGAGTACCTAATTCCATAAAGCCACTATTATTACTCTTATAAGCATCTACAATTGCTTTTAATTCCTCTAATGACTTAGGATTAACTACAGGTTTAACAATATCTTTTTTGGATGATTCTTCTATTAGCTTATCTACGGTAAGATTACAATATTCATCTTCCCAATCACCTAATATATAAAATCTATCTATACAACAATCCTTCTTATCATTAATAAATATACCAAATAAAATAGGATCTCTATAGATTTTATCTGCTTTTCTGCGTCTTTCTTCCTTATTAGTGTAATCTGTATAAAGTACCAAAAATTCGTCAAAGATATTTTTAGTCTTTTCGATAACACCAACAATTTCATCCGGTATTTCTCTAGGATAATTTTTAAGCTCAATCAGCTTAACAACACGAGAGTTACCATTTACTCGATTGTCAGGATTATCAACGTAGTCAATAATAGTGTCTTTATAAATAAATTGATTAATACCTAAATCAATTAAAGTCTTTTCCTTTTCTAAAACTGACATTATAAACAAAATCTTTTTAAGCCCCACAATTTGACCTGTACGATGGTACTTGTTAGCGAGATAAAAAGCCTGTTTATAAATCTTATCTAAATCATTTTTATCGAAAAAGACTTTCTTATTTTTAAATTCTTGAAATAATTCGTCTGGTGTCATAATTTAAACCTAAAATAAATAGTTTTATCTTTAAGAACAATATCACCTACTTTACCTTCTAAAGTTACTCCGTATTTACCCTGTCTATTATAAAAAATATCATCAGCTCCTAGCAAACGGTGCTTTCTTAGAAGTGTTGTGGCGGGAACATCTACTAGGTTATAGAAATCAGCTATTGTTTTTCTAGAAGCTCTTTTCAGTAAATAAACCGGGATATAAAGTAAATCCTTCACTACGTTAAAATTCGGTTTTTCTAAATTTCTTTCAGAAAGAGGATAACTTTTTAGTAGGGTTGATTGAAGTAGAGACCCATAACATGAAAAAGGTGTTGTGGTTAAACGGTAATATCTTTTATTATGAAAGAAGTAGAGAGCATTATCCATATTCTTATAAAGAAATATTAACTCATGTCTTAGGTCTATAAATCTTCTAAGAATACTGTCTACATTTTCGTCATATTCTGGAATTTGTTCCCATAACTTTGGAGAAAACCATTTCATCTTCCTTCACCTCTTATATACACAACATACATATCATATAGCATCAATACCCAATTTATAGTTAGTAACCAAACAGGAAATACACATACTCCTGTTACTATGAGTTGTAAAGTAGCACTAATGGTAACTAGATAGAAAATAGCTATAAGTATATGCATTATTAAAAGTTTTGATAATCTGTTATAGAAACCAAACCTCTAGGAATATCATAGGTTACTGTGATATCTAAGGAAGACTCATTTTCCCCTACATTAATAACGCTTCGAGTTTTTGAATTTTCAACGTTTTCTAAATAAGATTCCGGATAAACGTTTCGAATAGTTTTAAGAAAGTTTAAACGAGAAACTGAAACTAAAAAATTACCTTGTTTAAGGGGACACCAATTAGTAAGATTTTTTAAAGTCCGAATATAGTGAGATTTATTCATTTTATTCACATGCCTTGAAAGCAACTACTTTCTTATAAGTGAAGGGAACATCATTCGTAGTAGACCACAGGGGAGAACCTTTTCTAAATTCTTTACATTTTAATACTTCATATCCCCCATTTTCTAGCTGAACTAAAACAGGAGTGTCTACCGGCACAGTTTTCTCATTAAAAGAAGTTGTCCATTCTATTGCTGAGTAATGAACGAACATAATACGAGGAATAGTAATAGTAAAAGAAACTCCAGTTTTTGCTTCAAAAGAAGGAACTTGTAGTATGATATTATCAGCAGGTTTTTCTGAAAAATAATTATCTAAAAAGACCTCTGTAATAGCCTCTCTATATAGTTCATACGACGTAAAAAGTTCTCTAACTCTTTTTTCAACTTCCCAAGCAAGAGCACAACGAAGAAAACCTTCTCGGGCATTTTGTTTTATGTTAATATTTTTAGCACTATCCGTCATAGAAGTATCAATAAAAGTTTTTAACATTATCGCACCACCTTACTATTTTTAAAAAACTTTTCTATTACTTTACAATTTACCTTAGTATCGAGCTTTGCCCAACCACAAGGATAAAAATCTTGTTGAACAAATTCTAAAGCATCTAGATATACAGAAACTCTTAAAAAGAAACTTTTTGAAGATTGAGAGTACCTGAAGTCTTTAAAAATTTCCAATTCAGAGGCGATCTTTTTATAATATTGAAAATCTTCTTCTCCATAATTAGATGTTAGGGAACTATCAAAAAAGACATAACCTTCTTCTGTAGATAATTCCGTGAAGAAAACATCATCGTTAGGCGGCAACAAATAGTCTTTACTAACAATGATAGGAATACCATTCTTTGAAAGAGTTTTGTACATCATCTTCTCCTATTAAACATAACTTTATTATAAAGAGAATTTACTAAAATTTCAAGGCAATAAAAACCTTCCTTTTTAAGGAAGGTTCAAAAATTAATCCATTATGCCATTAGTTAAAACTGCTAATCCGTTGTCCTTATTTTCTATCAGAATATATCCTTCATCAACCGGTAATTCCAATTTACCTATATTAGCGAGTTTAAAATTACTATATTCGAAGTTAGCTATACAATCATCTAATTTTTCCCAATATTTGCTATCGTATGCAAAAGTAGCAAAAGCGAGATAACCAAAAGGATTATTGGTAGCCAATTTATAAATTCTATCGAGAGTTGCAATAAAATTCAAAGGATTTCTTACTTGATCATACTGATAAGTAATCACAGCTGCTACCATATTCTCTAAAGAGTCTTCTAAATACCTGTAATATTTTTCAAAACCTTTAGGACAACCATTTATCATTATAGATAAATTCGCTAAAGCATTATTTGGATTTTCTATAAGAGCTTTTTTAGTATAACTAACTAAAGCATTTAAATCCTTTGATACGCTATAAATGTTTGTATTAGATGCAAATCCATCATTGGATACCAAAATATCGTACTCTTCATACTCTTTCATAATAATTCCTTTTAAAGTTTTCTATAAATTTTTTCATAAACCGTGTGAAGAAAAGTAGCATAAATTTCATCACCCGGTTTTCCTTCTCCAATATTATTAAAATAACTCTGACAAATGTGTAAAGCTTCGTGAGCAATAGTACTATAAAGCACCTTCTTTTTTAAATCCTTTGCAATATAAACAATATGGAGGTTATTAAGATGCCAACTTAAACCATAAGAATCAATATAATCATCAACCGCTATATTGTATTTATCTTGATACTTACGAAGCTCTTTTTTAGTTCTAATTACTTTAATACGTATTTTTATCATAATTTCATGTAGTCGGGTATTGGTAAATTATAAGGAAGATAATCAGGATACTTTGGATTAGGTAATAAATTTTCCATAGTATCTTCCTCAAACAAATCCAATTCTTTGTTATAATCTAAAATAGTTTTTTGCCAAACAGTATAACCATTTTGAACAGAGTTTAAAAAAGCTATAAATTCTCTTTTCTCCTTAGAGTTTAAAATCCAATCTTTTTTGCCCGCCATTCTTCCTACATTAGCATGCTCTATGTAAATAGGTTCATACATAGAAATATGGGCAACTTTGCTTGCTTTCTGTTTGCTGGGCGCATTATAAAGTTTTAAATAAGCATTTCCTTTATGCATAACATCAGGATTAACTTCTATAAGCATTTTTCTTTGTACGTCTCTAGCGACCGTTGCCATAGCATGCAAATCATACTCGGCCAATCTTTGATAAGAATTTACTTTCATATCTCTTTTAAATTTAATATAAACCTTTTTACTATTGTATTATGAAAATACTATCTTATCAACAGAGCGGTTATCTAAATGGCTTTATCAACACTAATGAAGCCTATGAATACGCTAAGAATTACCTCGGTATGTATATTAAATTTTTACCTAACTTTTGTAGTAATTTTTCTCAAGTTCAACAAAAGGCTTTAAAAATCTTTTCAAGAAAAGAAATGCCTGTTCTAGATAATAGGCGCATAGATCTTTTAAAAGAGTTTTTGGAAAATATTGGTATTCCTTATACTCAGGAAAAAGTAAAGTGCTCTTCTTTTAAAAGCATTCAAAAAGATCTTTATTTGGATAAAGCCTTATCTAATATATTAGACATTGCTTTTAAGAAGCAAAATTTTAGTATTTTAATTTGTGATAAAAATGGTTATTTATTAGACGGGAACCATAGATGGTTTGCTTACATGCTTTTAAACCCTGAGAAAAAGGTAAAAACTTTACGGATAGAATTTGATTATAATACTCTCATACCTCTTTTAACAAGGTATTCACAGGTTGTTTTAGAAGAAGAATTACGAGAGTAAAATTAAAGCCTCCTATTTTGGAGGCTTATTTTTTACCAATCAGCATAATATTGAAAGGTAAATTCCGGATCATATTTATATAAAATAATCTCTAACTTAGTAAGTGTTTCAACTATATTATAGAAATAATTTTCGTCGTATTCCCTACTTCCAAAAAAGAAACCCTCGCAAGTTGGTAAAAGCTTAGGAGCTTGATCCCTATCTATTAGAATAGTTTTACAAATATTCCTAAGCTCTTCTAATTTAGAGTAAGGAATCGGCATGAAGGTACAATTAATATCATTATCAAAATACCTATCACCTGTAAAAATCGGTGAATGTAATTAGCTTTTCTCCAAGAGATCAGCTCTTGTGAGTGATCTCCTAATAAACTCATATCCAATCCCATTTACTTTTCCACCCATTTATATGCACCCGAACGGTTACTGTACTCATAAGAGATATTAGAGTTTTCCTGTTCTAAAATAAGATAATTGTTATCACCATAACCCGTATAAACTTTTCTAAAGCGTGCAATCTTGGGAGCCATCTTTTTAGCCTCCTCGATATCCTTAGCTTCAAAGGAATGCTTTACAACTCGAAAACCCATCTTAGTAACCGTGAACTTCATAATATTCTCCTTTAATATAAGAATATTATAAAGTAATTTTTAAATAGGTTCAATTGTTTCATGGTATAAAATACACTCATGATTCTTGTCTACTTGTGCGCGAGCAACAGGTTTTATTATAAGCTTATGCGTTTTAGGAGGTGGATTTAAATGCCTATCTAATGCTTCTGCGGAATAACAGCTTTTGAAAAAACAGTCGTTACTGAAATCGTTTTCTAATTTAGTAATTCTTTCTAACTCAGGGATACCGGGATATTTAGGATCGGTTATTTTTAAAGTATCAACAAATCCCTTTACATAAGTTTGAATAAAGGCGTATCTCATTACGCCAGCATGCTTGTTTTTAGCGAGTAAGACAATGTTTTTTAATACAGGTAAATATTTCATTACTTTTCTCCGAAAGGTGGATGATATTTGTATAAAGCGGGATAAAAATCATCGAAGGTTGCTAGTACTCTTATAAGGGTCTTATTAAGATAGGGTTGTATTTCTTTTAGCTCCTCTAATTGCGGTATATTTTTCTCAAGCTCTAACATGGCTTGAAAAGAAGTCATTTGTTCAAAGTCTTTTTTTAAGCTTTCCGCTATAGGATTATGACGAATTGTAAAGTTTATATTTGTTTTATATTTATCCATAATGTATTCCATAATTTCTCCAAACAAAAAGGGAAGCTTAGCTCCCTTTTAAAATTACTTTTTATTCTGATTCGGAAAAACATTCAGCAAATTCCATCGCTTCTTGTCTTTCTACCTCTTCTGCCCAATCAGTTTCTTCACGACGAGCATCATAATAAAGTTCTAATAAAAACTCAAATTTTTCTCTATTACGTTCAACACTGATATCGTGATTCTGAGCATATTCAATAATATTTTCAATAGCTTCATCGACTTTTGTCATTTTATAACTCCTGTTAAAAAATTATTTGATGATTAAATTATAAAGCTTTTTTAGAAATTTGACAATTAATTTTTAAAATATTTTAGCAAAAATAAAGGGCGGAAATTTCCGCCCTTCTGTTTAAAGAAATTCTCTAAATTTCAAGAGAACCAATTCAATACCTAAATCCTTATCAGGGGTAGGGTTACGATAAATACCGGCAAAATTTTCAATGTTTTCTAATTCATAAACAGCATTAGCACTATATGCATCAAACATTGTACCGCTTTGACTGTATTTATAACCGAGAGATTCACAAAACTCTTTGAAAAGTTTTTTGATTTCTGCAAAAGCTTCCAGAGTTTTGTAAATTAGCAAAATGCCCGTTTCTCTACCATACCAATTAGAGCAATCAACGCGAGCAATTTCAAAAGTACCCTGTCCGGCTACTTTAGTGAAAAGAGCGATAAGCTTTTCGGTATTAGTCGTAGGCTTATAATCACCAGAAACACGAATTTCTTTGTAATCTTGCCAATTCTTTAAAGCTCTTGTAACGTTATTCATTTTATAACTCCTGTTAAAATTTATCTAATGAAATAATTATGCCTCAGAAATTTTAAAGGAGCCATTAAAAATTTTTTAATAAAAAAGGAACGTAAAATACGTTCCTTTTATTTAGCCTAATTATTTATTAGCTTTTTTAGCAAGTAACTCTGCATCACATTTAGGACAATATTCGTGTTGTCCTTTTATATAACCATGAATCGGACATATACTAAAAGTAGGAGTTATCGTAATATAAGGAAGTTTGAAATTTGTTAAAGCTTTCTTAACTATCTTTTTACAAGCATCCGAACTACTAATAGCTTCATTCATATACAGGTGTAAAACCGTGCCGCCTGTGTATTTTCTCTGCAGATCATCCTGTAATTCTAAAGCTTCAAAAGGATCGTCCGTATATCCTACCGGGAGTTGAGAACTATTGGTATAATATGGATTAGAAGGAGTACCAGCCTGAATAATATCAGGGAACCGCTTTTTATCTTCTTTTGCAAAACGATAAGTAGTTCCTTCTGCCGGAGTTGCCTCTAAATTATACATAGTTCCCTGTTCACTTTGATAACTTAAAAGCTTTGCTCTAACATGGTCTAAAAACTCTACGGCAAAAGCGTGGCCTTTCTCAGTAGTAATATCTTCTTTGTCGTTAGTAAAGTTACGTATCATTTCATTGATACCGTTTACACCGATTGTAGAGAAATGATTACGAAGAGTTCCTAGCCATCTCTTAATATAAGGATAAAGGCCTCTATCCATATTTTGTTTAAGGGTTTTTCTTTTAAGCTCTAAAGAATTGCGGGCTAAATCCATGAGATAATCAAGGCGATTATAAAGACTTTGCTTATCGCCCTTAAACAGATAACCTAAACGTGCGCAATTTATAGTCACAACTCCAATTGAACCTGTTTGTTCTGCAGATCCAAATAAGCCATTCCCTCTTTTTAAAAGTTCACGTAAGTCTAATTGCAGTCGGCAGCACATACTGCGAATCATATTAGGCTTCAATTCAGAGTTGATAAAATTCTGAAAATATGGTAAGCCGTATTTAGCAGTCATTTCAAAAAGTAATGTGCTGTTTTCGCTATCCCAATTAAAATCAGGCGTTATATTATAGGTAGGAATTGGAAAAGTAAATACCCGACCGTTTTTATCCCCTTCTAACATGATTTCAATGTATGCTTTGTTAATCATGTCCATTTCTTTTTGAAGATCACCGTAAAAGAAATCACATTCTTTACCACCAACGACAGGTTTTTCTTTTTTCAAATCTTCTGGACACCCCCAATCAAAAGTCAAATTTGTGAATGGTGTTTGGGTACCCCACCTTGAAGGAACGTTTAGGTTATAAATAAACTCTTGCAAATGTTGCTTAACTTCTTTATAAGAAAGGTTATCCAATCTTATGTAAGGAGCCATGTAGGTATCAAAAGAAGAGTAGGCTTGTGCTCCCGCAGCTTCGTTTTGACAATTATGGCTTGCTATTCCAAAATCACCTGTAAAAAAACTATGAGTATCATTAACGTTACCGCAAAAAACAGGAACTTTTTTATCTAATTTAATACGCTTTGTGCTTCTTACGTAAGCCTTTAATCTATCAATTTTTGTAAAAATAGCATTACCAAACTTTAAATCTTTTGCTTCTACCCAACCTTTAGTTGTAAAGAACTTATGATCAGGTGTACATTTAATAGTATCACCAAAAGCAAAAGTAAACTCTATTAGTTCATCAACTTCTTTATAAACCCCAATATCTGTCATATGGGATTTAACTACTTTTCCTGTTTTTTCATTAAAGGAAAGTACATCAAGCTCTTTTATGTCTTGATCTAAACATTCCTGAAAAGTAATAGTTGAGCCATCTGCTTTCCATATTTTAGTATCACCTGTAAAGCAACAGCAAAGATGATTTAAAGCCTGATTCAAAGCACTGCTTAAATGTTTAGGGGGATTACTTTCTATTTTACCGGCAATACCGTTCATCCCTTCTCTTAAAACATTTTTTAAAGACCATCCACAACAATATATAGAAAGCATATCGAGGTCATGGATATGGATATCACCGTTTCTATGAGCTTGTCCAATTTCCTTAGGATAAATTTTGTTGAGCCAATAATTAGCGGTTACTTTGCCCGCAACATTCAAAATCATACCACCTAGGGAATAGCCTTGATTAGCATTAGCGTTTACTCGCCAGTCGGCACGGGAAAGATATTCTTCAACGGAGCTTTCCGCATTTATATTACCAAGAGAAAGATTACGTTGAGCATCCCGCATATTGCGATATGTAATGTAAGATTTAGCGGCTTTGAAATAACCCAACCCCATCAAAACAAACTCTACTTCGTCTTGAACAATTTCTATATGGATAGTAGGTTGATTTCTTTTTTCAAGTCTTTCAATGACTAATCTAACTACGTTATCTACATCCACAAATTCATTACAGGATTTAGCAGATTGATAAACAGCGTTATAAATATTCTTGGGATTGAATTTGGCAATACTGCCATCACGTTTTTCTATATATTTTATCATATTATTTGCAATTGATAAAAATAAAGGTTCTAAGTATTTTAGAACCTTTTTTGGAAAATTTGAAGATATTTTATTTAACCCATTTAACCGTATCTTTAATCACTTTAGCAGGAACGGTAATAACTGTCCCTTTTCTATTAGCAATCATAATGATTTGATAACTACCATTCTGCATTATTGCAAAGGTATCTTCTGCTAAAACGTAGGCATCGGTACCACCAAAATCAATAACATCACCCGGTTTACTCTGAGACAAAACTTCCATGTATTGTTCTTGTTCCTCTGCAGGCATGGAGAAAATCACATTAGTAAGAGTGGAAGCTGTTAATCTTTTTTAACATTAATAATCATAGTATTTCCTTTAATTATTTAGCAATAGGGATATCTTTAGGATCGATTGCATTAATAAACTTAATTAAATTATAAGCATCCTGAATATCTTTTATAAAATTATCCATATCTTCTTCCCTTACATGGTAGGAAGATCCCATAACATAAAAACCCTCCCTATCATTATAACCAATATCAGGGAAACCGCCGTAACTATCATCTTTAATAGGGGAAATCTTAACATTCAATATGGCCCTTGTTCCCCTAAGATAATAGTAAATATCTACGTCATAACCGTATTTTTTGCCAGCACTCTTAATCTTTTTATAAACGGGATTACTATCTAAATCATCCTCGTCTACAAAATTATCTTCTTCTAATTTTCTAACATCGAGAATATTAGGAAGAGGCGCAGCCTGTAATCTTTTTTTAGCATTAATAATCATATTATTTAAAATAAATAGTAAAAATAACTTTTTCGCCAAATTCTATATATTCAACTGTTGCAATATTTAGAATCTGTATTCTATTGAAGGTCTTTGTTTTAGTAATCTTTGTAGGAATATCAAAATATTGGTTTTCTTTAGTCTCTTCATTCCAGTAAGAGTAGTAAGGTGGTAAAAAAGCTCCTTCAAATCCATCTACGCTTTGAATATAATAATCTTGTCCGTTCCTATCGCCAAAGTATTTTGAAACTATAAGAATATTTTTTAAATCTTGCCTTATACGTTCCTTTACCTCTTTATCAGAAAACTTAAAAGCGCAAAGCCTTTCTTTAGCATTAATAATCATAATTTATTTATAAGTAACAGTTAAAAGTTCTTTTTTATCGAATGGGATTACTTCGATAATAGCAATATTAGCGACATTTATCTTTTGACCATTGGAACTTATTTTGATAGGAACTTTAATAAGCGTTGATTCAGAATCCCAGCTCTCACTATAGTCAAAGTTTTCAAAATCCTGGTATTTAAAGAAATCTGTAATTTTTAAAGGATCATCATCGTCTTTAGTTACGTACCAGTTTTTACCGTTTTTAGTATCAAAAAATGTACACTGAGCTACGAAGTAATCTTGAATACGATCTTTAATTTTTCGCTGCACATCGTAATCCCGTAAAGTAGGCTTACGAGCAAGTAGTCTCTTTTTAGAATTTACTATCATACAAACGTACCTTAGCATTAACTTGAACAATCGGTTTTACCAAAGTCCTTACATGGAGTCTTTGAATATTATAACCTCCCGCAAAAACACTTTCTACAGAAACCGAAGCTTTTGTTCCTTGAATAACGCCGTTTAATCTTCCTTTATTAATTGACCAGTTAATGCATTTAACAATTTCACCGGCCTTCTCATAAACTCTATTCATTAAATCTAAGATAGCGGCATCAGCAGAATTTTTAGCTTCTCTTCTGAGATCGTCATCGGTAGCGTACCTAAAATGAACATATGCGCTAACACTCTCACCTGCTAAACGAGCCTGTTGTTCACTTCTAAATTTAGAATAATAAGCTTTAATACTTAAAAGATTTTTATAACCGGCTTCTGTTAATTCTTCTCTAAACTGTTGAATAGGTTCAGGAGCATCATTTAACCGATTATCTTTCCAAGCTTTTCTAATTTCCCGCTCTTTTTTGCGTTCATCAAATTCCTGAGCTTCTTTTAACTTAGAGAGCTTTTCGTTGATATCCCGAATAACCTGAGCATGATTAAATACAAATTCGTATTCCCAGCGATTTTCGAAAGCGCCTTTTTCAAAAACATACTCGGGATCTTTTCGCCAGTCATCGCCTATTTCAATATTAAGAACCGGATGAACATCTTTCCAATTATCAAAGAGGAAATTATCGCTCCATTCTTTTTGATATTTCTTAACAAGAGCGGGATCCTTGGAAGAATACTTCTTTTCTTTTTCGTAAAGTTTATCTAAAACCTTTAAAACCTTTTCTGTTTTTGATTCCATCTCTCAATCTCCTTATAACCTTTATTTTAATAAAAGTTTTTAAAAAGATCAATTGTCTTGCACAAACATCGTGCAAAAATAAACGGAACCATAGGTAGAAGCTAAACTTGAAATTTTACCAGTTGCGAAAATTCCTGTAATAGAAATAGTTCTATCGCCGTTAGGTAAAGGATTATTTAGAAAAACCCAAGTATCTACACAAACATAATCTTTCTTAAAAACTACATTGTAGTTATCCTCATAGGGAACAGCGTCGTATTCCTGACAAATATTTTTAGAAAGTTTTGATAAATTTGAAGAGCATTTTTAGACGCCATATCCGAATAAGCCATTACTTCAAGATGCCTAGGCTCATGTGTCATGGTTTTAAAAATAAACTCAGGACAAGTTTTGCGGAAAGCTTTTAAAATACCATTCATTATTTATCCCCGCACTTCTTTTCGGAAAAACATTTACGCTCCGCAAATTCCCCTTTCTTACCAATATTAAAAGAGGAAACGGGACGATGATAACCCATCACGCGGGTCCAAATTTCACATTTTGTTCTTTCAGAATCGTTTAATTTTTCCATAATATTTCCTTAGAATTTGAAGTTTAGTAATCATCCTTACCAATAGCCGTATACTCATAGCTAATCGTGATTATTAAATCCTTTCCCTTATAAGCATACGTGGCTTCCCAAATATCAAGCTTACGTTCAGCCCCTGTCTTATCGCTTACAAAATACGTATAAAAATTGCTGAAAAACAAATCAATTAAAGTAGGCGTTTCGTAATTTGGCGTTCTATCTATACTCGTATTATCCCAATAAAAATCATAAGCACGTAATCCTGCAAAAGCTAGGTTAGTTGGGAGCTTGTTTGCTACAGCTTTCCAATTACTATACCAAATATCAGCAATTTCTTTTAAAGTAATATCACAGTTTTTAACGGTTAAAATAATAGTTCCATCTTTTCTTTTATAGTAAGCTGGTTTCTTTGTAATCGGTCTTACAAAAATCCATGTTATCCAATCTTTGAATTTCATAAAATTTTTACTCCTTTATTTCGAATACCAAGAATTTTTCTAAAAATTCCCTTTCTTCGTATTGTACCACCGAACCATCTTTTTCTAAAACTAAAAAGTTACCAAAATGAATTGGCTCCATAGTTTTTTCTATGTAAGTATTATCTTCAGAAGAAATGCAAGTATGATAAAACCAAAAGGGAGGTGGAGAATCAATACCATACTGAAACGCGGTTATAACTTCTCCTTGGATGTATTTTTTCATATTCTCTCCCTAATAGGATTTTAGTAATTTCCTTTTCCAAAAAACTTAGCACCTAAATAAAGTATCTTGGCTTTCCATTTAGGTACTCCTAAAACTAACATTCCTTCATAAAAACAATTATCCGCTTCTTTTTTAGTTTTGAGGGCTTGATCATACATAAAATCGTGAATAATTGCTGCTTTAGCATACTTTCCATGAGGAGGAAAAATAGTCCATAAAATACGAGGAACAGAAGTAAGATCCGTCTCATATCCTACCGGAACTACAATGGTATATTCTCTATTTTCTTTAGTACCTTTATAAAAAGAAAATGGAGTAAATACTCGCCATTTATAATGATCTAATAACTGTAAAATAGCAGGAGTAGTAAAAGAACTCATATTCATTCCTCTAAAATACTTTCGTCTACAATAGCTTCGTCCACTACAGCTTCTTCTTGAGAAAAGTAAGGAGTTAAAGCTAAATAAGTTCCAACTAAATTTTCTCCTGCTATAATAATACGTTCACAAATATCATCATAAACCAAAATACGATTAACGTAGATTTCTTTATTATCGATTATTACCGTAGCTGGAGTTTTTACCGTAAGAACAAATAATTTAAAAGGGCCGGATAATTCGATACTCTCTGTATTGGAGAAATGCTTAATATCTACAGAGGAACCGGGATACATAACTCGATACATATCCTGCTTTGCAAATACATTGGCAGTACCAACTAAAGTTCTTAAATCTAAAATGACTGCACTATCTTGTTTATCCATTTTCTATCTCATAATCTACGGTAAACAAATATACGTCTCCCACAGCAGTGATCTTAGCATTATCTCTTACAAAATCTTTAGAGTATTTGGAAATACCTGTGTCAAAAATTGGTAATACCTTTTCATCCATTACGGAATAAAGAGAGTTCCTATCAACCAACTTTTTAGGATACGTAATACCTACACTCAAATAAATACCATCTTCTTCTAAGATTGCTACTTTAATAACGCTATTAGGAATATGAAGAGATTTAGCTTCTAAATTGAGAAAACCACCTTCGTAGTAAATTCTACCCAATTTATAGATATCCTCTTCATCAAATAATACTACCAGTGGAAAAACTTCTGATTTTAAAATACGTGCAAGTTTATTCATATAGTACCTTAGGATAGCGGTTAGCATCGTAAGCTAAGAAACCTTCCTTATTATTATATATGTAAAGGAGTTGATTTTCATCCTTACTTCCGCAGACCTCTTCTGCAGGTTTACTAATTATCTTACCATCCGGGCCGGAGCAATTTATAAAACGTAGGGTTAGTTTGGCAAAGCGATTAGTTTCTTGTGTTTCCTCTAAAGTCTTACTAGTATAATCCTGCAAACAAATCATTCCTCGATATTCGGAAGTAT